>WBZP01005327.1_pt1 | contig 13127 bp, 10 predicted proteins | sample 5204301 | NCBI WGS metagenome assembly WBZP01 (sample SAMN12412401, study PRJNA552823) | activated sludge metagenome | isolation source: activated sludge from nitrification reactor of wastewater treatment plant... | place: USA: Pennsylvania | collected 2017
GGCATCCGGGTCCTCGAGGTCGCGATGTACGGATTCGTCCCGTCGGCCGGCGCGGTGCTCGCGGAGTGGGGCGCGGACGTGATCAAGGTCGAGCACGCCGTCACCGGTGACCCGCAGCGCGGGTTGCGCCAGACCGGGCCGTTGCGGGTCGAGGGCGACCCCAACCCCAACATCGAGCACGCCAACCGCGGCAAGCGCAGCGTCGGTCTGGACATGTCGGTGCCCGAGGGCCGCGAGGTGCTGCTCGAACTGGCCCGGCGCGCGGACGTGTTCCTGACCAGCTTCCTGCCCGGGCACCGGCAGAAGTTCGGCATCGACGTCGACGACATCCGTGCGGTGAATCCGACAATCATCTATGCGCGCGGCAGCGCGTTGGGCCCACGCGGCCAGGAGGCCGGCAAGGGCGGGTACGACATGACCGCGTTCTGGTGCCGGGCCGGTACGGCCGCCACCATCACCCCGGATGGCGTCGACGGCATGGTCGGACCGCCCGGACCGGCGTACGGCGACACGATCTCCGGCACCAACCTGGCCGGCGGCATCGCCGCGGCGCTGGTCAAGCGCGAACGCACCGGCGAACCGTCGGTGGTCGACGTATCCCTGCTGGGCAGTGGGCTCTGGGCGCTGGGCCACACGGTTGCGCTGACCAACCACCTGCAGCAGCGACTGGTGGCACAGCCGCCGGGCGTACACGGTTCACCGATCAACCCGCTCGTCGGCGTCTATCGGACCAAGGACGACCGCTACATCTCGTTCGTGATGATGCAGCCGACGAAGTTCTGGGCCGACGTCTGCCGGCACATCGACCGGGAGGATCTGATCGACGACCCGCGGTTCGCGACGGCCGAGTCGTTCGCCGAGCACACCCCGGCGGCCGTCGAAATCCTGGGCGAGGTGATCGGCACCCGCACGCTGCCCGAGTGGAGCGCGCGGTTCGCGACGTTGGCCGGGCCGTGGGCCCCGGTCCAGGACACCCTGCAGGCGGCCGACGACGCGCAGATCCGCGCCAATGACTACCTCGTGCGGGCGGGTGAACTGGAGCTGGTGGCCAACCCGGTGCAGTTCGACGTCGAACCGCCGCGGACGGGCCCGGCCCCGGGTTTTGCCGAGCAGACCGACGACGTGCTGCTCGAGCTCGGCCTGGACTGGGACCGCATCATCGAGCTCAAGACCGCCGGGGCGGTGACGTAGCAGTATGTTCTGCACCGTCGACATGGGCACCGATGTGCTCTTTGCGAAATGTGACGGTCGTCGCATTTCGGGGGTCCGCGGCGGGTTCGTCACTGCGCGGTCGGCACTGCGCGGCCGTGGGTCTTTCACCACGTCGCGAATTACAACGTCCCTATGCGTTGTATCGGAACTTCGCGAATCCCTCACGGCGACCGGCCGCATCGACTATGAAGGTCACAACTTCGCGAACCGGCTCGGCGGTCAGCCCTCCGTCGCAGTCGAACCGACCACTGTGGGAGGCGAATTGCCGGTCAGCCGCAGCGGCGGGAGTCTCCTCGGCCCGGCCCGGAACAGCCCACCAGACGGCCCAGGAGGACTCGACTAATGGCAGAGCGGTGGTCAACCGGCGTTCCGGTGTTGCGGAATCTGTCGGGGCCGATGCAGGCGGTCGGCGGGTTCTTCTCGATGGCCGCAGATGCGGTGCGGTTCGTGTTCGTGCGGCCGTTCCAGTGGCGGGAATTCCTGGAGCAGTGCTGGTTCATCGCGCGGGTGTCGTTGGCGCCGACGTTGTTGGTGGCGATCCCGTTCACCGTGCTGATCTCCTTCACGTTGAACATCCTGTTGCGGGAGTTGGGGGCGGCCGATCTGTCCGGGGCGGGTGCGGCGTTCGGTGCGGTGACGCAGGTGGGCCCGATGGTGACGGTGCTGATTGTCGCCGGGTCGGGGGCGACGGCGATGTGCGCGGATCTGGGTTCACGGACCATCCGTGAGGAGATCGACGCGATGGAGGTGCTGGGTATCAACCCGGTGCAACGCCTGGTGACCCCGCGGATGCTCGCCTCCGGTCTGGTCGCGTTGCTGCTGAACAGTCTGGTGGTGATCATCGGGATCATCGGCGGCTACGTCTTCAGCGTCTTCATCCAGGACGTGAACCCGGGCGCGTTCGCCGCCGGCATCACCCTGTTGACCGGGGTGCCTGAGGTCATCATCTCCTGCGTCAAGGCGGCGTTGTTCGGATTGATCGCCGGACTGGTGGCCTGTTATCGGGGGTTGACGATCTCCGGTGGTGGCGCCAAAGCCGTCGGCAACGCGGTCAACGAAACGGTGGTGTATGCGTTCATGGCGCTGTTCGTGATCAACGTGGTAGTCACCGCCATCGGTATCCGGATGACGGCCCGCTGATGGGCACTCAGGCGGTCCTGCGGTCCCGGTTCCCGCGCGCGGTCGACCAACTCGGTCGCCCGCTGTCGTTCTTCGGCCGTCTCGGCGATCATGTGCTGTTCTACGGGCGGGCGATCGCCGGGATGCCGCACGCGACGGTGCATTTCCGCCGGGAGATCATCCGGCTGATCGCCGAGATCTCGATGGGTGCGGGCACGTTGGCGATGATCGGCGGCACCGTGGTCATCGTGGGCTTCCTGACCCTGGCGGCCGGCGGCACGCTGGCCATCCAGGGCTACAGCAGCCTGGGCAACATCGGTATCGAAGCGCTGACCGGGTTCCTGTCGGCGTTCATCAACGTGCGCATCGCCGCCCCGGTGGTCGCCGGCATCGGCCTGGCCGCCACGTTCGGGGCCGGAGTGACCGCGCAGCTGGGCGCGATGCGGATCAACGAGGAGATCGACGCCCTGGAATCCATGGGCATCCCGCCGGTGGAATACCTCGTCTCCACCCGGATCGTGGCCGGCATGATCGCGATCACCCCGCTGTACGCGATCGCGGTCATCCTGAGCTTCCTGGCCTCCCAGTTCACCACCGTGGTGCTCTTCGGCCAGTCCGGCGGGTTGTACAACCACTACTTCAACACCTTCCTCAACCCCATCTCCGGCGTCGGCGCCGCGGTCGGCAACGCCGTACGCACCTCCCTGGTGGTCGTCGTCTCGGTCACGCTGCTGGTCTCCCTGGCCGTATACGGCTCCAACGGCAACTTCAACCTCAGCGGATAGGAGGGCGTCAGTGAGACAGAAGCGTGCAATCGCAGGTGCGCTCACCGTGCTGGCGATTGCGGCAGTCATCGCACTAGCTGTCGCGCTGTTCCGCGGCAGCTTCACCAAAACCGTTCCGCTGACGCTGATCTCGGATCGTGCCGGCCTGGTGATGAACCCCGACGCCCGCGTCAAGCTCAACGGTGCCCAGATAGGCAAGGTCGAATCGATCGAACTCCTGCACGACGGGCGCGCCGCGCTGCACCTTGCCATCGAACCGAAGGCCATGGACCTCATCCCGGCCAACGTGACCGCCGACATCACGTCGTCCACCGTGTTCGGGGCAAAGTTCGTTCAACTGACCGCCCCGTCCGACCCCTCGCCCGCATCGATCCGGCCCGGGCAGGTTCTCGACAGCCAGCACGTCACCGTCGAGATCAACACTGTCTTCGAGCAACTGGTGAAGGTGCTCTCCAAGATCGAACCGGTCAAGCTCAATGAGACGCTCGGCGCGTTCTCGAATGCACTGAACGGACGCGGCGCCAAGCTGGGCCAGAGCATGGCCGACTTCGACAGCATGCTGGCCACCCTGGATCCCAGCTGGCCGACTCTGCAACACGAGATTGCCACGGCACCAGAGGTTTTCAATGCCTACGGCGATGCGTCCCCGGATCTGGTGGCCACGGTGAACAATGCGACCCGAATCAGCGACACCATCGTCGACCGGAGCAGTGATCTGGACCGGTTGCTGGTCAGCGCGATCGGATTGGCCGACATCGGCAACGACGTGGTGTCCACCAACCGCCAGCCGCTCACGGACGTCCTGCATCTGCTGGTGCCCACCACGGATCTGACGAACGAGTATCACGAGGCGATCAACTGTGGCCTGGGGGGAATGGCCCCGCTGGCCATGGGACCGCCCTCACCCGTGCCGGGAACCCTGCTGCTGGACTCCTTCCAACTCGGGCGCGAGCGGTACCGGTATCCGCAGAACCTACCGAAGGTGGCCGCAACCGGCGGGCCGCGATGCATGGGCCTGCCGGACATCGGTGCGAACGTCCGGCCGCCGTACCTCGTGACCGATATCGACGCCAACCAGGCCCAGTACGGCAACCAGGGGATCCTGCTGAACTCTGATGCGCTCAAGCAAGCGCTGTTCGGCCCGATCGACGGACCGCCGCGAAACTCCGCACAGATCGGGCAGCCCGGATGACCGGTTCCCGGGGCACCCTGATCAAGTTCGGTGTGTTCGGAATCGTCATGGTGCTACTCACCGGCGTTCTGTTCGCGATCTTCGGGCAGTACCGAACCGGCAATACCAACACCTACTCCGCGGTGTTCACCGATGCTTCCAGCCTGCGTCGTGGGGACTCGGTACGGGTGGCGGGCATCCGGGTCGGCACCGTGCACGATGTCACGCTGCGCGACGACAACACCGTCCTGGTGGACTTCGACGCCGACCGGGACGTCACCCTGACGTCCGGGACGAAAGTCGTTGCGCGCTATCTGAACCTGGTCGGCGACCGTTATCTGGACCTCGTCGAGGCGCCGGGCTCGACCCGGATCCAGCCACCGGGTTCGCAGATACCCGTCGACCGGACCGAACCAGCGCTGGACCTGGACCTGCTACTCGGCGGACTCAAACCCGTCATCCAGGGCCTCAACCCCGAAGCGGTAAATGCGTTGAGCAATTCACTGATCCAGATCCTGCAGGGCCAGAGCGGCAATATCGAATCACTGTTGGCCAGGACCTCGACCTTCAGCAATGCGATTGCCGACAACAGCGAGACCGTCAAACAACTGATCGACAACCTCAACACCATGGTTGACACCGTCGCCAAGGACGGCGAGAAGTTCTCCGGCGCCGTCGACGGCCTCGAGCGTCTGATCACCGGGCTCTCGCAGGATCGCGACCCCATCGGCCAAGCCGTCGACGCACTGGACCGCGGCACCGCATCGCTCACCGACCTCCTGACCCAGGCCCGCCCGCCACTGGCAGGTACCGTCGAGCAATTGAGCCGCGTTGCGCCGCTGCTCGATGGGGGCAAGCCGACGCTCGACCTGGCGTTGCAGAAGGCACCCAGCAACTATCGAAAACTCGTCCGCCTCGGCGCTTACGGCAGCTGGATCAACCAGTACCTGTGCGGGATGTCGGTCCGCGTGACCGACCTTCAGGGCCGCACCGCCTACTTCCCGTGGATCAAGCAGGACGTCGGAAGGTGCGCGGAACCCTGATGCTGAAATACCGTGGCTCCAAACTCATTCGAACCGGCTTCCTCGGCGTGGCGGTCGTCCTGCTGGTGATCGCCGCGTTGCTGCAGCCCGAGCGCATCGTCGCGTGGGCGACGGCGGTTCGCTATCAAGCGTTGTTCACCGAGGCCGGCGGTCTGACGCCTGGCAACGACGTCAAGATCTCCGGCGTCAAGGTGGGTACCGTCTCCAACGTCGCGCTCCAGAAGGGCCGCGCGCTGGTCACTTTCGCGCTCGACGGGAAAGTGCGGCTCGGCGCGACCACTACAGCCCACATCCGAACCGGGACTCTGTTGGGTGAGCGGATTCTCACGGTCGAACCATCCGGCAGCGGCCGGATGCATGCGCTGGACATGATCCCGCAGAGTCGGACCTCGTCGCCGTACTCGCTGACCGAAGCGGTCAGCGACTTCACCGGTAACACCGCCGGTACCGACACCGCAACGCTGAGCCAGTCGCTGGACACCCTGAGCGAGACCATCGACCGGATAGCGCCGCAACTCGGGCCCACGTTCACCGGGCTGACACGGCTGTCGCAGGCCGTGAACGAACGCAACGAACACCTCGGTGAGCTCCTGAAGAGCGCTGCCGATGTCACGGGTGTGTTGTCGGCGCGCAGTGCGCAGGTGAACACGTTGCTGCTCAACGCCAACGACCTCACCGGGATGCTCAACGACCGCCGCTCGGCCATCGTGAACCTGCTGGCGAACACCTCTGCCCTGAGCCAACAGCTGACCGCGATGGTGCACGACAATGAAGCAAAGCTGTCGCCGACCCTGCAGAAACTCAACGACGTGACCGCGGTGTTGGAGAAGAACAACGACAACATCACCCAAGCGCTGAACGGATTGGCCAAGTACCAGGTCACACAGGGCGAATCGGTCAACAACGGGTTCTTCTACAACGCGTTCGTCGCCAATCTGATCCCCGGCCAATCCACCCAGCCGTTCCTGGACTATATCTTCGGGTTCCGTCGCGGCAACAACGCCGGACAGCCACCCGACAACGCCGGTCCACGAGCCGAATTCCCTTTCCCCTACAACGGAATTCCGGGAGGGTCCCGATGACCGGCACACGTCGCGTACTGTCGCTGGTCCTGGCCGCGCTGCTGATCGCCGGCGGCATCGTGGTCGCACGCGAGCGGATGTTCCGGCCCACGGAGATCACTGCGGTGTTCCCGTCCGCACAGGCGGTCTATCCGGGCGACGAGGTTCGGGTCGCCGGGATCAAGGTCGGCAGCATTCGTTCGATCGACCCGGATGGGACCGAGATCCGGATGGCGCTCGATGTCGATCGAGACGTTCCCGTGCCCGCCGACGCCAAGGCCGTATTGGTCGCGCAGAATCTGATCTCGGCGCGATACGTGCAACTGACACCGGCCTACGGGGCTGACGACCAACCGAGTGGGCCGAGGATGGCCGACGGCGCGACGATTCCGCTCGAACGCACTGCCGTGCCCGTCGAGTGGGATGAAGTCAAGAAGCAATTGACCCGACTGGCAACGGATCTGGGGCCAACCGGCGGAGACGCCTCGAGCGCGGCCGGACGGTTCATCGACAGCGCGGCGAACGCGATGGCGGGGAACGGGGACAAACTCCGAGAAACCATCCGGCAGATGTCGGGGATCAGCCGCGTGCTGGCCGACGGCAGCGGCAATATCGTCGACATCGTCGAGAACCTTCAGGTGTTCGTCAGCGCTCTGCGCGACAGCAATACCCAGATCGTGCAGTTCCAGGATCGGTTGGCCACCCTGACCAGCGTGCTGGACGGCAGCCGTTCCGATATCGACGCGGCCCTGACCAATCTCGCCCAGGCGGTCGGCGAAGTAGAACGATTCATCGCCGGCACCCGGGATCAGACCGCCGAACAGATCCAGCGCCTGGGTGCGGTCACCAAGAACGTCGCCGATCATCAGATGGCGCTGAAGAACGTCCTGCACATCGCACCGTCCGCGTTCGCGAACGGCTACAACATCTATAACCCCGACAGCGGCACCGCCATGGGCGGATTCGCGATGGCGAATTTCGCGAACCCCGTCCAATTGGTCTGTACCGCAATCGCTTCGATCAAGAATGCGACAGCGCCGGAGACCGCGAAACTGTGCCAGCAGTACCTCGGGCCGGCCCTGTCCCTGCTCAACTTCAACTATCTGCCATTCCCGTTCAATGCGTACCTGGCCAAATCGCCGAGCAACATCGAGTATTCCGATCCCAAGCTCGCCCCGGGAGGCGGCGGACCCACGCCACCCCTGCCGGGGATCCCGCCGTCGGTCTCGGCCTACACCGGCGCCGGGGACGTGCCACCGCCGCCCGGCTGGACCGACCCGGCGCACCTGCCTGGTGCGTACACCCCCGACGGGTTGCCCGCTGATCCGCAGCCCGCACTGTATCCCGGCGCGCCGGTTCCACCAGGTGTGCCCCGCCCACCGGATCCAAGCCCCGGGCCGGGCAGTCTCGCGGGCATGTTGCTGCCTGCCGAAGGGAGTCAACCGTGATCACAAGTCGGTTGGCAACGCTGGCCTGCACCGTGGTGCTCAGCACGAGTGGCTGCGCATTCGGCGGCCTCAACACGCTGCCGTTGCCCGGTACGGTCGGCCGGGGTTCGGACGCCAGCACCTATCACATCGAACTTGCGAATGTCGGTACCCTGGAGCCGAATTCACCCGTCCTTATCGGGGATGTCGTGGTCGGCAGCGTCGCCCGGATGCGACCGCATGACTTCCGGGCCGAAGTCGAGGTCTCCGTCCGGCCCGGCACCGCGATCCCTGCCAACGCGGTGGCCACGGTCGGTCAGACCAGCCTACTGGGATCGATGCATCTGGCCCTGGACCCGCCGCCCGGACAGACGCCGACGGGCCAACTGCCACCGGGGTCGACGATCAGCATGGACCGATCATCGACGTATCCGTCCACCGAGCAGACGTTGTCGTCGCTGGCCGTCGTGGTCAATGGCGGGGGACTCGGCCAGATCGGGGATATCGTCAAGGAGTTCAGCGCCGCGCTCAACGGCCGGCAGGACCAGATCCGTGATTTGCTGCAGCGACTCAACGACTTCGTGGGCATGCTCGCCGATCAGACCGATGACATCAACGACTCGATCTCCGCGCTGAATCGCATGGCCGGCCAGTTCGCCGGCCAACACGACACCATTACCCGGGCGCTGGACCGGATCCCGCCGGCGCTGGAAGTGCTCAACCGGGAACGCCCCCGGATCACCACCGCGCTGGACAAGTTCCGCGTATTCAGCAACACGGCAACAGGTTTGATCAGCGACACTCAGGCTGATCTGGTTCGCAACCTGCAGAATCTGGAACCGACCATCAAGGCGCTGGCCGATATCGGGCCGAACCTGCCGACCGTGCTCGGTTATGTCCCGACGTTCCCGTATCCCCAGAACTTCATCGACCGAGGGATCCGCGGTGACTACATGAATCAGTTCATCACCTTCGATTTCACCATTCCGCGCCTCAAGAGCGGCCTTTTCCTGGGCACCCGATGGGGACAGGAAGGTGCGACCCTGGTCCCCGCGCCGGGTGACCCGCCCTGGGCCACCTACACCAAGGACCCGTTGCAGGCACCGATCACCGCGCCACCGGCCGTCGCACCGCTGCCGAAACTGATCGACCCGCCCGCGACGCAGGGGGGCAACTGATGCTGACGCGGTTCATCAGGACCCAGCTCGTCATCTTCGGCCTCGCGGCAATCGTCGGCATTGCCGCCGTAGTGGTGGGGTACCTGCAGGCCCCGACCCTGCTCGGGATCGGCCGGATGACCGTGAAGCTCGAGCTGCCGTCCACCGGCGGCCTGTACCGATTCGCCAATGTGACCTATCGCGGGGTGCAGATCGGCAAGGTCACCGATGTCCAACCGACCCGGGGCGGGGCCGTCGCGACCCTCTCCCTGCAGTCGTCTCCGAAGATCCCGGCCGATCTGCAGGCCAACGTGCAGAGCGTCTCGGCCGTCGGCGAGCAGTTCGTCGACCTGGCACCCCAGACGAAGTCTGGGCCCTACCTCCACGACGGTTCGGTCATCACCCGGGAGAATGCCACGGTGCCCCAGGCCGTCGGGCCCATGCTCGATCAGATGAACGCCCTCGTGGACAGCATCCCGACGCAGAAGATCGCCCCGCTGCTCGACGAGTCGCACAAGGCACTCGGCGGGGCCGGGTATGACCTGGGATCGCTGTTCGACTCGGCGTCGACCCTGAGCCGTGATGCCAACGGCGTGGCCCAGCAGATGCGCACGCTGATCGAGGACAGCCGACCACTGCTCGACGGTCAGGCCCAGTCGGCTGACGCCATCCGGACCTGGTCGCACAGCCTGGCAGGGGTTACCGGCCAGGTCGCCGCCGACGATCAGCAGTGGCGCACCATCCTGCGCGACGGGCCTGGAGCCGCCGACGAGGCGTCCCGGCTGTTCAACCAGGTGAAGCCCACCTTGCCGGTGTTGCTGGCGAGCCTGACCACGATCGGCCAGATCGCGGTCACCTACCGGCCGGGCATCGAACAGCTCTTGGTGTTGCTGCCGCCGGTAGTGGCTTCCACCCAGGCCTACGGCATGCCGAGGAACAATCCGACCGGCCAGGCGCTCGGCGACTTCACGCTGTCAATCAGCGACGCACCGGCGTGCACGGTCGGTTTCCTCCCCCCGTCGTCGTGGCGGAGCCCGGAGGATCTGACCGACGTCGACACCCCAGACGGCCTGTACTGCAAGCTGCCGCAGGACTCACCGATCGGCGTACGTGGATCCCGCAACACACCGTGCATGGGCGAGCCAGGCAAGCGCGCGCCAACCGTGGAGATCTGTGAGAGCCCGGAGCCCTATTCGCCCTTGGCGATGCGCCAACATGCGTTGGGGGCGTATCCGATCGACCCCGGCCTGATCGCCCAGGGCGTGCCCCCAGACAGCCGGATCGACCCCAGCGCCGGGCTCTACGGGCCGGTCGACGGCACCCAAATGCCACCGTCGACGCCGGCTGCACCGCCGCCCCCGGGGGTTGCTCCGAGTGCGTTCCAGAGTGCACCCGGCCCGTCGGTGGCCATCGCCACCTATGACCCGCAGACCGGCAAGTTCGTGGCACCCGACGGTGCGGTGTTGCGGCAGTCCAACCTGACACAGACCGGCGGAACAGCGTCATGGACTGATCTGATGCCGACATGAGAACCGTGCGCATTCTGGTCACAGTGCTCACAGCGTGCGCCGGGCTGGCAATTCCGTTGCCCGCCAACGCTGATCAGGCAGAGTGGGGAATCAACGGCAGGTTCACCGCGACGTCGAACGGTGAATGGGCACGTACCAACGACCGCTACCAGAACGAGAGCAGCATCCGTCAGGTGTGGACGATCTCGACACAGTGCAGCTATCCGACCGAATGCACCGGCACGGTCAACAGCGACTGGGGTTGGGCAGCGCCGATCTACCAGAAGAGCGGCGTCTGGTATGTCAAGCGGACGGTGGACGGTTGGGAGCCCTGCCCGGACGGGACCAAGTCGCCCGGAATGCAGGTCTACCGATTCTCACGCACCACGCCCGGTGGCGACATGGGCGATCCGGCCGCCACCACCCTGGTCGGCGAGGACCAGACCACCGGCGTCAGCGGAGCGTGCGGGATCAGCAAGCCGCTGTTCATCCAGATGCCGTTCAAGCTCGCCCCTGCGTAGGCTTTACACCTTCGTCTTCATTTGTAATGCTGATCACATGGCTCAGCTCCCGCGGACGCTCCGGTTCGGTACCCACCTTGCACAAGGCGCCCGCCGACTGGCCGTCGACTCCGCACTCGGCGGACGCCGGTCGTTCCCCCGCACCGTCGGCGATCTGACCGCCGAGAACCTCTCGGCCATCACCGGTCGCCGGATCACCAGCGCCGCATTGCTCGACGAGGAGCCCGGTACCTCGACGCACGCGCGGCTCGCCCTGACCGGGGATGACGTGCCCGGGTCGGTGTTCGTGAAGATGTCGGCCGGCAGCCTCGGCATCCGGATGCTGGGCGAACTGGCCGGCCTGGGGGAGACCGAGGCGCTCTTCTACCGCCACCTGGCACCCGATCTGGGCGATCGCGACCTGCCCGGCTCGTACGGCGCGGGGTTCGATCCGCTGACCGGTCGTTACGTGGTGGTGCTCGAGGATATGACCACCTCGCCCTGCCAATTCCCCGACACCCTGCATCCACTGGACAAGGACCAGATGGGTCAGCTGATCGAGTGTTTCGCGCACCTGCACGCCACGTTCTGGGGTGCGCTCCCGGAGCGCCATGAAAATGGCAGTGCCACAGAGAAATTCGGCTGGCTGACACCGCCGTCACAAGACCCATCCAACCCGATCACGCCGCTGGTGATGAAATCATCCGCCCGTAAGTTGAAGGACCGGGCAGATGTGGGCGACGGCGCATTCCTCTGGGAGAACTTTCAGCCCATCACCGTGGTGATCGACAAGGGTCCGCACACGGTGTTGCACGGCGACGCGCACCCGGGCAACACCTTCTTCCGCAACGGGCAGGCCGGACTGCTGGATTGGCAGGTGGTGCGCCGCGGTCATCCGGCCCGCGACCTGGCCTACACCATGGTGCTGGGCATGCCGACCGACGACCGGCGGGCGGTCCAGCACGACCTGCTCGACACCTACCGCCACGCCCTGGCCGCCGCCGGCGGCCCCGAGTTCAACCGCGACGAGCTGTTCACCCGCTACCGCCAATGCGTGATCCATCCCTACTTCTCAGCCCTGTCGACCGCCGCGCTCGGCGGGATGCAGACCGACGGCGTCGCACTCGAAGGCCTTCGGCGTGCAGTGGCCGCCCTCGACGATCTGGACCCGGTCGGCGCGCTGAAAGCTGCTCTGTCTAGCGGGGTTTGAGGCCGAACCGGCGGACTCCATGGGTTGCGAAGGCACGCATCACCGCCCGCGCGACGGCCGAACGGCGCTTCGACGACGGATACCACATCAGTTCGGATTTCTGCGTCGGGATGCGTGGCGCCGTGATGGCCTGCTGTCGGCAGTATTTGATGATCCCGGCGGCACCGCCGGCGCGGTAACCGATGCCGGACTCCTTCCAGCCGCCCATCGGCAGTCCTGGGCAGAACACGTTGACCGCGGCGTCGTTGATGTTGACCGCGCCGGCCTCGATCCGGCGGGCGATCCGCTCACCGCGGTGCGGGTCCGCGGTCCAGACCGTCGCCGAGAGACCGTATTTCGAGTCGTTGGCCAACCGGATCGCCTCGGTCTCGTCGGCAACCTTGACCACGGGCAGCGTCGGCCCGAACGTTTCGTCGGTCATGCATGTCATCGACTGGTCGACGTCGGCGAGCACCGTCGGCTCGAAGAACGTGCCCACCCCGGTCGGTTCGCCGCCGGTGAGAACACGCGCGCCGGCCGCAGTCGCGGCCTTGACGTGGCCGGCCACGATATCGCGTTGTCCCTCGGTGGCCATCGCGCCGGTGTCGCCGTCGACGCTCTGCCGGACCGACCGCACGCGGTCGACCAGCTTGGCGAGAAACTCGTCGTAGACGGGAGCCTCCACGTAGATCCGCTCGACCGAGATGCAGACCTGTCCGGCGTTGAAGAGCCCGCCCCAGGCGATGCCGTTGGCGGCCCGGTCCAGGTCGGCGTCGGCCAGCACGATCGCCGGATCCTTACCGCCGAGTTCCAGGCCGTAGGGGATCAGGCGCTGCGCGCAGGCCACCGCCACTTTTCGGCCGGTGGCCGTGGACCCGGTGAACTGGACGAAATCGGACTGCTCGATGAGGGCCGCCCCGGTGTCGCCGTATCCGGTGGCGACATCCAGGATCGG
>WBZP01004049.1_pt2 | contig 13126 bp, 7 predicted proteins | sample 5204301 | NCBI WGS metagenome assembly WBZP01 (sample SAMN12412401, study PRJNA552823) | activated sludge metagenome | isolation source: activated sludge from nitrification reactor of wastewater treatment plant... | place: USA: Pennsylvania | collected 2017
CAGTAGTCATAGTTGGTCGAGGAGATGCCGAGCGGGCTGTGAATAAAGATTCAGCTCAGCCGCAGGCAGTTGCCCTGCAGCCGAAGTCACACCTAGAAGAGTGGGGGGAGTTTCTTTTTGGAGCGCAGTAGTCAGGGAGGCTGCTTCGATTGACAAAAAGCTCAAAAAAACGTAACATATCCTCTGTGACGCGGGGTGGAGCAGTTGGCAGCTCGTCAGGCTCATAACCTGAAGGTCGTAGGTTCGAGTCCTACCCCCGCTACCAAAGCAAGCGCCTCAGCTAGTCTGGGGCATTTGCATATAGGTAGAAAAACACATCATAAGGCTCTTGAGCGTTATATAATACAGTACATGGCTGCGTAGCTCAGGGGTTAGAGCAGTGGACTCATAAGCCAAAGGTCGGTGGTTCGATTCCACCCGCAGCCACCAGACGAAGCGCCCGCTAATATGCGGGCTTTTCGTTTATTTAGGCAATTCTGCTCCAAGCATAAGCAAACGCTTGTACGCTTTTCCTTGACAATATTCGGTATTTGTCGTATGGTTATATATTCTCATTAAATTTATACTAATTGTAGAAATTAGCATTGAAACTTACGATTTGGAGTAGAACCATGAAAGCTAAAATACTCGGTGTTGTTGTTCTGGCTATCGCCACATTTGCGATCTTTATCTCAAATGCACAGGCGGCTAGCAATCTTATAGCGAATAATTCATTTGAAACCAGTAGCGGTAATACGGCGACTGGCTGGACCACCGAAAGCTGGGGTAATATGACGAAAAGTTACGCGATTGTATCTGGCGATGCAAAGACAGGCACGAAGTCGGCTAAGGTCACTGTGTCGAATCGCCGATCAGGAGACGCTCGCTGGCAGTCAGCCCCAGTTGCTGTTCAGGGCGGCGAGACGCTGAGCTATTCGAGCTGGTATAAATCAAATGTGAAGACTGAAGTTGATGTTGAGGTTGTCATGGCAGATGGATCGACAAAGTATCTCTGGCTCGGTGATGTGGCAGCCAGCGCAATTACATGGAAGCAAGTCAAATATACGGTGACCGTTCCGCAGGGTGCGAAATCGATGACAGCTTATCATCTGATCGCTCGCAATGGCTGGTTGCAGACCGACGAATTTAATCTTGAAAAACAGGGCAGCGTAGTTCCGACGACCCCAGCTCCAACTACACCCGCACCCACAACTCCCGCCCCAACGACCCCGGTGCCGACTTCACCGGCTCCAACTACGCCAGTGCCTACCACTCCGCCTCCATCACCGGTGCCGACTACACCCGCACCGCCAGCTACCAATCAGCCATTCTCGCGACCATTAGTCTCGATCGAATTCGATGACGGCTGGACGACTGCCTATCAGCATGGCTTGCCACTCGTCGAGAGCTTCGGCTGGCGACCAACGCAGTACATTATTACCGATACGGCCATCAATAATGCCAACTACGGTACGGGTACCTATATGACACCAGCCCAGATTAAGGATTGGAACCTACGCGGCGACATTGGTAGTCATACGATTTCGCACCCGAGCCTACCTAGTCTGTCGCTTACCCAGATGACCAATGAGTTGACGATCAGTAAAAGCTATCTTGATGGATTGCTGGGGGAGCCAACTCGACTGCTGGCTACACCGTATTGCGAAAGTAATGCCACGGTCGTTAATGTTGCTAAGACCCTCTATCAGGCATCACGCAACTGCGAAGCGGTCGCCAATACGAAAACTAACTTTGATCGTTATAATCTCAACAGCTTCATTGTTCTGAATACGACTACTGACGCTGAGCTCGTAGCGCAACTCAATGCTGCAAAAGCTTCGAATGGCTGGTTGACCCTCGTCTGGCATGAGCTCGCCGGGGACAATAAGAATGCCTGGAGTGTTAGTCCAGCTACTCTGCAGCGCCAGCTCCAGTTGGTGAAAAACTCCGGTATCACGGTCGTTACGACGCAGCAAGCTCTCAACGAATCTCTCGGTCTCTAGACCCTATTACCAGGTAGAATCCTGAACCCGCTTATGTTATTATTACAACATAAGCGGGTAGGTTTGTGACGGATAAACAGATACCGAAAAAAATTGTCTTTTTGATGCTTACGAGTTTGGCATCGATTTTCATGTTTGCTCGTTCAGCTCACGCGGCGCCGGCGACTTTTACTGTCACTAATACGAATGATGCTGGCGCCGGATCGCTTCGGGACACGATTAATCAAGCTAACGGCAACGGCAACCCTGCTGATATGGATGTAATTAACTTCAATATCGCTGGTAGCGGTGTGCATACGATTCAGATTGCGACAGATTTGCCAGCTGTAACTGAAAAAGCCACTATCGATGGCTACTCACAGCCTGGTGCGAGTGCGAATACTGCGGTGGCGCCGAATCCACTCAATGGAACTATACTTATCGAGGTAGCCGCTACGAATGCGACCATTACGCAAGATGTGGTGAGTTTAGTGGCCGATAATTCGGTTGTTCGAGGATTGGCAATCTATGATGGTGGAGTCGGTACTCTGAACGCGAGTATAGTGAATATTCTCCTGGCTGGTGTAGGTACAAAATTGCAGGGCTGTTATGTTGGCTTGCATGCTGACGGGTTTACTATGGGAGCCTTCGATCGGAATCAGATTGGTGTAGCCGCTCTGGGGACGAGTACATTTATTGGTGGCGCAAACCCATCCGAACGGAATGTCATCGGCAATCAATCAAGCAGCAATATATCGGCGGTACTCATGCCAGCTGCAAATGCTACGGCGACAATTTATGGGAATTACATTGGTCTTGCGAAGGATGGTGTGACTGACCTGACACCAGGAGATGAAGATAGTAATGGTCTGGCTGGCCCATTTTCAATCGGCATGAACTTATTGTCTGATGCAGGTACGGTGGTTGGTGGTCCAGGAGCTGGTATGAAGAACGTGATCTCAGGCGGAGATATTCAAATAACGGTTTCATCAATGAAAAATGTCATCCAGGGAAATTATATTGGTACTGATTATACGGGTAATCCGAATAGCGGTATCACGAATGGTATCGGCATCGGTGCAGCTACTGGCACAGACTCTATCATCGGCGGCACCGGAGCTGGTGAAGGCAATGTAATCTCTGGCGTGAAAGGGTCTGGCGTGGAGATATTCTCGTTTGATATCGTCCCATACGTCACGACATTTATCCCTTCAGGAATAACTGTAATCGGCAATAGTATACGTAATATTACACCCTTCAATCTCCTCGGCATCGGAAGCTCTAACCTCGGCATCGATATCTCGCATTATATTGATAACGATGGTGACTTTTTGCCAGACGACTTTAATCGTCGTGGGCCTAGCCCGAACGACGTCGGAGATATTGATACTGGATCCAATGGGATTATGAATTATCCGGTGCTAAAATCCGCCCAACAAGTCGGAAGCCAGCTGACCATCACGTATGATCTGGACGCCGCCGATAGCCCAACCAATCGATACCGCGTGGAGTTCTTTGCCAATGATTCATCGACCATCTTCGGTCACGGTCCTGGTCAAACCTATCTCGGGGCTGCTGCTAGCGTCGCCCCGGGGACTGACAAGACTATCACCTTAACGGTGAGTGGAGACAACTACAAAAAGGCTCTGTCAGCTACAACTACCGCCATCGATAGTACGGCGACATCTGGGTTCGGTTCGACAAGTGAGTTTGCGCAAAATATTTCGATTGGCAATACCGCCGACTTTGATGCCGATGGTATCTCTGACGCAATTGAGAATCAGGCTCCTAACAATGGTGACGGTAATAATGATGGTACGGCTGATCGTCTTCAGCCGACTGTTACCAGCCTAGAAATTGACTCGACTGGTAAATGGGAGACTTTTGTTACGACTGGCTGTTCGGATAACGGCTCGGTCACCAGTATTGACACAGGTAGCCTCGCCAAGCAAGACACGGGTAAAAGCTATCCATATGGATTAACCGACTTCTCCCTCAACTGTTCGCGCGGTGATACCGTCAATGTCACGAAATACGTCTTTGTGGATGATCAGCCTTCGAGCTACACTCTCCGTAAATATAATGACATTACTGATGTCTATCGTGACGTGCCTGGATCGAGCATTGCATCTGAGACAGTTGGCTCTGCGAAGGCTTTGGTAGCTCGTTACTCCATCACCGATGGTGGCGAACTCGATGATGATGGTACCGCCAATGGCGTGATCGTCGATCCCGTGGGGCTAGCGACCAATGTAAGCCTGGCGGATACCGGGGAGAATCTCGCACTCTTACTGTTTGGTGCCAGCACACTTATGGCTGGAGGAGTCTGGCTGAGTCGAAAAGCCTGGAAGTAATGATCCCCAAACTCATCAAAGCATTTACTATCGTGATGTTTGCGCTCATCGCCACACTGGGGCTGGCTACATATGCTCATGCTGAGACTGGTATCACAAAAATAGGGCAGGCTGGGGGGTATAGTTTACCCCCCATAAGTGAAGCACAGGATGTAGCTCTTGATACGCAAGATAATATCTATGTGTTTGATGGTAATCACAAGCGTGTTATTAAATATGATGACTCTGGCAATTATGTGCTAACGTTTGGAGCGGTCGGCTCTGGTGATGGGCAATTTAGCTATTCTTACGGTATGGCAACTGATGCAACAGACAATGTATATGTGGCCGATACAAATAACCATCGCATTCAAAAGTTTGATAGTCAGGGTAATTATTTAAGTCAGTTTGGTACTTTTGGAAGCGGTAATGGTGAGTTGAATTCGCCCTATGATTTAGTCATTAGATCCGATGGAAGTGTTCTAGTTGCCGACATAGGTAATAACCGTGTTCAACTATTTGATAGTTCTGGAGTGTACCAATCACAATTTGAGGTACCTGCAGATAGTCTAGATCTAGATTCGAATGGCAACATATATGCTGTAACGGGCAACGATGTTCAAAAATTCAACAGTTCTGGAGTGTACCAATCGCAATTCGGCTCAATCGGCTCTGGCGATGGGCAATTTTCTGGCGCCACAGGCATTTCAATTGACGGCATGGGTAATATATTTGTTTTAGATAGTGCGCGTGTTCAAAAATTCAACAGTTCTGGAGTGTACCAATCGCAATTCGGCTCAATCGGCGAAGGTGAGGGTATGTTTGATAATCCACGAGGACTAGCCATTGATTCAAATGCCAATATCTATATTGCAGATACCTATAATAATAGAATCCAAAAGTTTGATACATCAGGCAATTTTATAGGTAATATTGGTAGTGTTTCGAATCAAGATCTTATTGCTGCATATACTGTTAAAGTTAGAGAAAATAGAGTATACGTACCAGGCATTGAAGGCAATGTGGCGTTAATGTCGTATAGCCTTTCTGGTCAACTCCTAGATACTTGGGCATCAAATACGGAAGTTGATTACATGGTTACTACTTCTCCAAATTATATTTATACAGTTGCCGCAGTCGATGGAGGTACTTTAAAGCTAAAAAAGTTGAATTATAGTGGTCAAACACTCGATATGTGGGATCTGCCTGGGGAGGGTTTTGGTATTGCTGCAGATTCGCAAGATAATGTTTACTGGATTAATCAAGGTGATAGTCAAATATATAAGTACACTAGTTTGGGTGCATTGCTCAACCAGTTTGGGTCAAGGGGTTCTGGTAATGGTCAATTTGATGCTGATGAAGGACCGGCTTATCTTTCGGTAGACAATCAGGATAATTTGTACGTTGCAGATACCAATAACCACCGTATTCAAAAATTTGATAGCTCCGGCAATTTCTTGATGAAGCTTGGTGTAGAAGGGTCAGCGCCTGGAGAATTTAACTACTTACTTGGCATTGCAGTTAGTAATACTGGAGATATATATGCCTCTGATGTTTTGCATGATGGAGGTGGTCGTATTCAAAAATTTGATAGAAATGGTGTCTACCAGACTACGTATAACAGTGTAGTTCAGGATATTGCAGGTAACCTGTATTATCCTTATGGCATGGATGTTGGGCCCAATGGTAGGCTATATGTTGCCTTGCCGGCATCTGGCTCCATCGACATCCTTTGCGACCACGACGTCTCCACTGACAACTGTCAGTCTACTAATGGTGAGGGCTCTTCCTCTCAGCCCTTAACCTACCCCGACCCAGTCAAAGGTTCCACCGTCTCTCTCATCCTCCCCAGTGACGTGACTAGTCCCACAGTCTCCGCCGTAGATCCCAAGTCACTCCCTACAGACAGTGCTGGGAGTTATCCGGCCGGTCTCACATCCTTCCAATTTACTACCACCCCCGGAGCCACGAAGACAGTTACTCTCTACTACGAACTCCCGGGTAACCCCTCTGACTACACGGCCCGTAAGTACAAGACAAGCTCTCAAACCTACATGGATGTTCCTGGGGCTACCATCACCCGTGAAGACTACAACGGTAAGTCTATGCTCAAGCTCACGTATTCCATCACCGACGGAGGCGTCCTCGACCAAGACGGAATAGCTAACGGTACCGTCATTGATCCTGTCGGACTCGCGACGAACAGTTTGGCGGATACGGGGGCGAATCTGTGGGCAATTGCGTTCAGTGTTCTTAGCTTATTAGGCCTTGGGATATATGGCCTTCGTCTCAGTAAAGCTCGTTTATACTAATGAAGTATGAAGAAGCGAAAACCAATTCGTAGCTTAGATTTACGCAGACGCAAACCTGGTGACCGCAGCCAGCGTGCTGTAGACGTATCATATCCAGCTGCTCCACATAAGCCTGCGAGTTGGAAGCGGTGGCTACTTCTTGCTCTGTCGATTGCGATGATTGTAGCTGGGCTCTACATTGGAAACTTATTACTCGCTCCCAAAGCTGGATTAGGTGTTGTCTCTGGCAAGACAGCAATTGATCTCAATACTGCTGACGACGCGACCGATAACCGCAATCGCATACAGATTGAGAAGATTAATCTCGAGGTGCCATATTTTACTGGTGGCGCTGGCGAGCTTGATAAGGGGGCTTGGCATCGCTTCCCGGAGCGTGGCAATCCAGAAAAGGGTGGTAACTTTATCCTCTCGGCGCACCGTTTTAATATTGGTACCACCCCGGCTGAGACAAAGCTACGTTCGCCGTTTTATAACCTCGATAAGCTCAAGGTTGATGACGCTATGCGAGTCTATTTTGATGGCAAATGGTACGACTATAAGGTCACGAAAGTCTATAGCGTGAAGCCTAACGAAATTCAGATCGAGGCACCGTCGAAAGAGGCGAAGCTGACACTCTACAGTTGCTCGCTAGGCGGGAGCGCCGATGGTCGGATCGTGATTGAGGCGAAGCTACAATAAGGGTTTTCATATCTGTTACGTTTAGGTAGAATAGAAGTAACTATGAGGGTGAAAAAGATTAGCTTGCGCCTACTGGCGCTAGTGGCGATGACCGCAGTTGGGTTAGTGTTATTCGCTGACGGAGCTTCGGCAGCAACGCTCTCCGTCAACTCCAACGGTGACATCCAAGCCAACGATGGAGCCTGTACGTTACGTGAAGCGATTATCTCTGCAAACACTGATACGACTTCCGGTGGAGCAGTCGGCGAGTGTGCGGCAGGATCAGGTACAGATACGATCAACTTTGCGATCACTGGCCCAGCTGACTTCACAAATGGTGGACAGAATGGTCACACGATCGCTCCAACTTCAGCACTGCCAGACATTACCGAGCCAGTAAATCTCAATGGCTATTCGCAGACTGGTGCACAAGCTAATACGGCCGCAGCACCCAACCCATTGAATGGTATCTTACTGATTGAGTTGGATGGAACTAATGCAGGTACGGCCAACGGTCTGAGGTTTACTACAAACAGTGATGGAAGTTCTGTTCGCGGACTTGTTATAAATAATTTTGCAGACGGCGATGGGATTATGCTTTTTGCAAACGACATACAGGTGCAGGGTAATTATATTGGCACGAATCCGGCTGGGACGATAGCTCGACCAAATGTGGTTGGCGTGAACTCTGTGTATGGTAATCCAAATCGGGCACAAAACACGTTGCTAGGCGGCTTGGACCCTGAGGATCGCAATCTGATTTCTGGAAATACCGGCGGCACTACCGGCACTGCCAGCTATCCGGGTACGGGTTGGGTGATTCAAGGTAATTATGTAGGTGTGGCAGCTGATGGGCTGACACCGATCGCCAATAGTACGAATGGAGGTAGTGGTGCGTTCTCGATAGATAACTGTAGTGATGTCATCGTCGGCGGCAGTCAGCCTGGGGCTATCAATGTAATCGGCGAGAGTTTGGGTCATGGTATCGCGCCTGACATAGTCACTAATCTCACAATCGAAGGCAACTACATTGGACTCGGCTACGATGGAACGACGGTGCTTGGCAATATAACTGGGGGTAGCTCTGGCTCTGGTATGGCAACCTCGAGTGTTACAAACTTTACCCTCAAGAATAATCGGTTTGCTGGTTGGAAAAGTGGTGGGATTAGTATTAATGGCAATAATTCTAACGTCACAGTGCAGGATAATCTTGTCTTTTCGAACTCATCTGGTATTAGTGTCTTAGGGAGCTCAGACGTGCAAATCGGTACGGCCGGACACGGAAACATTGTGCGAGATAATAATGGTTATGGTATCTCGCTACTTGGTGTTATTCCTTTCGGCATTGTTACGCAGAATATCCGTATCCAGGCCAATACAATAACTACCTCGAGTAATAACGTCACCGGCGCGGCTGGCATTTTCGTTCAAGGTGATCCAACAGATATATCAATAGGTGGTGTGAATGCTGGCGAAGGCAATGCGATACGCACAAATACTGGACCCGGCGCGGCTGTAGCTAGACTTGCTGCAACTGCGGTTGGATTTGAGGGCGATCCAAAGGTGTCAATACTCGGCAACTCGATCTATAGTAACGCCGTAGGGAATGGTTGGTTTGATGGCACAGGTCTTGGTATAGATTTATTGAAGTTTATAGATACATCGCCGTCACCTGATGGCGTACCAGATATTATTCAGGATCAAGGCCCCACCCTTAACGACACCGCCGACCCCGACACCGGCCCGAATAACTATTTGAATTTCCCGGTCATCAATGCCGCCACTCAGACTGACTCAACCTTGGCCGTTAACTTTGATCTCGATGCAGCCGACAGTACAGATGGCAACTACCGCGTGGAGTTCTTCGCGAACGACTCAACTGATCCTTCCGACTACGGTGAAGGTCAGACCTATCTTGGCTCCACCACGGTGAATAGTGGCAGTGGTCAAGAAGCTACTCTAACCCTAGCAAACGGCACTGACCTGACCGGTAAATCGATCACTGCCACCACCACGGCAATCAATAACACGACCACCTCTGGCTTTGGAGCAACCAGTGAATTCAGCCTAGCTACCAACATCACCGTCACTAGTGCAAGTCTAGCTGATACGGGTCAGTCAATCTTGAAGTGGTTGGCAGGCGTGATCGCGCTAGCCGTCGCTGGCACCTGGGTGGGGCTCTCGTCTATCCGAGCCCGGCGTTTACGCTAACCCAGAGAAAACGTACAATAGAAACACATGCTCAAGCGCTTTCATGCATCCCTAGCGACTCAGGATTTATTACCCGAGGACGCTAAGCTTATCCTGGCGGTTTCCGGTGGGATTGATTCGGTTGTGTTGCTCGATCTGCTGCACCGTCTACAATCGCAGACTGGTTGGGATATGGTGGTTGCTCATCTCGATCATGCCCAGCGTGAGGATTCGTTTGATGATGCGACCTTTGTCAGTCAATTAGCCGAGATGTATGATCTGCCATTTGTGATGGGTGTCTTACCCCGCGAGCCAATGACCGAGACAGCCATGCGCCAAGCTCGACACAATTGGCTCGAGGATGTACGCCGTGAGTCTCAAGCCGCGGCGATCGTCACTGCCCATCATCGGGGTGATCGGATGGAGACGGCAGTTTGGCACGCGATTCGGGGGAGTGACCGCATCGGGCTGACGAGCTTACGGGCGCGGCGTAACTATTTGGTTCGACCACTGATAGGCTTTGGACGTGGCGACATTATCACCTATGCGGCTAGCCGCAATCTGCAGTGGCGCGAAGATCCGAGCAACGCTGACCGCCGCTACACGCGCAATACTATTCGTCACGAGCTGATTCATCACGCTCCGACTGTCGATGCGCACTACCACAATAATTTCTCCAGTTGGCTTGATCATCTTGAAACCGTCAATGATCGGATCGATACCAAGCTTGATCTGCTGGCTCAACAGATCGCTGCGCCAGTCACGGGTGGTTGGGAAATCATGCGGCAGCCTTTCTTGCGGCTCAATCCCATCGTGCAGCCCAATCTTATGGCACACCTGGCGCGTGGTTTAACGGGTGGCGCTGGCATGACCGAAAAAAATCTCGATTCGGCTTTGAAATGGTTTGCCAGTGCGTCGAGTGGGAGCTATTCGGAAGCGATTCCAGGGTTGTTGCTCCTTCGAGAATATGATACAGTAAAGTTCGTCTTGCGTTCGGCGACGGTAGCTTCGGAGCTGCCGACCGCCACGCAGCAGATACACTTCGACACACCCATGCGGATCGGTCGTTTTGAACTGACTCTTGGTGAACGTGGTGAGGAGGCGGCAAGAGGTGAATTGCTGGTGCCGCAAACCTATTACGTCCGCACTTGGCAGCCTGGCGATCGCCTTAAGCCGGTCGGCATGGTGGGGTCGAAGAAGCTTCAGGACCTGTTTGTAGATCGTAAAATTCCTCGCAGTGAACGCTTGATGTGGCCGATCGTTGTGACGTCGCGCAATGAGATTGCACTTGTGCCCCAGCTAGCTCGCGATCGTCGCTTTGCTCCTGAGGGCGTAGACGCTCCGGCCCACGCGCTGCATGTAAAGGTGGTATAGATGATGAAAAAAATTCCGCGGAATGTAATATATGTTGCGATTGGCTTACTATTACTAGTTGGCCTTTTACTGATTGGTCAAGAGAGCCAGACAAAGCCGCAATCGGTGTCGTTGTCAAAGGTGCTTGAGGAAATCAAGCAAGATAAAGTCGAAGCTATCGAGCTGAATAATGATCAAATGACCATTATTCTCAAGGATGGCACGAAGCAAGAAGCATTTAAGGAGCGGACAGCTTCACTGACCGATTATGGCGTCGATTATTCTAAGATCCGAGTCGAGCCAAAGAATCCGGATGATGGATCGGGTCGTTGGGTTGATGCGCTCTTTGCTTTCCTGCCGGTGGTGTTTATTATCGGTTTCTTCTACTTCATTATGCGCCAGGCACAAGGCCAGAATAACCAAGCTATGAGCTTTGGTCGTTCGAAAGCTCGCGTGGCGGGTGGTGAGCAGGAGAAAGTTACTTTTGCGGATGTGGCCGGTGCGACTGAGGCAAAGCAAGAGCTGCGTGAAGTGGTTGAATTTCTCAAGTACCCGCGTAAGTTCGAAGCTTTAGGGGCAAAAATTCCGAAGGGTGTGCTGCTCTTTGGATCGCCGGGAACGGGTAAGACATTGATGGCGCGTGCGGTGGCCGGCGAGGCTGAAGTGCCATTCTTCTCGATTTCTGGCTCGGAGTTTGTCGAGATGTTCGTGGGTGTTGGTGCAAGTCGAGTGCGTGATTTGTTTGCCCGCGCGAAGAAGAACGCCCCCTGTATAATCTTCATTGATGAGATTGATGCAGTTGGTCGTCAGCGTGGCACTGGTCTCGGCGGTGGACACGACGAACGAGAGCAGACTTTGAATCAAATTCTGGTCGAGATGGATGGTTTTGAGCAGGGCACGAATGTGATTGTGATGGCTGCTACCAACCGGCCTGACGTACTCGATCCGGCACTTCTGCGTCCAGGCCGTTTCGACCGCCGCGTAACCATTGATCTGCCTGATATGAATCAGCGTGAAGAAATTCTTGGTGTGCATACCAAGAAGAAACCGCTCGATAAAGACGTTGAGCTGGGCGAAGTCGCTCGTAAGACACCTGGCGTGTCTGGCGCTGATCTTGCAAATATCGCGAATGAGGCTGCGATTTTTGCAGCCCGTAAGGATCGCAAGAAGATTATACAAGCTGATTTTCATGAGGCGGTTGAGAAAATTGCCCTTGGGCCAGAACGTAAGAGTCATGTCTTGAACGAAAAAGAGAAAAAGATCACCGCCTATCATGAGGCAGGTCACGCCCTCTTGTCGCATCTTTTGCCGAACTGTAACCCAGTGCATAAGGTGTCAATCGTTTCGCGCGGTATGGCCGGTGGAGTTACCTGGAGTTTACCACTGGAGGATAAGCATCTTCATTCGGTATCAGACTTTCTTGACGATATTGCGATGAGCTTAGGTGGTCGCACGGCGGAAAAGGTTGTCTTTGGCGATATCACGACTGGTGCTGAGTCCGATCTCAAGCATGCTAATAGCCTGGCGCGTCGGATGATCACCGAGTACGGTATGGGTAAAGAACTGTCGAACCAGGTCTTTGGTGGCGGTGAAAGCTCAACCTTCCTTGGTCGCAGCCTTGGAGAGGGTCGAAACTATTCAGACCAGACGGCTGATAAGATCGATGAGGAAGTGGCTCGGATTATCGCCGATGCTTCGAAGAAGGCTGAGGCTACCATCTTGAAAAATCGCGCCAAGCTGGACGAGATCGCTGAAAAACTCATCAAAGAAGAGACAATTGAGGGTAAGGCCTTTGCAGCCCTGTTTGAGGAGATTGATGCGAAAAAAGCTCCCGCCAAAAGCAAAAAACCGGTAGAATAATATCAGAGTTAGTATCGTACGTGTTGAGGATGGTCGCCGCGAGCATGAGTCTTAGGACATCTGCTCCAGCGGCCACCTTCGTTATGTCGGTACATTTCCCGTAAAAAACTATGCAGCGTTCAATGAAAAACATTCTCGGCAGAATCAATAAGCGTCGATCCATCTCGGTATCGGCGGCGCTGATTTCGCTATCGTATTTATTGAGCCGCTTGCTCGGACTCGTAAGAGATCGCTTACTGGCCTCAAACTTTGGTTTGTCGCCACAAGCCGATGCTTATGCGGCTGCTTTTCGCATCCCGGATCTGCTCTTTACGCTACTCGTTTCTGGAGCCTTTGCAGTCTCGTTTATTCCAGTCTTTGTTGGCTTGCTGGAGAAGAAGAAGCAGAAAGAAGCCTGGGAGGTCGCCAGCACATTACTCAATATTATCGTGGTCTTCACGGTGGCGTTAATTTATATGAC
>WBZP01005328.1_pt1 | contig 13126 bp, 12 predicted proteins | sample 5204301 | NCBI WGS metagenome assembly WBZP01 (sample SAMN12412401, study PRJNA552823) | activated sludge metagenome | isolation source: activated sludge from nitrification reactor of wastewater treatment plant... | place: USA: Pennsylvania | collected 2017
CCTCTCTGGATGAGCATTAAAGGCAGCTGGATCTTACTGGGGCGCGCCCCAACTGTCAAGCTCGGCAATTCCAATCCGAACGCCCGGATCCACATCACGTTCGCGCGTAGTGAGGCAACGAAACCTACTCGCCCTGACACCTGATAAATCCCCATCACTCGACCAGACGCGGGCGTCGGGGTATAGCGCGCTTCAACTGAACCCACATCGATCTTGACAAGAAAAGACTCGCAACCGCCTCTTCTTGTCCCTCATATCGGATACATTGTATAAATGATTGGGGTATCGAATAGTAGTCTGACATCTAACCCCTAAGCGGGGAATGTGATACTGGCAAAGGCATTATAGAGAATCGAAAATGGCCAGGTGTCCAAAACCATTTTCAGACCAGTGAAATTCTACTTCTCGCCATCAACGCACATTCTTAATTCAGCCCTGGAGTACAACATGCGACCGCATGAAGATCCATACGAGGCAATTCAAAGTGCTCTTGGCGTCGTGGGGAAGCTGGGCACCTACAGTGTACCAAAGCGCATGGGTCAGGCCCAGGCGATGCTGTACAGGATACGAGATGACCATCAGGAGCTCAGTGAACTCCGAGCCGTCTCGAAGCTTATTCGGGGCTGCGCAATAGCGTTGATGCATACCGCGGCCGACTTAGATAAAGCTGGCGGCAAGAAGAGCCGTAGACATGGCTGATGAAAGGAAAGGGGATAAGGAGGAGATAATACATATCTGCATGTGATAGGCGAGTCCCCATCCAGCAGCCCATCACACTTCAACAGTGCCGAAGTACAGGCGGCTCGATCGATCTAGATTTGGTTTCGACGGGGCTGCTGAAGAAGGGGCGGTCTTACTGTTCGTCCGGCTGGCAGGCTTCTTTCCACGCGGCAAGCTGATCCAATTTCCCTAGCTTGGTTAGGTAGACTTCATCGATTGCAATAAGTTTGGCTCCCTCCTCTGCAGACTGCTCGCTCTCAGCCAGCATGTTGGCCACATGCACCGCGGTGAGCGGACTGAACGCCAGTTCGTCGCAGGCAGATGGCCGATGGTGATAGGCCACTGCTTCGACGATCGCTTCGCCGACTCCCCAGAGTCCCAACAGGTAGGCGCCGACTTCGGCATGGGTGACGCCGAAGACCTCCTGCTCGGCCTGCCAGTCGAGCAGGCCCTTGTCCTTCTGAAGTCCCAACACCTGTTTGTACCCGTCAGGCAGGTTACTCGCCAATACCAGCATGCCGATATCGTGCAGCAGCCCTGCCGTGAAGGCATCATCGATCATGGCCTGCGGAGCGCGCTCTACCTTCGCGATCGCCTTCGCATAGCCGCTGGTTTTCAGTCCGTGTTGCCACAAGGCCTCGAGCGAAAAACCCGGCAACGCTTTGGCATCGAACTGGGAAAAGGCCTGCATCGACAGCACGAGAGCCCGAATCGTGTCGCTTCCGAGCAATGCGACGGCCTGCTCAGGATTCGACACTGTCGTGCGCAATCCGAAAAAGGCGGAGTTCACCAACTGAAGGATTTTGGTCACCATCGCCATATCTTTGGAGATGATCTTGGCGATCTTCTTGAGTGACGCATCGCCGGAATGGATTTCATCCATCAATTCTTTGTAGAGCACCGGCAGGCTGGGAAGGCTTTTGAGATTTGTGACGATCTTGCGCACGTTGTCGTCTGACAACAACGCCCGCAGTCCGCAGGCGCGGGTCATGATCGACCGCAAGAGTTGCGCATCGATGGGCTTTTCAAGAAACTGATGGGCCAGATCGGTCGAACGCAGGCCCAGACTCTGCCCCTGCTGCCCGGAGAAGGCGATCCGTACCATCTGCGGATACCGGGCCTTGGCTTCCTTCAACAGTTGGAACCCGTCCATCCCCGGCATGATCATGTCGGTCGCCAGCACGTCGAACGCATCCTGCTCCAATGCGGCCAGGGCCTCCGTGGCACTTTCCACAAAGCGCATATCCCACTCACCCTTGATCGGATCGAGCGTACGCTTCAACATGCGCAAAACTTCCGGCATGTCATCCACAAACAAGACTTTCCGCATGGCTCCTCCCCTCCCGGCGTGCCGAACCACTACCAGTATCGGCTTTTGAGAAAAACACTTGAGGGAAGAAAGGTATCGAGAAACTAGCGGACAGGATTGGACCACCGATCACGGCAGGATGCTCAAAATGGCCGTCAGCAAGGCCGCAGCGAGGGAAGAGGCGAACCGTACTTAGTCGCGTACGTTGAGCCTCTGAGCGACGCGAGAACGCCGCTGGCGGACTTTTTCAGCATCCTGCTAGGGGCGCTTGATTTCTTCGAGCGAGAATTGTTTGGGCAGCATGACAGGCAGCACTAATCCGATGGGATCGCCACGCTTGATGGTCGTGGGCTTGTGGAGTTGGAGCAGGAAGTTGGCCGTGAAGGCTTCGTAGTCCGGCAGCCAATCGTACTGATTCGGCGTTCGCTTGTACTCCTGGGTCTTAATGCCCTCCCAAATGGCATAGGTGCGATCAGGGTAATGATAGAAGTGGTTGGGAATGTCCTTCATCATCAGCCCGACATGTTTGGGATAGTAAAACCGGATCCCGCAGCAGAGCTTGGGATAGCCGCTGTTGAGGATCAGATCGACGTAGGTTCCTGAAAAAGACTTATAGCCCAGCAGCCGCTCTTCCGGCTGAATGGGCGGCGATTGCCACCTCACCCCTTCGGCCGTCCGCCGCAACTTCACATCCGCCGGGCACCGGATCAGCCAGCCATAACTGCCGACCGTACGGACCGGCCCGCAGTCGTCCGGCAACACCTTATACCCGCTGGCGGCGAGCGCCCGCTGTTCATCCAGCGTCATATTGTTCAACATCGGGCGATGAGGATTGAAATCCAGCTTCAGCCGCTCCGGTGGAAACGCGGTCGAATATTCCCGCTCCCAGTAGATGACGACCTTGTCGCCGCTCTCTTCGACAGACACCGGCTCTGTGGTTGGTTCACCCATAGGTCTGACAGTAATCGATGGAGACGGACCGGCGCAAGGGGTTAGAGGCTACGCCCGGCGCACATGAAACAGCGTCAGTCCGCTCCGCAGCTTGGCCTTCGGCACAATCGTCTTATGCATGGCAAATGTGGGCAACCGCTCAACCGCTTCGTCCCAACAGCGCTGCAAGCCGGCTCGACTCAACTCATCGCCCGTTCGTGCCGGCCCTACGATAAACGCATTGCCACCCGTTGTGACCCGCTGTGCGAGCGCGCGTATCCGGATCGTCAGGGCGCTTGCCTGGTCAAACTCGGCATAGGGCATCCAGGCATAGACCAGATCATAGGATTCGGCTTGGGCTGTGACGGGAGAGAGCACGAATCTGGTTCGCTGCAGCCACTCCCACCGCTGTAATTCAGCGCACACGGTCCAGAGCTGCTGCGCCTGCTTGTAGGCAAAGGGCGGGTGCGAGATCTGCGCGACGACCTCACGCGGGCGATCGAATGGCACACAGGTTGAAATCACCGCATCCCCGTTGTCGATCAGGATGCGCTCTGCCCTCATGAGTATCTGCCCGATCTCGCGATCCTGCTCGGCAAGATCCTGCAGATAGTCCGCGACAAACGGCTGCGCCGCCAATTCTCCGACCGGTGACTCATCCCCTGGATACAAGAGCACCGCTCCAAACACTTCTCCTGGTTGGACTGCGGGTAGGCCAGACCGAAATACCGAGCGCCAATCGACGAGGCTGGAGGTAGGCACTGGAGCTGACGATCTCACCCTTGCCAGATCGCTCGTGAGCGAGAGCGCCCGCCGATGATCTCGATCGTTCAACTGCAGCTCACCGTCGACGATGACAGCCGATCGATCCCAGGCCACCATTCGTCGCCCCTTGGGATTCACATACGACAAGCCCATCGCATCATCGGCGCAGGTCGCCTTCAGCAACACATCTCCCTGCACCGTCACACACAGCTGATGGGCCTCATCAAAATAGCGTAGCGGAGGCGACGGCGCCGGCAGCCACGTGACCCGATGAGAGCGGGAGGGGTCCATGAACAGCGCGACAGGATCGCCGCCGGCGTCAGCCTGCGGCGTGAAGAAACTGCTGAAGAGACGAAAGGCCGCTTCAGATGGATAGGTCGGAATGCCGCGATAGCGCAAGGGGCGCGGACTGGGCTGCCCCTCGTTCTGGTCGTCGTAGAGTCCGCGAATCAGCTCAAATGCCGCCGACCCGGTGCCCGGCAGGAGCGATTTGAAGAGTTCGACGACGGGCAGAAAATCGATCTGGTCCCAATGCATCGCCCCCATGCAGGACATGAAACGCGCCGATTCGAACGTCCCGTCTTCCAGCACATAAAACGCATCTTTCCGATGCCGGATCGTCGCCTGTCCATGCGCATCGATGACCAGATCTTCGTCGCCGTAGAAAAACCGGACCTCTTCGATCGGCACCCGCATCGCCTGCGCAGCCATGTGGCGTAGATCTTCCGGTTTCAGGCGTTGCCAGCCCGGCTTCGTCGCCAGGTTGAGTCGGGTTTCATTGACCAGTCCGCCGGGTTTCAACCCGACCCACCGTCCCCAGTCCAGCCGCAGACGCGCACGAACCAAGACCGTTCTCCCGCGAGGATCGACACCCCACTCGCATTCATGCAGCGGATGGCCTTCAGGATCGGTGGCAAGAATTCTCCGACCATCGGGCCGATAGAAGACCAGATGGCCGGTGGCTTGGCGAACGACGCGTCCGCCGGATTGGTCGAATTGCTGAGCCAAGGTCTGATTGGCAGGAAACCGGAGAGAGTCGGAAAGCGCTTGTGCGGTACGAACAGGGTCGCCAGCCATTTACTCGCGGATCTGGCCGCTCCCCAGGACGATAAACTTCGAACAGGTGAGCTCTTCCAACCCCATGGGACCCCGAGCATGGATGCGGGACGTGCTGATACCGATCTCGGCCCCGAGCCCGAACTGATAGCCGTCATTGAGTCGCGTGGACGCATTCACCAGCACCGCCCCGGCATCGACTTCCCGCAAAAACCGCATGGCCCGCTGATAGTTGGTGGTGATGATCGCTTCGGTATGTTGCGACCCGTACTTGGCGATGTGCTCCATCGCCTCGTCCATGTTTTTCACAACCTTGACGGCCAGCACCAACTCCAGAAACTCTTTTCCAAAATCATCGTCGGCCGCCGGCTTCGCGTCCGGCAGCAATTGGCACGTCCTCGCGCAGCCGCGCACTTCCACCTTCGCCGCCTGGAGCTTTTCCATGAGACGCGGGAGAAACGTCCTGGCGATCGTTTGATGGACGAGCAGGGTTTCCATCGCATTGCAGGTCGAAGGCCGCTGGGCCTTGGCATTCACGCAAATCGCCTCGGCCATCGCCTGATCGGCATCCGCATCCACGTAGATATGGCAGATCCCCGCATCGTGTTTGACGACCGGAATGGTGGCATGCTCGGCGATCGTCTTCATGAGAGACGGACCGCCCCGTGGGATGATGAGGTCGATGTAGCGATCCTGCTTCAGCAGGACCGGCACCAGTTCCCGATCCGGACGATCGACAAAACTGATGGCACCGGGGGGAATCCCGGCCTTCTCCGCAGCTTCGGCCAACACAGCGGCGATAGCCGTATTCGAATGAATGGCTTCGCTCCCGCCTCGCAACACACAGGCATTACCGGACTTCAGACAGAGCGCGGCAGAATCGGCCGTGACGTTCGGGCGGGATTCGTAAATGATGCCGATCACGCCGATGGGCACACGCACCCGGCCTACCTGCATCCCGTTCGGCCTCGTCCACATCTTCGGCATATCGCCTAACGGATCCGGCAGTTTGGCAACCTCCCGAATTCCGGCCGACATATCGGCGATCCGTTGCTCGGTAAGCCTGAGGCGATCGGCCATCGCAGCCTTGTCCGGTTCAGTACCGAAGGCTTCGATATCCTTTTCATTGGCCTCTATGAGGCTAGCCTTTTTCTCGTCCAGGGCATCAGCCATGGCGATCAAGGCATTGTTTTTCACGACTGTGGAAAGCGTGGCCAACCGACCGGCTGCCTGCCTAGCCCGCGTCACCAGCTCATGGACATAGTCCGGGATAGAGAGCGGCGGGACTTCCTGAACGTCCTTCGTCTCGGGAGCATCAACGGGGGCTAATTCCTGCTGTTCCTCGTCGGAAATCATGCGCATCGCCTTCTCTGTATAAAAGTGAACGGGCGACAGGATACCGCGCGGGTTTGAAGGGGGTCAAGACACCAGGTCGGGGGCTCGTGCGCACCTCAAGTACCCAATCCCGGTTGGTCTGAGGCTAGATCACTTTCCTGAAGTACTCAATTGTCCGTGTCAGGGCATCCTCGAGCAGGACTTGCGGTTCCCACTTAAGCAGCGCCTTGGCTCGCTCAATGTCCGGCCGCCTGACTTTGGGGTCATCGGCAGGCAGCGGATGGTAGGTAATCTGGCTGGAAGAACCCGTCAACGCCAGCACGAATTTGGCAATGTCCAAGACCGTTAACTCACGGGGATTGCCAATATTGACAGGGTCATGAATGCTGCCAAAAACGGCGGCCTGCGGCTGATTGGTCAAGAATTTTCGGTCTGTTCGCTGCTCATGGCTTCTATCAGATTCGATCATCAGCAAGGCAAGAATGCCCCGCACTAGATCATCAACATAACAGAAGCTCCTCGTCTGGGAACCATCGCCGAAAATACTCAACGGCTTTCCTTGTAACGCCTGCACGATAAAGTTGGATACAACCCGCCCATCTTTAGGTCTCATCCGGGGGCCGAACGTATTAAAAATTCGTACGATCCTTGTATCCACGCCATGGTAGCGGTGATAGGCCATGGTAATCGCTTCGGCGAACCGTTTCGCCTCATCATACACACCGCGAGGACTGATGGGATTGACGTTTCCCCAGTACGACTCGGGTTGGGGATTGACCAACGGATCTCCATAGACCTCTGATGTACTCGCCAAGAGAATTCTGGCCCCCTTGGCTTTTGCCAGGCCGAGGACTTTATGGGTTCCCAGGGCTCCGACCTTTAGTGTCGCAATCGGAAGCTCGAGATAATCTTGCGGACTGGCCGGCGACGCAAAATGTAGAATCGCGTCAAGCTCCCCCTCCACGTGCAGATAGTCGCACACATTGTATTTCACGAAGGAGAACTTCTCATTCCCCAGAAGGTGGGCAATGTTGTCGACTCGTCCGGTCACCAAGTTATCGATGCACACCACAGCATGATCCTGCGCAATGAGCGACTCGCACAGATGGCTCCCGAGAAATCCCGCCCCGCCCGTCACCAGTATTCTCACAGACTCCTCCCACGACAAACCACACAACGGATCGCATATTCTTACATTGGTTCGTGACAGTCAATTCTGGCGCGAGCTGAACGCTTAAGATGCGGGCCCCGGGGCGGGGATAGGAGCGGAATTTGACTGCGGAACCACAGAGGGGTTCGGCGAGGGCACCGGTGTAAACGATCCCGGCACAACTGCCCCTCCGCCGATCACAGCTATCGGGGCTATCATCGAAGGACTGGGATGCTGAAACACCCAATCATAATACGAGGCGCGTCCATCAAAATGTCTCACAGCGGGAGGAAAATCATGCTGTCGAATAGGTTTACTTTTACTCTTGCTCCTCACCCCCATGATTCCTCCGGTCGGGGCACGAACCAGCTCCCAATCCCCATGCCCCACAGGATCTCCATAAACCTTGCGGAGAAACGGTTTGGGCAATCGAGTTAGCTCCGCCAGTGTTTGCGGATACACTTCTCCAGGAATCACTCGTCCCGCCTTCATAGCGGCCGAATAGAACGCCAGCGCGTTCTGAATCTCAATGCCTTTGGATATGAGATCCGCCTCCAGCTCCCGCTGTATCATCACTTTCCACTGCCGTGCGGCCACGGTCATCCCGAGACCGATGAGCACAATGGCAAACATTACGACGACATAGGAAAACCCACGCTCAGCATCTTTATTGAGGGCTGACCTGCTCATGAACTATGGCTGCGGCCCTGCCGCATCCTCCGTGAGTGGAACCGTATGGTCGACACGCGCCTGAGTATCTCGAAGCGTCACGCTCTCCGAAGTGATGGCCTTCACCACAAGATGCCGCTCCAAGTGCTGCCCGACCCGGCCGATCATCACTTCTTCATTCTTGCTCAGCACTGCCGTATTGCCGATGCTCTTGGCCGACTCACCCATCCGGACAAATCCCAAATACCGGTATTGATCCAATTCTAGAGACGCCGCTTGCTGCTGAAGCGCTTCTTCAGAAATCTGATCAGGACTCGGTCCTCCCGGTGTTTGACCTGGAATCGACAGAGTTCCATCCAAGCCCGGCACAGCAAAAATATTTCTCGGCATGGTGAACGTGGCTTCGCGCTGGGTCCGTGCGGAATCAAGCTGATCGAGATGAACACGCAAACCACCGATTCGGGAAGCCGGACGTGCGAGCGACGACGGCGGGCCAGAGGTATTGGCCAATGGCATGCGAACTGGATCAGGCAGCGCGCCCCAGTGCCAGTAGGCCACTCCGCCCCACAGCGCCACCAGTCCGATTGCGATGAGCGCTTTCCGTCTGGCATCCATCTATTTCTGGCCACCCAATGCAGACTTCACAGGTTCTCCACGCAGGTAGGTTGCAATCTTAATATTGAACGTCAACTGCTGATCGCGTGGAGCAGAGGCGCTCGCGAGCTCCAAATCTTCTATGAATAACAATTCTTCGGCCGTTTCAAGATCGTAGATGAACCGTCGAAGATCTTCGTACCGACCGGTCATCGCCCCCTGGAGGATTCCCTTACTTGTATTCACCACCGTGGTCGCCTCGGTCTTATAGGACAATGCCGGGAGCATCACATGATCGTGTTTGGCCTCATCCGTAATACCCAGAGCGAGCGGAGCAAAGTCACGCTCAACCGGCAGGACCGCCCATACTTGACTCACATCTTTTCTCGCTTTCCTGGCTTCCCGATGCTGGGCCAAAACCTGGCGCGCAGCACCCCACTCCTTTTCACTCTGGATCCGGTGATCTTCAACTCCCCGAACGCCGAACGTATTGACCAGAGTTAGCCCTGCTAGCAACAACGCAACTAGCCCGACCCACGGTAGCAGCGGGGCATAAGGCTCGGATAACATGCGCTGCAACCGATCCTCCACTTACACTCCCTCCCGCAGATAGCGCACGGTCACATCGAATTCTACGAGACCGCTCGGCGTGACCCGGTGTTGAGCCAAAACGGGGTCTTTGAATTTGGGATGATCTTGCAGTCCCACTGTAAATGCCGTGAGATCTTCTAAACTCATCGCCGATCCGGTCATATGAACGAGCGAGCCTCCGGAGTCTAGTCGAACGCTGCTGAGAGCCAAACGTGGTGGGAGCGCTTGCTCCAACCCCGCCAAGAACGCGGTCCAGGAAAACGTCCGCTTCTCCAGAAGTTGATTGGCCAGTGCCACTTCAGCCGGCAGTTGCTGTATCGCCCTCTCTGAAAGATCAATTCCTTCCTGCGCGGCCTCGGTCATCAATTGTTGATCTTGCTGGCGCACACGCTCGAGATCGGCACTTATTCGCCACACCTCTTGGTATCCAAGAACCGTCTGGATCATGCTCAAAGCGATCACTCCGCACAGCCCTAGGCAGCTGAGCATCAAGATGAATCGAAGCGGAAGGAGATACCACCGGAATCGGGTGGCCAGGGAAATCTGGAAATATCGATGGGGGCCAACAACTTGCCCAGCGCGACTTACAAGACTACCAAGGCTGTCACGAAGAGCCGCTATCATGACAACACTCCAGCCAGCGCGGCGAGCGACGCCACGCCTTGACGATGGTCGCCACTCCCCCACCCTTGCGATTCCACTTCTTCCCAGCCCAGACATTCAACGGACAGAGCGAGCCGCTCTTCGAGGATGCCATGCAAGACCGCAGATTCGTCAGCACACAGCACGGCACGCTTTACCGATATGCCAGAATGGCGCTGCTGACACATATCCAACGATGCGGCGCATTCCTCCGCAATCATTTGCATACCGGCGTCCGTACCGCTCAGCGCATCAGCCGCCAATAGTTTGCAACGATAAAACAACAAGCGGCCTCGCTGAAATACCATGGTCGTCAGAGCGCGATCGCCCAGGCTCACCCACAACAGGTCTCCGTCGTCCCATCCATTCCGCCCGGACATTTTGACCCACAAATTGAAAAGCTGCAGGCTCGTCAAGCCGACATCGCGAGGAATCAAGCCCACCCCCTCACATACTGATTCATATTGGCGCAAGACGGATTGATGGACGGCAACGGCAAGGACCGACTGCGCTGATCCCGCCGCGCGGGAGGATCCGACGAACACTTGCGAGACTAACGCCGTTCCGGTCAACGGGAATAACTGCTCCTGGCCAAATCGCCACCGGATCAGCGCCTCACGTTCATCGGCACGCACAGGCAACTGATCAAGATGCAGCACGACGGCACGGGCCGCCGCATCCGGCAACAGCAGTGTTACCGGGCGAGGGAAATTCTTCATCACCGTCTGCCCGAGCACCCGTACAGATCGAGGAGGACCGGCTAGGGCTAGGATCTTGGCTTCAAGCACGGCCAGCTTGGCAACATTGGGCTCAGCAGGCGACGGCTTGACCGTCCCGTCGGGAAGCGGGGAGGCCGCGCAGCGATGCCCCCGTCTGCCCCCCCAACTCCATCGGGCATCCGCCCATGCCACGGACTCCACCCCGAGCTTGAGACACTGTTGCGACCGACCAGTCATCCATCCCCACATCTCTCACCCCTCCTCGCTGAAGGTCACACGATTGATCTCACGCAGCGAGGTTTCCCCTTCTAGTACTTTCTTGATGGCGGATTGACGCAGCGTAATCATCCCATCCGTCACAGCACGATATCGGATTTCAGACAGGGGCCGCTCCGCCAAAATCATCTCCTTGATTTCATCCGTCAGATCCAGAAATTCCGTAATACACTTCCGCCCGCGATACCCGGTTCCCATACAATTCGAGCAGCCTTTTCCCTCATAGAAGGGCATATCTTTGTATTGCGCATAGTCGAGCCCCGAATCCTCTAAAAGCGATTGTTCCGCTACAACCGGAACCCGGCACAATGGACACAGCATCCGAACCAGCCGCTGAGCCAACACGCAATTCAACGCTGCAAGAAAATTGTAGGCATCGATACCCATGGAGGAAAACCGGCCAATGACATCAAACACATTATTCGCATGGACTGTTGTCAGCACCAAGTGTCCGGTCAAGGCCGACTGAATCGCAATTTGTGCCGTTTCCGCATCTCGAATTTCTCCGACCATGATCTTGTCCGGATCATGGCGAAGAATAGAACGAAGCCCCCGCGCAAACGTCAAGCCTTTCTTTTCATTGACCGGAATTTGCACCACTCCAGCCAGCTGATACTCAACAGGATCTTCAATGGTGATCAGCTTGTCTTCTGCCGTGTTCATCTCTGTGATCGCGGCATACAATGTCGTCGTTTTCCCGCTTCCGGTTGGTCCGGTCACCAACACCATCCCGTAAGGCCTGATGATCGCCCGACGAAAGCGCTTCAGATCTTCGGGATTGAACCCCAACCGCTCCAGGCGGAGGGCCGAGACCCCGGTGGTAATCGCCTCCCTGTCTAGAATACGGATGACGACAGACTCGCCGAACACACTGGGGAGAATAGACACACGAAAATCGACCGTCTTGCGATCAAGTCGCATCCGGAAGCTCCCGTCCTGCGGCACACGCCGCTCCGCGATATCCAGATCAGACATGACCTTGAGCCGAGACACCAATGGCGCATGCAGACGGACGTCTAACGGTTCCATAGCTGGAACGAGAATGCCATCCACACGCAATTTTACTTTCGTGGCTCGATCCGAGGCTTCGATGTGAATATCGCTTGCGCGACGCTGCATCGCACTGAGCAGGATTGAATCCAACAATTTCACCGCCGGACTTTGATCCTCGGCCACATGATTGACCGTGAGCACCTCTTCCCCGCGGTCGTCCTCCTTGACCAGAACAGACCGATACTCCGCTTCTAATTCTCGCAACGCCTGGCTCGAGCCTTCACTTCGCTCAAGCGCGGAGAGAATCGCGCTCCGCGAACTCACCACACGGGCCAACGGCTTGCCGATCAGCAGCTCCAGCTCATCGAATCCCAACACATTCTGCGGATCCGCGATGGCAATGGTCAGGACACCAGCCCGCTCCCCTATCGGCACAAACGGATGGCGCTGCATAAGTTTCACGGAGATCGACTCATAGAATTGCGGATCGACACGAAAATCGGTGAGCGGGTCATAGGGAAGTCCGTACTGTTCGGCCAGAGCCTTGGCAAGCTGCTCTTCCGAGAGCAGCCCTTCACTCACCAGCGTTTGACCAAGTGCCAGGGACACCCCGCCCAAGCGACGAAGCGTCTGCTCAATCGGGTCCCGAGCAAGGCCATGGCGAACCAAGACTTCCAACAATGTGGGACGGACCACGCTACGAGCCACTAGACACCTCACGCCTAAGGAAACCATTCGCCGCGCCTGTAGAAACGGCCTTCATGATGCCCTACCCCACCGTGCCGGCCATCTGAAAGACCGGCAGATACATGACGATCACAATGGCTCCCACTAATACCCCCATCACCAGCAATAATGCCGGCTCAATCCAGGTGGTCAGCTGTGATAACCGCGTATCGAGATCCGCCTCGTAAAAATCTCCGACATCTCGCAACATGCTTTCCAACGAACCGGTCTCCTCACCGACCGACACCATCTCGATCGCCAGCTTGGGCAAGATGTGCGGACGCTCAAGCGCAGTCGCCAGTGTAGCCCCTTCACGAATCTCGCTTTCCGCCTCATCCAAACCGGCCCTCACCCAGCGATTGGAGACCGCACCCCGTGCAATGTGCAGCGCCTCCACCAGAGGGGTACCTCCGGCCAGAATGGTCCCCAGGGTTCTGGTCAGCTGCACCGTGTGATGCTTCACCATAATCGGCCCGATCAATGGGAGCGCGAGCAAGAGGCGGTCAATCGTGAATCGCCCGGTCGGAGTCGCATAGTAGGCTCGCAAGGCCAGCCCACCTACACCGACCAGCAGCAACCCCGGGATTACTTGCGCCTCGCTATGCTGCACGATATCCATCAGCAATTGAGTCGCCCAGGGAAGTTGCTTCG
>WBZP01005329.1_pt1 | contig 13126 bp, 10 predicted proteins | sample 5204301 | NCBI WGS metagenome assembly WBZP01 (sample SAMN12412401, study PRJNA552823) | activated sludge metagenome | isolation source: activated sludge from nitrification reactor of wastewater treatment plant... | place: USA: Pennsylvania | collected 2017
CTATGATCTTCAAAGGCTTCTCGCCGCACTGCCCGCTAAAATGCAGCAGGCAATTCGGCATGTGAAGATTGAAGGGCTGAGTATCGCTGAGGCCGCAGAGCGGTGCGACATGTCGGAATCAGCGGTCAAGGTCAACATCCACCGTGGACTAAAGAAGTTGGCGGACATGATCTCGCGCGAGGTAAAATCATGAAGACCGACGAACTCATCACCGTACTCAGCACAAACGTCGAGCCCATCGATCGCCGACAACTGTCACGAGAAATCGTTGCTGCGGTTATTTTAGGTACCGTCGTCGCTATCGGAACGGCCTTGGCGTTGCCTGGCATGCGGATGGATCTAGGCGCACCAAACGCGCTGACGTATTTCAGCGCGAAGATAATCTTCGCAACCGTGATTGTGGTAGCAGGAACCGCGTATTTATTGCGGTTGGCTCGTCCCGGCATCGTCTCTCCAACAAGGTCGGTACCAGTGCCTTGGCCCCCAGTGGCTGTCGCCGCACTCGCCACCGTAAGTCTTGTTTCGGGGCCACTTTGGCACTGGCACAACATGGCGATGGGTGATGGCTGGCTCGAGTGCCTGGTTTCCATACCCATCATAGCGGCAGTTCCGTTTGCGGCTGTTGTCTGGGCCGTTCGGCGGATGGCGCCGACAGACTTGACACGAACAGGCGCGCTCGCAGGCTTCGTTGCGGGTGGCATCAGCGCCGCCGGCTATGCGCTGCACTGCACGGATGATTCATTTCCGTTCATCGCACTTTGGTATGGTGGCGCGATTGTAATGTGCACGTTGGCCGGCTCTCTCTTGGGGCCGCGCTTGCTGCGATGGTAATAATGTTAAACGTTCAGGAAAAATGAATTGTCGCCCGTTATCTAAGTAGCAAAGGAGTTCGCTCTTTTCGGTGCGCCACCTGTTGCTCTGTTTCCGTCTCGGGAAGCCCACGAGTCGCTACTCCGTTCTTTGTCGCACCCAGTCATCTGGGATGGGCGCGCGATATTGCTGTTCGAACGTGACCGAGAATGAGGCCAACTGGACGGGCGATATTTGGTCAGCCGCTCGGCGGACAAATTTCGATTCCGCTCCCGACCAGAACTGCTGCTCAACCTAAATGGTCAAATTTCTTGGTGAGTAAAGATATTTGCGAAATATCCTCTACGGATATGCAGATGGAGCGGTATGGCGATGCCCGAACAAATGAACCGCACTGACAGCGCGTGCTGCGCGAACGGCCTACACGCCGATGGCCATGGTGCTCAAATCGGCAATTCGACTTTGGTAAAAGATCTTGTCTGCGGCATGGATGTTGATACCCATACCGCCAAGGACAGAGCCGAACACGAGGGACATCCATATTACTTTTGTTCAGTCGGGTGCCGCACAAAGTTTGTAGCGAACCCCACCACGTATTTGGATAAGAGCACCGCCGACGCTCGTGCCCTGCCCGCGGGCACCATCTACACCTGTCCCATGCACCCCCAAATCCGACAGATTGGCCCGGGTGCTTGCCCGATATGCGGCATGGCACTTGAGCCGGAACTCGTCAGTCAAGATTCCGGTCGCAATCCTGAACTTGCTGATATGTCCCGGCGATTCTGGATCGGTCTGGCGCTGACCATTCCCGTTCTCATTTTGGAGATGGGCGGGCACTTATCCGGGCTGCATATGCTGATCGCGCCACGCGTATCCAATTGGCTGCAGCTTATTCTGGCAACGCCTGTTGTGCTGTGGGCTGGATGGCCGTTCTTTGAACGCGGCTGGGCCTCGCTGCGCTCCCGCAACCTCAACATGTTCACGCTCATTGCCATGGGCACTGGGGTTGCTTGGATTTACAGCGTTGTGGCAACCCTCATTCCGGATTCGTTTCCAGCGGCGTTCCGCACGTTAGAGGGGGCCGTGCCCGTTTATTTCGAGGCCGCCGCCGTGATCACGGTGTTGGTTCTATTGGGGCAAGTCCTCGAACTCAAAGCCCGCGAAAGCACGGGCGGTGCTATCCGCGCATTACTGGATCTTGCGCCTAAGACGGCTTGGCGTGTTTCGCAAAACGGCACCGATGAGGAGATTTCGCTCGACCAGATCGTAGTGAGCGACCTTATGCGGGTTCGACCCGGCGACAAGGTGCCTGTCGACGGCACTGTTGGTGAGGGGCGCAGCACAGTCGATGAATCCATGGTGACAGGCGAGTCCCTGCCCGTCACCAAATCTGTCGGCGACAGCGTGATCGCAGGCACCATCAATCAATCCGGCAGTTTCGTCATGCGGGCCGATAAGATCGGCCGCGACACGATGCTGGCCCGTATCGTTCAAATGGTGGCGCAAGCACAGCGAAGCCGTGCGCCCATTCAGCGCCTCGCCGACCAAGTGTCAGGCTGGTTCGTGCCGCTCGTTATCGGCGTTGCGGTATTGGCATTCGTGGCTTGGGCGATATGGGGACCAGATCCCAGCATGACCTACGGCCTGATCGCGGCTGTATCTGTGCTCATTATCGCCTGCCCCTGCGCCCTTGGACTTGCCACCCCGATGTCGATCATGGTCGCGGTCGGTCGCGGCGCGCAGACCGGCGTTCTAATCAAAAACGCCGAAGCGCTGGAACGACTAGAAAAGGTCGATACGATCGTCATCGACAAAACCGGCACGCTGACCGAAGGCAAACCAAAAGTGGTTGCGGTGCGCACGGCAGGCGGCGTGTCCGAAGCCGACTTGCTACAACGTGCGGCCAGTCTTGAACGGATGAGCCAGCACCCGCTCGGCGCGGCGATCGTTGCAGCAGCCGAAGCAAAAGGATTAGCCTTGCTAGAAGTTGAGAACTTTGACGCACCCACGGGCAAAGGTGTGACCGGTGTTGTTGGCGGCAAGCGCATGGTCATTGGCAATGCCCGCATCATGACTGACGCGGCAGTCGACACGAAGACCTTGGATGGTGAAGCGGATCGGCTGCGCGAAGATGTCGCGACCGTCATCTTCATTGCGCTCGATGGCACGCTCGCAGGCATTCTCGCCATCGCGGACCCGATCAAATCCACGACGCCGGAGGCGCTGCAAGCACTCAAAGCTGCGGGCCTGAACATCGTCATGTTGACTGGTGACAATAGGGTCACCGCGCAAGCTGTCGCTCGCAAGCTCGGCATAACCCAAGTTGAGGCCGAGGTACTGCCCGAAGACAAGAGCCGAATCGTCGAGCGGCTCAAAAGCGAGGGTCATGTCGTTGCGATGGCCGGAGACGGCGTCAATGACGCGCCTGCGCTTGCAGCAGCCGATGTTGGCATCGCCATGGGAACTGGCACCGACGTTGCCATCGAGAGTGCCGGCATCACGCTCGTCAAAGGCGATCTTACCGGCATCGTGCGCGCGCGCCGCCTGTCGCAGGCAACCATGGGCAATATCCGGCAAAACCTGTTCTTCGCCTTCGTCTATAACGCGGCCGGCGTGCCGGTGGCGGCGGGCGTTCTCTATCCCGTTCTTGGCATTCTGCTCTCGCCCATCATTGCCGCAGCAGCCATGGCGTTGTCGTCGGTGAGCGTGATCGCCAATGCGCTGCGGCTGAGGGCTATCAGGCTTTAGACAATGGTCGACTGGAACGAGCGATTTCGGGCAGCGGGCATTTATCTTGGAGTGTCCGCGATTGCTCATCTCGCTTGGGAGACGTTGCAGCTTCCGCTCTACACAATCTGGACGAGCGCCGCACGGTGGGAGATCGCCTTCGCTGTCGTCCATTGCACAGTCGGAGACATCATGATTGCTGCAAGCGCACTTATTGCGGCAATCTTGGTCGGCCGCTTCTGGTCGTGGCCTCGCAGCGACTGGAAACAGGTCGCGGTTCTGACGATTATTTTTGGGCTGAGCTACACGGCCTACAGTGAATGGTTTAACGTTTATGTTCGCAACGCTTGGGCCTACTCGACATTCATGCCGGTGGTGCGCATTGGCAGTATCGAATTGGGTCTATCACCGCTTATGCAATGGCTCATCGTGCCGCTTGTTGCCTTTACCAACGCCAGACTTTGTATACCCCGCGAAGCGGCGGGATGATGGCTGTGACGCCTTCGTGCGTTGCGCAAGCAGGCCGTTCAATTATTCAGGCACTGGGAGCACCGCAGACTGTGAGCAACGATATTGAGCGCCTCAATAGTGATTGCACCTGCGTGACGCTTGATCGCGATGCGCTGTGCCGGGCAATAGAAAAGGCGGTCGCCGATCCGGAATTCTGCCAAGCATTAGCGTTGACCCATCCCTATCTGCTGTCGGCCCAGCCGGTATTCCTTACAAAAGCGCACGCCGAGCGTATGCAGCAGATCATCTGGGCCATCGAGGCAATTGCACGCCTGCCACAATACCAGTCGGCTGTGCTCGGGAACGCTGCGGAGATCGCGCAGTATCGACCCGGCCCCATTGGCGTCTTCATGGGGTATGATTTTCATTTGGGCGAAGACGGCCCGATGCTGATCGAGATCAACACCAATGCTGGAGGAGCGCTCATCAACGCCTACTTGCTGCAGGCGCAGCGGGCTTGTTGCGATGACATGAACCTCGCAGCGTCCATGCGGATTAGTCTGGATGCTCTTTGCTCTGACTTCGTCGCGAGTTTCGACGGCGAGTGGAAGAGGCAGGGCCGGGCAGGACCACTTGAGACCATCGCCATCGTCGATCACGCACCGCGCGAACAATACCTTTATCCGGAGTTCGTCTTGTTCCAGCGGCTGTTCGAGAAACGCGGGATGGGTGCAATCATTGCATCACCCGCCGAACTTGCGCATCGCGACGGTTATCTGTGGCACGAAGAGCGGAGGATTGATCTCGTCTACAACCGGCTGACTGACTTTCAACTGGAGCAACCCGAAAGCGCTGCGCTTCGTAGCGCCTACTTGGCCGGGGATGTTGTCGTCACTCCCAACCCGTGGACCCATGCCATTTACGCGAACAAGTCCAATCTTGTGCTCCTGAGTGACGACGACCAGCTGCGGAGTTGGGGCGTGTCTGACGACCTTGTTCGCATCCTGAAAGGCGGCATTCCCCGCACGATCGCGGTGACGCCAGACTGTGCCGACGAACTGTGGAGTGCACGAGATCAATGGTTTTTCAAGCCAACTGCCGGTTATGGTGGCAAGGCGGCCTATCGGGGTGACAAGATCACACGTCGAGTTTGGACCGAGATACTGAACGCTAGTTACATCGCCCAGAGGATCGTCAAACCAAGCACGCGGAAAATTTCCATCGACGGCATTCAGCACAGCTTAAAAGCGGATCTTCGCAACTACACGTACGACGGCAAGGTTCAATTGATCGCTGCGCGCTTGTATCAGGGCCAGACGACGAATTTTCGCACACCAGGCGGCGGCTTTGCACCGGTATTCGTCGCTGACGGCGCTTCGGCACAAATATGCCGGTGACGCAACCTACGTCGCGGGCACGCGCGCAACGGACGCGATGCTACTGTCTCGACCGCAATCAGAGATGGTTCAGGTACGAAAGTAACCTCTACGCGGCACTGATAACTTTGACCTGAAGGATTCCAATCCGCGCTTGCTTTTGCACTTCTAGCGGCTCTTGTGAGTTCTAATTGCCACTTCGCTTTTTACCCCTTTCTCAGCTTGAATGTTGGCACCCTCTTAAATCATCACATATCACCTACCGACGCAATTTTGCCTTGCCGGAAACGGCGTCCTTCGCCGACATGCGCGCGCTTATAGTATGGCCGGACACGCTTCTATCGCACAGGCCATCAGACGCATCGACCGCTAGCGCCGGCGGACGGGCACGCCGACGAACTGTGGAGGGGGCGAAACCGGTCTTGCAGTGACCATCTACTCGGCAAGTGAAGCGATGTGGCTGCGAGCACCAACTTCGCTTAGTCGATAGCGTTCGGGTCACCCGGCGGATCGTCTTTCGGCACGTATCGCGCCTCCCACTCTTCCCTCGACAATCGTTCTGGAAGGACGATGAAGCAACTCGGTTGATCGGGAGCTTGCGAGGTGCCGTGGCGCTCGACAAAATCCATGTAAGGCGCCGCAGCGGCAGCATGCCGCGCTGCGAATGGCCGGTTGCGGGACGCGTCTCTCTTGCGATCGAGCAATTTGGTCAGCACAAGTCACTGCAAGCTTTGGCCTATTTGCAGGAATAAGGGCCATCATCATCGATCGGCTCTCCCGCGGGACATGACCGATGCTCGGCGAAAAGCGCCGCCTCATTCTCTGGCGGCCCAAACTTGGCATTCGGATCTTCGAGCAAGCGCCGTTGATAGTCCGCGGTCCAGACCGAAAACCGCTCGCATTCTTCGCGCGACATTCTACGCGCCGGCATGGCCGGATGCCGATCACCAATCCCGAATAGCTCGTAAGCCAGAATCGCCGTTTCAGGCACCCGACACAGCGCGCCCATGGGGAATCCGAACTCATCCGGCTGCGCAAACCACCCCCCTCGCACTTCCTCGTCGTTCATGTGCACGTAGGGCTTCTGCTGGTACTGCGCGGAAAAATTATAGGCGCCGATGTCGAGCATGCGCTTGTAGAGCGGCGCCCAGCTGTCGATCTTGGGCGCCAGCGGCAGGCCCCTCTGGCGCGTGATGACGCCACCGCGCGATAACTTCCACTCCTCATCCTCGGTCGCGATCGCTGGCAAGTTTAGATGAACCCACGGCTGTTCACCGGATAGCAGATGGCCGCTGAGATCTTCGTGATGCAACCGCTCCATGACGACGACAACTCGGCCTTTGTCCTTATCGTTGAGCCGCGGAATGACTTCGGAATCGAACCACTTGTTGGCCGCGCGACGCCGCGGCTCATCGTGCACACGCGCGGGAGCAATCGGATCGTCGACGACAATGAGGTCGGCGCCACGCCCAACCAGGACGCCGCCCACCACGCCCGAGATTCGCTGCCCACCATGAGGGAAATAAAGGTCGCCGTCGCGGACATCTGCCTTTAGATGCGGAAACAGGGCCCGGCAACGCTGCGATTTGAGCAGTTCCTCAGTCGCGCGCTCGAAGTCACCGGCGAGCTCGCGCGAGCCGGCGATCGACATGATCTTGAGTTCGGGATTGCGCCCGTGCATCCACACCGGCAGCGCAATTGAAGCCGCCAGCGACTTTAAGCTGCGTGGCGGCAGGTTGATGATCAGCCGCGTAATCTCGCCTTTGGCGACGCGTTCCAGGTGATCGGCCAACACGTCGATGTGCCAGGTATCGACCAAATCCGTCTTGGGGTTCAGCTCGCGAAACGCGAATTTCAAGAATGCCGAGAAATTCGAACGATAGAGTGCCTTGATCTGCTCAGCCTTCGTCATTGTCGTCTCCTGTCCTGATCGACCCGAGCGCTTTCAGCAATTCGGCGTCATCCGCTTCCGTCGCTGCGAAGGGCTCGATGTCCTTGTGTTTCTCGAGATGCGCGATCACGAGCTGCATCGGCTTCTGGTCGCCGCTGATGGCGCGATTGACGAGTTGCTTGATCAAGGCTTCGACCTTTCTCAAGCGTATCTCCCGGCCACCTTCCTTGATGACGACCGTCTGATCGAGTTCGCGCTTGATCATAGCTTCGATGCTGCGGCTCTTGCGGGGTCGGCCAAGCGGATTACCCGACTGACCTGGCTTGAACCGACTGTGCTTCGGGGGCTTGCAGTAGCCGACCTTGTCGTCATCCTCGGCGCTCATGATGTGGCCTCCGAAGGCGCACCATGCACGAAGGCGGCGCCACCCAAGCGCTCGGACGCGACCTCGGCAAACGTCTGCCCCGTCGCCAGCAAGCGCGCCTCGACGCCAGCGATGCCGCCCACGCGCTTCAGGATCGTGTCGCAGTATGCGGGATCGAGTTCGACGCCATAGCCGCGGCGGCCCGTGCGTTCCGCGGCGACGAGTGTCGTGCCCGACCCCGCAAACGCATCAAGCACGATGCCGCGACGCTTCGAGCAATCGAGGATGGCGTCCGCAACCAGCGCGACCGGCTTGACGGTCGGGTGCATCGCCAAGTCCGCGTCACGCGTCGCGCTGAAGGTGTTGGCGCCTGCATAGGTCCAGACGTTCGTGCGGTAGCGGCCGTTACGGCCGAGTTCGACGTTATTGATATGAGGCGCGGAGCCACTCTTAAAGACGAAGACCATCTCGTGCTGCGAGCGGTAGAGCGAACCCATGCCGCCGTTGGTCTTGTTCCAGACGCAGATGTTCTTGAGTTCGCTGAAGGTCCGGCCGCCTGCTGCGAGCACTTCGCCGAGGTGGCGCCAGTCCATGCATACAAAGTGGATCGCGCCGTCGACGGCACGAACAACGAGATTGGCGAATACGCGCTCGAGAAACGCCGTGAACTCGGCTTGCGACATCTCGCCAGACGCAAACGCGAACTCGCGGTGCTTGACCGCGCCGAGGCCCGAGACGTGGCCATCGATCTTCACGTTGTAGGGCGGGTCTGTGAAGACCATCTGCGCGCGCTCGCCATCGAGCAGTCGAGCCGAGGTTTCGAGGTCGGTTGCGTCGCCGCAGATCACGCGATGCGCGCCGATCTGCCAGAGGTCGCCGAGCCGCGTGACGGCCGGTCCGTCGGCCAGTGGCGGCACATCATCGGCCGCATCGGTTCTCGCCTCAGCTTCGCCGAGCAGCACGTCGATCTCGGCCATCTCGAAGCCGGTGATCGTAACGTCGAAGTCAAGCTCGAGTGCCGTCAGATGCTGCAGCTCGATTCTGAGGATCTCGCGATCCCAACCGGCCTTCTCGGCGAGCTTGTTGTCGGCGAGGATGTAGGCGCGCTTCTGGGCGTCGCTGAGATGCTCAAGACGCAAGCACGGCACGCCATCGAGCCCGAGCTTCTTCGCGGCTTCAACGCGACCATGACCGGCGATGATGGTTCCGGCCTTGTCGATGAGGACCGGATTGTTGAAGCCGAACGCCTTGATGCTCGATGCGATCTCGGCGATTTGCTTTGGGCTATGGACGCGCGCGTTACGGTCGTAGGAACGAAGTTCACTCGGCGCGTGATGCTCGATTTTGAATACAGGCATAGCGACGTCCCGCTTTGGGAGGCGTCACCGAAGTCATCGAACGGATTGAACCGGACGCGATCGGGCGACACCTCGTTGACACAAGGTTGTCGCCATCGAACCGCTTCTTCCTCTTCGTCCCAACTGCAGGACCGTGCTCCAATCGAGCCGGGGACCCACGCAGCCATAGGGGCATCGCTGGTTCTCAACGCTCAACTCGGCATCACGACAATGCCGCACCGTCGAGCTCACACGCGTGGAGCGTTGGCACGTGTAAAATGCACCCAGCAGCTATTGAGATCAAGGTCTCCAGCCTAGAGGCGGAGTAAGAATAAGTGTTGAGGTTAATTTCGCCCACTCGTGTCCCTAGCGGCTACGCTCTGGGCGCCAAGAGCTTTCAGAGAGTACGTCACGTCCAATAGCCATCACGAAAATAACTCACGTTTTGGCCGCCTGTTCGATTTGAATAAGTCGCTGATCAGGTCAGACTTATGCCTGCTACGTATTGAAAAGTTCCCTGTTCTGATTTCAGGGAACTGGTGACCTAATGGCCGGTTTATCGCCCAAAAACGGCGGTCAACGAGCCCTAGCGACGCCAAAATGAGCCAAAAGTCCCTGTTCTTCGGCCTAGTTTGCCGAGACGCGTTCGCGCCAGACTGCCTCCACAGCCCGAAAAGCAATGAGTTGGATATTCGCCCAGAGTTCGGCGCCAGCGGATGTGGGGCGCTTGATGCCATGGTGCCGGATGCCGATTTGGCTGCGTTTGCCAATACTAAAACGTCGAGCAAGGTGCGCGGTGCCGCGCCTGCGCGGCCGAGGGCGCGACGGTGGCGGCATGTGCTGAGGAAAATTTCTGCAAAGGGGTTTTGGCTGCTCTCTGCGATCACCGACGTCGCGGTGGGCATCGACCTTACAGGTCTTCTATCACGGCAACCGATGCCCACGCGGGCGCATCGCGAGAATCTCGCGGATTGGCTCTCCGGCTCAATTCATGACTTCACTTGCGCTTCAAACCAGCGCCACACGGCAGCGGCATTCTCATCCTCCAATTCTTTTGCAGTGGTTGTGACAAACCAAGAGCGCCGCGGATCGAGTAGATGCGAACATGGCTGAACGAGCCGGCCTGAGGCTAGTGCTCCTTCGACAAGCGGGATGCTCGCCAACGCAAATCCCAAGCCGGCCTCCGCCGCCGACGCCGCGAAGTCGCAATCGCTGAAATCGAAGCCGGCAGTGATGTCTGAGGCTTCAATGCCGGCACTCTCGAACCACTCACTCCAACCAAAGCCGCGCTCATCGTGCAACAGTGGAAGCCCCAATAGGTCACGGGGTTTCAATCGCCGCTTGCCGATCAGGGCCGGGGACGCAACCGGCGACAGCCGGTCCGGCATGATCGGTACCGATAGCGCGTTCGCAGGAGCCTCCTCGGCGTAGATGATGGCCAGGCTCACTTCCATCTCGTCGAAGTTGACCTCCATGCCCGAGGTGTCGATCCACGGATCGCATCCGGGGCACGACCGCTTCAGGCCGGCGAGCCGTGGCAGCAGCCAGCGATGGGCGAAATCAGTGGGCATATAAATCACGACGCTGCCAGGTTTGCGATACGGCGCAAGCCTGCGCACGCCGGACTGCAACTCATCAAGGGATCGCCTGACGGTCCTTTGATAGTCGCGGCCCGCATCCGTCAATCGAACGGAACGGCCGATCCGCAGAAACAGCGGTTGCCCGATCCTCTCTTCCAAGAGCCGCATCTGATGACTGACGGCCGATTGGCTGAGGCCCAGTTCTTGAGCCGCGTCCGTGAAGCTGCCGAGCCGGGAGGCGGCCTCGAAGCCGAGCAGATATTGGATGGGCGGGACCTGCCGGTATCGTCGCATATGAATCCCATTCATCAATTGAATGAAACGTACTTGTTGGACGGCTCCGGCGCAAGGTGGTGAACTGAGCCGCAAGACCCAAAAACAAAGGAGATCACGCCGTGCTGGCCGTCAACACATCCCTGGAAACCGACCGCTTAAGCATGAGCAGCGTTCAAGGGTTGCCGGAAGTGCGCCGCCCGGCCGAGTACGAGCCGCACGACTGTACGTGGATGGCATGGCCCCACCGGCTTGATCTCTACGGCGATCGCCTCGTGCCCATGCAGGCGGCCTATGTCCGCGTCGCCGAGGCGATTGCGGCGTTCGAGCCCGTTCGCATGGTCGTTCATCCCGCTCATGCGGCGGTGGCACGGTCAAAACTCGGCAAGGCGATCAACATTGTCGAAGTCGAGATCGACGATTCCTGGATCCGCGATACCGGACCGACGTTCGTCATGGATGGCGATGGCGGCATTTCCGGCGTCTCTTGGCAGTTCAACGCCTGGGGCGGAAAGCACTCGCCGTGGGATGCCGACAATACCTTGGCACAATCACTGCTCGGCAAAGCCGCCCAGCCGCTCCGTCAATCCTGGCTGACGTGTGAAGGCGGGTCTCTGGCCTGCGATGGCGAAGGGACCCTGATTGTCACGGAAACCAGCATCCTCAATCCCAACCGCAATCCCGGCGTCAGCAAGGCCTTGGCCACTGCTGAACTCAAAGCGATGCTCGGCGTTGAAAAGGTGATCTGGCTTCCGGGCGATCCGCTCGACGCTGAGACCGATGGCCATATCGATGGCATGTGCTGCTTCGTCAGGCCCGGCACCGTCTTGTTTGAAGTGAACAAAGACCTGTCGAACCCGCATGCGCGTATTTTGGCAGAGAACCTCGCGGCGCTTAGGAAGGAAACCGACGCCAAGGGCCGCACAATCGAGGTCGTGCCGATTGCGGAAGCGTCAAATGCGACGGCAACGAGCAACGTCTTCTGCCGGTCTTACATCAACTTCTATTTGCCCAACGGCGGAGTTGTTCTGCCGTCCTACGGCATTGCCGACGACCGTTTGGCGCTCGACGTTGTCTCTCGCGTCTTTCCAGATCGAAGAGTTGTGCAAGTCGATGTCAACGCGATCGCACCCGGCGGCGGCTCGATCCATTGCATCACCCAAGAGCAACCCCGGCCATCCGTGGGTTAAGTGCGGATCGATGACGATGATGTGCCGGCGCAAATTCTTAAAGATGTCCGCGGCAACGGCCGCGGCCTCGTTCGTAGTGGCGAGAGGTGGAAGGATGAACGTGATGGCAGCCACAGCGAAATCGGCCAAGGAGGCGGGTTTCAACATGCCGCTCGAAAGCGAGCCTCATGAACGCACCTTCATGCAGTGGCCCGCCCATCATCGCCTCTACGGTACGCAGAAGAAGCTGGAGGCCGTTCGCTCGCGCGTTGCTTCGATTGCGCAAGCCATTTCAAACTTCGAGCCGGTTGTCGTTCTGGCGCGTCCGGAGCAGGCCGATACCGCCCGCAAGAGCTTGGGGCAGGCCATTGAAATCTGGCCGATTGAAACCGACGACCTGTGGTGCCGCGATACGGGACCGACGTTCGTGCGCTCAGCGAGCGGCGCCCTTGCGGTTTCCGATTTCAATTTCAACGGCTGGGGTGGCAAGCAGGAGCACGCCGACGACGGACGGATTGCCAGCCGGGTTGCCAAGAGGCTGGGCCTTCCCCTTTTCGACAGCGGCATCATCGGTGAGGGTGGCGGCATCGAATACGACGGCGCCGGTACCGTGATCGCGCACGAGAGCTGCTGGATCAACACCAACCGCAATGCGGCAGGCAAGGCGGTGATCGAGCGGCGCATGCTCGATGCTATCGGTGCGGAAAAGATCATCTGGGCGCCGGGCCTCAAGGGGGCCGACATCACCGATTATCATATCGACGCCGTCGCCCGGTTTGTGAAGCCCGGTCAGGTGCTGATCCAATTGTCGAAGACGCTTGACCGCGCCGATCCCTGGTCGGTCGCCGCGTACGAAACCTATGAAATCCTCAAGACCGCCAAGGACGCGCAGGGCCGCAAGCTCGACATCGTGGTCGTGGCCGATCCGGTGCGGATCCGCTCCAATTCCACCGATTTCGTATCGAGCTACGTCAACTACTACGTCTGCAATGGCGGCGTCGTCGGCGCACAATTCGGCGATGACACCGCAGATGCGGCTGCACGCACCGTTCTTGAGCAGCTTTATCCAGGCCGCAAGGTCGTCAGCCTCGACATCGATCCGATTTGCGAGGCCGGCGGCGGAATTCATTGCTCGACACAGCAACAGCC
>WBZP01005012.1_pt1 | contig 13125 bp, 16 predicted proteins | sample 5204301 | NCBI WGS metagenome assembly WBZP01 (sample SAMN12412401, study PRJNA552823) | activated sludge metagenome | isolation source: activated sludge from nitrification reactor of wastewater treatment plant... | place: USA: Pennsylvania | collected 2017
GGTACGAGCGTCCGCCTGAAAAGCGGAAGGTCGCCGGTTCGATCCCGGCCCTGGCCACCGACAGAACCCATCGGCGACGGTGGGTTTTTCTGTATCCGGGACAGGTGAGACGATCGCGCGATGGCCAGCCGCGCCGACTCCGACGAGCACTACGTCCTCGACCTGTGCGACGAGATCCTCGGCGTGGTCGGGCGCCGCCAGGCCAGGTTCGACTGGCTACGCGGAGACCCGTCCCCAACACGGCCCCGCGGGACAGCGCTCCCCGTAGACGGGCACTGGCCGGACCTGAGGCTGGTCGTCGAGTTCCAGGAGGAGCAGCACACGCAGCCGTCGCCATTCTTCGACCGCCGCCAGACCGTCTCGGGAGTCGGCCGCGGCGAGCAGCGCCGCCTCTACGACGCGCGCAAGCGCACCCTCATCCCGAAACAGGGGCTGCGACTCGTGGTGATCGAGAAGTCCGAGTTCGTCGTCACGTCGAAGCGGATCGATCGTGAACGCACGCGGGACATGGCCGTTGTCCGCCAGTACCTCGACGGGATCTGATTCGATGGGTGAGCAGCAGGGCCGTGGCCGATCCGCTACGGCTTTGGATCGTGCTCAGCCATCGCGACGGTCGATGTACTCCATGTAGCCACGGCCCGTGATCGGCAGGCCGCGCCATCGGGATTCGTGGGCGAAGCCGGTGACGAAACCCGACCCGAGCCCGTAGGTGAAGGGGGTGTCCATGGTGGCGTTCAGATCGAGCCACAGGTTCCCGTCGGCATCGCGGACCTCGAAACGTGTTGCCGCCGGCAGCGGCATGGGTCGTCCGTACGGTGTGGGCTCCGGTTCGGCGCGCGTCTCGGTCACCTCGAACCGGACGTCGGGGAAGCTCACCGAGCGCCCGCGAGTTCGGTGGAAAGCGGTGGTACCGAGGGGCACGCCGCCGATCGAGTATTGGCCGAGCAGGACCTGGTTGTCATCGTCGAGGTTCACGATGTAGTACACGAAACGGTCGAGCGGGGCTTTCCTGTTGGGCGGCAACGGCTTCGATGCGACGAGGTACGGGCTCGCGCACGCGGCGTATTCGAACGCACACAGCCCGTTCACGTCCACCGGGTCGGCTGCGGTGAGCGTGCCGCTGTACTCGGTGAGCAGGCTCAGGTGCTTGTACACGGGGGAGCGGAAGAACCACGTCACGGTGTCGCTGCAGCGCAGCTCCAGGTCCACGTCGACCCCGCCGAGCGCTCCGGTGAGTTGGTAGCGCGGGTATCCACCCTCGAGTCTGAGGTCATCGCCGAAGCGGATGTCGGATCCGTCGGCCGCGGCGGTGAAGTCGCGTCCGAACGCGTACGTGCCGAAGTGATCCGGGTGCGAGGCCGCGGTCCCTGCGACAACGGATGCGGTCCGCCGTGGTGCGTCTGCAAGCGCGTGGTCGGTGTCGAACGCCAGCGACCCCGTCGCTCCCAGCAGTGACATCACGCTGAGAAATCGGTGGGGCTCCGGTAGGTCGGGGATCATCAGCCCGTAGTGCGTCCAGCCGAATCGTCGCGATTCGAGGTTCGGCGTGAGTATCTCGGCCTCGGAGAACGGCCTGCCCGACGCGGCGTCGGCCGTGTCCGCGATGTCGAGCAACGACGCCAGACTGCGGCGGATACCCGCTGAAATGATCTTGTTCACGTGTCGATCCCAGCCATCTGTTCAGCGACCCCGGCGAAGACTACTCGACGTTCATGTCGGTAGCTGCTGAGCAGATCACCCTTCCGCGGCGTCGGCGAACTCACAGAACGCGGCGAACGCCCGCGCGCCGTACACCGTCCCCGGGCCGCCGTGCATCATGATCGCCACCCCGATCGCGTCGGCCGCCTCCTGCTTGCTCGCACCGGCGCGCACCGCACCGCGGGCATGCGAGGCGATGCAGCCATCGCAGCCGTGCACGATGCCGATCGCCATCGCCATCAGTTCCTTGATCCGCGGGTCCAGCGCACCACCGGGACCCAGCGCCGCCTTGCTCATGTCGGCGAAGCCGCGGTACACATCGGGGATCAGTTGCCGCAGCGCCCGGGACTCGGTGCCGAGATCCTTCAGAACCTGGTGATTGTGCTGGTCTTCTGACATGGCGCAAACGATAGTGTGGCCGCATGCAGTTTTGGTGTGGCACTGCGTTTTTGCCGACGCGCGACATTCCGGTGGTGGCGAACCTGCTCGACCAGGCCGGTTGCTACCACGGGATCACCACCTCGGATCACCTGATCTATCCGCGGGACCTGCGGTCGCCCTACCCGACCGGCGGCAAACCACCGTGGCCGCCGGAGACCGCGTGGCCGGATTCCTGGGTCACCATCGGCGCCATGGCGGCCGTCACCACCAAGCTGCTGTTCTCCAACGCGGTGTACATCGCGCCGGCCCGGCCGCTGCTCGAGATCGCCAAACAGGTGGCCACGGCCGCGGAACTGTCGGCCGGGCGGGTGTCACTGGCGCTGGGCACCGGCTGGATGCGGGAGGAGTTCGAACTGCTGGGCCAGGACTTCGACAACCGCGGCGCCCGCACCGACGAGATGATCGACGCGCTGCGGGCACTGTGGCAGGGCGGCTGGGTGTCGTTCGACGGCGAGCACTATCAGATTCCCGAGCTCATGCTGGAACCCCACCCGCCGGCCCCGGTGCCGATCTACTGCGGCGGCGACACCAATGTGGCGCTGCGCCGCGCGGCCCGGATGTGCGACGGCTGGGTGGGCAAGGCCTACCGATGGGACGACGCGGTGCCGGTGCTGGAGCGGCTGCAGAACTACCGGCGGCAGTTCGGCCGCGACGATCAGCCGTTCGAGATCGTGCTGGCGCTGCTCGAGCTGCCCTCGGCGGACCTGTACCGCCGTGCCGCCGATCTGGGTGTCACGGGCGTGATGTGTTCGCCGTGGGCCGGCGCGCCCGTCGCTCCCGGCGATGCCGCCGGGTACCGCGCGGGAATCGAGCGGTTCGCCGAGGACGTCATCGCCCGGGCCGAGGTTTGACGCACGCGTCGATTGGCAACAATTGTCCGCATGACGCGCTTGCAAATGCTCCTGGTGTCGGGCCTGGCCGCAGCGGCCGTGGTGTCGGGTTGTTCGTCGACGGTGCTGAATTCCGGTGGTAACACGACCTGCAAGGACTTCATCGCCGCCGACGAGAAGACCCAGAACGAGACAATCACCAAGATGATCAAGGACGAGGGCAAGAACGAGCCCTCGAATCTCGAACTGACCGGCCGGCGGATGGCCGTGCAGACGTACTGCCAGACCGTCGGCACCCCGGACGCCAAGATCAGCACGGTGCCGCACCTCTAGGTACCCGTTGGCGTCTACTCGTCCTCGAAGTCCGGGTCGGACACCGTCAACAGGGCGTCGGCGATCAACGGCTCGGCCTCCAATTGGCGTTCCAGCCGTCGCAACCGATGTGCCACCGCGGATTCGGTGTCGTCGCCGACCAGATCGACACTGCCCGCCAGGAACAACTGTTTGGGCCCGATCCACTCCAGTCGCAGGAAGCGCACGGTCTGCACATCCGGCAGCTCGGCCAGGCGCTGGACGACGGCGGCGTAGATCTGCGAGGACGCCGGTTCACCGGTGAGGAAGCGCCGGTTGCGATCGATCAGGATCACCGCGACCACCGCCAGCAGCAGACCCACCAGGATCGAGCCCAGCGCATCCCACATCGGGTTGCCGGTGACCTGATGCAGCGCAATGGACACCAACGCGATGGCCAGCCCGATCATGGCGGCGCTGTCCTCGGCGAATACGGCGCGGGTGGTCGGGTCCGACGTCGCCAGTGCGTGTTCGAGCAGATCGCGGTCGAAGAGTTCGGCCTCGGAATGGAGCTGGCGGGTGGCCTGCAGCAGTGACGTGCCCTCGAGGACCAGCGCGATGCCCAGCACCACGTAGGCGATCGTGTAGTTCTCCGGCCCGCCCGGTTCGTGGAGGAGCTCGGATATGCCGTGCCAGATCGACACGGCCGCGCCCACCACGAACAGGCCGACCGCCGCCAGCAGCGACCACACGTAGGCCTCCCGGCCGTGACCCATCGGGTGCCGGGGGTCGGCGGGCCGCACACTGCGGCGGGCGGCGATCAGCAGGAACACCTGGTTGCCGGTGTCGGCCCAGGAGTGCGCCGCTTCGGCCAGCATCGACGCCGAGGCGGAGGTGACGGCCGCGACCGTCTTGGCAACCGCCACACACAGATTCGCACCGAGCGCGACGAGGACGGTTCGGGTGCTCTCGCCGGACGGGGTGGCCACCGTTTCATTGTGTCGGACGGGACGCGAACAGGTAGGGCCGCGAAGTTCGGGTAGTGCGCTACGCGTGAGCATCGGCAGGTGCCGGCCGACGATGACTTCATCCGATATGGAGGAGGCGACGTGGCCACCGTGGGTAACGACCGAATGATCGTCCGAGCGGATTGCCGCGCCGACGGGAGCTGGCTGTTCCTGGTCTGCTACACGGCCTGTTTTGGGGTCGACGAACTCGGCCTGCGTTTCGACGACGCCCTGTTGGTGCGCCCGATCCACGATCTCGAACAGTACGGATTCGCCTACGAGTGCCCCGTCACGTTCACGGCCTGCGGCCAGCGGGTGTTCCGACGCAAGCGCATCGTGGTCCGGTCCGGGTCCTATGACCCGACGGTGGGTCTGGACACGGTGAGTGCGTGGATCCGCCTGCAGCGCGCGGGTGCCGGCCTCGTCGACGACGAGGCGGCCACCCCGGTGTGGGTGCCCCGGCGGGATCGTCGGAGTGCCGTCGCCGACCGCCGTCAACTGGTGCCGGCGAACCTGGTGCGTTGCTGACACTCGCCGTCCCGCCCGCGGAAAACGGCCTGACGTCCCGGCCGCGTGACTAGGGTGACGGGCATGGCCGTCAGCGAATCCCGAGAAGTAGTCATCGAAGCGACCCCGGCGGAGATCCTCGACGTGATTGCCGACGTGGAGGCGACACCCACCTGGTCGCCCCAGTATCAGAGTTCGGAGATCCTGGACCGATACGACGACGGCCGACCCAAGCAGGCCAAGATGGTGATCAAGGCGGCTGGGCTGACCGATACCCAGGTCATCGAGTACACCTGGACCGACACGAGCGTCAGCTGGACGCTGGTATCGGCCGGGCAGCTCAAGGCGCAGGACGCCAAGTACACGTTGACGGCCGACGGCGACAAGACCAAGGTCCGCTTCGACATGAAGGTGGACCCGTCGGTGCCGATCCCCGGCTTCCTGCTCAAACGCACCATCAAGGGCGGCATGGAGACCGCGACCGACGGCCTGCGCAAGCAGGTGCTCAAGGTCAAGAAGGGCTGACCGGGGAGCTCGGGATGTCAGGGGCCGTAGGCGTTCGCCGGCCTGGGGACGGCGGCGACGGCGGAAACATCCAGGACGGGGATGGACGATGTTCCCGAATAGTGTTGTCCGGCAGGGACGATTCCTTCAACGCGTACCCAACTGTTGTCCGGCAGTACGGCGATGTCTGCAGCTGCGGGGCCGGTGACGCGCAGGCGGGCCAGCTGCGCGTCCGCGGCGCAGCACACGATGACGATCTTGGCCAGGTAGTACTCGCCGCTGTCGCGCATCGTGAAACCGGTCACCGATATCCGACGGTTGTCCAGACCTCCCGCAGGTCCGACGGCGATGCGCATCAGCACCTGGGGCAGTGGGATCGCCGGGATCCGGTCGCTGGGCAGCGGAGGGAACGGCCGCTCGACCGCCGTCGGTGCGGAGACCGTGCGTCCGGTCAACGCGCCGGCGTTCAGCGCGGGCGGAGCGAAGAAGATCAACACCACGACGGGAACGACCAGCAACCATGTGATGCTGTGCCGGTGCGGGTGGCCGCCGTCCGACTCCGCGTGTCCGCGCCGCACGTCCCGGACCATCGCCGCGACCGCGAGCGCCATGAGCGCGGCGGCCGACACCATTAGCCACGGCAGTGATCCCGGCTTGACGTAGCGCGTGTACACGCCGGTGACGGCGATCGACGCGAGGGCGAATCCCACCAGGAAGAGCACGATGTTCTGGGTTTCGCGCCGCATTATTGGCCGCCCAGCAGCAGTTGGCCCACACCGGTGGCGACGGCGGTGGCGACCAGCAGGGTGACGGGGGCGAATCGCACGGCGAACGCACGGCCGAACAACCCGGTCTGCATCGCCACCAGTTTGAGATCCACGGCGGGCCCGACAACCAGGAACACCAGTCGGGGCACCAACGGCACCATCGTCAGGCTGGCGGCGACGAATGCATCCGCCTCCGAACACAGCGACAACACGAACGCCAGCACCGCCATGCTGATGACACCCAGGAAGAGATGTCCCGCAATGTGTTCGAACACCCATGGCGGCAACATCGCCTGGAGCAGCGCCGCGGCGGCCGCTCCGACCACCAGGTAGGACGCCGCCTGCAGGAAGTCGTGCCGGGCCGCTTCGCTGAAGACCGTCCAGCGTGAGCCGGAACCGTGGTGATGTGCGTCCGGCAACCTGCGGGTGATCCAGGCGGCCCGACCCCACCGGGACCACACCATGCCCATGACCAGTGCGGTCAGCAGCGATGCCGTCAGCCGGGCCACGACCATCGCGGGGTGGCCCGGGAACGCCACCGAGGTGGCCACCAACACCACGGGGTTGATCGCCGGCGCGCTGAGCATGAAGGCCAGGGCCGCCGGCCCCGCCGCGCCGTCACCGAACAGGCGTCGCGCGGCGGGCACCGAACCGCACTCACAACCCGGCAGTGCGGCGCCGGCGACGCCGGCGGCCAGGACGGCCGCGCTGGGGCGACGGGGCAGCCAGCGCGCCAGGCGCTCCGGTGAGACGTATGCGGCGATGAGCCCGCTCACCACCACACCGAGAACCAGGAACGGCAGCGCCTGAACGAAAATGGCACAGAACACCGTCGCCGCCGTCGCCACGCGCATATTGCCGAACAGGTCGCCACGCAGCCATACCGCGAGGACGGCGCACAGCGCCAGGACGGAGATCAACGCCGTCGTGGAGGTGATGATCTGTGGCCGCGCAGGTTCGACCGTCACAGGTCCATCATGGCGTTGGTGTCCAGCGTGTTGGGCGCCACCAGATGATCGGAATCGGCCACGCGGCCCAGGATCGCTGCAGCGGTCAGGGTGAATTGCACTCACGGCGATTCCGGGGAAATGCCCGACCGGTTCTCCGCGGTTGGTCATGGCATGGCTACTGGTGTTGTGATCACCCCCACCCCCGGCACGAGCAACCTTGTCGACGATGTTGTGGATCAGGCCCGTCAGGCGTCTGACCTCGGGGTCGGGCAGGTCTGGCTGCCCCAGCAGCTCGACGTCGACGCAATCGCCCTGGCGGCCGTCGTCGGTGCCGCGGTGCCCGGTCTGGGGATCGGCACATTCGTGGTGCCGGTCAATCCCCGGCATCCGCTGATTGTGGCTTCACTGGCGCAGACTGCGCAGGCCGCCGCTCATGGCAATTTCAGCCTTGGGCTGGGTCTGGGTGCGCACGACATCGAGCGGCAGACCTTCGGCATTGACCCTGCGCACACCATCGATCGGCTGCGCGAGCATCTGACCATCATTCGCGCGGTGTTCGACGGAGACACCGTCGACTTTCACGGCCAGCAGTTCACCGCGGCACCCACCTGGCCCGTTGTGGTGCCCGGGGGAACGCCGGTTCCCGTCTACGTTGCAGCGATGGGCCCGAAGGCGCTGCGGGTCACCGGCGAATTGGCCGACGGAACTCTGCCGTACCTGGCCGGCCCGCGCACCATCGCCGAATTCATCCGGCCCACCATCACCGAGGCGGCGGCGGAGGCCGGACGACCCGAGCCACGCGTCATCGCCGCGGTTCCGGTGTTGGTGACCGACGATCCCGAGCGTGGACGCGCTGCCGCGGCGGCCCAATTGGCGCTCTATGACACCATCCCGTCGTATCAGAAGGTGGTCGCCCGAGAGGGGTTGACGTCGGCAGCCGATCTCGCGCTGATCGGGGCCGCGCCGGACGTCGCCAGAGCGGTGCAGTCCTATCGTGACGCCGGCGCCGACGACGTGGTCCTCTCGCCGCTGAACCGGGAAGATCCGGTTGCCCGGCAAGCGATCTGGCGGCTAGCCGCCACCGTGTAGGGCGCCCAGCCGTTCGATCGCCTCGGTGAGGGTGTCGTCGCGTTTGCAGAACGCGAAGCGCACCAGGTGATTCCACTGCGCGAAATGCGGGCCGCCGGGATCGCAGAACGCCGACAGCGGGATCGCCGCGACCCCGACGCGGTGCGGTAGCTCCAGGCAGAACGCCGTGCTGTCGTCGTGGCCCAGCGGCCGGGGGTCGGCACACACGAAATACGTTCCGGAGCTCCGGTGCACGTCGAACCCGATGTCGGTCAGCGCAGCGCTCAGCAGGTCCCGCTTGCGCTGCAACGAATCGCGCAGAGTCGCCACCCAGGTGTCCTCGTGATCCAGCGCATGGGCCACCGCCGGCTGGAACGGCGCCCCGCCCACGTAGCTGAGATACTGCTTGGCGGCCCGCACCCCGGCGATGAGATCGGCTGGGCCACAAGCCCATCCGATCTTCCACCCGGTGCAGTTGAACATCTTGGCGGCACTCGAGATGGTGACGGTGCGGGCGGCCATGCCCGGGTAGGCGGCCAGCGGGCGGTGCCGCTCGCCGTCGAACACCAGGGCCTCGTAGACCTCGTCGGTGATCACCAGCAGGTCGTGCTCGACGGCGATGCGCGCCACCGCGGACAGTTCGGCGTCGGAGAGCACCGTGCCGGTCGGGTTGTGCGGCGAGTTGATGATCAGGGCATGCGCCCCGGCCGCCGCCCGGCGCAGCGCGTCGACGTCGAGGGCGAAACCGCGGCCGTCGGGCACCAGCGGGACCGTCACCCGCCGGCACCCGGCCATGGCGACGACGGGGGAGTACGAGTCGTAGAACGGCTCCACCAGGATCACGTCCGAGCCGGGTTCGACCAGCCCGAGCACGGCGGCGGCGATGGCCTCGGTGGCGCCCACGGTGACCAGGATTTCGGTGTCCGGGTCGTAGCTGATTCCGTACCGCCGCAGCCGCTGCGCGGCGATCGCCTCCCGCAGCGGCGCGATGCCCAGACCCGGCGGGTACTGATTGACGCCGCCCGCGATCGCGCGTTCGGCGGTCTCGAGCATGGCCGCCGGCCCGTCCTCGTCCGGGAAGCCCTGGCCCAGGTTCACCGCCCCGATGCGCGCGGCCAGCGCCGACATCTCGGCGAAGATCGTCACCGCATACGGCTGCAGCCGGGAGACCGTCATGCTCAGCGAGCCTAAGGGGTCACGGGGACGATGGTTCTCCGCTGTAGTCGCCGAAGGACCACAGGTTGCCCTCGGGATCGCGCACCGCGAATTCGTTGGCGCCGTAGTCCGTCCCGGCCAGGGGACGCACCACCTCGGCGCCACGGTCGACCACCCGGCGGTACAACGCATCCGGATCCGCCGTGACGACGTATCCGCCCGCGGTCCCGGGTTCGCGACACCATTGGGCGCCCGGCTTGTAACTGCCGAGCATGACGCCGCCGGTGCCTTCCGGCCAGAGCAACTGGGCATGGGCCACCTGCTCGCCGTCGTCGTACCGGGCCGACAGGACGAACCCGAAGGTGTTCACCAGGTAGTCGATCAGCGCGGGCGCATCATGGGCCTGCAAGGTGAGCCAGACCGTCGGGTTCGGAAGTGAGGACGGAGTACGGAGCGGACGAATCCGCGCATCGGGGTCCGTCGGGTTCGAAGTGTTCACTGCTCCACTGTGATCCAGCAGCGTGGCCGCCGTCTTGGATGTTTCGGAACTCCTCGGCCGTCCACGTGCGGGGCGGCACACCGGCGAACCGGATGAAGTCCCGGGTCAGATGCGCCTGGTCGAAGTACCCGGCCGCATGGGCGACGCCGGCCAGATCGACCCGGCCGTGCCGTCGCACCGAGGCCGCGATCGTCGTCGTCGCGAACTGGAACCGCATCAGCATCGCCACCGTCTTCGGCGAGACACCGACCTCCCGGCGGAACAGCGTGGTCAGGTGCCGGCCGCTGATCGTCAACCGGCTGGCCAACTCGCCCAATGGAATTCGTCCGTTGCTGCGCTCCAGGAGATGCCACGCGCGCAGCACCTCCGGCCGTACCGGCACGGCGGCGCGGCCGTGTGCGTCGACGAGGTAGTCCGCCACCGCGGTGAATGCCGTCGTCCAGTCCGGGGTGGCGCTCAGGCGCTCGGCCAGTTCGCGCGCACCGCGGCCCAGCACCCCGATCCCGTCGAAACCCGACAGGGGCAACTCGGCGCTGGGCATGCCGAACAGGGCGCGCGACGCCAGCGGGTGGACCGCCAGTTGCACCCCGGCCTGCCCGCGGCGCTGCTGGACGTGGCTGGCCCGCAGGTGCAGCCCGCCGAGGATCACCGGGTTGGGCCGCGCCGACGGGAGATCCGCGGCGGTTGCGGCGGCCTCCACGCCGTCGTCGAGGCTGACGATGAAGGTGAGCGTCGGTGAGGGCAGGCCGCGGTGCAGGCGCTCGGGGATGTCGTGGCCGCGATAACCCGTCATCGAGACGACACCGGGCGCACTGCGCGCCGGTGCGACGGTCATCTCCCAGCCGTCGGCCACCTCATCGAGGCTAGCGGCAATTGGTGCTGAGCAGACGCCCAACCAAGCGGTTGGGAGAAGCTGTTAGGCTGACGCCAGAGGACTGTCCTCCGCAAGAATCGACATATCTAGGAGCAGGGACGCTCATGTCCGAAGAAGCCTTCATCTACGAGGCCATCCGCACGCCGCGCGGCAAGCAGCGTGGCGGCGCGTTGACCGAGATCCGGCCCATCGAGCTGGTGGTCGGCCTGGTCGACGAGATGCGCTCACGCCACCCCGACCTGGACGAGAACCTGATCAGCGACATGGTCCTGGGCTGTGTCGGACCGGTCGGTGATCAGGGCGGTGACATCGCCCGCACCGTCGTGCTGGCCGCCGGCCTGCCCGACACCACCGGCGGTGTGCAGCTCAACCGGTTCTGCGCCTCCGGCCTCGAGGCGGTCAACACGGCCGCGCAGAAGGTGCGCTCGGGCTGGGACGACCTGGTCTACGCCGGTGGCGTGGAGTCGATGAGCCGCGTGCCGATGGGTTCGGACGGCGGCGCGATGTTCTCCGACGTGGCTTTCACCTATGACAACTTCATCGCCCCGCAGGGCATCGGGGCCGACCTGATCGCCACCATCGAGGGCTTCTCCCGTGACGACGTCGACGGCTACGCGCTGCGTTCGCAGGAGCGCGCGGCGGCTGCCTGGTCGGGTGGCTACTTCGCCAAGTCCGTCATCCCGGTCAAGGATCAGAACGGTCTGGTGGTCCTGGACCACGACGAGCACATGCGTCCCGACACCACCATCGAGGGCCTGGGCAAGCTGCGCACGGCGTTCGACGGCATCGGCGCGATGGGCGGCTTCGACGATGTGGCGCTGCAGAAGTACCACTGGGTCGAGAAGATCAACCACGTCCACACGGGCGGCAACAGCTCGGGCATCGTCGACGGTGCGGCCCTGCTGCTGATCGGTAACGAGAAGGCCGGCGCATCGCAGGGCCTGACCCCGCGGGCGCGCATCGTGGCCACCGCCACCAGCGGCGCCGACGCCACCATCATGTTGACCGGTCCCACCCCGGCCACCGAGAAGGTGCTGGCGCGGGCCGGCCTGACGATCGACGACATCGACCTGTTCGAGCTGAACGAGGCGTTCGCCTCGGTGGTGCTCAAGTTCCAGAAGGATCTGAAGATCCCGGACGAGAAGCTGAACGTCAACGGTGGCGCCATCGCGATGGGCCACCCACTGGGCGCCACCGGCGCCATGATCACCGGAACCATGGTCGACGAGCTCGAGCGTCGGGGTGCCAAGCGTGCGCTGGTCACGCTGTGCATCGGCGGCGGCATGGGCGTGGCCACCATCATCGAGCGCGTGTAAGGAAAGACAATGGCAGAGAACACTATTCAGTGGGACAAGGATGCCGACGGCATCGTCACCCTGACGTTGGACGACCCCACCGGCTCGGCCAACGTGATGAACGAGCACTACACCGAATCGATGCGGAACGCGGTTGATCGCCTTGTCGCCGAGAAGGATTCGATCACCGGTGTGGTGATCACCAGCGCCAAGAAGACCTTCTTCGCCGGTGGCGACCTCAAGGGCATGATGACGCTCGGCCCTGATGACGCCGCCGCCGCGTTCGCCACGCCCGAGGCCATCAAGGCCGACCTGCGTCGCCTGGAGGCCCTCGGGGTGCCCGTCGTCGCGGCCATCAACGGCGCCGCCCTCGGCGGCGGCCTGGAGATCGCGCTGGCGTGTCACTACCGGATCGCGGCCGACGTCAAGGGTTCGGTCATCGGCCTGCCCGAGGTCACCCTGGGTCTGCTGCCCGGCGGTGGTGGCGTCGCCCGCACCGTGCGCATGTTCGGCATCCAGAAGGCGTTCATGGAGGTGCTCTCGCAGGGCACCCGGTTCAAGCCGGCTCAGGCCAAGGCCACCGGTCTCGTCGACGAAATCGTCGGCAGCGTAGAGGAATTGGTGCCGGCCGCCAAGGACTGGATCAAGGCGAACCCGGAATCGCACACCCAGCCGTGGGACGCCAAGGGCTACAAGATGCCCGGCGGCACCCCGTCGTCGCCCGCGCTGGCGGCCATCCTGCCGTCGTTCCCGGCGCTGCTGCGCAAGCAGCTCAAGGGTTCGCCGATGCCGGCGCCGCGGGCCATCCTGGCCGCCGCGGTCGAGGGCGCGCAGGTGGACTTCGACACCGCCAGCCGCATCGAGAGCCGTTACTTCACCACGCTGGTCACCGGGCAGACCGCCAAGAACATGATTCAGGCGTTCTTCTTCGACATGGCGACCATCAACGGTGGTGGCAGCCGTCCCGAGGGCATCGGCAAGACCCCGATCACCAAGATCGGTGTGCTGGGTGCCGGCATGATGGGCGCCGGAATCGCTTATGTATCAGCGAAAGCCGGGTTCGACGTCGTGCTCAAGGACGTCACCATCGAGGCTGCCCAGAAGGGTAAGGGTTACTCGGAGAAGCTCGAGGCCAAGGCGCTCGAGCGGGGCAGGACCACGGCCGAGAAGTCCGAGGCGCTGCTGGGCCGCATCACCCCGACCGCCGACGCCGCCGACTTCAAGGGTGTCGACTTCGTC
>WBZP01005330.1_pt1 | contig 13125 bp, 11 predicted proteins | sample 5204301 | NCBI WGS metagenome assembly WBZP01 (sample SAMN12412401, study PRJNA552823) | activated sludge metagenome | isolation source: activated sludge from nitrification reactor of wastewater treatment plant... | place: USA: Pennsylvania | collected 2017
CGACATGCCGGTCGTCGTGTCGATGCTCAACAGCTACTCCGGCTGGGCCGCGGCCGCCGCGGGCTTCCTGCTCAACAACGACCTGCTCATCATCACCGGTGCGCTGGTCGGCTCCTCCGGTGCCTACCTGTCCTACATCATGTGCCGGGCGATGAACCGCTCGTTCATCTCGGTCATCGCCGGCGGGTTCGGCTCCGACGGGGCCGTGGTCGGTGAGGCGAAGGACTACGGCGAGCATCGCGAGACCAGCGCCGTCGAGGTCGCCGACTCACTGAAGAACGCCCACGAGGTGATCATCACCCCCGGCTACGGGATGGCCACCGCGCAAGCGCAGTATGCCGTCGCGGAGCTCACCTCCCAGCTGCGCAAGCGAGGCATCAACGTCCGCTTCGCCATCCACCCGGTCGCCGGTCGCCTGCCCGGGCACATGAACGTGTTGCTCGCCGAGGCCAAGGTGCCCTACGACATCGTCCTGGAGATGGACGAGATCAACGACGACATGCCGGCCACCGACGTCGTGCTCGTCATCGGCGCCAACGACACGGTCAACCCGGCGGCCCAGGACGACCCGAGCAGCCCGATCGCCGGGATGCCGGTCATCGAGGTGTGGAAGGCCGGCGAGGTCGTCGTCTTCAAGCGCTCCATGAACACCGGGTATGCCGGGGTGCAGAACCCGCTGTTCTTCAAGGAGAACTCGGCGATGCTCTTCGGCGACGCCAAGGAGCGCGTGGAGGACATCGTCAAGGCCCTGTGAGGCCGCTGGAGCACGTCATTCGCGTGGTACGCGCGTCGACGCCGGTCACCGTTGGTGGTCGGCGTCACGCGTGTCCTGGAAGGTCGCCCTTTGGGGAGCTAATTGGTGAGCCCCCTGCACGGAAAACTCCCCAAACCGTCTCCCGCACGGCCGGTCCGCTGCGGGTCAGTCGTCAGTCGTCGGTGGGGTCGGTCCAGGGGGCGCGCGGCACGGCGCCGGTGTCGGCCGACCGGAGCCGGGCTTGCAGGTCGGCACTGCGGAACAGGGTTTCCGCCCGCCCCGTCGGGCCGACCATCGGGATGGCCCGCGAGTGCTCCTCGGTGTTGATCCCGGCTGGGCCCACGGCGTCGGGGGCCGGCTGCGGGCGTCGGTCGAACCCGGACCCCCCAGAGCCCTCGGAGCCCCCGGAGGCGGACCCAGCGTCGGTGGCGGGGCGGTGGTGGGGGGTGCCCGCGGCATACGCGCCCCCGGCTGTCGGCTCGTCGAAGCGGCGGACCAGCCCGACCCGGCGCCAGTCCCCGGCGACCAGCTCGTCGACGTCGTGCGGGTCCGGGGTGAGTCCGAAGACAAGGGCGACGACCACGCGATAGGCCCGGTCGGGGTGGGCGACATAGTCGATCTCGCGAAGTGCCTGTTCCTGACCGGCCGACTCAAGGACGAACCTGCCGTAGCCCAACAGGTGGCCTGGGAGTGAGCGCTCATAGCGCAGGTCGGTGACCTTGCCGAGCGGCATCGTGGCGACCGTGGTCTCGATGAGCCCGCCGACCAGCAGCAGCCGCTGGTCGGTCACGACGAAGAACTCACGGCGCCGCTCGATCACCTGCCAGGCCAGGTAGAGCACCATGGCCCCGGTGATCCAGACCCCCACCTCGGCGAGGATGCTCAGGCCGCGCGGCAGATAGGCGATCAGGGCGAGCATGAGCGCGAACGCCGCCAGCACCAGTCCGAGCGGGCGCAGCAGGATGGCCAGGTGGCGGTGCACCGCGAAAACGAGCGACTCGCCCGGCACGAGATAGCGGTCGAAGCGGGCCGCGGGCCCCTCGGGCGTGCCGGCCATGGGCTGGCGTCAGTGCCGCAACAGCGAGTCGAAGACCGCGATGATGCCCTGGGCGGCGTCACGGAGCAGGGTGAACGCGGTGCGCACGATGTCAGCGGCGTTGTCCGGTGACTTGAGCACGGCGTAGATGAAGAAGGCCAGCACGAACCACCGGAAGACGTGCCAGAACTTCTTCACGATCGGCTCCTGGGCAGCGGGACAGTCCGACTCCAGTGTGGCCCATGGTGCGGGTGTGACGGGTGAGGCACGCCGAGGGTTTCCAGGCCCTCCGGCTCGCGCCGCATGCCGAACTCGTCACGTTCTGGCCGCGCCGGTCTGACCGCGCCGGTCCACGCAGATCACACCACGCCGTAGAGCCGGTCACCGGCATCACCGAGCCCGGGCACGATGTAGCCCTTGTCGTTGAGCCGCTCGTCGACCGCACCGGTGACCAGGGTGACGGGGATCTGCAGGTGCTTGAGCTCCTGCTCCAGGTGCACGATGCCCTCCGGCGCGCAAAGCAGGGTGATCGCGGTGATGTCGTCGGCCCCCCGATCGACCAGATAGCGGATCGCATCGACGAGGGTGCCCCCGGTGGCGAGCATCGGGTCGAGCACATAGCACTGCCGCCCGGACAGGTCATCGGGCAGCCGGTTGGCGTAGGTCGTCGCCTCGAGCGTCTCCTCGTTGCGGATCATCCCGAGGAAGCCGACCTCAGCCGACGGCAGGATCCGCACCATCCCCTCGAGCATGCCCAGCCCGGCGCGCAGGATCGGCACGACCAGCGGCTTGGGCCGGGCCAGCCGAATGCCAGTGGTCGGCGCGAGCGGGGTCTCGATGTCGAAGGGCTCGACCCGCACCTCGCGGGTGGCCTCGTAGGCCAGCAGGGTGACCAACTCCTCGGCCAGGCGCCGGAAGGTCGGGCTGTCGGTGCGCTTGTCGCGCAGGTAGGTCAGCTTGTGGGCGATGAGCTGGTGGTCGGCGATGTGCACGCGCATGCTCGAAACTTAGCGCGTGCCCCCCTTCACTGCCCCGGCCGCCGGCCCGCCGCTGCTCCCCGAACAGGCGATCCGGTATGCCGCGTGGCTGGCCCGGGCGCTCGAGCTCGCCCGGGGGGCCGCAGCGGCCGGCGAGGTGCCGGTCGGCGCCGTGCTGGCCGCCGCCGACGGGGTGATCATCGGCGCGGCCGGCAACGCCCGGGAGGCGAGCGCCGACCCCACCGCGCACGCCGAGATCCTCGCCCTGCGGGGGGGCGCGCGGCATACCGGGTCGTGGCGGTTGCCCGGCAGCACGCTCGTGGTGACCTTGGAGCCGTGCGCGATGTGCGCCGGCGCCATCGTCGCGGCCCGGGTGCAGACCCTGGTCATCGGCGCGTGGGACCCGAAGGCCGGTGCCTGCGGCTCGGTCTGGGATCTCGTGCGCGACGCCCGCGCCAACCACGTCGTCGAGGTCATCGGGGCGGTCGACGAGCAGGAGTGCGGCGCGGTGCTGCGCGAGTTCTTCCGCGCCCGCCGGTGATCCACAGTTGGGCCCCGCTCAGTGATGCACACCGGGTGCCAGGGCGCACCTTCTGCATCAGCGGGCCAGGGGTGTGGTCGGCATACCGATTGGAAGGGACGGCCCGCCAGCCGGTACCCTGCTCGGCGGTGGCGTGTCCGAGCGGCCTAAGGAGCGCGCCTCGAAAGCGCGTGTGGGCGCAAGTCCACCCAGGGTTCGAATCCCTGCGCCACCGCCAGTGACCATCACGGCGCCGGTCGACCCCAGGTGGGTCGGCCGGCGCGGTGGTTCGGGCGTGGTTGCTCAGCGCCGCGCGGCGATGCCGTCGAGCAGCAGCTCCAGGCCGGGCGCGAACTCGCGCTCGAAGGAATAGCCCGGGGCCAGCACGACGTGCTCGGTGAACCACGCCATGTTCGGGTATGCCGCGAGAAGTGCACTCATCGGCTCGTCGGTCACCATGGCGACGGCCTGCTCGCCGGTGTCGAAGGGCAGCGTCGTCTCCTGGAGCACGAAGCCGTAGACGAACGCATCGACGATGGCATAGGCGTGCGCCACCTCGGTGGGGGAGAAGCCGGCGGCACGCAGGCAGGCGATGTTGGCCTCGTGATAGGCCAGGTTGGCCGGGCCAGGGGCGCGCCGCGACTCCATGAGCGGCAGCGCCCACGGGTGGCGGCGCAGCACCGTGCGCACCGACGCCGAGCGGCGGCGCAGCCCGGCGCGCCACTGCCCGTCCGCGGCGGGCAACTCGATCTCGCCGTAGACGAGGTCGACCATGCCGTCCAGCAGGGCTTCCTTGCCGGGCACGTGGTGATAGAGCGACATCGCCTCGACGCCGAGCTGGCCGGCCAGGCTGCGCATCGTCACCCCCTCGAGGCCGCTGGCGTCGGCCATCGCGACCGCGGTCTCGATCACCACGTCCCGGGTCAGCTTGGGCCGGCTCGGTCTGGTTCGGCTCGGTCTGGTTCGGCTCGACCTGGGTCGGCTCGGCGCTGCGCGCTGCCCAGCTCCGTTGGGCTCTGCTCGGTTCACCGACGCCCCTCCTTTGACAACCTTACAGCGTAATGTTACCGTCGTCGCAGAACCTTACGCCGTAAGTCAACCCTCTCGACGTCCCGGTCAGGAGCCGTTTCGATGTCTCACCACCCCGCCCACGCCGGCGATCACCGCACGCCGCCGGCGATGCCCGCGATACCCGAGATCATGCGCGCGGTCACCCGCCAGGCCTACGGGGGAGTCGAGCAGGTGCAGGTGCAGTCCGTGGCCCGCCCCGAGCCCGGCGTCGGCCAGGTGCTGCTCGCGGTGCGTGCGGCCGGCCTCGACCGTGGGGTGCTGCATCTGCTCACCGGCACCCCCTACCTCGCCCGTCCGGCCTTCGGCCTGCGCCGACCCCGTCAGCCGGTCCTCGGCCGGGAGGTGGCCGGGCAGGTCGTGGCCCTCGGCCCGGGGGTCACCGGACTGGCGGTCGGCGACCGGGTCTTCGGCGCCGGCGAGGGCACTTTCGCCGAGTATGCCGCGGCGCGGGTCGAGCGCCTCGTGCCCATCCCGGACGGCGTGACCGACGAGCAGGCGGCGACCCTCCCGGTCTCCGCGGGCACCGCCCTGCTGGCGGTGCGCACGCACGCCAGGGTGGAGGCCGGGCAGCGGGTGCTCGTGCTCGGCGCCTCCGGCGCGGTGGGCAGCTTCGTCGTGCAGGTGGCTGCGCACCTCGGCGCCGAGGTGACCGGCGTGTGCAGCGCCGGCAAAGCCGACTTCGTCCGCGGCCTGGGCGCCGCCCGGGTCGCCGACTACCGCACCACCTCACTGGGCGAGTTGCCCGGCCCGTTCGACGCGATCATCGACATCGCGGGAAACCGCCCGCTGGCCGCGCTGCGCGATGTGCTCACCCCGGCCGGTGCGCTCGTCATCGTGGGCGGCGAGAAGGGCGGCCCGTGGTTCGGCGGCCTGCACCGCAACATCGGGGCCTCGTTGCTCAATCCGCTGGTCTCGCAGCGGCTGGGCTGGTTCGTGTCCATCGAGACCACCGAGCTCTTCACGCAGTTGGCCGACCTCGTTGCGACCGGTGCGATGCGCCCCGCGCTCGACCGCACCGTCGGGCTCGACGGCGCCGCCGATGCGCTCGCCGACATGGCGGCCGGCCGGTTGCAGGGCAAGGTGGTCGTCCGTCCGGCGTGACCCACCGTACTGCGTGACCACACAGCCGGCCTGGGCGACCGATCGGCCCGGCCGGAACCGTCAGGCGGCGACGACCTGGCGCAATCGGGTGATCGTCCAGGTGCGTTGCCGGGCCGCGGCCCAGGTGGCGACGGCAAGGCCGAGCACGAGCGTGCCGGTGAGCACGGCGACGTCGGTGCCCAGGCCCTCGGAGCTGCCGGCGATGACCTTGCGGAGGGCGTCGACGGCATACGAGAACGGCAGCCAGTCGTGCAGGTGCCCGAAGAAGGCCGGGGCGGTCGCCACCGGGTAGGTGCCGCCGGCCGCGGCGAGCTGCAGACCGGTGAGCAGGACGGCCACGAATCTCCCTGGCGCGCCGAGCAATCCGACGAGAGCCTGGTTCACTGCGACGAAGGCGAGGGAGGCCAGCACCGCGACTCCGAGCAACGCCCAGGTGGAGGCGGCCTGGATGCCGACGCCGAATTGCAGCAGTACCGCCAGCAACACTGCTTGCCCGATCCCGAGTAGGGCCCCCGGCAGATAGCCGGAGAGGGCGATGAGTGGGCTCGCTGCCGACGAGGCCAAGGCCCGCGACGACAAGGGGCGCAGCAGCAGGTACATCGCCATCGCGCCGACCCACAGGGCCAGGCCGAAGAAGTAGGGTGCCAGCCCGCTGCCGTTGTGCCGCACGGCGTTCACCCGCGTCACATCGGCCACGACCGGCCGGGCAGCGACCTCGGCGAGACGGGTGCGCTCGGCATCGGTGTAGTCGGGGATCTTCGAAACCCCTTGGGCCAGGCCGGCGCTGAGCTCCTTGGCGCCGGTGCCCAGCTGCTGGCTCCCGCTGGCCAGTGACCCGAGCCCGGTCTCGAGCCGGCCGGCGCCGGTCGAGGCCTGCACTGCCCCGGCGGACAGCTTGGCTGCGCCCTGGGCCAGCGACTGGGCACCGCCGGCGAGCGTGGGCAGGTTCTTGGCCAGCGCCGAGGCGCCGCCGGCCGACCGGTGGATGCCGTCGGCGAGGGCCGGTATCCCGTCGGCAAGCTGAGTCAGCCCCACCGAGAGCTGGGTGGCCCCGGGAGCGAGTTGGCTCGCACCTGAAGCGAATTGACTGGCCCCAGCAGCGTAGGCGACCGCCGAGGAGCCCAGCTGGGTGGCGCCGGCCTGCAGCCCGGCCAGGCCCTGCGACACTCCGGCGGAGCCGCTCTTCACCCCGGTCGCGCCGGCGGCCAGACCAGGCCCTTGGCCGGCGAGCGCGGTCAATTGGGTGCAGAAGGCGGGTGCGGCGCCGCTGGCCGCGCATTGGGCTGCCAGTCCCGACACCCCTTGCGTGTATGCCGCGATGCCCCCTTCCAGGGTCGCCGCGCCTTGGGCTGCGCCGGCCGCGCCGACCACGAGCGGGTCGATCGAGGCTGCGAACTGGTTTGCCCCGGTGGCGAATTGGGAGGCCCCGGAGGTCAACCCGGCAGCGCCCGAGCTCAGTTGTGTCACCCCGCCGGCGAGTTGGGCCGCGCCGGTGGCGAGTTGGCGGGTCTGGCCCGGCAGTGCGGCGGTGTTCGTGTCGATGGTCGCCATGCCGGCGGCGAGTTCCGTCGCCCCGGACGCCGCTTGGGAGGCCCCGGAGGCGAGCTTGGTGGCGCCGTCGGCGAGGCTGGTGGCTCCGGTCGCGATACCGGTGACGCCGTCGGCGAGAGTGCCGGCTCCGCCGGCGGCCTCGTTCGCGCCGGTCGTCAGCTTGCCGGCCCCGTCGGCGAGGCTGCCGGCACCCGTTGCGGCGGTGCCCAATTGGCCGCGCAGCTGGCCGTACCCGGCATACATGGCACCGAGGTAGCCCTCGGTGACCAGCCGCGCGGTCTCCTCGCTCGTCGTCGTCGCGATCGCCTTGGCGATGCTGCCGTCGAGGTAGTTGACGGCGTCGTTGGTGCGCATCTGCAGGCGAGCCGCGCGGGTCTGCTCGACCGGTCCGGAGGTCGATGTCGCGGACCGGGAGAAGTCGGCCGGGATCGTCAGGACGGCCGCGTATCGGCCGGTGTCGAGCCCGGATCGGGCGGTCTCGGCGTCGGTGAGCTCCCAGCGGTAATTCGACGAGGACGCCGACGAGGTGAGTTTGCCGACGACCTGACGGCCCAGGGGCACGATCTGGTCCTTGCCGTCCGCGCCCTTGAGGGTGACCGGCTCGTCGAGGTTGACGACCGCGGCGTGCACCTGGTCGATGCGGGTCTGCGGGCTCTCGTTGGCCCAGGTGTAGAGCCCGCCGTAGACCAGCGGCACGAGCAGCAGCCCGACGAGCACGAGCCAGGCTCGCGAGCTGCCGGTGAACCGGCGCAGCTCGGCGGCAGGCAGGGCCGGTCGGTGCGGCGTGCGGAGGCCCGCGCGGCCGGGCGTGGCCTTCGGGCGGCGCGGCGCGGTAGGTGTCACGGTGTCGCTGTGGTCGGTCATCGGGTCACCTGGAAGCTGTCGTCGAAGGCGGTGGGCAGGGCCGGCTGGGCGGCGGGGAAATGGTCGGTCCCCTCCCGTCGGGGGAGGGCGAGTTCCACGAGGGGTGCTGCGCCGGAGGCGAGCACGCGGCATACGGTGCGGGCGTCGGCGGGATCGTGGCAGGTGGCGACGACGGTGAGGTCGGGCCGCTCGACCAGGCCCGGTAGTGCCCCGAGGACAGCCCATGCCGCGGCCCGGTCGGCCGGCCCTCGGAGCGCGTCGACATCGTCGACGAGCACGACCGCGGGGCGACCGACGAGAGCCAGGGCGACGCCGAGCACCCACCGCTCGAGCGCGCTGAGCTCACGCACCCGGGTGCGCCAGGAGACGTCGGCGCGCACGTGCACGGCATCGTCGCGCTCGCCGCCGGCCCGCTGGCCCAGGCCGGTGCCGGCCCGGGCGGCGAAGGCCAGCAGGGTGGTCAGGGTGGTGGTGGCCTCGTCGCGGGCGGCGGCACTCACCCACGGGTGCCAGGTGGCGGAGGCGAGCCGCTCGTCGAGGTGGTCACCGACGGTGAGCAGCGGGTCGAGGTCGTTGACGCCGGCGACCTCGGCAAGGCCGGCCAGGCGTCGCACCGAGGCTGCTTCGTCGGGCAATAGCCTTCCGGCGACTTCGAGTTCGCCGTCGGTATGCCGCATCCGCGCGGCCAGGGTGAGCAGCAGGGAGGTCTTGCCGGACCCGGCCGGGCCGTGCACGACGAGCAGCGAGCCGGGGGCGGTGACGAGGTCTACCGCGGAATACACCGGGCCTTCGGCGTCGTGCAGGCCGAGGCCCCGGGCCACGAGGGCGGGCGGTTGGGCACCGGCGAGATCACGGGCCAGGGTGAGGCGGCGGTGCAGGCTCTCGCCTTCGACGTCGAGCACGGGCAGGCGGCGGTCCAGCCAGGCCGGCAGCCACCAGGCGGCGCGACCGAGCAGCCGCATCAGCGCGGGCACGAGGGTGAGGCGCACGACGAAGGCATCGACGAAGACCCCGACGGCCAGCCCGAGCGCGATCGGCTTGATGTAGACCGCTCCTTGGGGGACGAACGCGGCGAAGACGGCGACCATGATGAAGCCGGCCGCGGTGACGACCTTCGCGGCGTCGATGAAGCCGTGGGTGACCGCCTCGTGGGCGTCGCCCTCGTGCACGTAGCGGGCTCGCATGCTCGACACGAGGAAGACCTGGTAGTCCATCGCCAGCCCGAAGAGCACGCCCATGACGATGATCGGCATGAAGGCGATGAGTGGCCCGGCCTGAGTGACGCCCAATGGGCCGGCCAGCCAACCCCATTGGCACACCGCGACGGTGACGCCGAAGGCCGAGCCGACGGACAGCAGGTAGCCCAGCGCCGCCGTCACCGGCACCAGCACGGAGCGGAAGACGAGCATGAGCAGCACGAGGGATAGCCCGACGACGACCAGCCCGAAGGGCACCAGGGCATCGCGCAATCGGGTCGTGATGTCGGCCTGCGCCGCCGCGTGCCCGGTGACCGCGAGGCTCACCCCGAAGCGCGCCTGCACTGTCGGGGCCAGCGCCCGCAGCCCGATGAGGGCCTCCTTGGCCTGCGTCGAGTCGGGCCCGCCGGCCGGGATCGCGACGATGACGCCCGTGTCGGCGCCTTGATTGGGGGTGGCGACGGTCGTGCGGGCGATGCCGGGGGTGGCCTGGACGAGTCGCTCCACCTCGCCGACGACACCCAAGGGGTCGGTGGTCGAGACGATGTCGAGGGTGACCACGAGTGGCGCGTTGGCGCCGGGGCCGAAGGCGCGGGCCATCTGGTCATAGGCCTGCCGCTGGGTCGAGGTCGGCGCGGAGGTGCCATTGTCCGGCAGTGAGAGGGCCAGGTCGCGAGCCGGTAGGGCCAGGGCGCCCAGGGCGGTGAGCACGAGGAGCACGGTGAGCGCGGGCAGCTTCGTCGCGGCCCGCACCCAGCCGGCCGCCCATCCGGTATGCCGCCGTGCCTCGTGCGCGTCGGCGACGTGCTTGGGCATGAGCCGGTGGCCGGCCGCGCCGAGCAGCGCCGGCAGCAGGGTGAGTGCGCCGAGCACGGCGACGACGACCGAGACGGCGGCCGCGATCCCCATGACGGTGAGGAAGGGGATGCCCGCGACGCCCAGCGCCAGCAGCGCGATCGCCACGGTCGCGCCGGCGAAGACGACGGCCGAGCCGGCCGTACCGGTCGCCTCGGCCGCCGCCTCCGCCGGCGCTCGCCCCTGGGCGAGCAGATCGCGGTGGCGCGACAGCACGAAGAGCGCGTAGTCGATGCCGACGGCCAGGCCGATCATCAGCGCGAGGAAGGGCGCCGTGCTTGTCACGTCGGTGAAGCGGGTGGCCAGCAGGATGAGCGCCATCGAGGCGGCCACCCCGGCGAGCGAGGTGATCAGCGGGATGCCTGCGGCGAGCATCGACCCGAAGGTGAGCAGCAACACGCCCACCGCGATGAGCACGCCCAGGCCCTCGGTGATGCTCACCTCCGGCGCAGTCGGCATGAACATCGACCCCCCGACGAGCGCCGGCAGGCCTTCGGCGGTGCTCGTGGCCGCGAGGTCGATGACCGGTCGGCGGATCTGGGGCGTGACCAGGTCGGAGTCGACATCCAACTGGACGTTGAGGATCGCCGTGCTGCCATCCTCGGAGATGGTGCCGCGCAGGTGCTCGTCGAAGGGCGAGGCGGCGCTGCGCACGTGGGGGAGGGCGGCATACCGGGTGGTGAGGGCCTCGATCCGGGCCCGGACCGGCGGGTCGGTGACCCGCTGCCCGGCCGGAGCCGTGATGACGACCTGGCCACTGGCGCCCGCGAACTGGGGGAAGCGCGCGCTGAGCGAGTCGCTGGCGCGCTGGGCCTCGGTGCCGGGGATGGTGAAGACGTCGGAGGTGCCGCGCTGCAGCACTCCGGCAAGGGCGCCGAGCGCCACCAACCCGAAGGCCCAGGCGAGGAAGACATGACGGCGGTGGGCGACCGCCCAGCGGCCCAAGGTGTACAGCGCGGACGACATGCTTCCTCACTCGGTACGTTTCTGTACTGAATACGATACAGTACTGAGTACGAAGATGTACTCAGTGGTGAACCGGACCCGACGAGCGTGCAGCCGCGGCCGGCCGATCATGGGAGGCTGGAGCAGTGAACGCCGACCCTCTGGCGGCAGTGCCCGACAGTGACGACGCCGACCCCGACCCCGGCCGAGGCAAGCGCCACCGGCGGGTGACGCGGGAACGGCTGCTCGACGCGGCGGGCGAGGTCTTCGCCGAGCGCGGCGTGCTCGGGGCGAGGGTCGAAGAGGTCTGCGAGCGTGCGGGATTCACCCGTGGGGCGTTCTACAGCAATTTCTCCGGAATGGAGGAGCTCATCGTCGCGGTGCTCGAGCGCGAAGGGGCTGCCGTACGGGCCCGGGTCGCCGAGGCGGTCACGGCCGCGGTCCACGACCCGCAACCGATGTCGGCCGTCGTGGAGCGGCTCTTCGATGTCCGGCCTTTCGGCGAGGCCAACTATCTGCTGCGTGCCGAGCTCGGGCTGCTTGCGGTCCGTGACCCCGAGCTGGCCCGGCCGTATCTCGCGGTGCAGCGCCAGATGCGCGACGGTTTCGCCCGGCTCCTCGAGGAGTCTGTCGCCGCAGCCCAGTGCCGGCTCATCGTGCCCACCGACGACGCCCTCGACACCCTCGAGGCGGTCTTCGACGCCAGCGTGCGCTCCTCGGCCCGCCGCGGTCCAGTGGTTAAGTCGGAGGCCGACGGGGCCTCTGACGACGACCGGTCAGCCGGCGACGCGCTGGTGCGCCGGGTCCTGCCGTTGCTACTCGCCGCGCTCACCGAGCCGACGGAACCCCAGCACGCCGAGCCCTGATCGTTTCAGCGAGGCTCGGGGTCTGAGCCGTCACCGATCAGCAGCCGCCGGGGACCGGTGTCGCCGCCCCGGTGGCCGACGCGGCCGGGGCCAGCGACTGGAAGCCCTCGCCGATGACGAGGTCGACGGTCGCATCGGTGCGGGCCTGATCGGGCACCGGCACCGCGCCGGGCACCTGCGCCAGCACCAGCTGCGCGGCCCGTTCGCCGGCCGGCCCGAAGCGGACCTCTGCCGACTGCTGGATGGTGCGCTTGGCCGGGTCGTTGGCCGGTGACCCCACGACGAAGCCGCGGTCTTTGAGCGACTTGGTGACGATGGCGGCCAGCCCGCTGCGCTTCGTGGCGTTGTAGACGGTGACGCGCACCTGTTGCGGGAGAACCGGGCCGGTGGCGGGCACGCTGGGGGTGCAGGTGGCCGAGGCCGCCGGAGTCGACGGATTCCGCCAGTAGGACGACGCGTAGTAATACGTGCCCAGGAGCACCACCAGCAGGGCCAGGAGCGTGATCGTCGTGCGGCGCCGCTTGCGGGCCCGCTGATACGCCGCAGACTCGACGGTAATGGCCTCGTCGTCGCCGTCCGGGTCGTCGGTCCAGTCGTTCGTCACGGGGCGGCCTCTCTAGTCCAGCACGAGCACGCGGGCGTGGAGGGTGGCTCGCTGGGCCAACGCCGCGCGCAGCGCGCGGTGCAGGCCCTCCTCGAGATAGAACGTGCCCTGCCACTGCACGACATGGGCGAACAGGTCGCCGTAGAACGTGGAGTCCTCGCTCAACAACTGGGCCAGGTCGAGGGTCCGCTTGGTCGTCACGAGATCCTGCAGGCGCACCATGCGCGGGGGCACCTCGGACCAGTCCCGGGTCGATGCCAGGCCGTGGTCCGGGTAGGGGCGGTGCTCGCCGATGCCCTTGAAGATCACGGGGTCAGTGTAGGCAAGGGCTACGACCGGGTATGCCGCTGTCCCCGCCTCGGTCTGCCGCCGTGACCGCATCGCAACTAGAGTTCCTCAGGTGACCGACAGCGCTGCCGTCCCTGCCACCCCTGCCGCCCCTGCCACCCCAACCACCCCTGTAGCCCTGCCCGAGCTCATCGCCCAGATCCAGGCCGGCTACGCCTTCAAGGGCGGTGCCCTGGACTTCGGTGCCGCCGTGCTGGACGGCACGGCATACCCCGCGGCACAGGTGCAGATCCCGCTCGCGGTGATCAACCGGCACGGGCTGGTGGCCGGGGCGACCGGCACCGGCAAGACGAAGACGCTGCAGTTGATGGCCGAGCAACTCGCCCAGGGCGGGGTGCCGGTCTTCCTCGCCGACATCAAGGGTGACCTGTCCGGCATGGCCAGCCCGGGTGTCCTGAACGACAAGATCGCCGCCCGCACCCAGGACATCGGCGAGG
>WBZP01005334.1_pt1 | contig 13122 bp, 10 predicted proteins | sample 5204301 | NCBI WGS metagenome assembly WBZP01 (sample SAMN12412401, study PRJNA552823) | activated sludge metagenome | isolation source: activated sludge from nitrification reactor of wastewater treatment plant... | place: USA: Pennsylvania | collected 2017
GACCCGGTGGTGTGGCTCGGCAACAAGCTGTTCAAGCGCTCGAACTGAGGTCGGTTCGCGGGATCCCGCAGGATTTCCCGCATTGCGTTGATGTTGGACCGCATCGGGGTAGCCTGCGGTTCATGGGAACCACCCACAGCGTCAACGAGATTCGCACCGCGATCCGTGAGCTCTCCATGCGCGCCGACCTCGCGCGCAAGGAGGGCCGCCCCGATGATGCCGCCGAGATCGAGCGGCGCATCGACGGCTATCGCGGCGAACTCGCCGAGCGACCCTGACGGTCTGCCTCCGATGGGCTGGGCTAGTTGCCCAGCCTGCGGAAGGTGCTGCGGTGAAACACGATCGGCGGCACGTCGCCGTGCACGGTGATGTTGCTGATCCGCAGGATCACGATGGTGTGGTCGCCGGCGGGCACGGTCTGCTCGATCGCACTCTCCAGCCACACGCACGTGCCCTTGACGAACACGGCGCCGGCTTCCGATGACTCCGTCTCCAGACCGGCGAAGCGGTCGCCGGTCTTGGCGGCCAGCGTGCGGGCCGCCGTGTCGTGGGCCTCGCCGAGCACGCTGATGCCCAGCACCGGGACATCCTGAAGTTTCGGCCAGGTCTCCGAGGTGTTCTGGACGCAGAACGACACCAGCGGCGGGTCCAGCGAGACCGGAACGAACGTGCTGGCGGCCAGTCCGACCCGGGTTCCTTCGACTTCGGCGGCGATGGCGATGACGCCGGTGGGAAAGTGGCCGAACGCCTCCCGCAGGGAGGCGGGGCTGAGGTCCGTGCTGGTCATCTCCCGCTCTCGCTCAGGTCACGATCAAGGCAACCCTACCGGCGCCCATGGCCACTGTCACCCGTCCGAATCCCACTGATCGGGAGTCGGTGGCCGTGGCCGGCGGAACCGGGCGTTTACCCTAAATCCCCAGCTCAGACCGCATCGGAGCGATGGACCCGGGTGCCGACCAACCGTCGGGTTAGTTAGGTGATGAAATCTACGTCACACTGGCTTGATTTGAAGTTACCGAACGGTATAGTTAGCCACGTTACTGGTGGGTAACTTAGAACCGAGTACCCAACCACAAGTGGCGTTCTCATCGAGGAGGAATAGTGAGCCACTACAAGAGCAACGTTCGTGACCAGGTCTTCAATCTGTTCGAGGTGCTTGGCCTCGACAAGGCGCTCGGCCAGGGCGAGTACAGCGAATTCGATGCCGACACCGTCCGCGAGATGCTGACCGAGTCGGCCCGCCTCGCCGAAGGCCCGATCGCGGCCTCCTATGTCGAGGGCGACCGCAACCCGCCGGTCTTCGATCCCGAGACCCACACGGTGTCCCTGCCCGAGAACTTCAAGAAGTCGGTGCAGGCCTTCATCGACGGCGGCTGGGACCGCGTCGGCGTCAGCGAGGAGCTCGGCGGCATGCCGATGCCCCGAATTCTGGTGTGGGCCCTCCACGAGCACGTGCTCGGCGCCAACCCGGCCGTCTGGATGTACGGCGGCGGCGCCGGTTTCGCGCAGATCACCCACAACCTGGGCACCGAGGAGCAGCAGAAGTGGGCCACCTTCGCCGCCGAACGCGGCTGGGGCTCCACCATGGTCCTCACCGAGCCCGACGCCGGTTCCGATGTCGGCGCCGGCCGCACCAAGGCGGTCAAGCAGGACGACGGCTCGTGGCACATCGACGGCGTGAAGCGGTTCATCACCTCCGCCGACTCCGATGACCTGTTCGAGAACATCCTGCACCTGGTGCTGGCCCGCCCCGAGGGCGCAGGCCCCGGTACCAAGGGCCTGTCGCTGTTCCTGGTGCCGAAGTTCCTCTTCGATCCCGAGACCGGCGCCCCGGGCGAGCGCAACGGCGTCTTCGTCACCAACGTCGAACACAAGATGGGCCTGAAGGTCTCGGCCACCTGTGAGCTGACCTTCGGCCAGCACGGGGTCCCGGCCAAGGGCTGGCTGGTCGGCGAGGTCCACGAGGGCATCGCGCAGATGTTCGAGGTCATCGAGCAGGCCCGAATGATGGTGGGCACCAAGGCGATCTCCACCCTGTCGACCGGTTACCTCAACGCCCTCGAGTACGCCAAGGAGCGCGTGCAGGGCGCCGATCTGACCCAGATGACCGACAAGACCGCCCCCCGGGTGACCATCACCCACCACCCGGACGTGCGTCGCAGCCTGATGACCCAGAAGGCCTACGCCGAGGGTGGCCGGGCGCTGTACCTGTACACCGCGAGCTATCAGGATGCGGCGCTGGCCAAGACCGTGCACGGTGTGGAGGCCGACCTGGCGGCCAAGGTCAACGACCTGCTGCTGCCGATCGTCAAGGGCTGGGGCTCCGAGCAGGCCTACGCCAAGCTCACCGAGAGCCTGCAGACCTTCGGCGGTTCGGGCTTCCTGCAGGACTACCCGGTGGAGCAGTACATCCGCGACGCCAAGATCGACTCGCTCTACGAGGGCACCACGGCCATCCAGGCGCAGGACTTCTTCTTCCGGAAGATCATCCGCGACAAGGGTGTCGCGCTGGCGCACGTAGCCGGTCAGATCGACGAGTTCATCAAGAACGAGTCCGGTAACGGCCGGTTGAAGACCGAGCGCGAGCTGCTGGCAAAGGGCCTCGAGGACGTGCAGGCCATGGCCGCGGCGATGACCGGCTACCTGATGGCCGCCCAGGAGGACGCGGCGAGCATCTACAAGGTCGGCCTGGCCTCGGTGCGCTTCCTGCTCAGCGTCGGCGACCTGGTCAGTGGCTGGCTGCTGCAGCGTCAGGCGGCGGCGGCCATCGCGGCTCTCGACGCCGGCGCCACCGATGCCGACCGATCGTTCTACGAGGGCAAGATCGCGGTTGCGTCGTTCTTCGCCAAGAACTTCCTGCCGCTGCTGACCAGCACGCGTCAGGTGATCGAGACGATCGACAACGACATCATGGAGCTCGACGAGGCGGCCTTCTAGACCGTCGACCGACAGCGGCCCCCGGACCTCGTGTACCGGGGGCCGTCGTCGTCTTGTGGCACGAACTGACCTTTTCCGGGACCTTGGTCCCTTACCGATGGGGGCAGGGTCGCTACCGTCGATGCCATGGGGGTCTCCGACAGCAAAGACGCGGACGGCGCGAAACCGGCGCCCGCCGGTAACGGTGGGCCGCTGGGGGCCATCATCTCGCCGCTGACCAAGGCGGGCGGCTACTACGCCCGGTCCTGGGGCGCCTACCTGGACGGCGCCCGCGGTGAACTACCGGTGGCGCGGCCCACCCTGTCCCTGGCCACGCACGCGCTGCGGGACGAGATCGTGCTGGTCGGGCTGCGGTGGAAGCGACCGCTGAGCAGCCCCGCGGTCTATGAACGCATCAACGGCGAAGTCGCCCAAGCGGTCGAGTTGTACCGCGAGCGGGGCTGGCTGGAGAAACCGCAGGGATTCTTCACCGCCCCGCCGGCCCCGACCGACGTCGCGGTGAAGTCCTACACCAGCCGCGGCCGTACCCACCAGCGGCTGTCCTTCGCCAGTGGGTACGAGCCCTTCACCGAGGAGCCAGGCCGCGATCGCTGGATGGGCTACACCGGCAACCACCGCGAGTACGCGCTGATGCTCAGGCACGACGAGCCCCGCCCCTGGCTGGTGTGCGTGCACGGCACCGAGATGGGCCGAGCGAGCCTGGACCTCACGCTGTTTCGGGCCTGGCATCTACACGAGGACTTCGGGCTCAACGTGGTGCTGCCGGTGCTCCCGATGCACGGGCCGCGGGCCAGCGGGCTGCCCAAGGGTGCGGTGTTCCCCGGCGAGGACGTCATGGACGACGTGCACGCCACCGCGCAGGCGGTGTGGGACGTGCGGCGGGTGCTGGCCTGGATCCGCGCCCAGGACCCCGACGCCCATATCGGGTTGACCAGCATCTCGCTGGGCGGCTACATCGCGGCACTCGTCGCGAGCCTCGACGACGGGCTGACCTGCGCCATCCTGGGGGTGCCGCCGGCCAACCTCGTCGAGTTGCTGGGCAGGCACGCGGGTCTGGCCAAGGACGATCCGCGCCGGGCCACCCTGGACCTGGCCGCACCGATCGGCCAGATGATCTCCCCGTTGTCGATGCAACCGAAGGTGCCGATCGAGGGCCGCTTCATCTACGCCGGGGTGGCGGACCGGATCGTGCATCCGCGCCAACAGGTGGTGCAGCTGTGGGAGCACTGGGGCCGGCCGGACATCGGCTGGTACCACGGCGGACACACGGGATTCTTCGAGGCCCGCCCGGTGCAGCGGTTCGTCGACGCCGCACTGGCGCAATCCGGCCTGATCGACGGGGATCGCCCCCGACAGAAATGACCGCCGCTGGACTCCCCTCCGCTCCAGCGGCGGTCCTTCGATCGCGTCAATAAAGCGCGACCAAAGAGGATGCCCCGTGTTGCCGTCGGGTCGGGGGGTCAGACGGCAACACGGAGCTATCCGGGATATCGACTACCCGAACCCGGTCGTTACAAAACAAACCGGATCTTTGCCGGATTTTTTCTCCCGGCCGCGGGCACGCTGGTCAGGCCTCCAGGATCGCCGTCACACCCTGCCCCCCGGCCGCGCAGATGGAGATCAATCCGCGCACCGGAGCACCCGTCTCGGCCTTCTTCTGCGCCAACTGCTTGGCCAGCTGGGCGACGATCCGGCCCCCGGTGGCGGCGAACGGATGGCCGGCGGCCAGGGACGAGCCGTTGACGTTCAGCCTGGTCCGGTCGATGCTGCCGAGCGCGGCGTCCAACCCCAGCCGCTCCTTGCAGTACTCCTCGGACTCCCAGGCCTGCAGGTGGGCCAGTACCACCGAGGCGAACGCCTCGTGGATCTCGTAGAAGTCGAAGTCCTGCAGGCGGAGCCCATTGCGGGCCAGCAGCCGCGGGACCGCGTAGGTGGGTGCCATCAGCAGTCCGTCGGGGCCGTTGACGTAGTCGACCGCCGCCGTCTCGGCGTCGACGAAGTAGGCCAGCGGCTGCAGCGAATGGGCGGCGGCCCAGCCCTCGCTGGCCAGCAGCGCCACCGAGGCGCCGTCGGTCAGCGGTGTGGAATTGCCGGCCGTCATCGTGGCGTCGCCGTTGCGCACCCCGAACACCGGCTTGAGCTTGGCGAGCTTCTCGGCGCTGGAGTCCGCCCGCAGGTTGTTGTCGCGGTAGAGCCCCAGGAACGGGGTGACCAGATCGTCGAAGAAGCCCCGATCGTAGGCGGCCGCCATGTTGCGGTGACTGGCCGCGGCCAACTCGTCCTGATCGACTCGCTTGATGCCCATCTTCTTGGCCGTGATGGCGGCGTGCTCCCCCATCGACAGTCCGGTGCGGGGTTCGCCGTTGGTGGGAATCTCCACGCCGACGGCGGCGGGCAGCCTGCCGACCAGCTTGAGGCGTTCGACGTTGGATTTGGCGCGGCGCAGCCCGAGCAGGGTGCGGCGTAGGTTGTCGCCGAGCCCGATCGGGGCGTCCGAGGTGGTGTCGACCCCGCCGGCGGCCGCCACCTCGTAGCGGCCGGCCGCGATCCCGTCGGCCGCGGCGACGGCCGCCTGCAGACCGGTGCCACAGGCCTGCTGCAGATCGATCGCGGGAGTGTAGGCGGACAGCCGGCTGCCCAGCACGCTCTCCCGCATGAGATTGAAGTCGCGGCTGTGCTTGAGCACCGCGCCGCCGATCACCGCGCCGAGCCGCTCGCCCTGCAGGCCGAACCGGTCCACCAGACCCAAGAGCGCGGCGGTGAACATGTCCTGGTTCGAGGCCTCGGCGTAGGCGCCGTCCGAACGTGCGAACGGGATGCGGTTGCCGCCGAGGACGGCAACCCTTCGCTTGTCTTGACTGCTCGTGGCCACGTCGGTCTCCGCTGGTCTTCGGTTCGGGATGGGTCTTCGGTTCGGGATGGGTATAGGACCCATACTACGGACGCTTCTTACTCTGGAGTAAGTTCGTTCCCGATCCCACAGCTCCGCAAACTCGAAAGGCTCAGCAGTGGCTTCCGACCTGTTCACCCAAGTCGTCAACTCGGCACCGGGATCGTTTCTGGCCAAGCAGCTCGGCGTGCCGCAACCCGAGACGCTGCGCCGCTACCGGCCGGGTGAACCGCCGCTGCCGGGCGCGCTGCTGATCGGCGGGGAAGGCCGAGTCGTCGAGCCGTTGCGGGCCACGCTGGCCGAGGATTACGACGTGGTGGCCAACAACATCGGGGGACGCTGGGCGGACTCGTTCGGCGGCCTGGTGTTCGACGCCACCGGCATCACCGAGCCGGCCCGGTTGCGGGGACTCTACGAGTTCTTCACACCGCTGCTGCGCAATCTGGCGCCCTGCGCGCGGGTCGTCGTCGTCGGCACCACCCCGGAGCAGGCCGCCGGCACCGACGAGCACATCGCCCAGCGCGCCCTGGAGGGTTTCACCCGCTCGCTGGCCAAGGAACTGCGCCGCGGCGCCACCGTCGCCCTGGTGTACCTCTCGCCGGAGGCCAAACCGGCGGCCACCGGGCTGGAGTCGACCATGCGCTTCATCCTCTCGGCCAAGTCCGCCTACGTCGACGGTCAGGTGTTCCACGTCGGTGCGGCCGACGCCACCCGCCCCGCAGACTGGGACAGGCCACTGGCCGGCAAGGTCGCCATCGTCACCGGAGCGGCCCGCGGGATCGGCGCGACGATCGCCGAGGTGTTCGCCCGCGACGGCGCCGCGGTGGTGGCGATCGACGTCGAGCAGGCCCATGACGCACTCGGTGAGACCGCGGCCCGGGTCGGCGGCACCGCGCTGCCGCTGGACGTCACCGCCGAGGACGCGGTGGACAAGATCGCCGAACACCTGCGCGAGCAGCACAACGGCCGGGCCGACGTCCTGGTCAACAACGCCGGGATCACCCGCGACAAGCTGCTGGCGAACATGGACGACGCCCGTTGGGATGCGGTGCTGGCGGTGAATCTTCTTGCCCCGCAACGGCTCACCGAGGGCCTGGTCGGCAACGGCAGCATCGGCGAGGGTGGGCGGATCGTCGGGCTGTCCTCGATGGCCGGCATCGCCGGAAACCGCGGCCAGACCAACTATGCCACCACCAAGGCCGGGATGATCGGTATCACCCAGGCGCTGGCGCCGGTCCTGGCCGAGAAGGGCATCACCATCAACGCGGTGGCGCCCGGATTCATCGAGACCGCGATGACCGCCGCGATCCCGCTGGCGACCCGCGAGGTCGCCCGTCGACTCAACTCGCTGTACCAGGGCGGCAAGCCGGTCGACGTCGCCGAGACCATCGCCTACTTCGCCAGCCCGGCGTCGAATGCGTTGACCGGCAACGTGATCCGGGTGTGCGGCCAGGCGATGCTGGGGGCCTGATGTCCGGTGGTGTGCAGCCGAACGGGCTGATGAACCTGGTGCGGGCCGCGGCCGGTGCGCTACCGCTGATCCCCCGCGGCGACACGGTGCCCAACCACACGCGCAGCGTCGAGGACCTGGCGATCGACCGGTCGAACCTGGCCGCGTACTGCGCGGTCACCGGGTTGCGCTACGGCGACACCGTTCCGTTGACCTATCCGTTCGCCTTGACGTTCCCGACGGTCATGGGGCTGATCACCGGCTTCGACTTCCCGTTCTCGGCGATGGGTGCGGTGCACGTCGAGAACCGCATCACCGCGCACCGCCCGATCGCGGTCACCGACACCGTCTCGGCCCGGGTGCATGCCGAGAACCTGCGCGAGCACCGCAAGGGCCTGCTGGTGGACGTCCTGACCGATGTCAGCGTCGGCAACGAGCCGGCGTGGCATCAGGTGACCACGTTTCTGCACCAGCAGCGCACCAGCCTGTCCGACGAGCCCAAGCCGGAGCCACCCAAGGCGCCGAAGCTCCCGCCACCCAACGCGATCCTGCGCATCACCCCGGCCCAGATTCGCCGCTACGCGACGATCAGTGGGGACCGCAACCCCATCCATACCAGCGCTTTGGGCGCCAAGCTCTTCGGCTTCCCCACCGTCATCGCCCACGGGATGTTCAGCGCGGCAGCGATATTGGCGAACCTCGAGGGTCAGCTGCCGACCGCCGTGAGCTACGCGGTCAAGTTCGGCAAGCCGGTGGTGCTGCCCGCCAATGCCGGCGTCTACGTCGACCGGGTCGCCGACGGCTGGGATCTGGCGTTGCGCAACATCGCCAAGGGTTACCCGCACCTGACCGCAGCGGTACGCGCGCTGTAGCGATCAGGCTGTCAACAGACTCGATCAGGACGTGATCGAGTGGGTCTCCCGCTCCGCGGGGGATCCCTTCAGGCCCCGCCAGAACAGGTTGATCAGCAACTCGGCGGCCTCGTCGACGTCCGCATCGCCGGTGCTGACTCGCGTCGCGACGGCCTCGCCGGCGCCCACCAAAGCGACGGCCATCATGTGGAAGTCGGTGTCCGGCTCGGGATTTCGGGTGCCCTCCTCCAGCAGCCGCGCCACCATGTCGATGATCTTCTCCCGCCCCTCCCGGACGGTGTGCGCGAAGGCCTGCGAACTGGTGGCCTGCGTATACAGCACGATCCAGGACGCCCGATTGGCGTCGATGTAGCGCAGCACCGACAGGATCGTGCTGCGCAACAGGTCATGCGGAGCCTGCTTGATGTCGATGTCGGCACCCACCGCCTCGATGAAGCGGCTCAGTTCCCGGCTCAGGCACGCGCCGAACAACTCCTCCTTCGAGCCGTAGTACAGGTAGAGCATCGGCTTGGAGATCTGCGCCTCGGTGGCGATGACGTCCATCGAAGTCTCGTGGTAGCCGTTGACCGAGAACATCTGCACGGCGGCGTCGAGCATCTGCTGCTCGCGCACGGCACGCGGCAGCCGCTTGGTGCCACCCGCCATGTCACCGCCTCCCGCTGGGACCGGCGCTCCTGTCGCCGAACGCCCGTCCCTCAGGCTATCCGCCGCAGCGCGGGTTGGGGCCCTTGCCCATCCGCAGGACGGAGGCCTCGACGGCACCCATGTTGAGTTCACCGGCGTTGACCGCCTTCTCCAGCCGGTCGAGCACCGCCGGAACCTCGTCGGTGGTGATCCACAGCGCTTGATCGACGCCGGCCTGCAGCGCACGCAGCACCGCCTCGGCGACACCGTAGCGCGACGCGATGGCCGCCATGCTGGACAGGTCGTCGGTGAACACCGGCCCGTTGAAGCCCGGGCCCCCGTAGCCGCCGCTGCGCAGGAGGTTCACCGCGGCGGGGCTCAGCGAAGCGGGACTGTTGCCGGTCAGTCCGGGAACCTCGAGATGCCCGATCATCACCGCGACGGGACCTTCGGTCGTCAACGTGCGGTAGGGCACCAGGTCGCTCTGCATCAGTTGATCCAGCGGCGGCGTGGTCACGACGCCGGCGGTGTGCGAGTCACCGGATCCGTGGCCGTGGCCGGGGAAATGCTTCAGCACCGGCAGCAGCCCGGCGTCGCGCAGCCCGCGCGCGTAGGCGCCCGCATAGGTGGTGACCACCGCGGGGTCGTTGGAGAAGGATCGATCGCCGATCACCGTGTCGTCGCCCTGATTGGAGACATCGACCACCGGCGCGAAGTCGATGGTGATGCCGAGACCGCGCATCTGACGGCCCCGGTCCAACGCCAGCTGGTAGACCTCGTCGGGCGTCTTGGTCTGGGCCAGGACCCGGGCCGAGGGGGTGGCGCCGATCAGGGACGACAGCCGTGAGACTCGGCCACCCTCCTCGTCCACGCTGACCGCCAGCGGCAACGGCCCGGCGCTGGCGATGTCGGGCAGGGAGCCGTCGGTGAGCATGGACAGGTCGGTCCAGCTGCCGATCATGATGCCGCCGACGTGGTAGTTCTCCACCACCGCGCGGGCGTCCGCCGCGTTGCGGACACCGACCATCAGCAACTGGGCGAGCTTGTCGCGGGTCGGCATGGCGGTCGGGTCACCGCACACCGGGGGTGCCGGGGCGGCGGGCGGCGGCACCGGCCCGGCCAGTGGGGCGGCACCGCCCGACGGACTCGCCGCGGCGGGCGAGGAGGACGCCGGGGCGGCGCGGTTGGCGGTTGCGGAACATGCCAGGAGCAACACGGGCAGTGCTGCCAGGGCCGCAAGGGTGCGTATCGAGAGCAGGCGTGTGGCCATCCGCCCATGCTGTCATGGCCGTCGCCGGAGTCCAACCGCCGGTGTCCTGCATGCTAGGTTGGCCAGCATGAGCCGGTTTGTGGTGCCCGCTGCCGCAAGCATCGTGGTCGGACTGCTGCTCGGGGCGGCCTCCATCTTCGGGGTGACGCTGATGATCCAGCAGGACACCAAGCCGCCGCTGTCCCCCGGTGACCCGGCGTCGTCGGTGCTCAACCGCGTCGAGTACGGCAACCGCGGCTAGCCTGAGCACGCTTACCGCCCCGCCATCCGCGGTCACCGAGGTATCGCTCGCCACCCCGCGGCTGTCGAGGCGCTGGCTGGCCGGCACCTTCGCGGCCGCGCTCGTGCTGTGCTTCGCGCAATCCCCCGGGATGATCTCCCCGGACACCAAACTCGACCTCACCGCCAACCCGCTGCGATTCCTGGCCCGGGCGGCCAACCTGTGGAACAGCGACCTGCCGTTCGGGCAGGCGCAGAACCAGGCCTACGGCTATCTCTTCCCGCACGGGGCCTTCTTCCTGCTCGGCGACACCCTCGGCGTGCCGGGCTGGGTGACCCAGCGGGTGTGGTGGGCGGTGCTGCTGACCGCGGGCTGCTGGGGGCTGCTGCGGGTCGCCGAGGCGCTGAACATCGGCAACCCGACGTCGCGGCTGATCGGCGCGGTCGCCTTCGCACTGTCGCCGCGGGTGCTCACGACGCTGGGATCGATCTCCTCGGAGACGCTGCCGATGATGCTGGCGCCGTGGGTGCTGCTGCCGGTGATCCTGGCGCTGCGGGGGCAGCCGGATGCCAGATCACTGCGGGTCCTGGCGGCCCGCGCCGGTATCGCGCTGGCGTTGATGGGGGCGGTCAACGCGGTGGCCACCCTCACCGGATGCCTGCCCGCGCTGATCTGGTGGGCCTGCCACCGACCGAACCGGCGGTGGTGGCGGTTCACCGCGTGGTGGATGCTGGCCTCGGCGCTGGCGGTCACCTGGTGGGTGGTCGCCCTAGTCCTGCTGGGCCGCATCAGCCCGCCGTTCCTGGACTTCATCGAATCCTCGGGCGTAACCACGCAGTGGACGTCGCTGACCGAGTTGCTGCGCGGCACCGACAGTTGGACGCCGTTCGTGGCGCCCAACGCCACCGCGGGATCGTCGCTGGTGACCCAGCCGATGGCGATTCTGGCGACCACGCTGGTCGCCGCGGGCGGGCTGGCCGGGCTGGCGCTGCGATCCATGCCGGCCCGGGGACGGCTGATCACCATGCTGCTCATCGGTGTGGTGCTGCTGGCCGCGGGATACTCCGGCGGCCTGGGCTCGCCGTGGGCGCATCAGGTGCAGGCGTTCCTCGACGCGACCGGGGCGCCGCTGCGCAACGTCCACAAACTCGAACCGGTGATCCGCATTCCGATCGTGCTGGGCGTTGCCCACCTGCTCAGCCGCATCCCGTTGCCGGGCAGCGCACCGCGACCGGTGTGGGTGCGCGCGTTCGCCCATCCCGAGGACGACAAGCGGGTGGCCGTCGGCATCGTCGTGATGACCGCACTCGCGGTCGCCACCTCGCTGGCGTGGACCGCCCGCCTCACTCCCCCCGGCGTGTTCCGCGCCATCCCGGACTACTGGCATCAGGCGGCGGACTGGCTGACCGAGCACAACACCGGAAAGCCGGTGCCGGGCCGGGTGTTGGTGGTGCCCGGGGCGCCGTTCGCCACCGAGGTGTGGGGTAACAGCCACGATGAACCACTGCAGGTCCTCAGCGAAACCCCTTGGGGAGTGAGGGATTCCATACCGCTGACCCCGCCGCAGACGATCCGCGCGCTGGATTCGGTGCAGCGCCTGCTGGCCGCGGGCCGGCCGTCGCCGGGCCTGGCCGACACCCTTGCCCGCCAAGGCATCTCGTATGTGGTGGTACGCAACGACCTCGATCCGGACACATCCCGCTCCGCGCGGCCGTTGCTGGTGCACCGGGCGGTCGACGGTTCCCCCGGGCTGGAGAGGGTCGCTCAGTTCGGCGACCCGGTGGGACCGGGAACGCTGGACGGCTTCATCAGCGACAGTGGGCTGCGGCCGCGCTACCCGGCCGTCGAGATCTACCGTGTCGTGCCGGCCGGTCCGGTCGCCGACAACCCCGGTGCGCCCTACCTGTCGGCCGTCGCCGACCTGACCCGCGTCGACGGCGGCCCGGAATCGCTGCTTCGCCTCGACGAACGGCGCCGCATGCTGCGGCAGCCGCCGCTAGGCCCGGTGCTGCTGGCCTCCGACGCGCAGCGCGCGGGCCTGACCCTGCCGCCCGGGCGCGGCGTGATCGTCACCGACACCCCCGCCGACCGCGAGATCGACTACGGCCGCGTCGATGACCACGCGTCGGCGATCCGGGCGCCCGGAGACGGCCGCAACACCTTCAACCGGGTGCCCGACTACCCGATGCCCGGGGCCAAGCCGGTGCAGGGCGCGTGGTCCGGCGGCCGGCTGACCGCCTCCAGTTCGTCGTCGGACTCGACCGCGTTGCCCAACGTCGCACCCGGCAGCGGGCCGGCGGCCGCCGTCGACGGCGACCCCGCGACCGCGTGGGTGTCCAACTCGCTGCAGGCCGCCGTCGGGCAGTGGCTGCAGGTCGACTTCGACCGCCCGGTCACCAACGCCACGCTGACCGTCACCCCCAGCGCCACCGCCGTCGGCGCACAGGTTCGCCGCCTGCAGATATCGACTGTCAACGGCACCACGACCGTGCGTTTCGACCAACCGGGCAAGCCACTGACCGTGGCCCTGCCGTACGGGGAGACGCCGTGGGTGCGCATCACCGCGGTCGGCACCAACGACGGCTCCTCAGGAGTTCAGTTCGGCATCACCGACCTGTCGGTAACCCAATACGATGCAACGGGTTTCGCGCATCCGGTGGAAATTCGCCACACGGTGGTGGTGCCCGCGCCGTCGCCCGGCGCACCGGTGGCACTGTGGGATCTCGGCTCGGAGTTGTTGGGCCGTGACGGCTGCGCCGACGCACCCGACGGCGTGCACTGTGCGGCATCGATGGCGCTGGCCCCCGAGGAGCCGGTGACGCTGAGCCGGACGCTGACCGTGCCGGCGGCGATCGCCGT
>WBZP01005335.1_pt1 | contig 13122 bp, 14 predicted proteins | sample 5204301 | NCBI WGS metagenome assembly WBZP01 (sample SAMN12412401, study PRJNA552823) | activated sludge metagenome | isolation source: activated sludge from nitrification reactor of wastewater treatment plant... | place: USA: Pennsylvania | collected 2017
GCGATGCCGGGCAAGCAGATGGCGATCGACGCCGACCTCAACGCCGGCCTGATCGGCGAGGACGAGGCACGCAAGCGCCGCCTCGAAGTGGGCCAGGAGGCGGAGTTCTACGGCTCGATGGACGGTGCCTCGAAGTTCGTCCGCGGCGACGCGGTGGCCGGCATCATCATCCTGTTCATCAACGTCATCGGCGGTTTCGTCGTCGGCGTGCTCCAGCACGACATGGCGCTGGGCGACGCGGCCAAGCAATACACGCTGCTGACCATCGGCGACGGCCTGGTGGCGCAGATTCCGGCGCTGATCATCTCGATCGCCGCCGGCCTGGTGGTCACCCGCGTCGGCAGCGACCGCGACATGGGCGAGCAGTTCATCGGGCAGATCTTCCGCGACCCGAACGTCATGTCCATTACCGCCGGCATCATCGGCACGCTGGGGCTGATTCCGGGCATGCCGAATCTGGTGTTCCTGACGCTCGCCGGCGGCCTCGGCGCGATCGCCTGGAAGATGAAGCAGCGCGCCGCGCAGGCGGCGCAGGAAGCGCCGGTGCAGGCCGTCCGCGACAGCGCGACCAGCGAACCTGCCGAAGCCAGCTGGTCCGATGTGGCGCCGGTCGACGTGCTCGGTCTGGAAGTCGGTTATCGCATCATTCCGCTGGTCGACAAGGGGCAGGACGGCGAGCTGCTGCGGCGCATTCGCGGCCTGCGCAAGAAGTTCGCCCAGGATGTCGGCTTTCTTTCGTCGCCGGTGCACATCCGCGACAACCTGGAACTCAAGCCGCAGGGCTATCGCATCACCTTGAAGGGCGTCGAGATCGGCGCCGGCGAAGCCTTTCCGGGCCAGCACCTGGCGATCAATCCGGGGCGCGTCAACGGCACGCTGCCCGGCCGCGCCACCAGCGATCCGGCTTTCGGCCTGCCGGCGATCTGGATCGACGCCAACATGCGCGACCAGGCCAATGCGCTGGGCTACACCGTGGTGGACGCCGCGACGGTAATCGCCACCCACCTCAATCACGTGATCCTGACCCATGCCGCCGAACTGCTCGGCCGCCAGGAAACGCAGGCGCTGCTCGACCACATCGCCAAGGAATCGCCCAAGCTGGTCGAGGATCTGGTGCCCAAGCAAATCTCGCTCGCCGCCTTGCAGCGCGTGCTGCAGAACCTGCTCGAAGAAGGCGTCGGCATCCGCGACATGCGCACCATCGTCGAGACGCTGGCCGAATTCGCACCGCGCACCCAGGACCCGCTCGAACTCACCGCACAGATTCGCATCGCGCTCGGCCGGGCGATCGTCCAGGGCCTGTTCCCGGGCGCCGGCGAGATGTCGGTGCTGGCACTCGATCCGCAGCTCGAACGCATGCTCGGCCAGGCGGTGGCGACCGGCGGCGACGGCGCCGGCATCGAACCCGGGCTGGCCGATGCGCTGCTGCGCCACGCCGCCAACGCCGCCCGCGCCCAGGAGGATCTCGGTCAGCCGGCCGTGCTGCTGGTGCCGCAAGGCCTGCGCTGGCTGCTGTCGCGCTTCCTGCGCCGTTCGCTGCCGCAACTCAAGGTGCTCTCGCACGCTGAAGTACCCGACTCGCGCACCATCCGCGTCACCTCGCTCATCGGAGCCCAATCATGAACGTCAAAAGATTCTTCGGCGAAACCGCACGCGATGCACTGCGTCAGGTGAAAGAGGCGCTCGGCGCCGATGCCATCGTGCTGTCCAACCGCCAGGTCGATGGCGGCGTCGAGATTCTCGCCCTGCCGCCGGAAGCGGCTGCCGCGCTGGTGTCGGCGCGCCCGACCGCCAAGCCGCAGGCGCAGAGCCAGCCGCAAGCGCAGTCGCAGGCGACCGGTGGCGAGGATGACTTTCGGGTCAGCCTCTCGGCCAGTGTGGACAAGCGCTTCAAGCCCGGCATCGAGCCGCAGGCCTGGAAGCCGCGTCGCGTCGAATCGCCCACGGCGGCGCAGACCACCGCCGCAGGAACCCGCGGCGCGAGTGTCGCGGCGCGCTATCTCGACATCGACCCGGAATCCCCGGACGCAGCGGCAGCGAAACCGGCTGTTGCGCCGAGCGCCTCGCGCGAACGCGCGACGCCCGCCTTGCAGGCGCAGGCAGCCGTCGACGGCGCCGCCGAAGGTGCGCGCATGATGTCCGATCTGTCGGCGCAGGTGGCCCAGATGCGCGGCCTGCTCGAAATGCAGCTCGCCGGTTTTGCCTGGGGCGAGATGTCGCGCAATGCGCCGGCGCGCACGCAGGTTCTGTCGGACCTGCTGGAAGCCGGCTTCTCGGCCCAGCTGTCGCGCGATCTGATGGGCCAGGTCGCACCCCATGCCAGCGTGGCCGAAGCGCGCCAGACGGTCCGCGAGGTTCTGTCGCGCAGCCTGTCGCTGATCAAGTCCGATGCCGACATCATCGACCGCGGCGGCGTCTATGCGATCGTCGGTCCCACCGGCGTCGGCAAGACCACCACCACCGCCAAGCTTGCCGCGCGCTGCGTTGTGCGCCACGGCGCGGAGAACCTGGCGCTGATCACCACCGATTCCTACCGTATCGGCGCCCACGAACAGCTGCGTATCTACGGCCGCATTCTCGGCGTCACCGTGCATGTGGTGCGCGACGCCACCGATCTGCGGACCACGCTGCGCGATCTTGCCGGCAAGCACATGGTCCTGATCGATACCGTCGGCATGAGCCAGCGCGACCAGGCGGTGGCCGAGCAGGCGGCGATGCTCAATGCCGCCGGCGAGGTGCGCCGGCTGCTGCTGCTCAACGCCACGGCGCGCGGCGACACGCTCGACGACGTGGTGCGCGCCTATGCCGGAAAGGGCATGGGTCCGGCGCTGGCCGGCGCGGTGCTGACCAAGGTCGATGAAGCGGCCTCGCTGGCGCCGGTGCTCGATGTCGCGATCCGCCATGAACTCGACCTGTTCTACGTCGCCAACGGCCAGCGTGTGCCCGAGGATCTGCATCTGCCCAACCGCGCCTATCTGCTGCATCGCGCGCTGAAGGAACTGCCCGACGATTCGCCGCACCGCTTGTCCGGCGACGAGGCCGGTCTGCTGCTGGCGGCGCGGCGCGGCGGCGGCGCCGCTTTCCTGCGTGGCGAGGTGCAGCATGGTTAATTGGCATGACGATCAAGCTGCCGGCCTGCGCCGCCTGGTGAAGAGCCCGCTGCGCCGCGTCATCGCGGTGGCGAGCGCCAACCCGGCCGACTCGGCGGCGGCGACGGCAGCGGCGGCGCTGCAACTGGCCTCGCGCGGTGCGCGCGTGCTGGTGATAGACGAACACGAGGGCGCGCAGTCGATGGCCGCGCCGCTGCAGTGCGCGACCCGTTATGACCTGCTGCAGGCGGCGCGCGGCGACGTGCCGATCGCACGCGCCGTGGTGCGCGTGTCGAACCTGCTCTCCCTGCTGCCGGCGGCACGTGCCGTAGCGGCGCTGGGCGAGGCCGACGCCGCCGAGCGGGCCGCACTGGCGCGCTGTGTCGAACTGGCAGAGCAGGGCGCCGAATTCGTGCTTATCCGCGCGGCGGTCGCTAACGACGGGCTGTCGCTGCTGGCGCGGGCGGCCAGCCAGATCGTGCTGGCAGTGCAGGGCAACGCCGCCGGACTCGCCGACGGCTACCTGCTGCTCAAGCAACTGCATGCGGCATGCGGCGATGCGCGCTACGCCGCGGTGCTCACCCGCCTGCGCGATGCCGGCGCACGGCCGGCGCTGATGGCCAATCTGCAGCGCGTGGCCGGCGATCGGCTCGATGCGCTGCTGGCCGACTTCGGCAGCCTGCCGGTGCCGCGCGAGGGGCAGCCGTTCGCCTTCTCCGACGCGCTCGCCGCCGGTGCGGCGCTGCTCGCGGACGAGCTGGAACGGATCGAGGCTGCGCCCGCGCCGCGTCCTGCCGGCGGCATGCGCCGGTTGCTTGCGCGCGCCGGCTTCAACGGATTGATGAACACCCCTGCTCCGGCGCACGGCGTCGCGGGCTGACCCAGAAACTTGCAACACCCACCTAACGAGGTCTCGCCATGTATAACGCCTCCGGAACCCTGAACAAGGACCAGCTCGTCACCCAGTTTGCGCCGCTGGTCAAGCGCATCGCCTACCACCTGATGGCCAAGTTGCCGGCCAGCGTGGAAGTCGAGGATTTGATCCAGAACGGCATGATGGGTCTGCTCGATGCCATCGGCCGCTTCGAGGAGGGGCTCGGTGCCCAATTCGAAACCTATGCGGTGCAGCGCATCCGCGGCGCCATGCTCGACGGCCTGCGCGACAACGACTGGCTGCCGCGCTCGCTGCGGCGCGACATGCGGCGGATCGAATCGGCGATCCACGTGCTGGAACAGAGACACGGCCGCCAGCCGAGCGAGTCGGAACTGGCCGACGCGCTCGGCATGCCGCTTGCCGAGTACCAGAAGATGCTGCATGAGGCGCGCGGCCATCAACTGGTCTACTTCGAGGACTTCACCGAGTCGGACGACGACGATTTCTTCGAGCACAACTGTGGGCGCAGCGAAGTCGATCCGCTGGAAATCCTGACCCAGAAAGGCATGCGCGAGTCGCTGGTCAAGGCGATCGAGGAACTGCCCGAGCGCGAACGGATGGTCATGGGCCTGTACTACGACGAGGATTTGAACCTGCGCGAAATCGGCGACGTGATGGGGGTGTCGGAATCGCGCGTATGCCAGTTGCACACCCAGGCTGTGGCCCGCCTGCGCGCGCGCATTTTCGAGGGCGACAACCCGGTGGCCAGGACACGTGGGCGGCCGAAGGGGACGAAGAAGTCCAAGGCGCCCTCCGGCATCGCGGCATGAGCGCGGCGGCGGTAGCGCGTGCGCGGCGTGGTCGGTCGATCAAGTCCGCGGCGCGGCTGCCGTTGATGTAAGGTCGTGGCGCAGCGAACAGGAGACTCCGCAAGGAGCCGAACATGCAGTCGAAACCGATTTTCGACCGGATCAGCCTGATCGGCCTGATCGTCGGCCTGCTGGCGATTGTCGGCGGGCAGGTGCTCGAGGGCGGCCACATCGGCTCGCTGGTGCAGCCGACGGCGTTGCTGATCGTGGTCGGCGGCACGCTGGGCGCCGTGATGCTGCAAAGCCCGCTGCCGGTGTTCGTCACCGGGATCAAGATGGGCGGCTGGATTTTCAATCCGCCGATGCTCGCACAATCCGATCTGATCGCGGCGGTGGTTCGTTGGGGCCAGACATCGCGCAAGGAAGGCCTGCTGGCGCTCGAACGGCAGATCACCGGAGTCGCCGATCCTTTCGCACGCAAGGGCCTGCAGTTGCTGGTTGACGGCGTCGAACCGCACAACCTGCGCGAAGTGCTGGAAGTCGAGATCGACAACTACGAACAGCAGATGAAAACGGCCGCCAAGGTGTGGGAATCGGCCGGCGGCTATGCGCCGACGATCGGCATCCTCGGCGCGGTAATGGGCTTGATCCACGTCATGGAGAACCTGTCGGACCCGACCAAGCTCGGCGCCGGCATTGCGGTGGCGTTCGTTGCCACGATCTACGGCGTCGGGTCGGCCAACCTGATCTTCCTGCCGGTGGCGAAGAAACTGCAGGCGCATGTGCAGCGTCTGGTGACGCTGCGCGAGATGCTGGTCGATGGTCTGGTTGGCATCGCCAACGGCGACAATCCGCGCATCATCGAGAGCAGGTTGCAAGGCTATGTCTTGTAGCCGAAAGATGGACTGGGGCTGTGCAGGGGAGGCGGATCGTGGGTGACATGGGTTTCATGCCGGTGCGCAAGTGCGATGTAGCGCTCGGCCGGCCGCTGCCGTACTCGCTCTATGACGGCGACCGCGTCCTGCTGCTGCGCGCCGGTTGCATCGTCGAGACGCAGAACCAGCTGGACAAGCTTTCCGAAAAGGGGCTCTACCGCAATCCTTCGGCGCCGGTCGCCAGGGATCGCCGTGATGCCGCCGAATCGGCCGGCGAGAGCGCGGCCGGCACGGTTCGCGAATCGCACTTCGCACTCGACGAAATCAAGCTGGCGATCGGCGAGCACCTGCAACTGCAAGGCATGGCCGATGGCGATGCCCTGCGCTACGCGGTGAAGCTGATCGGCTACTGCAAGGGCAAGAGCGTCATCGTTTCCACGCCGACAGTAGACAACAAATTCGCCTTCATCCGCGACGGGCAGAGCTTCGTCGTGCGGTTCTTCAGTGGCAAGGCAGCCTATGCCTTTGCCACTTCGGTGTTCAAGTCGACCAACGTGCCGTATCCGCATCTGCACCTGACCTACCCGTCGTCGGTTCGCGGCCTGGTGGTGCGACGCGGTGCGCGTGCGCGGGCGAACATCATCGCCGCGGCTGTGGATGCGCGCGGCAAGTCCTATGCCGCCACACTGTGCGACCTCAGCATCGGCGGCGGCTTGCTGGTTGGGAGCGTGCAGATGGGCGAGGTCGGCGATACGCTCACGCTCAAGTTCCGGGCAATGCTCAATGGCGAGGAGCACTACTTACATCCGGTGGCGATCATTCGCAGCATTGGCACCGGTGACGGCTCGGCGGAGGGATTGCCGGCCGGCTTCCAGCACGGGCTGCAGTTCGTTCATGTTCCCCCGGTGGAATCCCTCGCGCTGACTGCGCTGGTTTACGAGAAGCTTTTGCAGGAATCGGCCGAGATCTAGGCCGGATGTTTGGCCGGGTGTTTGCGCGAGTGGAGCGCATCCAGGGTGACCAGCGGCTCGACGGCAGCATGAATGCCGTCGTTTGCCCGACCATCGAGTACCCGTACTCGCGCAAGGCGCGACGAATGGGGGAACGAAGGCATAACGAAATGGCGAGACGTAGACGACACGAGGAAGAACACGAGAACCACGAGCGGTGGCTCGTGTCCTATGCTGATTTCATTACGCTGCTGTTCGCCTTCTTTGTGGTGATGTACGCGATTTCCTCAATCAATGACGGCAAGTACCGCGTGCTGTCGTATTCGCTGACCAGCGCCTTCCGCTCGTCCGAGGGCGCACGTCCGCTGGTTCAAAGCAATGCCTCGACTTCCATCGCGCCGCCAATGATCAATCCGCGGCGCAGCGCGCGGGCTGAAGACAATACGCGGCGCGAGCGGCGCGAGCGCGCGCGCAAGCTGGTCGCGCTCGCGATGAGCGCACTCGATCCGCTGGTTCGGCAGGGGCGGGTACAGGTTTCCGAAGGCGCGCGCGGCATCACCATCGAGATCAATTCGTCGATGCTGTTTGCCTCGGGCGATTCGACCCTTTCACTCGAAGCGGAGCCGGTTCTGCGGGCAATCGCCGGGGCGTTGGCCCAGGGCGATTTTCCGGTGACCGTCGAGGGGCACTCGGACAACTTGCCGATCGCCAATTCCCGGTTTCCGTCCAACTGGGAGCTGTCGGCGGTGCGCGCCGCCAGCGTTGCACGGCTGCTCGCCGAGTCCGGCCTTGCGCCGGGTCAGATGTCCGCCATCGGCTATGGCGAACAGCGTCCGCTGGAAAGCAATTCGACGCCTGAAGGGCGCACGCGCAATCGGCGGGTTGCGATTCTGGTCGAGTCGTTGGCGCCAGAAGCGCGCAGCGAAGGACCGGCGATCCCGTTCGGCGTGCCGCGCGCTTGATCGGATGGCAGCCGGTTACCGGCCGGCGGCGGATCGTGCCCAGGGAACCCGGCTGCGCCGGTTGGCGTGTCGCCGATGGCGTCGATCGGCATCAGCCAACGCTGTGAAATGAATGATCGGGAAGTTTGCCGCTGGCACGAACGTGCGTTCGCGCAGTGGTTCAGGCGGTTGTCAGGCGCCGTCCGGCGGGGCCGCCGCCGAGCATTGCGCGGCCGTCGCGGCCGTAGGTCGATGCACTCTCGCCGCCGAGCAGAAATGTGAGTGACTTCTGGTTGTGCACCATGCGCATGCGGATCAGCTTGCCGTTGGTGCGGTTGATCCGGTCGGCTTCGCCGGCCAACGCCAGCAACTGGTCGCGTTGTTGCGCCAGCTTGGCCGACTCCGCTTGGCAGTCGATGAATGCGTCGAGTCCGGCGCGGTCGGTCGTGAAGCCGACGCGAGCCAGCGCCAGATTGCGCTCGGCCGCAATCTGGCCGAGCTGGCGGACCAGCTCGACCTTGATCTGCGCGACGGTGGCGATTTCCTCGGCATGGTCCGCACTGAGCCCCGCCTGCTCCCGCTCGAGAACTGCGACGAAATCGCGCAACAGCGCGATTTCGTCGCCCATGCGACGGGCCAGGAAAGTGCCGAGCGGTTCTGCCATGACGGCGCGCTACGCCTTGCTTGTCTGCGCGCCCAGCATCTGGCGTACCGACTCGATCAGGCTGTCTGCCACCTTGTCGGCATTGACCTTGAAGCGGCCCTCGCTGATCGCCTGCTTGATCTCTTCGACCCTGGCGGAATCCACCACCGGGACGTTGCTCAAGCTGCTCTGGATTTCCGCCAGCCGCGACGACAGCGAAGACGACTCCACCGACGCATCGGCTTTCGATGCGGGCTGGCCTTTTACCGAGCGGCCCTTGGGCTCGCTGATGGGAAGACCGCCAACGTTTAAGGAGTTGTCGACTTTCACGTAAGTGTCCTTTCAGTTATTGGCTCTCGTAATGAGCCACGAGTGCTGTTACGGAGCCCCCCGGGGAAACTTTAGATCTTTCGATGAGAACAATTTAACGGCCTCAATTCGGGGATTTGCGCTTGCACAAAAGCCGCCTGAAAGGCCGTCGTCGCCCGCTACCGACATGGAACATCCTGATTGCGCGCCCATTTTCTGCAATCTTGCGCAGTACGTCTGCGGAGGGAGACAGCGCTGTCATGCGGGCATCCGCGAATAGACCTAAAGGAGATGGTATAAATAACTAAAAGATAAGGTGAAAGTCATTCTGGCACGACGCTTGCCAAGTATCGGCTGTGGGCTGTTCGGTCCGCGCATTCTGATTACTCAAGACAGGAGTCGACATGAACGCACGAAACGTGACAATTGCAACGCTCTTCGCATCCCTTCTGGCAGCGGGTAGCGTACTTGCGCAACAGGCAGCGCCCCAGCCGCCGGCCGAGGACATGAAGGCGGCGATCGATGACAAGTTCCGTACGCTGGATGCCAATGGAGATGGCGTGATCAGCCAGGAAGAGGCGAGCAAGATGAAAGGTCTTGGCGAGCGCTTCCAGGCAGCCGACAAAAATAGGGACAACAAGCTGGACCGGGGCGAGTTCGCAACCGCGCTGGGCGGTTAAGACCGACCGATAGCAAAGCGTACTGAAAAGCGGTGAGCGGGGTAAACCCCGCTCACCCGCTTCCGATTGGCGCCGATCAGAAACTGATTTCCACCAGGCCGCCGGCCCGGGCGATGCCCGAGATAGTTTGTCCGCCGCTGGTGCGCACGCGCGCAACCTGCCCGTCAGCGGCATTGTTCATCGCCTGGCCCTCTGTGGACACAGCGAACCCGGCACCGCGTGACACCACCTTGACGTTCTGCCCGGATTGCACCGCCGCTTCGCGTTTGAGCAAATCGGCCCGCAGCGGCTGTCCAGCACCGATTGTCATGCGCGGCGTCTGACCAAGCGCCTGTTCTTCGCGGGTCAACACGCCTGCTGGCAACTCGCCGAGATCGCCCCGCCGCCGCACGAGGTCACCCGAAGAAACCGGTTCGCCCATCGCCAGCGGTTTTGCCGCGACCAGATAGTCGGCAATCACGCGGATCTGCGCCGGGACGTAGATCTGCCAGTTCGCCTCGGCCCGACAGCGCACGCCGACGTGGGTGCGGCCGAATATCCGTGCGCCCGGCGGCGTGAATGCCTCGAGCATCGCACAGGGCAGCAGGTTGTTGTTCGGGTCGAACGGCGCGACCGTGAAACTCGCCTCGCCAGGCAGGCCGCGGATCTGAACGCGCAGGTAGTCTTCGACCGCTTCCTTGACCGCAGCCGGATCCTGTCGTGCCTGGGCGCCGTTGCTGGCCAGGGCCAGCACAATCGACGCCAGTGTCAGCATCAGGCCGACACGCCACGCACCTTTCCCGACGATCGTTTCGATTTCGTTCATTGCAGCTTCCCGTGCGGTTGGATCACGTGACCGATTTGAACATGGCCACCAGCCCGGGAATGGCCCGAACAGCGCGCGGATTGGCCTGCATATCTGTCCCTGACCGGCGCTTGCCGCACGGCAGGATTTGCCGGTACCTGTGGCAGCGGATTGCCGGTTTGCACGGCGAAATGGTGCGCGTTTCAGGCGCTTATCGGCCGATCGTGCACCGCACGCCAGTTACACAATGCCTGGCATGAAGCCTGCAAAGGCTACCGCGACAGGAGTGCGACCCAATGAGCAATTCAATCGACCAGGCATTGAAGTTCCAGCAGACGGCGCTCAATCTGCGCGCCCAGCGCAGCCAGTTGCTGGCATCGAATATCGCCAACGCCGACACCCCGCGCTTCAAGGCACGCGACATCGACTTCAAAAGCGCGTTGGCGCAGGCGGCGAGCGGGCGGAGCAGCGGTGCGCTGCCGTTGGCCCTCTCCGCCGGGCGCCACCTGCAATCGCCGGCCGCCGCGTTGCCGCCGGGCACCCGCTATCGCACCGAGCAACAATCCAGCATCGACGGCAATACGGTCAACCTCGATGTCGAGCGGGCACAGTTTGCCGAGAACGCGATCCACTATGAATCGAGCATCACATTCATAAACGGTACGCTGAAGTCGCTGCAGACGGCGATCACCGGCCAGTGACGGAGCAACCCAAATGAGCATGTTCAACGTATTCAGCATCGCCGGCAGTGCGCTCACTGCCCAGTCGGCGCGACTCAACGCCACCGCGTCGAACCTCGCCAATGCCGACAGCGTGACCGGCGCAGACGGCAAGCCCTATCGGGCGAAACAGGTCGTGTTCTCCGCCACGCCTATGGCCGGGCAGGGTGCTCAGGGCGTGCGGGTTACTCAGGTCGTCGAAGATGCGGCGCCGCCGCGCATGGTCTTCGAGCCGGCCAATCCGCTGGCCAACGAACAGGGCTACGTTGCGATGCCAAACGTCAATGTGGTCGACGAGATGGTGAACATGATTTCGGCATCGCGTGCCTACCAGAACAACGCCGAAATGATGGCCACTGCCAAGGCGCTGTTGCAAAAAACCCTGACGATCGGTCAATAAGGAAACCCATCATGGCATCGGTAAGCGCCACCTCCACCAATACTCTCTCGCCCGACGTGCTGAACGCAATCAACGGGGCAGCCGGCGATACCAAAGGCAGCGCGGCTGCCGACGGGCAGGACCGCTTCCTCAAACTGCTGACGACGCAACTGCGCAACCAGGATCCGTTGAACCCGATGGACAACGCGCAAATGACTTCGCAACTCGCGCAGATCAGCACTGTCGATGGCATCACCAAGCTCAACGCCACGCTGGAACAACTGGTCGGCAGCCAGCAGGGCACGGAGGCCTTGCAGGCGGCAGCGCTGGTGGGCCGCGACGTGCTGGTCAGTGGCAAGAATCTGCAGGTAGCCGGTGCCGGCGCCAGCGCGGGGGTGGAACTCGCATCGGCCGCCGACAAGGTGAGTGTGACCATCGTCGATGCCAATGGGCTGACCGTTAGAACGCTTTCGCTGGGCGCGCTCGGTGCAGGTGCCCACCGTTTCGCCTGGGACGGCAGGTCAGACAGCGGCGCCCAAGTGGCCGACGGCGCTTACACCATCAAGGTGCAGGCATTGAAAGGCAATACGGCCGTCACGGCGGATGCGCTGCAGATCTCGCGCGTCGCCAGCGTGGTGCGGGGCACATCGGGCGTCAGCCTCGATCTCGGCGCGCAGGGTCGCATCGGCCTTGCCGACGTCAAAGAAATTCTCTGAGAAGGAGTCGAAGAAATGGGTTTCCAGCAGGGTTTGTCAGGTCTGAATGCATCGGCGCGGGCACTCGATGTCATCGGCAACAACGTCGCGAACGCCAACACTGTCGGCTTCAAGCAGTCGCAGATGCACTTTGCCGACCTGTTCGCCAACGCGCTCGGGGGCGGTGCCGGGCAAGTCGGCATCGGCGCAACGGCCTCGGCAGTCGCGCAATCGCATTCCCAGGGCAACGTCACCGCCACCAGCAACCAGCTCGACATCGCGATCAAGGGCCAGGGGTTCTTCCGCATGCAGCGCAACGCGACCGACCAGACCACCACCTATACCCGCAATGGCGAATTCCATCTCGACGAATCCGGTTACATCGTCAACGACCAGGGCTTCGTGCTGATGGGCATCCAGGGCGTCGATGGGTCCGTACCGATCAGCGCCACGCCCAGCGTACTGCGTGTCAATGCGTTCCAGATACAACCCAATGCTTCCACGACCGTCGAATTGAATCTGAACCTGCCGCAGGACGATGATCCGACCGGCACCGGCGATCTCAATCCGGTCGCCAGCTTCGACCCCACCGATGTGACCACTTTCAACGGTTCGACGGCCATGACCGTCTATGATTCCGAAGGCGTGGCGCATACCTTGACCATGTACTACCTGAAGACTGCCGACGCGGTTGGCGGCGCCTCGCCCACGCCGGCGACCTGGAATCTGCAATACCGGCTCGACAGCGGGACGCCGGCCGATGCCGGCAACCTCGAGTTCACCACGACCGGCGTGCTCGCCACGCCTGCCGGTGGAACGATCGCCTTGCCGGCGATTACCGTTGCCGGCGCCAACGATCTGAACCTGACGCTCGACGTCAGCAGCGTGACCCAGTACGGCAGCCCGTTTGCCGTCAATAGTCTGATCGACCAGACCGGCTATTCCACCGGCAACCTGTCGGGCCTGTCGATTTCCTCTGACGGACTGGTGCAGGGGCGCTTCTCGAACGGCAAGACGCAGGATATCGGGCGCATCACCCTTTCAACCTTCCGCAATCCGGCCGGCCTTGCGGCAGTGGGCAACAACCAGTGGGTCGAGACTGCGGAATCCGGCCAGCCGACCGACAACACGCCAGGCGTCAGTACCGCCGGCACCTTGCAGGCTGGCGCGGTGGAGGATTCCAACGTCGACCTCACGCGCGAGCTGGTCAGCATGATCACCATGCAGCGTGCCTACCAAGCCAACGCGCAGACGATCAAGACGCAGGACTCGGTGCTGCAAACGATCACCAATCTGCGATAGCGTGAGGGGTAAGGGGTAAGGGGTAAGGGGTAAGGGGTAAGGGGTAAGGGGTAAGGGGCAAGGGGCAAGGAGC
>WBZP01005336.1_pt1 | contig 13122 bp, 10 predicted proteins | sample 5204301 | NCBI WGS metagenome assembly WBZP01 (sample SAMN12412401, study PRJNA552823) | activated sludge metagenome | isolation source: activated sludge from nitrification reactor of wastewater treatment plant... | place: USA: Pennsylvania | collected 2017
CCTTCGAGCGATTTGGCGACGCCGGCGAGGTGGTCGGCGATTTCACGCGTGACCCTGGCCGAGGCGCGCGCCGGGTCGAGGGCGTGCGGTTCGAGCCAGAGGGTCTGCAGGCGCTGGCGCACGGTGAGGCCAGCGTCGGTGTCGGCGCAAAGGTCGGCCAGCCGGATGCGGTGCGAGCGCGAATCGGGGAAGGGTGTGTAGGTGGCGCCGGAACAGCTGAAGTCGGCATACAGCTCGATGACATGGCCGACATCGACGATGAGCAGGAAGGGCGGCCGCCCCTCGGCGGCCGGTAGTGCGCGGGCGTAACCCTCGGCCTGGCCGCGGGCGCGCTGCATGGCGTCGTCGAAGCCCTTGGTGGCAGCACCGGCCTTGATCTTCTTGGCTTCGAGCACGAAATGGCCGCGCCGGTAGCAGTCGATGCGGCCGGCGGATTCGCTGCCGTCGCCGTGGCGGAAGGTGACGCGCCGCTCGAAAACGTAGGCGTTGTCGCGCGTGTCCTCGCGCGCCGGGTCGGGTGTGGGCACGCCGAGCAGGTGGCAGAGATCGGTGACGAAGAGCTGGTAGTTGGCCAGTTCGGAGCCGTCGGCGTGCTGCCAGCGGGCGAGGAAATCCTGTGGGGAGAGCGGTGCCGTCATGGGCGGGAATTATGCCACGTGGAATGGCGGGCTTCCGGAGCTTCCTTTGCTTTCAAGATGAGAATAATTCGCATCTTGTTGACAATTCATTCCGGGTTGTCGAGAATGGTTCTCATCTGAACGCCAGCGATTCCTTCGGGGTAGCCAGCCAGCAACCGTTACAACGGAGGATTCGATGACGACACTGCACACCAAGGCAGCGCTTTTCCGGGGCCGTTCCCTTCCTTCTTCCGGCATGGCGCCCGCCGCAGCACGGGATTGTCCCTCTGCCGGCAGCCCATTTGCCGGCATCGAGGTGGCCGTGGCCGCCGCTGCCATCCTGCTCTGGGTAGTGCTGGCCCTGAACTGACGGAGCGCGACATGCCGACGAACAATCTCTGGGCCGGCGTTCTCAGCCAGCTGCTCATTCACCAGGAGAGCGGCTGCCCGCATTCGGCACGGCATGCGATCCGCCTGCTCGACCAGTTGTGCGATTGCGACGACCTCGATGCCGACGTGCGACTGCTCTGCGAGCGGGCCAGCCATCGTCTCGGGCAGGCGCTGCCAGCAAAAGCCGTTGCCGGAAAGGAGCGCTGTCATGCTCGCGCCGCTTGAAGATCGCAGCGTACTGACGGTGCGCGGCTGCGACGAGGAATGCGCCGTGGAGAGGGAACTGCACGAATTGCGACGGGCCCTGCGCGCGAGCCGCCTGCGCCTGCGGCGCAGCGCCTTGCAGGGTGCGCGTCGGATCATGGCGCTGCACGCCGAAACTGACCGCCTGCGGGCAATTTGCGAACGGCAGGCGCAGCAGATCGAGCGCTATGCGACGGGCGCGGTCATCGTCGATCTTGGCCGCAAGCTGATGGCGCTCTCCGAAGCGAATGCGCGTCTGGTCGAAGACTCGCGACGGGCGGTAGTGCTGGAGAAGGTGCTCGGCCTGAGCGAGGCGGAGCGGCAGCGCCTGGCGCGCGAACGCGACGGGATGGCCCGCGAGCTGGCGCGCTGTCGCCATGATGCCCTGCTCGGGATTACGGTGCGGCAGGGAGGCGAGCATGTCGAACCTGCCGTTTAATGTCGCCGGCAGTCTCTCGCAGGCCATTCGCCTTGCCACCGGCGTCTACGCCGATCCGTCGCCGCAGATCGTGACGGAGGGCGCTGCCGGCGGAAGCTCGCGCCGTCGCCGTCTCTGGGAGTTGCCGCATCGCACGCATTGCCCGCTGATCGGGGTCTGCTTTTCCTGCGACGAGCTGCGTGCGCTGATGCGCAAGGTGATGCATTTTCCTGCCGATACCAGCGATTACCTGTTGCATACCACTGCAGTCGGCAACTGCGAGCAGCGCAGCCGCCTGGCCGAACTGTTGCAGCGGACGCTTGAACAGCGCTATCGCATGGCCGTGAAATCCCTGCATGGCGTGCGCGACGAAGCCCTATTGCGCGCGGCATGGCGGCGCGGCTGCGCCGATGGCATCGGCGTGCCCGGCCTGCTGTGGGCCTGCTGGACGCATCCGGCGCTGACGGCCGAACTGGAGCAGGAAATCTACGGCGACATCCACATGCTGCAACACCAGCTTGGCTCGGGTACGCGCGCCGATCTGAAGATGCTGCAGGGCCTGCATGGCGAGACGCAGGCGCTGCGCCGCCAGCTGGCGGTTGCGAATGCGGCGCTGGCTGAGGCCCGTCAAGAAAAAGCTGATGCGCAGCGAGCCTGCGAGCAGGAGACGGCGGCGCTGCGTGCCGAACTGACTGCGGTCACCGCGAGTGGCGATCGCCTGGCGCGTGAACTGCAGCGCCTGCACGAAGAACTTCCCGATCTGCGCCAGTCACAGCAGCTGCTGCGGCGCATTGCGTCGCTCGAAATGCAGGCAGAGGCGATGCGCCAGCGCAACGCACTGCTCGAACGCGAAGTCGAGCGCCAGCGCGAGATCGTGCGCCTGGCGGATGAAGCCATCGGCGCGCTCGAACGCGGTGCCACGGATCTCGACGATGATCTCGCCGGGCCGGGCCTGTGCTGCAAGCGCGTGCTCTGCGTCGGTGGCCGCTCCGGTTCCTTGCGTTCCTATCGTGAGATCGTCGAGCAATCCGGTGGCGAATTCCTGCACCACGACGGTGGCCTGGAAGAAAGCCCGCACCGTATCGACAGCGTCGTCGCCGCCGCCGACATCGTCATCTGCCAGGCTGGCTGTATCAGCCACAACGCCTACTGGCGTGTGAAGGAACACTGCAAGCGGACCGGCAAGCGCTGCGTGTTCGTGAAGAATGCCGGGGTGTCGAGCTTCGATCGTGCGGTGGATACCGCGGGGCGTGCAGAGGGCGTTTCGCCGGTCAGCCCTGATTCGCCGTCGTCGAAATCTCGATAATTCCCTCGCAGCCCGTACCGCCGTCCGTACGCGGGCCGGCGAGCAGCGGGGCCATGTGCCACAGCCAGACGGCGAAGACGCTGATCCAGAGCAGCGAGGAGAGCGCCAGCAGAAAATTCACCGGCGCACCGGGCAGCGCCGTCGCCGCGCGCAGGACGGCAGCGGCGAAGAGCACGGTGGCGCCCAGGGGCACCCACGGCCGTTCGTCGAGTTCGCGGCCACAGTGCATGCGGCCGGCGATATTGAGCACCATGTAGATGGAAAGGCCGATGGCGCCGACGGTGAGCAGATGGCGACCGGCGGAGATGCCATCGCTGCCGGTGAGCAGCGCAAAGCCGATCAGGCCGTAGCCGGCGGCCATCAGCACGTAGACGGCAAAGAGCATCAGCGGCCAGCGGCGGAACAGTGCGCGGCCGACGTGCCAGTCGCTCTGCAGGTGGCACAGCGCGGCGGCGGCGGCGAGCGCCAGCCAGCCACCGAGGCGGGCGCCGGGGGCGAGGAATTCGGCGGCGGTGTAGGCGGCGATGCAGACGATGGCCAGGTTGCGCTTCGGCGGCCGGGCGCGGTAGTCGGGGCTTTCGTTGCGCTCCTCCAGCGCGGCATTGACGATGCGCATCGAGATGCGCGAGAGCGCCAGCACGATGAGGATCATCAGCAGGCCGATCGATGCGTGCAGCCAGCGTACAGGAGCGTTGCCGAGGAGGGCATCGGTGTAGAAGCCGGCGATCACGAACCCGAAGGTCGCGAGCGCCCAGAGGAAGGAGCGGTGCTGCTTCTCCGGGTCGGCGAGGAGGCGTGGCGCGAGCAACGCGACGAGGCCGGCAACCAGTGCGAGATGCGCGAAACCGGCGACGGCGAGTGCCGGTGTGCCGAGCCAACCCGAATTCACCCCACTTAGCCAGAAGCTGGCGCGGCCAAGCAGCCAGAGTCCGGCGAGGAGGCGCACCGGCCGTGCCGGCACCGCGGCCGTGCCGGTGAATTCGGGAATCGCGGTCAGCGCGAAGCCCGCCACGGCGGCGAGCGCGAAGCCGAACAGCAGCTCGTGCGCATGCCAGACGAAGGGGCCGCCCGGCACGCGAGGAAGCAGTAGCCCATGCCCCAGAAAGGCGCTCCATAAGGCGATCAGACCGACGGCGGAGATCGCCGCGGCGAGGAAGAAGGGGCGGAAGCCGCACAGCCAGAGCGGATGGGCGAGGGCGGTCGGGTTGCGCTTCAGCACGAAAAACCTTTCTTGCGTGGCTCAGGGGTGGCGCAGGTCGAGCCTTCTTCGCCACAGCTGTTCAACGGGATGACGGCACAGCTGCCGTTGTTGCCTCTACAGCTGCCGTCGCTCTCAACGGTGCGCGGCGCCGCCAGCCCGAAGCTCGCGCAGACCGCCGGGTGCTGCAGCAGGCGGGCAGTGGTCTGGTACACCTCGGTGTCGCCCCGTGCGCGCGCCGGCGTCGCCAGCTCGACGCGATGCACGATGCGTCCGGGCTCGGCGGCCATCACCAGCAGCGTATCGGCCAGCCGTACCGCTTCCATCAGGTCATGTGTGATCATCAGCACGGCGAGCCCGTGGGCGGCCTGGTGGTCGAGCAGCAGGCGATGCAGTTGCGCCTTCAAACCGATGTCGAGTGCCGAGAATGGCTCGTCCATCAACAGCAGATCGGGGCCTAGCGCCAGCGCGCGGGCCAGTGCGGCGCGGCTCTGCATGCCGCCGGAGAGTGCGTGCGGAAACTGGCCGAGCGCCAGTTCGTCGAGGCCGACGGCGCGGCCCATTGCCGCGGCACGCTCATGACGCTCGCCGGCGGGGATGCCAAGCGCCTTCAGACCGAGCGCGATGTTGTCTTGCGTCGTCTTCCAAGGCAGCAGGCGCGGTTGCTGGAACATCACGGCCGGGCGCAGGAAGCCGTTTTCCAGTGTGCCCTTCTGTACCGTCAGAAGCCCGGCGCAGAGATGCAGCAAGGTCGTCTTGCCGCAGCCCGAGGGGCCGACCAGTGCTACCGTGCGCCCGGCCGGCAGGTCGAGGTCGATGCTGTCGAGGACGCTGCGCAGCGCGTAGGCGTGGCTGATGCCGCGGATCCGGAGTGCGTGGGTTGAGCGGCTCATGTTGCGACTTTCGCTTCCTGATTCCGCCAGCTCTCCAGCTCGCGCTTGATCGGTTCGAGCAGCAGGTATTCGACGGCCAGCAGCGTGCCGACGACGGCGGCAATCCAGGCCAGCGTCGATGCCGTGTCGAGGTGCGAGCGGCTCACGGCCAGCGCGGCGCCGACACCGTCCGCCGAGGCCAGAAGTTCGGCCATGACGACGACCTTCCACGAGGTGCCGAGCGCGGTGATCCAGGCCGGGAAGAGATAGGAGACGACGTGCGGCAGGTAGAGGTCGAAAAGCTTCATGCGCACCGGCAGCCGGTAGACCGTCGCCATTTCCTTCAGGTGCCCGTCGAGTGTGCGCGTGCCCTGCAGCGCACCGACGAAGATCACCGGGAAGCAGGCGATGAAGACGGTGAATACCGGCGTGCCGTCGCTGGCGCCGAACCACAGCATGGCCAGTACCAGCCAGGCGATCGGTGGCGTGCCGAGCAGCACGGTGACGAGCGGCCGTGACATCATCGATGCCGTCATCGAAATGCCGGCGAGCATGCCGAGCGCGCTGCCGGCGGCGATCGCCAGCAGCAGGCCGGTCGCTGCGCGGCGGGCGGTGACGGCGAGCTCCGGCCAGGCCGCGCCGCTGTCGATCAGGCCGCCAAGCGTCGTGAAGACTGTGCCGGGGTCGGGCAGGATCAGCGCACCGTAGACGGCGCTGGCGCCTTCCCAGGCGGCGAGCAGCAGGCACAGGCTGGCGACGGCGCCCCAGCCGCTCCACAGGTAGGCGGGGATGCCGGCGAGCCAGGCGCGGAGGAGGTGCATGGTTAAATCTCCGGCGGGAGGCCGTTCATGGTTCGATACGCCTTGCTGTGCAAGGCTACTCACCACGAACGGCGCGTTGTTGTGATCGAGCCGGGCAAACCACCGTTCGCCCTGGGTAGCCCGCGTAACGGGCGTATCGAAGGGTTGGAATGCCCTCGTTCACTTCTTCGGTGCGTAATAAAACCCAGCATCCGGAAGCTTGCCGCCAACCAGCGCTGGTTGCCGCGCATGTAGTTGCGCGAAGAAATATTCCAGTTCCGGCTTTGCCTCCTGTGCCGTGGCGAAGGCGGTGTTGTCGGCGCGTACCGAGTCGGCGACGCCTTCGGCGCTCAGCATCTCGACGCGCTTCGCCACCATCGCGCCACAGTCGTCCGGCTTCGCCTCGCACCACTTGAGCGAAGTGGCATAGGCCTGCTGGAAGCGTTCCACCAGCGCCGGATTGGCGAGTGCCTGCCCCATCGCGGCGATGCCGGCCTGCGGGATGCGTGCCTCGCGTTTCAGCAAACGGCCCCATTCCTGTTGCAGGTCGACGCTGCGGTAGAGATCCGGTGCGATGACGCTGACCGGGAAGGACTTCGTTTTCCTGAGCGCCATCGATACCGCCGGCTCGGAGAGCAGCGCGTGGTCGGCCTGGCGCGAGATCAACAACTGCATCGCGTCGAGCGGGGTGCCGACGTAACGCAGCCTGAAGTTCTTCTTCGGGTCGAGGCCGGCCTTGTCGGCCAGCGTCTGGAAAACGATGTCCGGCATGTCAGCGCGGAAGGGCATCAGCACTTCCTTGCCTTGGAAATCCTCCAGCGTCTTCAGCGATTTGTCGCGCGAGACCAGCCACAGCACACCCCAGGTCGAGATGTTGACCAGTTGCAATTTGACGCCGCGGTTGTAGAGGTTGGCGGCGACGTTGCTCGGCATGGCGATGAAGTCGACCTTGTTCTTGCCGTCGATGGCAAGCACGCGCAGCTGGTCCGGGTCCTTCCACGGCACGAAGTCGACTGTCTCGGCGAGATCCTTCAGCGCACCGCTTTCCGCCATGTGGATCAGCGGGTAGGAGACGGCAGCGAAGGGGCCGGAGAGTGTGAGCTTCTGGAGTTTTTCGGCGGCGATGGCGGGAGGGGGGGCAAGGGTGAGCGCGGAAGCGAAAACGGCGGCTGCCGTCAGGCAGCCGCCGAGCATCCGGCGCAGGGGGGAAGGATTGATTGTCATCCGGTATTCCTGGTCGGTTGGAGGAAACCCGGCGCTTGGCCGGGAATCGCGTCAGGCATCAGAAATCGCCCTTCCACGAGACGTAGAGGCTACGGCCGGGCATGTGGATTTCCTGGTTGGAAACGCCTTCGGTCAGCGCTTCGTGGTACTTGCGGTCGAAGGCGTTCTTCAGTGCGACACGGAAGCTGTGCTGCTTGTTCAGCTTGTAGGTGGCGCCCAGGTCGGCAGTGGCGAAGCCGGCAGTCTTGTTCTCGCTGCCGCGCGAGAAGGTAGTGGCGACGCGGTCCTGCTCGCGCACGAAGCGGCCGGTGACGTCCGCCGTCCAGCCCGGGGCGACATGGCCTTCCCAGCCGAGCGAGAGTTCGTCGGCGGGCATCTGGAACAGGGGCTCGTTCAGTTCTTCATTCTCGCCGCGCAGGATCGTGAGGCCGGCTTTCAGCCATTGGCCCTGCCAGGCCTGCCACTTGCCCTGGGCCTCGAAACCGTCGATGACGACCTTGCTGATGTTGACCGTTTCCTTGCAGGCGCCGGCGTTGGCGGCGCCACAGAGTGCGGTGGCGCGGGCGGTGCCGGAGATGTCCTGGCCGCTCATGTAATCGCGGATCTGGTTGCGGAAGGCAGCGACCGACCAGGCAAATTTGTCGTTCTGGCCCTTGATACCGAGTTCAAGCTGGGTCGAGATTTCCGGCTTGATCTGCGGATCGCCGACGTAGTAATAGCCGTCGCCGCGCGGCGAGGATTCGTAACGTTCGCGCATTTCGCCGGCGCGGAAGCCTCGCGACAGGCTGGCGTAGGGGCGGAACAGCGGTGCGACCTCGTAACTGGCGCCCAGACTGCCGGAGAAGGCGCCGTCGTCGCGGTCGAGGCCGGTCGTGCGGCGTGCGCCGAGTGGGTTGGCCGAGTTGGCGACCGAATCGGCCGAGCCGGAGACCTTGTCATAGCGGCCGGCAGCGAGCAGGTTCAGCTTGCCGAAACGCATGTCGTCCTGCAGGTAGAGGCCGGCGGCCTTGATGCGGCCGTCGTCGAAGGGGTCGGAACGGACGTAGGTGGTCGTGTTCGGCGGGTTGGCGATCGTGCGCTGCGGCGAGGCGCCCATTTCCCACAGGTTCATGCCGAAGGACAGCAGGTGCTGTGGATGCACCAGCCAGTCGGCCTTGGCGTCTAAACCGTTGGTTTCGAACGTGACGTGTGTCATCGCGATATCGCGGTTCAGGCGGTTCGACCAGGAGTAGATCTTGCGTTCCATCTCCTGGCGGTAGGCGCGAACATCCACGTTGAGCGGTTTCTCGCCCGCTCCCTTGTAGCTGTATCCGATCTCGGCCAGCGTGCGCTCCTGCTCCGGTGAGTGGACGGTCGTGCTGGCCACGGCCGCCGCGACGGCGGGATTCGGGTGCGTGAAGCGCTTCGTCGAGCCGGGGTACCAGACATTCTCGTCTTCATGTTTCTGCAGCGACAGGCGCAACTGTTGCTGGCTGTCGATGCGGAAACGGTACTGACCGATGAAGGATTTCGAGTCGTAGCCGGTGCGATCGACGCGGCCGTCCGGCGCCTTGTAGTCGTCGATGTTCGCGAGCGAGGTGCCGAGCATCAGCGCATGGTCGCCCTGCGACAGATTGGCGACGCCAGTGCCGCGGAAACCCTTGCTGGCGCTGTCGTAACTGGCGCCGAGGGTGGCCTTTGCGCCCGGCTCGAATCGTGCCTTCGGCATCAACATGTTGATCGCACCGCCGATGGCGCCGGTGCCGTAGAGCACCGAGGCCGGGCCCTTCACCGCTTCGACGCGGTCGGCGAGGCCAAGTGACATGAACGAAGCGATGGCACCCTGCGGCTGCGCCGAATTGAAACGCATGCCGTCGACCAGCAGCACGATCCCTTCCTTCTTGATGCCGCGGATGACCGGGTTCTGGCCCTGTGCCCCATCGTTGGTGGACGAGAACCCGACCTCGCCGCGCAGTGCTTCGCCTAGATTGTTGGCGCCGTATTTGCGCAGTTCGTCGCCGTCGCCGACGAAGACGGAGGATGGCGTCGTCAGTGTGTCGGATTCATAGCCTTTGGCAGTGACGCTGACCGGTGCGAGGGCGGTGTCGGCGAGAGCGAGAGGGGTGGTGCAGAGGGCGGCGAGGGCAGCCGCCAGCGGGCGCAGCGCGAGTTGCATGAAAGTCTCCAGGGGTGCGTTGGAGCTGGCTGGCGACTGCTGGCTTGCTCGATGTACGGGGTGCGTACAGTGCGATCGATTCTATCAAATGAGAATCGTTATTGTTTGAGAAAGATCAAATCCGGCGACTGGAAGGCTCTCCTGTTGCGCCGATGCGACGGCTAAGGCGCCGTCTGAAGCCCCGCTCAGGCCGTGGCTTCGCCGATCAGCGGCAGCTTGCCCTGCTCGCGGACGTAGCGCATGTGATCGGCTGCGGCCGCGGAAGCGGCCGCAGCGTCGCGCGTCATGATTGCGTCGAAGAGGATCCGGTGTTGCTGGCGCAGGGCGTTGCGCCGGTCCGGGTTGGGGGTGAGGCCGCTCAGGTTGCGCCGGATGTGGCCATACATCAGCTGGATGATGGCGTCGCCGACCTTGCGCAGGGCCGGGTCGTGCGTGGCTTCGATGATGCTCATGTGGAAGGCGAGGTCGCGTTCGATCTGGGATTCCAGGTCGTCGGTGACGAAGGCGGCATCCAGTGCGTCGAAGGCCTGGCGGATGCGCCGGCGATCGCCATCGAGTGCGTTGCTGGCGGCCAGGCCCGCGGCATTCGCTTCGACCAGTTCGCGGATATCGAGCAGGTCATCCCGTTTGTAGAGCGGCATTTCTGCAGCCCGGGTGCTTGCTGGCGGGGCGTCGGCCATATCGGCCTGGGCTTCGCACACATCCGGCGTATCGTGCTCCTGCATGGGGGCTTTCAGCGGCAGGTCGAGCACGAACATCGTGCCGCGCCCCGAGTCGCTGCTGACGCGGATGCGGCCGCCAAGTGTCTGTGTGGCCAGACGATAGACGATCGATAATCCGAGGCCGCTGCCGCCCTGCCCGAGGCGGGTCGTGAAGAAGGGGTCGAAAATGCGCGTGAGGTCGCTGGCGGGGATTCCCCGCCCGTTGTCGCCGATGCTGATGCGAACGGACTCTTCGTTGACCATCGTTGCAGCAATCCTCACTTCGCCCATCGGTATGCCCGAAAAGGCATGGCAGCGGGCGTTCTCCAGCAGGTTGAGCAGGATCTGGCCCAATGCGCCCGGATAACTTTCGAGCGCGATACCGGGCGGGATGTCGACAGCGATACGAGGATGCGCACCGGGTGCCCCGGCCTCGAAGGTCTGCACGATTTCATCGATGCAGTCTGCGAGCGCAAAGCGGCGTCGCCGGTCACTGGTCTGGTCGACGGCGACTTCCTTGAAGTTGCTGATCAGCCTGGCCGCGCGCTCGAGATTGCGCACCAGCATGTCAGAGGCGTCCATGCAGCGGGTCGAAAAGTCGTTGAGTGTCGAGCGCCGCAGTGTCCCGCTGGCGACTTCCTGCGTCAGGTTGGAAACCGCATCCTGCAGGGTGGTGGCAACGGTGAGGCTGTTGCCGATCGGCGTGTTCAGTTCGTGTGCGACACCGGCCACCATGGAACCGAGCGACGACAGGCGCTCCTGGCGGGTGAGTTCATCCTGCGCGAGCGACAGGGAATCGATGGTGCGCTCGAGTTCTGTATTGGCACGCGCCAGTTCGCCGGTACGCTCGGTGACGCGGGTTTCGAGGTTCTGGTTGAGCGTACGCAGGTCAGCCTCGATCCGGCGCATGTGCGTTACATCCAGCATGGCGCCGACGATACCTTCTGCCGAGCCGTTCGCGCCCTGTACGACGGCCTTGTGGAAGATGACATCGCGAATGCTGCCGTCGGCAGCGACGACCTGGGCCTCATAGATCTGCTGCCCGTTGCCGGACAGCAGCTCGAGATCCCTGTTGCGATAGATTTCGGCGTGCTGGTCATCGGCAACGGCGTTGAGCGAGGCGCCTACCACGGTCTCGCGCGTCTTCCCGAGAAAATCGAGGAAGGCATCGTTGACGCGCTGGTAGATCAGCGCGGTGTCCTTGAAGAACATCGGGTAGGGCGCTGCATCCATCATCGCCTGCATCAGCGTCAATTCCCGTTCGACCTCGGCCGCTGCCCGACGCTTCACCTTCATGTGGAAGGCGAGAAAGCCGAGCAGGGCCAGCAGCAGGATGAATATCGCGACGATGGAGACGAAGGTTTTCGGATAAGCCTCCCAGACCTGCGGCGGGCGGTTGACGATCAGCGACCCGCCGGGGAGTGCACCGGGGGCGATATTGAAACGCTGTAGTTGCACATGGTCGAAGGCGAAGCGGTTCGGGCTGGGCGTCAGCCGTGGCAGGCGGGTGAGCGGCTCACCCCGCGCGAGGCGCGTCAGCAGTTCCGCCAGCACCCTGCCTTGTTCGCCGGCGGAAACCATCATGCCGCCGACGACGCCGTGGCCAAGGAAGAAATCCCAGCCGGTATAGATCGGCTGTGTCGTCGTGCCGCTCAGCAGGCGTGCGACCTCGGGGCCCGTGACGAGATTGCCGCGATCATCCTGCGGTCGTCCCATCAGGAAGATGAGCGCATCGCCCGGAATGTTGGCCATTTGCGCACGTACATCGTCCAGCTTCTGGCGGGCGACGATGGTCATGTCGAAGGGCGCGGGCAGGGTAGCGTTCGCCGTCTCCAGTGCCGCCAGATTCGACGCGAATGTCCTGGTCGTGTCGCCGATGACATACAGCTTCTTGCGGTCCGGGTGCAGGCGCTGCATGAGCGCCAGTGTGGCGGTGAAATCCGGGGTTTCCGCGATGCCCGCTACACCTTCAACGCCGATCAGGTTCTCTTCCCTGATGTTATTGACGCCGGCAAAGAGGATCGGCTTTCCCGGCGCAAGTCGGTCGCGGATCGCACGCAGGAGGTTGTAGGCGGGATCATCCGTGGCGACCAGGATATCGAGGTCGAGCGGCCGATAGCGCTCGACGACGCGCTGCACGAACGCTTCCTCGGCGCGGGGACCCGTACCGGCGGTGCGCAGTGCATCGAGGTACTCGAAATAGAGATTGAGATGCTCCGCCTGCTCACCGAGGCTTTCCCTGAAACCGCGCTGTACGGCGTCGGTCCACGGCAGTCCTTCGTGGTAGGAGTGCACGACGAGGACGCGCGGATGGTCATGGTCGTGCACGCCGGCGGCGTTCGCGGTGGGAACGGCTGTCGACATCGCAAGGGTGAGCAGCACGATGACGAAGCGGCAGGTGGCGGCGAGGTGGCTCCACGCCCGATCGGCAAGCGCAGGATAAGGGTTGTTTGTCACGCAGGTGATCCCCGGAAGCTTGCCCGCCTCACGCCGTTCTGTTGCGGGGTAGGCATCGCACGATATGAGGATTCTACATGGCCGTTCGCGAGCGCAGCTTAATTGCCAATGGCTATCACTGCGATATAAACAATTCAATTCATATATGAAAAGTCCCGGCCTAGACTCCAGTTCAGCAGCAACGCCAATGCAAAGCGGGAAAGCGAGGTAGTCATGCAGTCAGATGGCGGAATGTGCTCGGGCATCTGGGTCGAAATGCTCGCGCTCATCGCAGAGACGTATTGAGCTGGCACGAACCGCGGCGCGGTTCCGTTCGATCAGGACACGCTGCCCGGACCGGTTTCATCAACATCCTCAGTCAGGAGAACGAAAATGGCTACGAACGCAAATGGCACGAACAACGGCGGGCGCTGCCCGGTAATGCACGGCGGCGCAACCTCCGCAGAGACGATGCGCCAGTGGTGGCCGAAGACGCTGAACCTGGACATCCTGCACCAGCACGACCGCAAGACGAACCCGCTGGGGCCGGACTTCGACTACCGCGAGGAGCTCAAGAAGCTCGACGTCGCAGCGCTCAAGGAGGACCTCAAGGCGCTGATGACCGACAGCCAGCCCTGGTGGCCGGCCGACTGGGGCCACTACGGCGGCCTGATGATCCGCATGGCCTGGCACTCGGCCGGCACCTATCGCATTGCCGACGGCCGGGGCGGCGCCGGTACCGGCAACCAGCGTTTCGCGCCG
>WBZP01002725.1_pt2 | contig 13119 bp, 11 predicted proteins | sample 5204301 | NCBI WGS metagenome assembly WBZP01 (sample SAMN12412401, study PRJNA552823) | activated sludge metagenome | isolation source: activated sludge from nitrification reactor of wastewater treatment plant... | place: USA: Pennsylvania | collected 2017
ATCATAAACGGTGGAACGTATTACCAGCCAACACTGGTAGAGAAGATTGGCTCAGGGCTGTCTGCAGTATCAGTAGCGCCCAAGGTGCGGAAGCCCGGTGTAGTGAACCCGCAGGTCAGCAAGGACATTACGAGCACACTCAACGCCATCTTAACCCGTCGTGCCAATAGTGGCTTTGACGACCTGAAGTTTGACGCTAAATACTTTGTGGGTGGCAAATCTGGTACGGCTCAGATTGCGCGCAAAGAAGGTGGGTACTACGAAGATCGCTTCAACGGTACGTATATGGGCTTTGTGGGGGGTGACCAACCGCAGTATTCGATTATTGTGTACAACTTCGAGCCAAAGGTGGCCCAAAGTAGCTACGCTGGTACAGTTGCGGGGCAAACAGTGTGGGCTGAAGTGGCGCACATGGTAGTGAATAATTATGGGGTAACGCCAAAAACCAAGTAACTTCGGTGTATAATGAAGCCTAAAGGAAACTAAGAAAAAGAAATGATGTTTGAACCAGATATTTTACTCAGTAACGATGCGCTCCTAAAAATGATACTGCTCGGCGTGGGCGGGTTTTTGCTATCCATGCTCCTAACGCCGATTTATACCAAAGTTGCGTACACCTGGGAGCTTTGGAAGCGACCACGTACCGAGACGCTGACGGGCGAAAAAGCAACCATGTTTACCAGGCTGCATGCCGGTAAACACAAACGACACATACCGACCATGGCTGGGGTGATTTTTATTGTGTCCGTAGGTGTACTGACGTTACTCTTCAATCTCAGTCGTGAACAAACCTGGTTGCCACTAGCGGCCTTTGTGGGTGCGGCGGCTGTTGGTTTGGTGGACGACATTATAAACATTCGGGGCACGGGGCTAGGGAAGGCCGGCTTGCCCTCGCGACTCAAAATGCTACTTATTACTTTGGTGGCGGCGATTGGCGGTTGGTTTTTCTACGCTAAGCTGGACGTAACTTCTATACAGTTGCCCGGGATTTCTGACACAGCAATTACGCTCGGCTGGCTGATTGTACCGCTGTTTGTGTTGGTGGTTGTAGCAACAGCCAACGCGGTGAACATTAGCGACGGACTTGACGGATTGGCTGGTGGCCTAACGGCAACGGCATTTGCGGTCTATGCCATCATTGCTACACTGGAAAACCGCTTTGGCGTGGCTGGGTTTTGTCTAACGATCGTAGGTGCGCTTCTGAGCTATACATGGTTCAATGTCTATCCGGCACGGTTTTTTATGGGTGATGTCGGGTCGTTCGCGCTCGGTACGGCACTGGGGGTAGTGGCTATGATTACCGACACGGTGCTTCTTTTGCCCCTGATCGGAGCGGTGTTTGTTGCGGAGGCAGGTTCAGTTATTTTGCAGATTGCATCGAAAAAACTGCGCAATGGTAAGAAAATATTCCTGATATCGCCAATCCACCATCATTTCGAAGCACTTGGTTGGCCTGAAACAAAGGTGACTATGCGTTTTTGGGTGCTTGGACAGATTTGCGCCCTGGCCGGCCTCGCACTGTTTGTAATGGGTAATTACGTGTGAGACAGCGGAATTTGCAGGTAAGTGGGGCGGGCTTACGTGGAGATTCCGGGCAACTCAGGAGCCATCGTCCCGACTATTGGATTGTAATTTTGGCGGCCGCACTGGTAAGTTTGGGTCTGATCGTGGTGTATTCGATTAGCCCTGCGCTCAGTGCAACTCATGGTGGTTCGGGTTCGCGCTATGTCGCACGTCAGGTTATTGCTATAGGGCTTGCAGCGCTGGCGTTTGTGGCAACAGCGCGCATCCCGCTTAGCCAGTGGCGCAAGTGGCAACTGCCTATTTTGGGCCTGGCTGCGTTTGGCACGCTGATAGCTTTACTAACACCGGTGAACCCTGCATATCCAGCCCACAGGTGGATTCGCTTTGGCGGGTTTTCTTTGCAGTCGGTAGAAGTGCTGAAGTTTGCGTTGCTGTTCGCGTTGAGTGGCTTCCTGGCTTCGTTGCAAGCCAATGGTCAAATTGGAATGTTTAACAAAGCCCTCCGACCACTTTTGATTGCGGTTGCAGTGATAGGTCTGGTGGTTGCAGGTATTCAGAGCGACCTTGGATCCACCGGGGTTATTGTGGTGATGGTAGGGGCAATGGCTTTTATTGCGGGCATGCCGATGAAGAGGATTATATTGGTGGGGATTGCAGTGGTTCTGCTGACAAGTATGGCGATTATTTCTACGCCATACCGACGTGAACGATTAGCAACCTATCTTCAGCCAGAAAAGAACTGCCTGACGACCAGCTATCAGGCGTGCCAGGCGCTGATTGCAGTTGGCTCTGGTGGCGTGGCTGGTTTGGGTGTTGGAAAAGGCGTGCAGGCTTATGGCTACTTACCAGAGGCACAAAACGACTCGATTTTTGCGATCTACGCTGAAAAATTTGGGTTTTTGGGGACGACACTTCTACTCAGTCTATACATGCTGTTGTTTACGCGACTAAAGCTTATACTAGAAAGGGCACCCGATACGTTTAGCCGTTTGCTGGTAGCTGGCGTGCTTGCCTGGTTGAGTACGCAAACGCTCATAAACGTTGGTGCAATGATTGGGTTGCTTCCGCTGAAGGGCATTACGCTACCGCTGGTGAGCTACGGTGGTACTAGTGTACTTTTTGTGGGTGCAGCACTTGGCTTGGTGTACCAAATATCACGATATACAAACTTTAGTTCACGATACGTCACAGGTAGTCGTGTAAAGGAATCGTATGAAAATAGTCATGACAGGCGGCGGGTCAGGGGGGCATATCACCCCAGTCCTGGCGGTCGCTAAAGAGGTAAAACGTCAGTATCCCCACGCCAAGGTTGTGTACATTGGCCAGCGTGGTGATATGTTTGGTGAGGTGGTTGCCGAAAACGCCGTGATAGACGAAACCTATACAGTCCATGCTGGCAAATTCCGACGCTACCACGGTCAGGGTTGGAGGCAATTCCTGGATTTTCATACCTTGGGGCTAAACATTCGCGACGCTTTCCGGGCTTTTATAGGCATAGTGCAGGCTACACTTCTGCTGGGCAGGGTTAAGCCAGACGTCGTGTTTTGCAAAGGGGGGTTTGTGGGCGTGCCGGTTGGCCTGGCGGCAGCCATTAGACGTATTCCATATATCACACATGACTCCGACGCCATCCCAGGTCTTGCTAACCGCATAATTTCGCGATGGGCTACTAAACACGCTGTTGCACTCGACGCAAAACTGTATCCGTATCCTCCCGAGAAAACCATGAGTGTTGGCGTGCCAGTAAGTAGTGACTACGGTCGTGTCGATGAGCGTGCAAAACTTACTGCCCGTAAGGCGCTGGGGATTGAACAGTATAAACATGTTCTTCTAGTGACTGGCGGAGGACTGGGGGCGGTGCGGTTAAATAATGCTGTCATTGCGCATGCCCGACAGATCTTAGAGGCAGTGCCGTCAACATGTATTATCCACACGACGGGCCAGTTGCATGAAGCCGAAGCCAGCGCTTCGTATACGCGAGCCTTGCCCAAAGAACTCCGAAGGCAGGTGATAGTTCGGGGCTTTGTGACGAACCTTCAAGAGTACAGCGCTGCGGCGGACGTTGTTGTGGCAAGAGGTGGTGCAACCAACTTTGCAGAACTCGCCCTTCAAGCCAAGCCGTGTATTTTTGTGCCTAACCCAGTGCTTACTGGGGGCCATCAGCTAAAAAACGCCCTGGTGTATGAAGAAAAAGGTGCAATTATCTGCGTGCAGGAAACAGATGTTGAGGCCGATAGCAATGTTCTTGCCAAGGAGATCATACACCTACTGCAAGATGTGAGACGCCAGGAGACTCTCTCTAAGGCCCTCCACGCTTTCGCACGACCCGAAGCCGCAAAAGACTTAGCGCAAATTATAACCGGGCTCGCTGGGAGCGGGAGTCGAGAGGTCTAGCATGGGCAGAGGGGGGCTGTTTCGGAGACGAAATAAAAAGCTTGGTCAACAGGCGTCCGAAGCATCGTCCCGTAATGTCCAGAAATTCCGCGGTGGTCAACCGACTTTTTCCTACTACTCCAACAGGCTACCTTCTGACATGCCACGCCTTCGCTCTGAACAAACGGTGGCTGCGTATGAACTGGCCAGCAGCGATGCCGATGATACTCCCGGGCTCTTCTCGCGAATAGTAACGGTTCTCGGTCTGATTCTCTTCGGTTTTGTGCTGGTAAAAATTGTCAGCCTGCAGCCGGATGCACGAATAATTCTGTCTTCAAAAGCAACGACCGGTTCTGTCACTAGTGACGAGCTTGGGCGCTATCAACGCACGGCCAACGAACTGCTAGCCGGCAGTGTGCTCAACAAATCAAAGCTTACTATTAACACCGGCGCTATTGAGCGAAGCATGCAGAAACAATTCCCTGAGCTTGAAAGTGTTGTGGTTGCTGTACCTCTAGTGGGTGCTCGGCCAATCGTCTACGTTTTGCCGGTGCCATCGATGGTAAGTATCGAGACTACCAGGGGTGCATTTAGTCTCGGGACAAATGGTCGAGTTATTGCAAAATTATCCGAGGGTCAGCAAAAGGGCCTGATTGTTCGTGATCTCTCCGGTGTTCAGCCAGAGGTAGGGCAGGCTCTCTTACCTTCTTCTACTATGCAGTTCATACAGATCGTTCAGCACCAGTTCCAGCGTGCCAACATGCCGGTCGAGTCAATGACCTTGCCGAGCTCTGCCTCCTTTGAGCTCGACGCTAAACTTGCAGGGAAGGGAGGGGTGATCAAGTTCAATCTAGAAGAGGATGCTATGCAACAAAGCGGGGCAGCGCTGGGTGTTATTCGTAAACTGGGCAACATGCCAGGGCAGTATCTGGATGTGCGGGTGCCCGAACGTGCCTACTATAAATAACCAGTAACCAGTAACCAGTAACCATTGGCCATTGGCCACGAGCCATTGACCGTTGACCGTTGACTGTTGGCTTGCGGGTGGGGCACTCATTAAAATGCCACAAGCCACAAGCCACAAGCCACAAGCCACAAGCCACAAGCCACAAGCCACAAGCCACAGGCCACAGGCCACAAGCCACAGGCCACAAGCCACAGGCCCTCTCCACCGTTGCCCCGCTAGTGTTCGTAAAATGTTCGTGTTTATATAAAGGGCTCTTTCGTAAAAAAAACTATACTAAAGTAGCAAAGCAGGGCAAAGTCAAATAATTAGGGCAGGAGGGTGAAAAGGAAGGGCAAGGCAAAAAACTATACGAGCAGGTCAAATATGCAAAAATGCAAACTTTTCACGGATGGCTCTGTGGATAACTTACAAAAAACTATACGAGCATAGCGTTTCAACAAAAAAGCAAACACTAGGCACATAGTACGTCTAGGGGCTAGTTTGGATGAATGAGGATGAGCCTAACAGATAGCAAATGTACAAATGGAGATGAAACTACCAAACAAAAAACACACGTACATACAAGCCATACTCGAAATAGTCCCCTGCAGGAGGGGTATGTGTAATCGTCTTTGTATACTATATCCATGTCGCAAAATATACATTGTGCGACTTTTAATGTCAATCTTATTGTGGCCCTTTTATAGCAAGTGTTCAATGAATTTTTTTTCAGTCCTTCGCGTAACTACGTCGATGGTTTCATTGCACTCTGGGCAATTCCCTCGCGCGATAAAAAAATACATTTTCCTGCCGATGAAATACACACCTGATGGCCTAAAGTTTTTCTTGTATGGTTGAGCTTTTATGAATAGCATGTTATTCCTTCCTTTGTTGTGGGCGATGATAGTGTTCGTATTTTGTACGTGTGGTTTCATATTTCCCTTAGCCACCCTTGGTAAGGGAAATAGCCCCCTCCTCTATGGTGAAATTAATGATTGATATTCCTGTGTGGTTAGCGTGTATAGTTTGCCAAATTTATTTTCGTAGACGTTCTCGGGTGAGCAGTTTTGAGCAAATTTATTGCACCATTCGGGGTTCTCGAAGACAGGTGGAAACTGTAGGTTTTTGGAAGCCCAATACCGCTTCTTACCCCTGTTAGTAGAAACTAAATCTTTGGTGATGTATTTTGTTATGTAGCGTGATACGCGGGTTTTGTCGTGAATTTTGGTGTGTGTTTGATGACCGAGTTTGTAGTTTGGGAAATTGTAGACTTGTCGACCTGACTTGTCTCGGACTAGCCGTCCGTTTGGGGTTCGTGCTTTGGTTGGTTCGATTGGGTAATCACCGATTAAGCCGTGAAAATGTAGTGCACCGCTTTTGTGTCTTTCCTGGACGATGAGGGAGCGGAACTCTCCTTTTTGGTTTCTGACGTTGTGTAACCAATTCTGAAAGCGTGTAAGCACTTTTTGGTCGTCGTGGCGGTCTTGTTTGAATGTGAAGGTTACAAACCAGTCAAAATCGTTAAATTCAGCCAGGAGACGCAAATTGTGCTTTGTTCGACGTATCGAACGGGCGGTTTGGTTTAGTTCTTGGCTGATTTTTTCAGCCTCACTTTTTGATTTAAGCTTGTTGCTGTGTATTTTGGTTGTTAGTTCGTAGCCGTCTTCAATTTTTGTGTATGGTTCATGTGGTACCCAGAGTTCTATACGGTCTTTAAAATGCGTGGCTTTTGAGTTTATTATTTTGGTAACTTCTGTTTGTTTTTTTGGAAGCAAAATGTTTGCTGTTGGTTGGTTGAAATACCACTTAAGTGTCCCTATAGACAAGGTAGGGACACAGTCTGAGGTCGACATTTCCCTGCACTTTTTCCTTTCCGAAATGACGAAAAAAATGGCATGGTTAGTGTCGCGCGGTGCCCCAGCGCCATGCGCTTTTGGGGCCCCACTCGACGCGCACACTTCCCTACTCATTCAATTCGAAATTTCTTTCAAATTGATGATTTTTTTCAAACTTTGTTTGTTTTTTGGTGGTACAAATAGAAGAAAGGCCGTCCGAATTTTGGACGACCTTTCATAGTAGACTAGACACTTACATTCTAGCCCACTTAACCGCTTAAATCAAGCTTTTCACCCCTACTCAGCATGACACCTTCATCAGGAACTTTTCGGGGAGCATAAAATGTGTGAGTAGCTCGACTTCTTGTACCAATTTCTTGGTGAGTAGTGTCGTCTAGCCTACTCACTTCCAGTTACTATACATTGTGCGACATTTTGTCTGTGTTTTGATTTGCATTGCTCTGCTCCATCGTTCGACTAGATTTCTGTGAGTCGCACGCTATATTTTTGTTTGTTGCTTATAACTTTTGCCTGCCCCACATTCAACCTCGCTTTGCGAGGATTGTTCAAGTGTCCTACTGAATTTTGCAACCACCCCGTGTTCGGCTTTTGTCTTGATTCTTGAATAATGTGAACTTCATGTAAGTTCGGTATTTGTACGCATATCACTGAAGATTAGTTCCTGGGGTAGTTGCGCAATGCGTTTTTTGGAGTAGCGCCTTACCGATGACCTCACCTACACTGGTAAAGGTGTCCACATGCGTGTACATCGCGGGAAGTGTTAGGTCACCGCAGTTCCTTCGAGCATCTTCATACCATCGTCCACGGACTATGCTTACAAGAGGACCCTCAATAGTAAGGCACGTGTCAAGCGCGTCTGATACCGTATGACCATATTGAACGTACTGATCAATTATGCAAACGTGGGAGACGGTGCTAAGTTTACCATTTAGGAATCCTATATTGTGTTCCTTAAGGTTTTCAGATCTTTCTTCGCTATATGCCGCACAAACTGGCAGTATAGCGGGCTTGGGCAGACAGAGGGTTTTATATATGGATCGAACTGTACTAGCAATTGGGAGCGCTGAGTACATTGTAAGAAGGTAGCAGTCGGGTGGCGCACTGGGTAAAGGGTCGCTTTCCTGGAGTGGCGTACCAAGTAGCTGTGCCATTTGTCTATATAGCGAAAAATCGAGCTGAGTATCCTGCCCTGTGACTGCCAGCTGTTCGGGTTTATGGGACGTCTTGAGTTCAATCCTTGTGGCTGAAGGTCGTGGACAGTCGGTTAGCATGAGGTACTGCGCAACTGACAGGTCCCCATCGTAACTCAGGTAGGCCGGTACTTCGAGGGTGGCAACGGGCATATTATGTACGGGTGTTTATTCGCTGAGTTCGTAGGTGGCTTTGGCGACACGCTTGAACTGGGATTTGCTCTGGAGGTTGAGAAGAATGGTCGTCTCTTTGACGAAGCGACTCTTTAGCACGCGCTTGACGATTTCGTCGCGGTGGAGGGGTTCTTTGGCTTCTTTGAGAACGTCGGAGATAATGTCGGCCACTGTTCCCTTGCTGTAGCCCCACTCTTTCAGCGCATAAATGCCACGACCGATAAGTACGAAACGCTTGTCTTTGATAAGCTCGTTGTGGATGGCTTGGGTGGTAACGTCTTTGCGCTTGAAGTCACTGGCCTTGATAGCTTCGGCAATTTCGTTGAAGTGCATGTGCTTGCCGTTTTCGCTCAAAATGACGTAGATTTTGTCGCGGATGTTCTTAGGGTTAACGGTTGGCCATTTGACTAGGCCCCAACGACCGTTGAGCGTAGCAAGTTTCTTAGAGATGCCAGCTAGCGCAGTAACTTGCGCTTGGTCCTCGAAACCAGCAAGCTTGGCAAGGTTCTTGGCCTCTACAGGCTCCCCTGCCTTCTTGATGCTTTCAACAACTTGCTCAACTTCTTTCTTGACCTTCAAGGTGTCGCGACCGACGCCAGCAGACTGGAAGTAGTTGTCGTCTTCGCCTACAACGGCGATGTCCGGGCAGAGCTCGGTAAGAAAGGCTATACGAGACTGGTCTGTACGGGTGTTTTCAGCGGTCAGGGTGCCGGCAAGAGCGGTAACACGAGCGGTCTTCCCTGCCTTTTCAAGTTCGGCTATCAACAATTCCTGAACATGAGCAACACCAGGCAAATCTGCGCCTGTCTGGCGAAGTTTGGTAACTACGGCCTTTTCAAGCTGGCGAACACGCTCACGGGTAATAGCAAGGAGTTCCCCTACTTGCTCAAGGGTTTCACGGCGGTCAAACAGACCAAAACGTCGGGCAATAATTTCGCGCTCGCGCTCACGTTCAATGCTGTTCAGGACGTCCTGGACTACAGCTTCAGTGTTGATAACTTCATGCTCTGTGCTCATATATTACCTCGATTATATAACTTTTGTGAATTATATGCAAGTACAAAATCTAATACCTTTATTGTAGCACATAAATCGACACGAGATGGCAAAACGTGTTGTAAAAAGTGATTATCCCAGGTTTTGTTCTATACCCAAATTATGAGAAAGATTAACAGGGTTCAAGAGCTATTTTTGCTCTTTTTGCGACGGAATGGTGGGCGTTTTTTGGCGGTTGGGGCTTCGGCGAGCATCTTGAGAGCTTGTTCATGGGTAATCTTTACGGGGTCGGAGTCTTTGGGGATTTTGGCGTTTTTGGTGCCGTCGGTAATGTAGGGGCCCCACCTGCCCTTCAGGACTTTGACGCCATCGCCGAAGTCGGCGATGTTCTTTTCGGCCTCTGCCTGGAGTTTGGCGGCGTAGAGTTCGCGGGCTGTAGGTAGGTCAATATCGTGCGGGTCATGTGGATTTATGCTAACAAAAAGCTTCCCAATCTGGATGTACGGGCCAAAACGACCGATGTTGGCACGGATGTCTTGGCCATCCTCCGTTTGGCCTACCAGCCTAGGCAACTCAAAGGCTTTGAGGGCTTCTTCTAGGGTGATTGTCTCGAGACGGGCTCCCTTGGGCAGTGGCGCAAACTGGGGCTTTTCGTCGTCTTCGCCCGTGCCGAGTTGGAGCATGGGGCCAAAGCGACCAAATCGAGCCGAAATGAGCTTGCCGGTCTTGGGATCTGTACCGACTTCCCTGGCCTGGGCGACGCTACTGCGGTCGATGGCGCTAGAACCCTTAATGAGGGCGTGGAATGGGTCGTAGAACTCCTGGAGCATGACGTTGCGTTCAAGTTTGTTACTGGCGATGTCGTCGAAGTGCTCTTCGACGCTGGCGGTAAAGCCGTAGTCCACGATCTGGTCGAAGTGGTTGGTGAGGAAGTCTGCGATGAGCTCGCCACTGCTGGTGGGTACGAGTTTGCCTTTGTCTGCCCCGGTCTTTTCGGTGACGGTTTCTGTGCTGAGGGAGTTATCTTTGAGCGTAAGGAGTCTGACGTCGCGTTCCGTGCCTTCGCCTTCGCCCCGCACAGCGTAGCCACGGGCCTGGACGGTGCCAATAATGGTTGCGTAGGTGCTCGGTCGACCAATGCCTAGTTCTTCGAGCTTTTTGACCAGGCTACCTTCGGTGTAGCGAGCTGGTGGACGAGCGAAGGTTTCGCGGGCAGTGGCTTCGGCGAGCGGTAGGGTTTCGCCCTTTCCGACGGGCGGTAAGACGGTGTCGTCTTTGCCTCGCCCGTAGACCTTTAGAAACCCGTCGAAAACTATCACTTCCCCTTTGGCCTCAAAGGTGTAGACTGTTCCGTCGACTTCTATGGTGATGGTTGTCTTTTCGAGTTTGGCTGGGGCCATTTGGCTCGCAAGCGTGCGACGACGTATAAGGTCATAGAGTTTCTGGTCGTAGGGGTCACTACTGGCGTGCTCGACCGATGCGTCGGTTGGTCGGATAGCTTCGTGGGCCTCTTGAGCGCTGGCGCTTTTGGTTTTGAAGGTACGGACCTGGACGTATTGTTGGCCGTGAGTCTTTTCGACGTAGCTAGCAATAGAGGCGATGGCCTGCTTGCTCAGGTTGACGCTATCGGTACGCATGTAGGTGATTTTACCGGCTTGGTAGAGGCGCTGGGCGCTGGTCATGGTGGCCTTGCTCCCAAAGCCAAGACGGGCGTTGGCTTCCTGCTGGAGCGTGCTAGTTGTGAATGGCGCACTTGGGTTGCGGGTGCCTGGCGATTTGCTGGTGTTGGCAACGACACAAGAGGCTTTTTGCAGTGCCTCTAGGAATTCGTGAGCTTCTGCCTCTGTGGCGAAGCGCTGGGTTAGTTCGGCTTTGAATTCTTCGCCACCGTGGCTAAAGATGGCCGTGACCTTGAAGTCTGAGGTGCCTTCAAAGGCACGGATTTCGCGCTCGCGCTCTACGAGGAGGCGTACGGCGGGGCTTTGGACTCGGCCAGCACTCTTGCCACCGGGTACCTTCTGCCAGACCACAGGGCTCAGCTCGAAGCCGACGATGCGGTCTAAGATCTGTCGGGCCTGTTGAGCCTGTAAGAGGTGCATGTCGACCGTGCGGGGGTTTTGGACGGCTTCTTCGATGGCCGATTTGGTGATTTCGTGAAATACAATTCGTTTTGTGGTCTTGGGGTCGAGTTTGAGGACTTCACAGAGGTGCCAGGCAATTGCCTCCCCTTCGCGGTCTTCATCGGTAGCAAGCCAGACGGTGTCGGCTACTTTGACGGCTTTTTTGAGTTCGGTAATAACTTTTTTCTTCTCGGCGTCAATCTCGTAGGTGGTTTCGAAGCCATTCTGTACGTCTATGGGCGGTGAGCCATCTTTCGTCTTCTTGGCTATGGAGCGAATGTGCCCAATACTCGAAAGCACCTTGAAGTCTTTTCCAAGGTATTTTTCGATGGTTTTGGCCTTTGCGGGGCTCTCGACAATAACTACGTTTTTTGACATTGTTCCCTATCAGTATACGTGCCATAGCTAAAGACACAAGTGTAAAGGCTACAGTATGTGGTTCGTTTGCGCAGGCATGACGATTAGAGGCGTTGGTCTATCCGAGTAGATTCGGGTTGGTTTTTAGCGTCGCGCAGTCGAAAGACGAACAAACTCATTGCTAGGAGTGCTGTTGAAGCCACTGTAAAAACAAGCGCTTGTAGACCTGCGTTGACAAGTGTGCCGCCTCCGGCAGAGCTTCCGCTACTGCCCTGTGTGTAGAGGATTGTTCGTACATTGGTCGAGGCGCCAAGTACGAAGGTCTTAGTCGCTGGTGATGGCGTTTGGTAGCCCGCTATAGAGGGTGCGGTGAATGTTACGGTGTCGCCAATGCGCCAAAAAACTGCCTTCAGTGCGTTGGTAATGGCTTGCTCCTCGGCCGGAGTTGGGTCCCAGAGGACGGCCGGAGAAGGAATAGTGACACCGCTGGGGAGTTTTCTGTCTGAGAGCGGTGTTTCTGAGCCAGTAACTTTACCGGTGAATGTTACTGACTGTTGGACATTTTGTTGCGCGCCGTTTACGTACTGCAAAGTCACAGAAGCTGGGTTTACGAGAAACCCAGGGAATGTAAACGTCCGGACGGGTACGGGGTCAAAGTACGAATCCCATACTGTACCGGTATCTACATAGTCCTGGAAGTTTCGAGGGTTAGAGGGTTTTTGGTATACACCGCCACAAATAGCGTCTGGTTAATGTCATTTTCTAAAAATGCAAGACCATCAGGATCGCTCACATATAGCGAACGAACCTGTAGGTACTTTCTGAAGGGGATATTAGATATAAACTCACGAATAGAACTACCCTGAGGGCCAAAAATGCTCATAGTCGTGACGCTAGTATTTTCTCCGCTTGGTAACACCCTGGGATGTGAAGCGGTAAGTAAGGTCAAACTGTCGGGTACGGTAACGCTCGTAAGATTGTTGGCAAGAAACGCGCCTACCCCAATGGTTTGAACCCCTTCGCCTAGGGTCAGCTGGCTAATCCTATTGAAGGCAAAAGCACTATCTTCAATAATTATTACCGATCCTGGCACAGCAACATTCGTTAGGTTGTTATTTGTGAAGGCATAGTTGTTAATTCTGACTACTGAGGTTGGTATGGTAAGTGTTGTGAGCTTTGTTTGCTCCTGAACTTCATCCCAAGCAAATGCAGACGTGCCGATTGTTATTACGGCATTGCCGCCTATCGTGCTGGGTATGTCGACAGCTGTTGGGCAGGTACCAACATTGCGTGAACCCGGATCATTAGGAGTGAGCGGAGTGATGACGTTATCGCCGTAATCGTTAATTGTCCCCGTGCCACTATCGAAGGCAAAACAGCTGTCCGGGGGCGTCACGGCGTAGGTCCATGGCGAAGCGATAAAACCGGCTACAAGCACTGCTAGGTAGGTAATGCTAAAGATGAGGTATTTTTGGGATTTTTTGTCTTCATATCAGATAGACTCAGGTGTGGATTATACCACGAAAGCGCGAGCATAAGCAAGATGGACACATTACACTAAAACGGAACAGCCGTTAGAATTA
>WBZP01005337.1_pt1 | contig 13119 bp, 11 predicted proteins | sample 5204301 | NCBI WGS metagenome assembly WBZP01 (sample SAMN12412401, study PRJNA552823) | activated sludge metagenome | isolation source: activated sludge from nitrification reactor of wastewater treatment plant... | place: USA: Pennsylvania | collected 2017
CTCCTATCTTTGCGCCCTTTATGAAGTACATCAACGAAATAAACAAACGCAAAACCTTTGCTATCATATCTCACCCGGATGCGGGAAAGACCACACTTACTGAAAAATTCCTGTTATTTGGCGGCGCCATACAAACGGCCGGTGCCGTAAAAAGCAATAAGATAAAGAAACATGCCACCAGCGATTTCATGGAAATAGAAAGGCAGCGTGGCATCAGTGTGGCTACCAGTGTAATGACTTTTGAATATGAGGGCCACCTGATTAACCTGCTGGATACGCCCGGCCACAAGGATTTTGCAGAAGATACATACAGGACTTTAACCGCAGTAGACAGCGTGGTGCTGGTTATTGACAGTGTGAACGGAGTAGAAGACCAGACCCGCAGGCTGATGGAAGTGATAGCCATGCGCAATACGCCGGTGATCGTATTCATCAATAAAATGGACCGTGATGGAAAAAACCGCTTCGACCTGCTGGAAGAGATTGAAAAGGAATTGAAAATTCAGTTGCACCCTATGACGGTGCCCATAAATAGCGGCAAGGAATTCAAAGGAGTGTACGACCTGCATAAAAAAAGCCTGGTATTATTCACTGCCGGTACAAAAGCAAATGATGAAGACGTGGTTGAAATAAGCAACCTGGCAGATCATGTGCTGGATGACAGGATAGGAGCACAGAATGCGGCTACTTTGCGGGACGATGTGGAACTGATTGACGGCGTATACGGCGAACTGGACATTGAAAATTACCTTTCCGGGAAAACCGCCCCTGTATTTTTCGGCAGCGCCGTGAATAATTTCGGGGTGAAAGAAATGCTGGATACATTCATCCGCATTGCGCCAACACCCAGGCCCAGGCATACCAGCACCCGTGATGTAAAACCCGAAGAAGAGAAACTAAGCGGTTTTATCTTTAAGATACATGCCAACCTCGATCCAAAGCACCGTGACCGGATCGCCTTTCTGCGGGTGTGCAGCGGGAAATTTTCACGCAATACGTATTACCATCATGTACGGCTTGACAAAGACGTACGTTTCAGCAATCCGTACAGTTTTTTAGCCCGTCAGAAAGATGTTATCGAAGAAGCATATCCCGGCGATGTGGTTGGTTTATTTGATACCGGGAACTTTAAAATAGGAGATACCCTTACCGAGGGAGAGAACTTTTATTTTACCGGGATCCCCAGTTTTTCACCTGAAATATTTAAAGAGGTGATTAATAAAGATCCTATGAAAACCAAGCAGTTGGAAAAAGGATTGATGCAGTTGACAGACGAAGGTGTGGCCCAATTGTTTACCCAGTTTGGTGGCACTAAAAAGATAATCGGTTGCGTGGGCGAACTGCAGTTTGAAGTGATTCAATACCGGCTGATGCAGGAGTATGGCGCATCGGTACAAATGAACAGCCTGCCTTTTTATAAGGCATGCTGGCTAACCAGCAAAGACCCCAAAAAACTGGAAGACTTTGTGAAATATAAACAGGCCAATATTGCTGAAGACAAAGATGCCCACCTGGTTTATCTCGCCCAAAGCGAATGGTTTTTAAATACAGAGCGAACCAATAACCCGGATATTGAGTTTCATTTTACGAGTGAGATACATAAGTAGTTTGGGGTTTGGGGTTTGAAATTTGAAGTTTGAGGTTTGGGGTTTGGGGTTTGGGGTTTGTAGTTTTTTTTGTTCAGTAACAGCCGGGTGCTTTAAACACTTATATGCCGGTGTAATTATGGGGGGTGATTGCTGTTAGTTCTTTTTTCAATGCAGCTGAAATTTTGAGCTTGTTGATAAAAGCGTGTATAGCCTTTTTATCAATGGCGTGTTTCCCTCTTGTCAGTTCCTTTAATGCTTCATATGGATTTGGATAGTTTTCCCTTCTTAATATGGTTTGAATGGCTTCTGCAACAACAGCCCAGTTATTTTCCAGGTCGGCTGTTAGTTTAGCTTCATTCAGCAGGAGTTTTGAAAGGCCTTTTTCAATAGATTTTGTTGCAATCAGGGTATGCGCCATAGGCACACCGATATTTCTCAATACTGTACTGTCTGTTAAGTCGCGTTGCAGCCTGGAAACGGGTAATTTGGCCGAAAGGTGTTCTAAAATGGCATTGGCCAATCCCAGGTTTCCTTCAGCGTTTTCAAAGTCTATCGGGTTCACCTTATGGGGCATGGCGCTGCTGCCAACTTCTCCCTTTTTGGTTTGCTGCTTAAAATAATCCATACTGATGTATGTCCATACATCCCTGCAAAAATCTATGAAGATGTTGTTTATCCGTTTTATGGCATCGAAATGGGCGGCAAGTACATCATAATGCTCAATTTGCGTGGTGTATTGCTGGCGCTGCAAACCAAGCCTGTCTTCCACAAATTCATCGGCAAATTTTATCCAGTTAAATTTCGGGTAAGCTATATGGTGAGCATTGAAATTGCCTGTGGCCCCGCCGAATTTCCCCGAAAACGGGATATAGCTGAATAACTGTACCTGGTTTTCCAGCCGTTCTACAAATACCATCAGTTCTTTGCCCAACCGGGTGGGCGAAGCCGGCTGGCCATGTGTATGTGCCAGCATGGGAACCTTTTCCCACTGGTGGGCGAAGTTACTGATCTGTAGCTGCAGGTTAAGTATTGCCGGCAGGTATTCCTGTTCAATGGTATCTTTCCACATTAGCGGGATGGCCGTGTTATTTATATCCTGTGATGTTAACCCGAAATGCACCCATTCTTTCAGCTTCCCTTCTCCCAAAGCATCCAGTTTTTCTTTCAGGTAATATTCTACCGCTTTAACATCGTGGTTGGTAACTGACTCTGTAGCTTTAACGGCCCGGGCGCCATCTTCAGAAAAATTGGAAACCAGGTCCCTTAACTGTTGTTTAAGCCTGGCATCGAATTTGAAAAATTTCTTTTCAGCCAGCATAATAAAATACTCCACTTCCACATGCAACCTGTACCTGATGAGTGCGAACTCTGAAAAATAGGCTGAAAGCTGTTTGGTGCCGTTATAGTAACGTCCATCAATGGGCGAAATAGCGTTGAGTGCCGATAGTTGCATATTATTAATGGGGATTGAAGTAATTTTGCCCCGAAATTAATCTAAAGCCATTGGACAAAAAAATAAGGGTGGCCGCTGTAAGTTACCTAAATACCAAACCGCTGACCTATGGGTTTGAACATGGCATGATGCAGGACCAGGTTGAACTTGTATTTGATTACCCGGCCAACGTGGCCGATATGCTTCTCAATAACAGGGCAGATATCGGCCTTGTACCGGTTGCTATCCTTCCCAGGATGAAAGAATATTACCTGGTATCAGACTTTTGTATCGGCGCTTCCGGGCCCGTGGCCAGCGTTTGCCTGTTCTGCGATGTGCCTGTAAATGAAATCCGCCGTGTTTTGCTCGATTACCAAAGCCGTACTTCCGTTGCACTGCTTAAGGTTTTGTTATCAGAACACTGGGGCATATCACCCGAATTGGTTAACACAACAGCCGGTTTCCAGCACCAGATCGGTGGCAGTACCGCAGGTTTGGTGATTGGTGACCGGGCACTTATCCAGCAACAGAAATCAACATATGTATATGACCTGGCAGAAGCATGGCTTACCATGACCGGTCTGCCATTCGTTTTTGCCGCATGGGTCGCCAACAAGCAATTGCCTAAGTCATTCCTCGATCAGTTCAACCGGGCAACCGGTGAAGGTCTGTCACACCTGGAAGAGATTGCCCGCTCACAGGTATTTGAGCATGCAGACCTGTATGCTTATTATACCCGAAATATCGATTATACATTTGACCTGCAAAAGCGGAAAGGCATGGAACTGTTTCATGAAAAGATGCGAAATACGGGTATGTATATACGATGAAATGGTTACGGAACTTTTATCTGTGCAGGATACGGTTTTCAATAAGTAAACACTTATTTTATTTTCAAACGCAGTAACAAATTTTGTACAACCGGTTTAAGGTCGGGTGTAATATTTCTCCAATAGATCAGTCCGCCGAACAGGGATGTGAATAATACAAGTGATGTGATGATATACAGCAGCCCTTGCATATACTGTACAACCAGGTATGTGGTAAGATAGGCTACGGTTGCAATCAGCAGGATCTCGATGGTTTTAATTGAAAATGGCTGCATGCCGAACCTGTTCCACAAGAACCAGATGCGTATACTGTTATACACACTGAATGAAACAAGGTTAGCTATGGCAGGACCGATGATTCCATAGCGTACCGTCAAATAATAGCTGAGCGGTATTATCAGTGCTGTAAGCAATAAGCTGGTCCATAATTCAAACCTCCAGTAAACAGATGTGCCAATTATTTGTCCGTTTACGCCTGTTCCCAGTTCTATGATGGTTACCATACCCAGCAGGAAGAAAACCCATTTGCCTTCGAGGTAATCCGGGTTAATGCCAAAAAAATGGATGCCGTTGGTAAAATTCATCCAGATGCAAAAGAAAATGAAAAGGGAGAAACTGAGCAGGTTGATGGAAGACCGTTGGTAGATCCTTTGTATTTCGGGATAATTTTTGTCTTTCCATGCCCTTGATAAAACGGGAACCGTAATGGCTACTATACTCCTGAATGGCGCCTGCATTACAGAAACCATATAGGCAGCTAATCCGAATATGCCTACTTTCCCCAGGTTTTGCTTGGCGGCAAGTACCAGCCCATCGATACTTTGCCTTAAAACTGTTACAATGATTACTATAAACGTTAGCGCCAGCATGGCAAATATCTTTTTCCTGAACTTATACGTAACCCGGCTAGGTTTGAAACTCAGCCAAAACTGGCCATGCCGATGCAGGTGCCAGGCTAAGATGACAACAATGGCCAGGTATTGCAAAGAAAAAAGGATGATGAAGGTTTTAAAACTGATGAAACTGAATACTTTGAGGATAATGATGATCAGCGTAATAAGCCGCAGCATGGTTTCTTTAAGCAGGCTGGTGGTAACTCCCTTGTCAAAACCGTATGCATACGATTCCAGTATATTGTACAGCAGCACGAAAAAAGCCATAGGCAGTATCCAGTAAAAATATTCTACCAGCAACAGGGAGTTGGCGCTGAATTTCCGCACAATCACCGGTTCCAGTAAAAAAAGGCCGGCACAGGTAACGATAAAGCCGGCAGTTGCAACCATTAATGCCAGCCCAAGGATATCATTTTTCCTGGGAGACAGGTTATCATGATAATAAGGGAAGAACTTATACAGGAAAGATGTTACCCCCAGCGATGAAAAAGCAAAAATCAGTTGGCTGATCTCTATCATCGCCCTTGTAAGCCCGTTCTGGTCGGTATTAAACCAGTTTTTATGTGTCAGGAAGTATGTATTGAGCGCCCCAATAAGAAAACCTATATATATCCAGGTGGTGGCCTTTAAGCTTCTTTTTCTTATTTGCGACATGATCTGGTTATGGATGGAAACAATTTATGGGCTATTTTTGCGAAATTATTGATATTCAGTTAAAATCTATTTAATACCCCAATAAACATGAAAGTAGTGATTTTTGCCGGAGGTCTGGGTACCAGGATCTCAGAGGAAACAGATACAAGGCCAAAGCCAATGGTTGAGATAGGGGGAAAGCCGATCATCTGGCATATCATGAAAATATACAGCCATTACGGCTTCAACGAATTTGTTATATGCCTGGGATATAAAGGGTATGTGATTAAAGAGTATTTCATGAATTATTTCCTGCATAATGCTGATATTACGCTCGATCTCGGGAACAACAAGATGGAGATACATGATTCCAGTGCAGAATCTTTTAAAGTTACATTGGTAGATACCGGGTTGAATACAAAAACGGCCGGCCGGTTGCAGCAGGTGAAGAAATATATAGGTAATGAAGATTTTATGCTTACGTATGGCGATGGTGTGGCAGATGTGAATATCAGTGAACTGGTGAGTTATCATAAAAAGAACAATAAATTTGTTACGGTTACGGCTGTTCAGCCGGATGCACGTTTCGGGGGAATGGACCTGTCGGCAGATGGTTTGGTTCATTCTTTCCGGGAAAAGGCGAAAGCAGATGCCCAGTGGATAAACGGCGGTTTCTTCGTATTGAAGCCTGAAGTGTTCAATTACCTTGAAAAAGACATGAGTAATACCATGTGGGAGGATGAACCATTGGAAAGGCTTACGGCCGACAAACAGTTGATCGCATATAAGCACAACGGCTTCTGGAAATGCATGGATGCCCTGCGTGACAAAATAGAACTGAATTCATTATGGGAATCTAAAACAGCTCCCTGGAAAATCTGGAAATAAATCAATTGCATGAACATTTTAGTTGTCGGTAACCTGGGGTATATAGGCCCGATGGTTGCCAAACATTTCAGGTCAAATCATCCGGCGTATAAGGTTACCGGTTATGATATCGGGTATTTTATACAGAATTACACCTACAACGGCATTGCCGGTGATGCGCTGCTGGAAAAGCAGTATTATGGTGATGTGAGGCATTTTGATGCGTCGCTGCTGAAAGGGATGGATGCGGTCATTTACCTGGCAGCCATTTCAAACGACCCGATGGGCAACGCTTTTGAAAAACCCACGATGGATATCAACTGCCATGCCGCCTTACAGATAGCCACATCGGCCAAGCAAAACGGGGTAAGGCATTTTGTGTTTGCCAGCAGTTGCAGTGTATATGGTTTTGCAGATACGGAACCACGTTCTGAGCAATCAGAGGTAAACCCGTTAACTGCATATGCCAAATCAAAAGTATTTGCCGAACAGGGGTTGACTCCACTGGCCGGGAATGATTTTAAAGTTACCTGCCTCCGTTTTGCAACAGCATGCGGTTACAGCGACAGGCTGCGGCTCGACCTTGTACTGAATGATTTTGTAGCCAGTGCCATAGCTGATAAGAAAATTTCAATTTTAAGTGACGGTACACCGTGGAGGCCTTTAATACATGTTAAAGACATGGCACTTGCCATGGACTGGGCCATTCACCGGGAAGAAGGGCCAGATGCACTCGTTATTAATACAGGAAGCAAACAATGGAACTACCAGGTGAAGGAACTGGCTGAAGCTGTTCAGAAATATTTTCCGGATGTGGATGTAAGTATCAATACAAATGCCCAGCCCGATAAACGTTCATACAAAGTTAATTTTGATATGTATGAAAAGATGGCACCCGGCCATCAACCAAAAGTAAGCCTTGAAATGGCCGTGCAGGACCTTAAGAACGGACTGCAATCCATGCATTTCAATGATGCAAATTTCAGGCAATCGCACCTGATCAGGCTAAAAAAAATACAACAACTGATAGACAGTTCAGTAATAGATAATAATTTATTTTTAAACAAGGTTTGATGAGCAATATGAATAAGATCAGGGAAAGTTTGAAAGAGAACCCGCAATACCGGGATCATTTCATTGAATCCCTTGTTAGTTATGAAAACAAATGTGGTTATCCCAAATCAGATATAAGGGATAAGGTTACCGGCCCATTGGCAGACGAATTGTTTTCCGGCTACAAATTTTCCAAAATGCTGGATAACGGGCTGCGAATGAATTTTGTCTATAATTCAAAGATCGCACGCGAATTCCTCCTGTCGCAGCCAACAGTTCCCAATCATGTGTGGGAACCGCAAACCACCAAACTGCTGATACACTTTTCTACAAATGCCGAAAACGTAATTATTGCCGGTGCATATTTCGGCGACCAGGCGATACCGGTAGCCAATAACATAAAGGCTAACGGAGGTGTTTGCCATACATTTGAACCCAATAAGGGTAATTCAGACCTGATCATTGAAAATGCTGCACTTAACGGGTTAACCAATGTGCTCATCAATAACCTGGCTTTATGGAACAGGAGTGATGAAAAACTGGTGTTTGAAGGCGAAGATGCCCTGGCTTCCACCGTGGTGGCCGGTGACAAAGATGTAAATGCACTCCATACCATTACCATTGATGATTATTGCAGCAGGCAGCAGGTTGGAAAAGTTAACCTGCTGATGATTGATGTGGAAGGCAGTGAAATAAAAGTATTGCAGGGCGCCGTTAACATGCTGAAAAAGCATAAACCGGTGGTGGTGTTTGAAACCCACAGCCTTTACGACGACTGGTCGAGTGGGCTTGAAAATTCGCATTCCGCTTTACTTTTGAAGGAATTGGGTTACCAGGTGTTTGCCGTGCGTGAATTTCACCAGAACATAGATACGGCTGATATGCCCATTGAATTGCTTCCATTGGAAAAAACATTTTGTGAAACACCCCCGCATCATGGATTTAATATGCTGGCAGTGCCCTCTGCAGCGATGATTGAAAACGGCCTTTTCAGGATCGTGCATGACCTAAGCCCAAAACTTATTTTGACTAAAACCGATGCTAAATTTTTCCCTTCAACTTTTTAACTGACCATTCATGATTTTCAATCCCCTCAACCTGGCTGGTGCATTTACCATAGATGTAGAGCCCTTTCAGGATAACCGTGGTTTCTTTACCCGTACTTTTTGTGAAAAGGAGTTTGCAGCACAAGGGTTGCAGCAGCATTTTGTACAGGCCAACCATTCCGGTACACATGGCAGGGGAGTAATCAGGGGCATGCATTTCCAGCATACACCACATGGCGAAGTGAAACTGGTGAAATGCGTGCAGGGCGCCATCTTTGATGTGATCGTGGATGTTAGGGCCGGTTCACCCACTTTCCTGCAGTGGTACGGTGCCGAACTATCGGCAGAGAATAAACGCATGATGTACGTGCCACAGGGCTTTGCACACGGGTTTCAAACACTTACAGATTATTCGGAAATCACTTACATGGTTTCCGCCTTTTACAATAAGGAAAGCGAAGGTGGGGTTAAATTCGATGACCCGGCAGCGGGTATCGTATGGCCATTGCCTGTAAGCCTTGTGTCAGACAAAGACATGAAAATACCATTGGTTACCGAATCATTTACAGGAGTAATATTATGATGACAGGCAGCCGGCCAGCATTGGTTACAGTTGGAATTCCAACTTTTAACAGGCCGCAGGGTTTAGAACGCACCCTGCAATGTATAACCGGCCAAACCTACAGGAACCTGGAGATCATTGTTTCAGATAATTGCTCCACCGACCCGGCCGTGTTGGAGTTACTCACTAAATATGCAGCGGCGGATAACCGCATTTCATATCATGTTCAGGAAAAGAATATCAGCATAGTCCCCAATTTTCAATACCTGCTAAACAGGGCCAATGGCGAGTATTTCATGTGGGCGGCTGATGATGATTTCTGGGATAGCAATTTCATTGAAGTTTGTGTAAACGGGATGCAGCAAAACCCGGATGTGGTATTGTGTATGACCGACCTGAAAATTGTAGGTTTGGATGGCAATGCAACCAGGTCGAAGCTGAACCGGGGTTTTATGCAGCAGCAATTGTTGGCACGTTGCTTTCAATTTGTAAAAAGCACGGATGAGAATAAATATTTTTTCTGCGGGCTATACCGTACTGCAGTTGTGAAAGACATTCCTTTCAATAACGACTGGGGCGGCGACCATATGTTCGTTTATGAAGCAATCACCAAAGGAAAGCTGTTATACCTGGAGGGGCAGTCATGTTTTTACTACTTCAGGGGCGGAAGCTCAACCAATATGGAACGGGTGAGAAAAGCATTCAACATTACAAGCCGTTTCTATTTTTTTGAAGCCTATTACCTGAAGTACATGACATACCAGTTCAGGTTCGGGCACCTCGGTTTTTTCAGTAAGGTTGGGTTATTCATTTCAAACGGGCTGGGGCTGATATTTAACGAAGATTTCATTTTATATTATATTTTTATCAAGAAACCTGTAAAAAAACTTTTGCAGAAATTTAAAAGACCATAGCAGTTGAAAATCATCAGGAAAATAAAGAAAACACTGTATGCTCCGCCAAAACACAAGCCTACCTATAACCAGGACGGGCTTACCACGCTTCATAATAATGGTTTCATGAAAGATCCCGATTTCATGAAGGCTGAAGCTGCAGGGGCGGCAACCGGTTCCTGGAGCCATGTACATTGGCGTGTACATACGGTTTTATGGGCAGCAACACAATGCATGCGGGTTGAAGGCGATTTTGTAGAATGTGGTACCAATAAAGGCGGGTTTGCCCGCGCCATCCTGGAATATGTAGATTTGGGCAAGGCCGGAAAAAACTTTTTCCTGCTCGATACATTTGAAGGCCTGGTGGATTCCCTGTTAAGTGATGCAGAGAAAAAAAACTGGAAAAAAGAACATGCAGAACAGGTTTACTCGGAATGTTATGATGAAGTAATTAAAACGTTTTCACCGTATCCATTTGTAAACATCATAAAGGGTGTTGTGCCGGAAACATTATCACGGGTAACTTCAGATAAAATAGCATTCCTGTCGGTTGACATGAATTGTGTTGCACCCGAAATTGCCGCGATGGATTTTTTCTGGGATAAATTATCCGTGGGTGCCATGGTAGTGCTGGATGATTATGCGTATGTTACCTGCAACCTTCAATATGAAGCACACAATGAATGGGCAAAGAAAAAAGGAATAAAGATCTTATCATTACCAACAGGGCAGGGTTTGATAGTAAAGTAAAACTTATTACCAGATGAAGATATTGATTACAGGAGCAAATGGTTTTATCGGGTCATACCTGGCAGATTATCTGCTCACAAAAGAACATGATGTTATTGCCACTTCCAGGCAGTTCCATGCTTCTACCTGCAAACTGCTTACCAGGGCCAGCATCATTGAATTGGATGTATTGGATAAGGAAGAAATGGAAAAGCTGGAAATAACCGCGGATATCATCATCCATACCGCAACTGCCAATGACAGCATTTCCAAGGACACGTTAAAAGGAATTGAACTGTCGGCTGTAGGTACAAAGAATATATTGGATTTTGCCGTGCGGAACCATATTCCCGCCTGTATGGTCTTTTCCACCTTCCAGGTATATGGCACCGAGTTATTGGGGGAAATAGATGAAAGCAGCCAGTTGCATTGCCAGAATGATTACGGGCTCAATCATTTATATGCTGAATTGTATGCAGAAATGTACAGCCGGCTGGGTAAAGTACGCTGCGTATCGGTGAGGCCCAGCAATGTGTATGGCAATATCATTACCGATGCATTTAACCGCTGGAACCTGGTACCGGGCTGCTTTTGCCGGGAGGCTGCCGATTCGGGAACCATCACCATCAAGTCGTCGGGGAAGCAGATGCGCAACTTTGTAAACCTGCAGAACCTGTGCCGGGCGGCAGAGGCCGTTTTAGAACATTTCCCGGTAAGCTACGAATGTTATAATTTCGCGTCTTCGCAAGGTTATACCATGCAGGAAGTGGCCATTAAAGTAAAAGAAGTGTTTGAAAAGAAATACGGCAAACCGGTAGCATTGCATATAACCGGCAACCAGCCTGCAGAAACCAATTTCTTTAATGTGAAACTGGATAAGCTGCACCGGCTGGGTTTTACAGAAGATGAAGATTATAACCTGGAGACAGCCATAGAACAAATATTTAATTATTGTAAATCAACCTAACAACATGAACCCCATCGAACAATTTAAACAGGAAAGGGCGGAAGCCATGCAGCAGATGAAACAGGATACAGAACTGAAAAAGAAATCAGTAGACTGGATGCTGCATTCCGATAAATATAAATACACGTACAATTTTACCTGGATGGGCCGCCCGATCATCAAGTACCCGCAGGATATACAGATCATGCAGGAACTGATTTGGGAAGTAAAACCCGACCTGATCATTGAAACCGGGATCGCCCATGGCGGGTCAATCATCTTTTCATCGAGCATGATGGAATTGCTGGGTAATAACGGGAAAGTGATAGCTGTTGACATCGACATCCGTAAACACAACAGGGATGAGATTGAAAAACACCCGATGATGAAGAACATCACCATGCTGGAAGGGTCTTCGATAGATGAGAACATAGTGGCACAGATTGCAGATTATGCAAAAGGATTCAAAAAAGTGATGGTTGTACTTGATTCAAACCACTCACACGACCATGTATTGCGTGAACTGGAAATGTATACGCCATTGGTAAGCGTTGATTCATATATCTTATTGCCTGATACTTTTGTTGAATTCTTCCCCAAAGGATACGTTACCAACCGCCCGTGGGATGTTGGCAATAACCCGTATACAGCCATGGAAGCCTTTTTAAAAACAACGACTGATTTTGTGAAGGATGAAGCCATCACAGATAAGTTACTCATTACCGAAGCATTGGGTGGCGGGTATTTGAAAAGGATCAGGTAATAGGGGTTACATAATTAATCACAATGAATAAAAATCAGCAAGCCGGTAGCGTGCCTTTGGTATCTGTCGGCTTGCCTACTTATAACAGGCCGGCCGGGTTGCGTAAAGCCCTTGAACACCTGCTGCTACAGGATTATCCAAATCTTGATATAGTTATTTCAGATAATTGCTCTACCGACCCGTTGGTTCAAGAAGTGATCCGTGAGTTTGCGGCAGCAGACAGCAGGATTCGCCCTTTCCGCCAGGAAGTGAACATAGGGCTGGAAGAGAACTTCAATTTCACATTCAATATGGCCAAAGCCGATTTGTTTATGTGGATGAGCGATGATGATTATTTTGACAGTAATTATATATCGGCATGCGTTCGTTTCCTGGAACAACATCCCGATTATGTACTATGCTCCGGTGTGGCAAAATATTATACTGGTACAAAGTTCCTGTTTACTGAAAATATGTTTTCTCTGAATCAGGAAAAGCCAATAAGCCGCATATTCTCGTATTTTTCAAAAGTTGGAAAGAATGGCAATTTTTATGGAATATTCCGAAACCGGCTATTTACTGAAAAGCCGATCGGGTTGCATATTGGATGTGACTGGTCATTCATGGCAAAATTATCCTTGCTTGGTAAACTCACTTATACAAATGAAAGCAGTTATCACAGATCAGCCGATGGCAATTCAGGTACAAAGAAAAAAATGATAAAAAAATTTGGGTTTAACAAACTGCAAGCCATTTTTTTTGAAACATATTCTGCTTATGTAATCGCTTCACATATTTTTAATGACAATACCGTCAATAAAAAATATAATCCCTATTATCAAAAACTTATCGTAACAATCGTTTTTTTTCAGATAAATTACCTGTTGCTGGCTAATTTTATAAA
>WBZP01005340.1_pt1 | contig 13113 bp, 12 predicted proteins | sample 5204301 | NCBI WGS metagenome assembly WBZP01 (sample SAMN12412401, study PRJNA552823) | activated sludge metagenome | isolation source: activated sludge from nitrification reactor of wastewater treatment plant... | place: USA: Pennsylvania | collected 2017
GGAGTCGGTGGCGATGGCTCGCGGGTTGAAGTCTCGGGGCTTCCGGTTCGTTGGGCCGACCACGGCATACGCGCTCATGGAGGCAGTGGGCATGGTGGACACGCATCTGGTGGGGAGCCATCGGCGTGGCTGCAGTGGGCTTTGGCCGTCGTCCTGAGCGGGCCTGTGAGCCGGAAGCGAACCGGCCTCTGAGCGGGCGATTTGGTGCCAGGCCCTGGGTCGTGGGTAGACTTCCGCAGTCCCTTCCGGGGACTCCCACCGAGGGAACTCGGGGCTGTAGCGCAGTTGGTAGCGCACCTCCATGGCATGGAGGGGGTCAGGGGTTCGAATCCCCTCAGCTCCACCGATGTGATGTCTCAAGACATCGGCGACAGGGCGAACCCTCAGGGCTCGCCCTGCTTCGCGTTTTGGGGTTGGTATGGGGAGTGCGAGGACAGCGACTCGCTCCCGCTGCCCCCCTTTGCACCGAGATCATGCCCCGTTTCATGTTGCCGATGTTAAAGTCTGCTTTATGAAAGATGGCTCGCCTACCCTGTTGCCGTTGCTGCGGTCGCGGGCGCAGGGGGAGATCTTGGCGTGGATCGTGTTGCACCCGGATCAGGAGTTTTCTTTGGTGGAGATCGCCCGGTCGGTGGGGGTGTCATCGCCGACGGTGATGCGGGAGGTGGATCGGCTCGCTGAAGCGGGGTTGATCCGTCAGGTGCGCCGGGGGAATCAGCGGATGGTGCGGGCCGAGACCGACTCAGTGGTGTTCGCACCGTTGGCGCAGTTGATGGCGGTGACGTTCGGGCCGGTGCCGGTGTTGCGGGAGTTGCTGGCCCCGGTCGAGGGGATTCGGGAGGCGCACATCTACGGGTCGTGGGCCGCGCGGTACGCACAGGTGCCGGGCCCGGTCCCGGGGGATATCGATGTGCTGGTGATCGGTACGGCCGATCCGGATGACCTGGATGCGGTGGCTGCCGCGGCCACGGCTCGGCTGGGGCGTGAGGTCTCTATCCGCCGGGTTCGCCCGACAGCCTGGGATGACGCTAAGGATGATGCGTTCAAGGCGACGGTGACCTCACGGCCGATGGTCGCGCTGCTGCCGGCGGGTGACCGCCCGTGACCAGGTGGGCCACCGGCGCCGAACAGATCACGGCGATGCTCGCCGCGGGTGAGTTGGAGCAGGTTGCCCCGTCCCCGCAGAACGCGGCGCGTCTTCTGGCCGAGGCCGACCGGCACCTGCGCTCGGCCGCGCTGCTGGCCGCCGACGATCCGGCCGGTGCCTACGACATGGTGTATGCCGCGGCTCGCAAGGCGATGGCGGCCGCCTTGGCGGTGCAGGGACTGCGGGCCACCAGCAAGGGCGGACACCTCGCGGTCCAGGAAGCCGTCACCGGGCAGTTGGGCGCCACCGGCTCGGTCGTGCGGCCTTTCGGCCGACTGCGGCGCACCCGTAACGACGCGGACTATCCCCGCCTGGACAGCCCCGAGCTGACCGCCGACGACGTACACGAGGACCTTCCCAAGGCCCGCCAGATCGTCGCCGCGATGGCCGCCCTGCTTCCCCACCTTCAACCCTGGCAATAGCGCCCTGTCACCGGCCGCGCTCCACACGGCGACGTGCACGATCCGGCGGATCATGGAGGTCGAAGGCGGCCGGTGGCCAGATTCGATCGCGGATGTGGTCCGGTTTGACGGTTGGATTCGACTTCGGTCGGCGTGAGTGCGGACACGTGTCGGCTGGCATTGGATGGACCCTTGTGGGCCGGGTCGGGTGCGCCCAGGCCGCATGAGACACAATGGCCACGTGAGCACCGACCGCGCAAGCCTGACCAAGTTCGCCTGGCTCTCCATCGCCGCAGCGCTCGCGACCATCGCCCTGAAGACCACCGCCTGGTGGATCACCGGGTCGGTGGGGCTCCTCTCCGATGCCGCCGAATCCAGCGTGAACCTGGTTGCCGCGATCGTGGCCCTCATCGCGCTGACCGTGGCGGCCCGCCCGGCCGATGACAGCCACCACTTCGGGCACAGCAAGGCCGAGTACTTCAGCGCGGCGGCCGAAGGCCAGATGATCTTCGTGGCGGCCATCTTCATCATTTGGACCGCTATCGAACGCTTCCTCAACCCTCGCCCGCTGGAGGATGTCGGCATCGGTTTGGCCATCTCGGTAATCGCCTCGATCCTCAACGGTTCGGTGGCCTTCGTCCTCATGCGCGCCGGCCGCGAGCACAACTCGTTGACCCTGACCGCCGACGGCAAGCACCTGCTGACCGATGTCTGGACCTCGGTGGGTGTCGTGGTGGGCGTGGCCTTGGTGTGGTTGACCGGGATCCAGCGCCTGGACGCCGTGGTCGCTGCCCTGGTCGGGCTCAACATCATCTGGACCGGCTGGAAGCTCCTGCAAGAGTCCTCGGCAGGCCTGATGGACGCCGCTCTGCCCGAGGAGCAATCCGCCGAGATCGCCCGGGTCATCGGCACCTTCAGCTCGTCGGAAGTGAGCTTCCACGGCCTGCGAACCCGCCTGAGTGGTCACCGGGGCTTCGCCGAGGTCCACATCTTGGTGCCGGGGGCGTGGTCGGTCACCGAGGGCCACAACCTGGCCGAACGCGTCGAGACCGCAGTCCAGGCAGCTGTCCCCGATGTCGCCCTGCTCACCCACCTGGAGCCTCGCGAGGACCCTCGCTCGTACGACGACTACCCCACCGAGGTCCCGGTCACCGGCGTCTAGGGCAGTCCGACCTGCTCCTTGAGCGCGGCGGCGGTCGCATCTAGCCGCGCGGCCACCCCGGGCTCCGCTCGGTCCACCCCAGCCGGCAGCAACTCCTGACACAGGAGCTCGCCGGTAGCCAGATCGCGGCGAATCACCACCCGCGCCAGTCGCTCACGGCCCAGACCCACCGAGTCCGCGAGCACCACCGACGCCTGAACCCGGTCACGGAAGGTGTCGACCACCTCCAGCGCCCCCGCAGCGGCTAGATCGAGCTGCCAGAGCTCCGGCCGAGAGTCATCGGCCCAACTCAGTCCCAGCCGCGAACTCTCCGGATCGAAACTGCCAGCGTCCACGAGGTGCCACGGCCGGCGCAGACGCACCAAGGCAGCGCCCTCGTGAGTCACCACAACACTGAGCGTATGAGCACCAATGACCAGGAACTCCTGCGGCAGTGACGCGAGCGTCCAGCCCATCACCCGCTCCCGGACCTCAGCACTCAAGGCCCGCTCGACCTCCTCAGGGAGCCGATGGCGCGCCCGCCGAGTAAAGATCGGGCTCACGCCAACTGCTCCTCTCGCGCCGTGACCCAGGCTCGCTGCAAGTCCGCCAACTCTCGCTGCCGCGCAGTGACCTGCTCTGGTGCCACCTCGGGCGCGTGCTCAAGGCGGCGAAGCCGCGCCGTGACATCGGCGATCTGCCGCGAGAGATCGGCCTCACGCACCCGCAAAGCCAGCGAACGGACATACCGGCTCTCCGGCATACCGGTCGAAGGATCGAGCTTGGTCGGCAGTGGCGCCACGGCCACTTGCGCGACATAGGACTGCAAGACCTCCGGCGCCTGCTGGACCACCTCGGCGACCCAGCGAGCGGTCGAGGTGCCCCAGGCCGAGGGCACTGCGGCCTTGACCGCCACGAAAACCGCTTCGTGGGCCGGCGCGGTGAAGGCCGCCGGTGGGATCACGTCGATGAGCTCGTGGCCGACGAGGGCGGGGTACTGCAAGATCGCCTGCAGCAGTTGCCGCTCGGCCTGCACGACCGGGTCGCGAGCGTCCGGCACCGGGTAGCCCACCTCCGCGACCTCGGACTCCTCGGCAGTGGTCGCCGAGTCCACCGCCGGTGAGGTGGCGTCCGCGCTGACGGTCAAACGACTGGATCGAGCCACCGCGTCCCGCACCTGGTCCACGTCCACCCCGAGCCACATCGAGACCGTGCGGGTGTACTCCGGGCGCAAGGTGACATCCCGAATCGAGGCGATGATCGGGGCGGCCGCCTTGATCGCCTGGACTCGGCCCTCGGCGTTCTCCAGGTCGAAGCGGGCAATCGTGGTGCGCACCGCGAACTCGAACATCGGGATGGCCTCGTCCACGAGCGCGGCCACCGCGGCCTCCCCTCGGGCGAGTCGCAGATCGCAGGGGTCCATGCCCTCGGGAGCCACCGCCACGAAGGATTGCGCTGCCCACCGTTGGTCCTCGGCGAAGGCCCGCATGGCGGCCTTCTGGCCGGCCGCGTCGCCGTCGAAGGTGAACACCACCCGGGCGGGCGCCTGGTCGGCCTCGTCACGCATGATTCGCCGCAGGATCTTGATGTGCTCGACCCCGAATGCCGTCCCGCAGGTCGCGACCGCACCATCGACCCCACTGAGGTGGGCCGCCATCACGTCGGTGTACCCCTCGACGATGACCGCGCGCCGCTCCCCCGCGATGCTCTTCTTAGCCAGATCCAGGCCGTAGAGGACCGAGGACTTCTTGTAGATCACCGTCTCGGAGGTGTTCAGGTACTTGGCGGGATTGCGGTCATCCTCAAAAAGGCGGCGCGCGCCGAAGCCCACGGTGTCACCGGTGATATCCCGGATGGGCCACATCAACCGCCCCCGGAAGCGGTCATAGACGCCGCGCGAGCCCATGCCGACCAGCCCGGCGGCCGCCAACTCGTCAGCGTTGAACCCTCGCCCGCGCAGGTGCCGAGCCAACTCCTCGCCACCTCGCGGCGAATACCCCACTCCGAAGCGCTCAGCCGCGATGCGGTCAAAACCCCTCTCCCGCAAGAAGTCTCGCGCCGGTCGAGCATCTGGGCGGTCGATCAGCGCCTCGGCATAGAACTCCTCAGCCACTCGATGGGCCTCGATGAGCCGAGAGCGTTTGCCGAGCCCGGCCTCCCCCGAGCGCGGCCCGCCGCCCTCCTCGTACCGCAATTCCATCCCGAGTTTGGCCGCCAAGCGCTCGACGGTCTCGGAAAAGGTGAGGTGCTCCATCTCCATCACGAAGGAGATGACATCGCCGCCGACCCCGCAGCCGAAGCAGTGGTAGGAGCCCGCCGAGGGGCGCACATGGAAGGACGGCGACTTCTCGTCATGGAAGGGACACAGACCCTTGAGCGAGCCGATCCCGGCCGGACGCAGGGTGACGTGCTCGGAGACGACGGCCTCGATGGAGGTGCGCTCCTTGACAGAGGTGATGTCCTCAGCCTTGATCTTGCCCGCCACAATGCCTCCTCAGGCCGCGAGTCTAAGCCAGGACCGCGGTCCCGTCAGTTGCTATCCCCAGGGCGGCCACACCACGCCTGATGCAGGGCCAAGGCCCGCGCATCAGTCAGCGAGGCCACCTGGTCAAGCAAGACCCGCAGCGCCTGGTCCTCCCCGTGCGCGGCCTCCCAGTCGGCCCGCAGGTCACCGTCCAGGCGCGTGGGATCAGCCGCGTATGCCGCCACGAGGTCGTGGATGACCTCCCGCTCGTGCTCTTGGACCACCAGTCGTCGGTTGGAGCTCATCACGTAGTGCGCGGCAACCGCCTTAAGGACAGCCACCTCCGCCCGCGTCTGGTCTGGGACGACCAAGCCAGCGGCATACCGCGCGAGGTCGCCCGGCCCGGTCACCTCCCGAGTGGCGATTTCGACGGCGAGCGCAAACCGGCCGATGAGCTGCGAGGTCATGTCCTTGAGCCGAGCCAGGTCGCGCCGCGAGCGATCAAACCCGGTCGGCACCGCCCCAGAGCTCAGCAGCCGATCCATCGCCGCGATGAGGCTGCCCTCGTCGAGATCCGTGGCGTACACCGCCCCGGCGACACCGACGACGCTGCCGACCTCGGCGCGATCCCGCAGCCAGCGCGGGTCGAGATGCCCCGAAGCAATCGCATCCTCCACGTCATGCACCGAGTAGGCGACGTCATCGGACCAGTCCATCACCTCGGCCTCGAAAGCCCGAACCCGGTCAGGCGCCCCCACGCGGACCCACTCAAACACCGGAAGGTCATCGGCGTACACGCCGAATTTCGTTGTGGGATAAGGCGCTTCACCACTAGCCCAGGGGTACTTCACGGTCGCATCGAGGCTCGCCCGAGTGAGGTTGAGGCCCGCGGGACGTCCATCGGCGTGGGTGCGCTTGGCCTCGAGGCGCGTGAGAATGCGCAGGGATTGGGCATTGCCCTCGAATCCGCCGATGCCCGCCGCGGCCGCATTGAGGGCCGTCTCACCGTTGTGCCCGAACGGCGGATGCCCGAGGTCGTGCGCGAGACACGCGGTATCGACGACATCGGCATTGCAGCCCAGGGCGGCGCCCAACTCGCGGCCAATCTGGGCCACCTCGAGGGAGTGCGTCAGGCGATTGCGGACGAAGTCATCGGCCCCGGGAGAGAGCACCTGGGTCTTGGCCGACAGGCGCCGAAGGCTGGCGCTGTGCAGGAGCCGGGCGCGGTCGCGGGCAAAGTCATCACGGTCCGTGCGTTTCTGGTCGGGATCCTCGGCGACCCACCGCTCCCGGTCGGCGGCGGCATACGTCATGAAGCGGCCTTTGCGGCAGCCGCTGCCCGAGCCAGCCAGGCCGGCATCTCGCCATAGCGCTGGGTCGGGATCAACTGTCCTGCAGCGCAATCCGCGACCAGTTGTGTGAGGCGACGCTCACGGGTGGCTTCCTGCTTGGCGCTCACCACCCACGACCGCGCCGTCCGCTGATAGCCCTGCGTGGCCTCGGCCCAGAAGGCGGCCGCAGCTGGGACCGCGGCGAGGGCTGCCTCCTGCTCCGGCCCCCACTGCACGGCAGGCTGCTCGTAGGCATAGATCCCGCTGCGCTCGGGCTTGCGCAAGGCGTATGCCGCCAGCCCGGCAGGCTGCATCCGGCCCTGCGCAATGAGCTCCTCAACGAGCCCGATATTGACCGTCGACCAGGCGCTGGTGGCTCGGCGGGGAGTCCAGCGCTGCCGCACGGCCACCTCGTCGATCCGGTGAACCACCGAGTCGATCCAGCCGTAGCAGAGCGCCTCCACGACCGCGTCCTCCCAGGTCAGTTGAAACTCGTGCCCAGCGAGCCGGGCAGCCTTCTTGACCAGGCCCATCCACAGCTCGGGTGCGCTGTCGTGATGCTCGGCCAACCACTCACGGAAGTCCGCGGCATCACGAAAGAAGGTGACCCCACCGATCTGCTTCACGGCCTCATCCTCGCAGCCTCAGCCGCCGGAGGTGTCGAGCTCGGCCTCGGCAACGAGCCGCTGCTGCTCGGCGTTGAGTTCACGCGAACGCAGCCAACCGTCCGGGAGGGCAACCACCCGCGGCGAACCCGCCCGGCCACGCTGCCCCTCGGCGGCCTCGCCGGGCCAGGGCGCGTCCAGATCCATCCCCCCGATGAGGTCGTCGAGGGCCTGCAAAGAATCGACCAAGGCCAACTGATGGCGGACCTGCGAGCCCGCCGGGAAGCCCTTGAGGTACCACGCAATGTGCTTGCGGATGTCCCGACAGCCCCGCAACTCGTCGCCGTCGTGGAAGTCCACCAGGTATGCCGCATGCCGCCGCAAGGTGTCCGTCACCTCGCGCAGCGTGGGGCTCACCCGAGCATCCGAGCCGGCAAAGGCCGCCGCCAGATCGGTGAAGAGCCACGGTCGGCCCAGACATCCGCGGCCCACGACCACGCCATCGCAGCCGGTCTCGGCGACCATCCGCAGCGCGTCCTCGGCGCTGAAGATGTCGCCATTGCCGAGCACCGGGATGCCGACGGCCTCCTTCAGGCGGGCGATCGCCGACCAATCGGCCGTGCCCGAGTACGCCTGAGCCGCGGTGCGGGCATGCAGCGCGACGGCCGCGGCACCCTCGGCCTCTGCCCGCCGCGCGGCATCGAGATAGGTCACATGCTCGGCGTCGATCCCGACCCGCATCTTGACCGTCACGGGCACGGCATACGGCTGCGCCTCGCGCACCACCGCAGCCACGATCGAGGCGAAGAGCTCGCTCTTCCACGGCAGCGCCGCTCCCCCACCCTTGCGGGTGACCTTGGGAACCGGGCAGCCAAAGTTGAGATCGATGTGATCGGTGCGATCCTCGGACACCAGGATTCGGGCCGCCTGACCCGCGGTCACCGGATCCACCGAATACAGCTGCACCGAGCGCGGCGACTCATCGGGGTCATGCGAGATCAGCTGCATGGTGCGCTCGTTGCGCTCCACCAGGGCCCGCGAGGTGACCATCTCGTTGACATACAGGGTGCTGGCCCCGCTGGCACCGCCGGCCTCGAGGCCAGCCGAGCCGTACTCGCGGCAGAGCCGACGAAACGCCCGGTTGGTGATGCCGGCCATCGGCGCCAGGACGACCGGCGACTCGATGGTGAGTCGGCCGATGCGCAGGGCGGGCAGCACAGGGGTAGCAAGCGACATGGTGGGCAGCATTCTCCCATTGACCGCGGCAGCTACGCACCGGCTCGTGTGCTGTGATGGTGGGGTGAGCGCGCTGATCTCGGCCGAGGAACTCGCCGCTGCCCTCGGGCGGGGCGAGGTCGTCGTGGTGGACGTCCAGTACTCCCTCATGGGTCCGCCGAGCGAGGAGTTGTATGCCGCGGGCCACCTGCCCAGTGCGCCGCACCTCTCGCTCAATGCCGCCCTGGCCGGTCAGCCGGGTGCGCACGGCCGCCATCCGCTGCCCGATCCGCTGGTCCTGCAGCAAGCCCTGCGGGACTGCGGGCTGCATGAGGACACCGAGGTCGTGGTGTACGACCAGCAGACCTCGCTGGCCTCCGCACGGGCGTGGTGGATTCTGCGGTGGGCCGGGCACCCGCAGGTTCGCGTGCTCAACGGTGGCCTGGACGCCTGGCGCGCGGCCGGTGGCGCGGTGACCACTGAGCCCGTCCACCCCGAGGTCGGCACGATCACCGTGCGACCCGGGTCGGTGGCCGTCCTGGATGCGACCGGCGCCGCCACGATGGCCGCCCAGGGCATCCTGCTCGATGTGCGCGCTGCTGAGCGCTATCGCGGTGACAGCGAACCGATCGATGCCGTCGCCGGGCACATCCCGGGCGCCATCAATCTGCCCATCTCGGAACTCCTGGACGAGCGCGGGGCCTTCCTCGCGGCGCCATCGCTGAGAGCACGCCTGACCGCGGCCGGGGTGCATCGGGATACGCCCGTCGGCGCCTCTTGTGGCTCCGGAGTGACTGCTGCCCAGGCAGTCCTGGCCATGCACGAGGCCGGCATCACCGCGATCCCCTATGTCGGCTCGTGGAGTGAGTGGATCGCCGACCCGGCCCGGCCGATCGCCACCGGCCCGAATCCCTGACATGCGCAATCCCCCGAGTTCCCGGGCTGCCGAACTGGCAGCGGCCTTGACCGAGGTCGACGCGGCGGCATTCGACATCGTTGCCGACTGGCTGCGGGCTCGACCGGAGGAGCCTGAGCCCTCGTGGCCGGCGAGCGAGCGGAGGGCGGCGGCCTACCTCGATCGTGTGGCCGCCCGCGATCTGCCGCCCACCGAGCGCCGCAGCCTGCTGGAGGCGGCCCAAGACAGTCTCGGCGACGAGGATCCCGTCCTGGCCGCCCAGATCGAGGCCGATCTGACGATGGTTGCGTATGCCGAGGGTCGCGTCGATGCCCCTCTCGGGGCGGCTGTGATTGCCCGCGATCTGGAAGCCGCCGGTCACCTGCGTGAGGCCGCCGAGATCTGGCGATCCCTGGCCTGGTTCGGGTCCCCACCGGGCAGTGAGCGGGCCGTCGAAGCGGCCAGGGCCGCCGCGAACCTCTCATTGCGCGCCCAGGAACCCCTGCGCTGCGCCTTGGCCCTCGTCGAGGCGGCCATGCATCTCTCGGCCAGCGACACCGTGACCGCCGAGCAGGCGCTGCAGGAGGCTCGGGCACTGGCGCCCAGCCATCCAGTGATTCAGGCCATGGCCGACGATACTGCCGCCCGAATCGCCACCCACGCCGGTGACCTCGACCGCGCGGCAGACCACTTGGCGACCTCGGCCGCCCGCCCCGGCGCGCCTGACGCCGTCACGCTGACTCATCTCATGGACCTGTGCGCCACCCACCTGGCGCGCGGTGACTGGTCGGCACTATCCGCGGCAGCCGCCTCAGCGATGGCGTCAGCGGCGGATTCCGGGGCACCCCTGATCGGCGATCTGGCGCAGGGTTATCTCGGCATCGCGGCCGCTATGACGGGCGAGCACCAGCGCGCCGAGGAACTCCTGGACGCGGCGCTGCCGGTCCTGGCGCGCCAAGGGCAACCTCTGGCTGGCCCAGTCGCGGCCACCCTCGGCGACCTGCAGGCGATGCGCGGCCAGCTCGGGCACGCTGCCGCCTCCCAGGCCGCGGCGGCCGCGGCCTACGCGGAGCATGGCCACGATGATCACGCCGCGGACGCGCTTATGGTCGCCGCCGAGTTGGCCGCCCACGCCGAGGATGGCGAGACCTCGCAGCGGTACTACCTCGCGGCCGAGGAGGCCTACGCCGTGCGCGGCGAGGTGCACGGCTGGACCCAAGCCGCCCGAGGGGCCATCGTCGCGCTGGTCGACGAGGCCAATGCCGATGACTGTGTTGCCCGCTTAGACGCCTTGCCGGCGCGGGCGTGGGAACTGGCTCAGCGGCATACCGACGTAGAGATGGACTGGGACGAGCTCGATCTGCAGTTGGCCTGCCAAGGCGCCCAGGTTTTGGTCGCGGTCGGGCGCATCGATGACGCCATCGCGCGCCTGGAAGCGGCCGAGGCTGAGGCCCAGGAGCACGAGCTGACCGGTCATGCCTGGCTGCTGCGCACGGAGCGTGGGCTCGTCCTGGCCGACGCCGATCGGCTCGACGAAGCAGAGCCGGTGGTCCGCCCGGCACTAAGCGAATTGGTGGGTCTCGGTGAGAGCGCGGCAGCCGCGCAGGCCGCCGACGTCCTCGCCCAGGCCCTGGAGCGCGCCAGCCGCCTCAATGAAGCGCGCGTGCTCCGCGAGCGCTATCCCGGCGCCTAACCTGCCTCTGGATTTCGGGGTCACCCCGAAATCCCCAGTTTGTCGGACTTTCCTTCCCCGCAGTTCTCGGGAAAGTCTTGTGTCAGGGGCGCGAGGTGGCTCGCTCGGCCCGACACTTCCGGCCGAGCGAGCTCAGCAGCCGATCAGGCGCTGGGCCAGCCAGCCCTGCACCTGGTCCAGCGCCACGCGCTGCTGGGCCATGGTGTCGCGCTCGCGGATGGTGACGGCCTGGTCCTCGAGGGTGTCGAAGTCGACTGTGATGCAGAACGGCGTCCCGATCTCGTCCTGGCGCCGGTAACGGCGACCGATCGCACCGGCGTCGTCGAACTCGATATTCCAGTTCTTGCGCAAGGCGGCCGCGAGGTCACGCGCCTTGGGTGAGAGATCGGCATTGCGGGACAGGGGCAGCACGGCCGCCTTGATCGGCGCCAACCGGGGGTCGAGTGCCAGCGAAACCCGTTTGTCGACACCGCCCTTGGTGTTGGGTGCCTCGTCCTCGCGGTAGGCGTCAATCAGGAAGGTCATCAACGAGCGCGACAGCCCGGCCGCCGGCTCGATGACATACGGCATGTACCGCTCGCCGGTGGTCTGGTCAAAGAACGACAGGTCGCTCCCGGACGCCTGGCTGTGAGCCGTCAGATCGAAGTCGGTCCGGTTCGCGATGCCCTCGAGCTCGCCCCACTCCGAGCCAGCGAAATTGAAGCGGTACTCGATGTCGACCGTGCGCTTGGCGTAGTGCGAGAGCTTCTCCTTCGCGTGCTCGTAGTGCCGCAGGTTCTCGGCCCGAATGCCCAGGTCGACGTACCACCGGGTGCGCTCGTCGATCCAGTACTGGTGCCAGTGCTCGTCGTCGCCCGGCGGAACGAAGAACTCCATCTCCATCTGCTCGAACTCGCGGGTACGGAAGATGAAGTTGCCGGGGGTGATCTCGTTGCGGAAGGACTTGCCGACCTGCGCGATACCGAAAGGCGGCTTCTTGCGGGCCGCGCCCTCGACGTTCTTGTAGTTGATGAAGATGCCTTGGGCGGTCTCCGGGCGTAGGTAGTGCAGTCCGGACTCGTCCTCGATGACCCCAAGGTAGGTCTTGAGCATCATGTTGAACTCGCGCGGCTCGGTCCACTGGCCGCGGGTGCCACAGTCGGGGCAGCCCAGCTCGGTGAGCGCCACATTGTCGGGATCGATGTCCTTGCCAGCCTTGCCAGCCTTGGCCGCCTTGGCGGCATAGGCCTCCTGCAAATGGTCCATCCGGTGGCGCTTGTGACAGTTCAGGCACTCGATCAGCGGATCGGTGAAGGTCCCGACGTGGCCACTGGCGACCCAGGTCTGGCGAGGCAGGATGATCGAGGAGTCCAGGCCGACGACATCCTCACGGCCATGCACCATCGCCTTCCACCACTGGCGGCGAATGTTCTCCTTGAGCTCGACCCCGAGTGGGCCGTAGTCCCACGCCGACCGGGTGCCTCCGTAGATCTCGCCACACGGGAACACGAACCCGCGGCGCTTGCACAGGGAGACGACGGTATCGACGGCGGAGACGGGGGCAGCCATGCGCCCCAGGCTATCGAGCGGGGCCGCCGACTCCCCAATCGGTTTCGCCCGGCTAGGCTCAGGCCTCGTGTCCGACCTTCGTCATCGCATTGAAAGCGCCAGCGCCCCGACGCTGACCCGGCTGGCCGGCCTGCCTAAGGCGGTGCCCTTCCTGGTCGTGCTTGCGCTGGTGGTTGGCGGCTTCCTCATCAAGGGCTGGGGATGGCTCTTGCTCGCCATCGTCGCCGTCCTGCTGGGGTGGTTCCTGTACATCGCCTGGCCGACCCTCAGCGCGCCCGGCCGGATGCTGCGACTGGCCGTCATTGGCATCACGGTCGCCATGACGTTGACCCAGGCCTTCCCGCGGTAGTTCCCGGATCGGCGCGTGGGCGCCTAGTTGACAATCATTCTCATGTAATCAAGAATGATTCTCATGTTCGTCCGATCGCGCCTTCGCCTTGTGCTGGGCGTGAGCCTGGCCGCGATCTCGCTCGGCGGCTGCACTGCCGCCACCTCGACCGATCAGCCAAAGACGCTCGCGATCAGCGCCGCCTTCTATCCGCTCGCGTATGCCGCTGAGCAGGTCGGCGGCCCGGCCGTGACCGTCACGACGGTCACCAAGCCCGGCGCGGAGCCACACGACCTCGAACTGACCCCTCAGGACGTTGCCGGGCTGATTCACAGCTCGACGATC
>WBZP01005341.1_pt1 | contig 13113 bp, 12 predicted proteins | sample 5204301 | NCBI WGS metagenome assembly WBZP01 (sample SAMN12412401, study PRJNA552823) | activated sludge metagenome | isolation source: activated sludge from nitrification reactor of wastewater treatment plant... | place: USA: Pennsylvania | collected 2017
ACCCGAAACCGTCGATCCGCCCGCGCGGCCAAGTCGGTTCGAGAAGACGGCGGTCGTCGCCGACGCCAGCCTGCTTCTGACGACCATGGATCGCGTCGGTGCCCTCCACGCGACCTCCGCCGACGGACTGGACGGCCACCCCGGCTCTGGCTGCGAGCTGGCGATCCAGGATGGTCGTACCAACGACTTGTGAGGTCGGTCCGCCCGCTGGTGCTGTGTACAACACCGGCCGCGGCGTCTTGTTGCCCGGTAGTCTGGGCGAGTGCAGTTCGATCGAGTGACCGTGGACCCGGATCGGATGGGTGGCGTGCCCTGCGTGCGTGACCTGCGCTTTCCTGTGGCCTCCATCGTTGCGATGGTGGCGGATGGCATGTCCACCGACGAGATCCTGGCTGAGCATCCCGATCTCGAGGCCGAGGACGTCGTCGAGTCGCTCCGCTACGCAGCTCTCGCGGTCCAGGAGAGAGAGCTCCCGCTGCTGCGTCCCGCGTGAGGCTGCTGCTCGACCAGAACCTGTCCCCGCTGCTGGCGGAGCAGCTGGTCGCAGCTGGCCACGACGCGGTCCACGTGCGGTCGCTGGGCATGAGCGCCGCCAGCGACGTCACGATCCTGGACGAGGCGGCGGCAGCGGCCAGGGTGGTGGTCTCGGCGGACACCGACTTCGGTGAGCTCCTTGCCCGGACCAACGCCGGGGCGCCTTCGGTGCTGCTGCTGCGTCGACAGGACCACCGACGGGCGGCACAGGTCGCGGAACTGCTCCTCCTCAACCTCCCGATCGTCGCCGACGAACTGGACGCCGGAGCAATCGTCGTGCTCGACGATGACCGGATCCGGGTGCGTCGACTGCCACTTCGACCTCCTGAGGACCGGTGATGTTGCCGTCGAATCCAGGCAGGGAGATCCTCGGTGCGAAGTGGCTAGTGACTCCCGTCGGGGCCGTCGTCGTGGGATCCTGACCCGCGATGACCGATCGACCTGTCAACCTCAACCCGTCGGGACCGCCCGAGACGATCCTCGACCCCGAGCCGGCGGCGACCGAGTCCGCCCTCGAGGCCGCCCTGTCCCGCCCGACCGACGAGCAGCGCCGCGCCGTGGCCGACGTGGTGGCGGCGAACCCCCGGTGCCTGCAGGCGTGGGCCGAGCTCGGTGACCGGGGCCGTGACGACGTCGAGTCCTACGCCTACTACCGCATCGGCTACCACCGCGGGCTGGACCGGCTCCGGGCCTCGGGCTGGCGGGGCAGCGGCTACGTGCGGTGGGCGCACCCCACCAACCGGGGGTTCCTGCGGTCCCTCGCCGGGCTGCGAGCCATGGCGGCGCAAATCGGAGAGGTCGACGAGGAGGAGCGCTGCCGGCACTTCCTGGCACAGCTCGACCCTGACCACTTCAGCCCGGAGCCCTGAGCGGCGCTCGACGCGCCACGGTCAGATCCGCACCCGCTCCCGGTCGTCGAGGATCAGGTCTTTCCGGGCCCGGCTGCCCCGGAGCCGGGACGGACAGGCGAGGTCACCTCTCCCCCACCATCGGCGAGGTCGCCACCGTCGGTCTCTTCGAACCCGTCGGAGCGATCGGGGGCGGTGAGGATGCCGCCTCCGGGGTCGACCGCCACGTCCTGGGCGGCGCGGCGCCAGGTGCGGTTGCGGGCCGAGAGCATCCAGCGCTCCAGGGGCTGCAGCACGTCGCTGCGGATCCGACGCTCCGCGTCGAGCGCCTGGCGTTCGGCCAGCAGCGTCATCGAGTTCTCGTAGCCGCGGTCGATCAGCTCGGCGGTGTGGGAGAAGTCGTCGTAGCGGATGTCGGGTCGCTGCCCCGGCGGCAGCACGACCGCTTCGACCCCGTCGGGCAGGGCGGCCAGGTCGCGGGCGAAGCGCCCGTTTCGCGCCACCCAGTACGCCTGGAGCGCGGCGTCGATCGGCCGGCGGATCTCGGCGTCGGGCTTGCCGTGGCGGCCGACGTGCAGGACGTAGATCTCGCGGCACCCCAGCTCGACGGCCCGGGAGATGGGCACGTTGTCGACCACCCCACCGTCGAGGTAGCGGCGGCCCTCGACGGTCACGGCCGGGAACACGGCGGGCAGCGCGGCGGATGCCAGCACCGCCGGGACCAGGTAGCCGTCGTCGAACCAGTGCTCGGCCGCGGTCTCGATCTCGGCCGCGACGCACTGGAACGGAACGGTCAGCTCGTCGAAACGGCGGGTGGCGCCGAGCAGCACCTCGAGGCCGCGCCGCAGGCCGTCGGCGGCGTGCAGCGACTCGCCCTTGCGGATCAGCTGAAGCATCGACGGCACCCGCGACGACGGCATGACCTCCTCGAACGCCCCCCTCCAGTGCTCCTCCAGGCGGGTCATGCCGGCAACGGTGGGGTCGAGCGCGTACGCCGCGCCGTTCATGGCGCCGACCGAGCAGCCGAGGACGACGTCGGGGACGATGCCGTGCTCGGTGAGGGCCTTGAGCATGCCGACCTGCAACGAGCCCAGGTTCCCGCCCCCGGACAGCACGAACGCGACGCGGGGCTTGCGTCGGGTGAGCGACTTCAGGGTGGCCACGGCGCAGAGGCTATGGGTTCACGGCCCGCGTCATCGGCCGCGTCGAGCACGGCTCGCACGTAGCGGGCGAACTCGTCGGGATGAGACAGGTGGGCACCGTGGCCGGCGCCGGCGATGTCGAAGCGGGTCGCCCTCGGCAGCCGTTCGGCCAGCTCCTCGGCCGCGGCCCGCCAGGCGCCCACGCTGGCACCGCCGAGGCCGACGACGACTGGGACCGCCACCGCGTCCAGGCGGGGTGAGCCGTCCGGGCGCTGCAGATCGCGCAGCTCGGCCACGAGCTGTGCACCCTCGGCCCGTCGGGTCTCACGGTCGCGCTCGCGCAGGCCGTCCCAGGTCCGATCCCCGACCACGAAGCGGTAGAACGCCTCGGCCGCGGCGCGGGGCCCGCCGGTCCGGTCAGCGGCCAGAGCGACGTCCGCGCCGCCGGAGCGGTAGTTGTCGAGGGTCGGCACCGGTGACTCGAAGGCGCCCAGGGAGACGAGGCCGTCCGGTGCTCCCTCGGCCCAGCGCAGCGCAACCGTCCCGCCCAGGCTGTGGCCGACGACCACGACCCGATCGGCGCCGGTCCAGCGGGCGATGCGGTGCAGATCCGCGGCCTGGTCGTCGAGGTCGTCCGCGGTCCCGGCGGAGAGCGAGGTGGCGTAGCCCCGACGGTCGTAGGCGCACACGTCGAGGTCGCCGAGGCGGCGCATCACCCGCCCGAAGCTGGCGGCGCGGTCCATCGCCCCGTGGACGAGGACGACGGCGGGACGGCTCGGATCGCCGTCGGTCGGGCGGCGCCGGATCACGCCGAGACCGTCGACGACGTCGTGGCTCAGCGGCGCGGGCGGCGCCGGATCGGGACTGCTCACCGGGCTCAGGGCACGCGGGCCAGGTGCAGCACGTCGGTGGAGCGCGACCGTGAACCCGCCCCGGCGAGCACGGCGACGGTCTGGCCGGGACGGACCAGCCCGGCGTCGCGGGCCTGCACGATCAGGTCGTCCATCAGGGCGATCGTGTCGACGTGGCGGGGGGCGCGCAACGTCGTGGTCCCCCAGCTGAGCGACAGCTGGCGCAGCGTCCGGTCGTCGGGGCTGAAGCCGATGAGCGGCATGGCCGGACGGAACCGGGCGGTCGAGCGCACGGTCAGGCCGCTGTCGCTGATGCAGATGATGGCGGCGACGCCCATCTCGGTAGCCGCGCGCCACGCCGCTGCGGTCATCGCGTCGGTGAGCTTGTCCTCGGAGCTGTTGCCGACAGCGGAGCGCCGCAGGTGGCGGATCCGGCGCGCCCAGGCGTCGTAGTCGAACTCCTGGTCGGCCCGCTCGGCGACGCGGCTCATGGTGGCCACCGCGTTGACCGGGTCGATCCCGACCGCGCTCTCGGCCGAGAGCATGACCGCCGAGGTGCCGTCGAAGATGGCGTTGGCGACGTCGGAGACCTCGGCGCGCGTCGGCGTCGGTGAGGTGATCATCGACTCGAACATCTGGGTGGCGGTGATCACCGGCTTGCCGCCGCTGATGCAGTCCCGGGTGATCTGCTTCTGCAGGTGCGGGAGCTCCTCGATGCCCAGCTCGGTGCCCAGGTCGCCGCGGGCGATCATGATCGCCCCGGACGCCTCGATGATCCCCTGGAGGTTCTCGACCGCGGCACGCGTCTCGATCTTGGCGACGACGAGCGGTCCGCGGGGGTGCGGTTCGGTGCCGATGCGGCGGATGTCGTGAGCGGAGCGGACGAAGCTGAGCGCGACCATGTCGACGCCCGCGTCGACGAAGGCGTCGAGCAGGTGCAGGTCGGTGGGGGTCGGTGTCGACAGGCTGAGTCGGTCCGACGAGATGTGCAGTCCGGGACGGCCCTGGACCGGGCCGCCGTACAGGACGGTGGCCTTGGCGGCGTCGCCATCGACCGATTCGACCTGGATGACGACGCTGCCATCGCCCACCGGGAGGTGGTCGCCGGGGTGGATGTCCTTGAGGAGGTTCTGGTAGTCGACGCCGAGGACCGACGTGTCGGAGGTGTCACGGCCCGGGATGAGGGTGAGCGGCGCTCCGGTGTCGAGGATGGTCGGGCTGTCGCCGAACGAGCCGAGGCGGACCTTGGGTCCCGGCAGGTCGATCAGCACCCCGATGTGACGGCCGAGCTCCTCGGACACCGCCCTGACGGTGCGGTAGCGGGCCATGGCGTCGTCGAGGGTGCCGTGGGCGAGTCCGATGCGGATGACGTCGGCGCCGACCTCGATCAGGCGGCGCAGCACGTCGGGCGAGTCCGACGCGGGGCCGATCGTGGCGACGATCTTGGTACGGCGGGGCATGGCTCCACGCTACGTCGGTGGGCGCGTACCCATGCATCCGGTTCCGAACGGGGCTCGGTGGGAGATCTTCGAACGGGTGGAGTTGCCCGGACCCGTCCGTCAGGACCTGGGGACCTGCGCCCAGGGCAGGTCCTTGTCGACCCGTACGTCGCCGGGCAGGCCGAGCACCCGCTCGCCCAGGATGTTGCGCAGCACCTCGGACGTTCCGCCCTCGATCGAGTTTGCCCGGGCCCGCAGGAAGTTCTTGTGCATGTCGTCGGTGAAGAGGGCGTGGCGGGGACGCACGAACTCGTAGCTGCCGTACAGCATCCCCTCGGGTCCCATGATGTCGACCGCGAGCGAGAAGATCTTCTTGTTCAGCTCGGCCATGGCGAGCTTGGCCACCGATCCCTCGGGGCCGGGAGTGCCCGCCTTGCGGTTGGCGGCGGCGCGCAGGTTGGTCAGTCGGTTGACCTCGGCCTGGATCCACAGCTGGGTGACCGCGTCGCGGGTGACCGGGTCGTCGGAGCCGGAGCGCTTCCACTGCTCGAGCAGCTGACCGATCGGGCCCGATCCCCGGGGCGGGGTGCCGCCGCCGATCGACACCCGCTCGTTCATGAGCGTGGTGATCGACACGCCCCAGCCCCGGCCGACCTCGTCGACCCGCATCGAGTCGGGGATGCGCACGTCGGTGAGGTACACCTCGTTGAACTCGGCCTCGCCGGTCATCTGACGCAGCGGCCGGACCTCGACGCCGGGCAGCTCCATGTCGACGATGAACGCGGTGATGCCCCGGTGCTTGGGCAGGTCGGGATCGGTGCGGCAGATCACCAGGCCGTAGCGGGCGATGTGGGCCAGGGTCGTCCACACCTTCTGGCCGTTGACGATCCACTCGTCGCCGTCCCGCTCGGCCTTCATGGCCAGCGACGCCACGTCGGATCCCGCGCCGGGCTCGGAGAACATCTGGCACCAGATGTGCTCGTTGGAGAACAGCGGGCGCAGCAGCTGCTTCTGCTCGTCGGTGCCGTGGGTGAGCACCGCCGGCGCGCACATGCCGTAGCCGATCGGGTTCTTGGCGCCGCCCATCGGGCCCTTGGCGGCGCTGACCCGCTGGATCACGGTGCGCTGCAGCTTGGGGCTGACCCCCAGCCCTCCGAGGCCCTCGGGGAAGTGCACCCAGGCCAGGCCCGCGTCGTACTGGGCCTCGAGGAACTCCTTCTCGGGGGTGTCGGCCGGCGGGTGCTCGGCAAGGAGGCGTTCGACGGCGTCGATCACACGCTGCTCGTCGGCGTCGACCTCGGCGCCGGTGGACGGTTCGGTGAGCGACATCGCTGGACCCCCTGTTGTGTCGCCGGGTTCGGCTTGACCGATCGGTCAAGTTAGCCCGACCGGAACCTGGGGGTCGCAATCGACGAGGTGTGTCGATTCCCACCCCCAGAAGCGTGGGCCCGGTGGCGGGTGGGCGCTCAGTTGAGACGGGCTCGCAGGCGCACCGACGCGGCACGGTGCTCGTCGGCCCGGGCGTGATCCTCGTCGGCCAGGCGGTCGTGGACCAGGGCCGCCTCGAGGAAGCGACCCTCCTCGGCGAGCACCCCCGCGAGTTGGCGACGCTCGCCGATGCCCGCTCCGGGCATCGCGGCCTGGAGGCGCAGCACGTCGACGAAGCCGTGCCGGTCGCCGCCGCGGAGGTGGGCGGCGCGGAGGTTGTTGAGGACCCGGGTGACGATGTCGACCGGCCCGGTCGGGGTGAGGAACGCCGGGTCGAACGGCGCGGTCGGTCCGTGCAGGCCGGCGAACAGCCGTCGGCAACCGGCCAGGTCCAGGACCCGGCCACTGTCGAACGCATCCAGGAAGAGGTCGTCGTCGGAAGCGTCCCGCAGCAGGAAATGCCCCGGCATGCCGATGCCCAGGAGCGTGACCCCGCGCCGTCGCCCGATCTCCATGGCCAGGACCGACAGCGTGATCGGGATGCCGGTCCGACGGTCGATCACCCGGTCGATGCGGCTGTTGTCGGGGTCGTAGTAGTCGCTGCGGTTCCCGTGGAAGCCGAGTCCGGTGAACAGGCCTCGGCACATCTGCACGCTGTCGCCGGCGGGGACCATGTCGGCGAGCTCGTCGATGCGGCCGATGACAGCGTCGGGATCGACGTCCGGACGGCCGGCGGTGGCGATCAGCGCGAGGGCCCGGTCGAGCGGTTCGGCCCCGCCCGCGACGAGGGCACCGAACTCGGCCACCGCGTCAGCATCCTTCATCGCCGCCACCGTACGCGCCCCGGTCACCGCTCCGTCCCGCAGCTCTGTCTCGCAGCTCTGTCCCGCACAGACGCGGTGATCACCGCGTCTGTGCGGGACAGAGCAGGGTGGGGACGGGGTCCGTCGACGGAGGGTACGGTGCCGGCCCATGAGCGACGAGCTGTTCTACCCGGGGGCGCACGCTGAGAGCCGTCCCGACGCCATCGCCTACCGGATGGTCGGCGCCGACGGAACGCCCGGTGCCGAGGTCACCTACGCCGAGCTGCACGAACGGGCCAACCGGATCGCCCACCTGTTCCGCAGCCTCGGGCTGCACTCGGGTGACCACGTCGCGTTCTGCCTGGAGAACCACCCGTGGTTCCTGTCGCTGGCGTGGGGAGCGCACTACGCCGGGCTCTACTACACGGCGATCTCCTCTCGGCTGACCGCCGAGGAGATCGCCTACATCGTCGACGACTGCGGCGCCCGGGTCTTCATCACCTCCGGGTACAAGGCCGACGTGGCCGAGGCGGTCGCCGCGGCCACGTCCGGCGTCGAGCACCGGTTCATGTTCGACGGGACCGTCGGGGGCTACGAGCCGTTCCTCGACGCCGTCGCGGCCCAGCCCTCGACCGACCTGCTCGACGCGGTCGAGGGGATGGACATGCTCTACTCCTCGGGGACGACCGGTCGACCCAAGGGGGTCAAGGTCCCGCTGCGGGGCGTCCCGCTGGGGACCCCCGACCCGCTCTTCATGCTGGTCGCGGGTCTGTTCGGCGCCAACCCGGACACCACCTACCTCTCCCCCGCCCCGCTGTACCACGCTGCGCCGCTGCGCTTCTGCCTGCAGGTCCAGCGCGCCGGCGGGACCGTCGTGGTCATGGAGCACTTCGACCCCGAGCAGACGCTGGCCAACATCGAGCGGTACCGGGTCACCTTCGGCCAGTTCGTCCCCACCATGTTCGTGCGCATGCTCAAGCTCGACCCCGCGGTCCGGGACCGCTACGACGTCTCGAGCGTCCAGGTCGCCGTGCACGCCGCGGCGCCGTGCCCGGTGGCGGTCAAGCACCAGATGATCGAGTGGTGGGGGCCGGTGCTGCACGAGTACTACGCCGGCACCGAAGGCAACGGCTTCGTGTACACCGGGTCGGAGGACTGGCTCGCCCACCCCGGCACGGTCGGCAAGGCCCTGGTCGGGACCCTGCACATCGTCGGCGAGGACGGCGAGGAGCTCCCCGTCGGCGAGTCCGGCACCGTCTACTTCGAGGGCGAAGCGAACTTCAGCTACCACAACGACCCCGCCAAGACCGCCGAGTCGTACCTGCGGGACGGTTGGTCCACCCTCGGCGACGTCGGCTACCTGGACGACGACGGCTTCCTCTACCTCACCGACCGCAAGGCGTACATGATCATCACCGGAGGGGTGAACGTGTACCCACAGGAGGCCGAGAACCTGCTGACGATGCACCCCAAGGTCAGCGACGTCGCCGTGTTCGGCGTCCCGAACGACGACTTCGGCGAAGAGGTCAAGGCGGTGGTCGCGCCGGTGCGGATGCCCGCAGACGACGACGAGGCGGCCGCGCTGTCGGCCGAGCTGATCGCCTACTGCCGCGAACACCTCTCGGGGGTGAAGTGCCCCCGCTCGGTCGATTTCCGCGAGGAGCTCCCCCGGCACCCCACCGGGAAGCTCTACAAGCGGCTGCTCAAGGACGAGTACTGGGCCGCGGCCGGCCGCACCATCTAAGCCTGGATCCACCGATGGGGTGGGTTGCATGTTCGCGGGAGGTGCTTCTCGTCTTGGGTGGTGCCGGTGTTCGAAGCTTGCGTGGAGCCAGGTCCGGAGGGACTTCCAGTGAGCACGGTCAACCACGGGATCGATCGTGTCCGGGCGACCTTCGATGACGACGTTGCTGGTCGCTGACGCGGGACTGGTCCTGGTGGCGACGTTCGTCGCACGTCTCGAGTCCGAGTTGTTGGTCGACTCGTAGGTGCGGTTGGTGGGCTGGGCGGTTGGTGGGCTGGGCGGGTGCTGCCCGAGCCGGGCCGGAAGGTCTTGGCGTCGGTGCGCGGGATGTGCGTTGACGGGGGCTGCGTCGATGAAGACCGTCTGCGGTGAATCCGGGCCCCGGGCTTGCATGATCGAACAGGTGTTCGATATGGTGGTGGGCATGGACGGCGTGACCACGATCACCTTGGAGCGGCCAGCAGCTGCTGGAGCTGGTGTGGTTGGTGATTGGGAGTCGCGTCTGCGCGAGTTGGATGATCGCATCGGTGTGCTGTCCGCGCAGATCCACGCGTTGGACGCCGAACTGGTCGGTGTCCTCGCCGAGCACGACGCGGTTGGGGGATGGCAGGGCCGGGGGTGGCGGTCCTTCGCCCACTACCTGTCGGTACGCACGAACTTCGCTCCTCGTGACGCGGAGCGGCTGGTGTCGATCGCGGCGCGCGTCGATGAGATTCCGTCCCTGATCGCGGCGGCACGCGGCGGGCAGGTGTCGATGGGTGTGCTCGCGTCCGCGGCGAGGGTCGTCACTGCCGAGAACGAGGCGAGGGTCCTCGACGTCGTGCGGGCCTGCACCCCACGTCAAGCGCAACGGGTGCTCGCCGCGTACCGGTCACTACGCCCCACCACCAACGACGACGCCGACGGTGACGGCGGCGGTGCTGATGGTGATGATGGTTCTGTTGCGGATGATCTCGAGTTGGATCACTGGTGGCGGAACTGGATCGATGACCACGGCCGCTACCGGATCGACGGCGCCCTCGACAAGCTCACCGGAGAACTGCTCGAACAAGCCCGACGAGCCGTCATCGCCGAGATGGAACGGACCGGCACCCACCCACACGCCGACGAGCCGCATGCTGCTGGTGAACCATCCGACACAGCCGAACCCGCCCACACAGCCGAAGCCGCCGATGTTGGAGAGGCTGCCGGTGCGGGGGTGTCGAGGCGGGGTGTGAGCGCGGTCGAGTCGATCGCCGCGATGGCATCCATGCTGTTGGAGCACGCGTCGAATGCCGGGGTGGGTGACCGTGGCGGCGAACGTTTCGCCGTGCAGGTCGTCTGCGACATCGCCGCTCTCGCCGAAGCACTCGGCATCGACATCGACGCGAACGTCCATGTCGGTCTCGGTTCCCGTGCCTATCTGCCCCGCACCGGAGCACACCTGAGCAACGCCGAGCTGTCCAGAGTCCTGTGTGAGGGAACGTTGCAGATGCTGATCGACCACGACGGCCAACCACTGTGGCTCGGCACGGAGAAACGCCTGTTCAACCGCCACCAACGCCGCGCTCTACGCCACCGCGCCGGAGGCGTATCGGCGTGTGAGTTCCCGGGATGCCCGACCACCCGTTTCGTCGAAACCCACCACATCGCCGGAGTCGCCGAGGCAGGTGGTCTCACCGACCTCGACAACGGTGTCTTGTTGTGCAGCTTCCATCACCACGAACTGCACCGGAAACGCTGGCAGATCGTACGGAACGGCAGCCAACTCAGCTTCTACGACCGAACCCGCTGCCTCGGTTCCTCCGGCCCGCCAGGCCCCACACCCGGACCACACGCGGATGTCACGGTGCTGCCACTCCAGACACACCCACCCGAGCCGCCACCAGACATCGGGGCTGACTCGTGTCGCTGCCACGGCGGCGGAGAACACCTCACCGCCTACGCCCTCGACGAACTGCTCCACCACCTCCTCACCGCCGCCTGAGCGCGGACCCACGGCTCGAAGGGCACCTTCCGCGGATGCGCGCCGACGATCACCACACCCGATCGGTGGATCCGGGCTGAGCTCGAGGGTTTCCCGGGGCCTGACGTCGAGCAGATCGCCGCCGATCTCGCGCCCGGTGGGGGTGGCCGCGGGTCGGGGCGGCGACACCGCCCGGTAGCCTCGCGTGATGCCCCGGTTCGCCGTCCTCGACGGCCCGAGCCCGATCGCGTTCGCCCACCGCGGCGCGCACGAACAGGTGCCGGAGAACTCCCTGCGGGCGTTCGAGGAGGCACACCGCCTGGGCTACCGCTTCTTCGAGACCGATGTGCACGTCAGCGCCGACGGACGCCTCTACGCGTTCCACGACGACGTGCTCGACCGGGTCACGGACCGGACCGGACCGCTGTCGGCGCTTCCCGCCGCGGAGCTGGCCCGGGTCCGCATCGACGGCACCGATCCGATCCCGACCTTCGACGAGCTGCTGGAGTCCTTCCCTGACGTCCGCTGGAACGTCGACCCCAAGTCCGACGGTGCGGTGATGGCGCTCACCCGCGCTCTGCGTCGACACGATGCGGTGCGACGGGTCAACGTCGGCGCGTTCTCCGACGACCGGCTCGGTCGGCTGCGGTCCCTGCTGGGACCTGAGCTGTCCACCGCGGCGGGCCCCAGAGAGGTGGCGGCACTGACCGTGTCGGCCCGGATCCCAGCCGGTCGGCGGCGCCGGTCGACGGCTCCCTACAGCTGCCTCCAGATCCCGGTGCGGTACCGCAACGTCGAGCTCGTCACCGGGGCGCTCCTCGACGCCGCCCACGCCCGCGGGGCTCAGGTGCACGTGTGGACCGTCGACGACGCGGCCGAGATGCACCGACTGCTCGACCTCGGCGTCGACGGCATCATCACCGACCGGCCCGGGGTCCTTCGCTCGGTCCTCGAGACGCGCGGTGCATGGCCATGATCGCGGTCGCGACCCTGGCGGTATCGCTCTTGGTGTCGGCGGTACCGCTCGCGCCGGCTCCGCCGGCACCGGGCGTCCCCGGCCTCAGCCCCGAGGTGGCGGCCCTGCCGGCCAGCTCCCGGGACCTGGACCGGGTCCGCAGCGCCCGCGACGCCGCGGTGGCCACCCTCGACCGCGACCGCCGGGAGCTCGACGGGACCCGGATCTCCCGCGAGACCGCGCAGCAGCAGCAGCAAGCCGAGGCCACGCTGCTGGCCCGTCGTCGCCAGGAGCGCGCCAAGGTCGACGCGGTGCTCCTCCGACAGCGCTCGGCGCTTCGGGCGGTGGCGTCGGAGTGGTACATGAGCGGCAACGCCGATCAGCGCGCCATAGACCCCACACTGGGCGCATCCGAGCTCGCCGAGCTGCGCCGCCAGGCCGTCCTGGGCGACGCCGCTGCCACCGCGACCGGGGACGCGATCGCGTTCCTCGACCGTCGCCGCCACGGCCTGTCCGACGAGATCGAAGCCCTGGAGCGAAGCAGCGAACGCGTTGCGGGCCGGCTCGAGGAACTGGTCCGGCGCGAGCAGGAGCTGGGCACCGCGGTGGCGGGCGACGAGGTGGCGGTGAGCGGTGCCGAGACCGCCGTCGCCGCCGCTCGCCTCAACGCCACCGTCGACGGCACCGACATCTCCACCGTCGCGCTCGACGCCTACTGGCGGGCCCAGGGGCACATGGCCGTGACCGATCCGGGCTGCCGGATCACCTGGTGGGCGTTGGCCGGGATCGGACGAACCGAGAGCCGCCACGGCACCTACCTGGGAAGCGCCGTCGGCGTCGACGGCCGGGCCGAGCCACCGATCGTCGGTCCGCCGCTCGACGGCACCAACGGGTTCCGCAAGGTGCCTGACTCCGACGGCGGGACCCTCGACGGCGACACCGGATCGGACCGAGCAGTGGGACCGATGCAGTTCCTGCCGGGCACGTGGCGCACCGTCGGACGCGACGGCAACGGCGACGGCACAGCCGATCCCGACAACATCTACGACGCCGCGCTGGGCGCGGCGGCGTACCTGTGCCGCAGCGGCGACCTGTCGGCCGAGCCGGCGCTGCGGGGCGCCTACCTCACCTACAACCGGAGCCTCGCCTACGTCGACACCGTCATCGGCTTCGCCACCGCCTACCGCGACGCCGTCGCGCTCCCGTCGCCCGCGGCGGGATGAGGCGCCCGATGCCGGGCGCAGGTGAACGGATGATCGGTCGCGACGTGCGTTGACAGCGCCTTCCGCGGCGCTAAGGTGCGCCCCACTCGACCTGTGAACGCCGTCACGGCGGGACCGTTGCCACGGAGCGGGTCACTCATCCCAGGGGGTAACAACGGTGGTCCGACGAGGCTCGAAGAGCACGCGCTGGTCGTGGCTCGC
>WBZP01002062.1_pt1 | contig 13110 bp, 13 predicted proteins | sample 5204301 | NCBI WGS metagenome assembly WBZP01 (sample SAMN12412401, study PRJNA552823) | activated sludge metagenome | isolation source: activated sludge from nitrification reactor of wastewater treatment plant... | place: USA: Pennsylvania | collected 2017
TTTCTTCTGATACTGCTAAACCACCATCAAAGCGATTGTTTTTGTCAGAATCTAACAAAAAAATCGCTTCATTGGCAAATACATATCCTGCTAAGTGTTTTGTCATAAACCTGATTTACGCTCCAAGGTGGCTTTCCTGTCTGGACTTGTCGAAACATAAGTTACCGGCACTCCTACTTCTCTTTCTATATAGGAGGTATATTCCTGCAATTCGACAGGCATTTTTTCGAAATCATTAATGCCAGCCAGACTTGTAGCCCAGCCTTTCATGGTTTTATATACCGGCGTAATCTCTATATCGCAAATATCATAAGGGAGCTCTTCAGTTATAGTACCATCGGGTAGTTTATAGTGCGTACAAATTTTTATTTCATCAAAGATATTAAGCACATCTGCCTTCATCATGATTAGTTGCGTAACCCCATTGAGCATAATAGAGTACTTCAATGCAGGCAAGTCAAGCCATCCGGTGCGACGAGGCCTTCCGGTGGTGCTACCAAACTCACGCCCTTCTTGTCTCATTCTTTCACCTTCATCATCTAAAAGCTCGGTAGGAAAAGGTCCGGATCCAACACGTGTACAATAGGCTTTGAAGATACCGTAAACTTCGTTGATTTTGGAAGGCGACACTCCAAGACCTGAACAAACGCCCGCTGCAGTGGTATTTGATGAAGTTACAAAAGGATATGAGCCAAAATCAACATCGAGTAAAGAGCCCTGGGCACCTTCAGCCAGTACTTTTGTGCCGGCTTTGAGTTGTTCATTTAAAAGGTATTCACCATCCACCAAATTAAACCCTTTGATAAATTCTACCGCTTCAAAAAACTCTTTTTCGGCTTCTTCCAACTGATATTCATGATTGTAAAATGCCAGTATTTGTTTATGACTATTTACAAGTTTTTCATATTTTTCTTTAAAAGATTCGGATAAAATATCACCTAATCTTAGGCCCTGGCGAGAAATCTTGTCAGAATAGGCAGGTCCGATACCTTTTAGTGTAGAACCAATTTTTGACTTTCCTTTGGCATTTTCATAGGCGGCATCGAGTATCCTATGGGTTGGGATAATCACCGCTGTTTTTTTGGAAACAAATAAATTTTTTGAAAAATCAATATTATAATCTTTCAAGCCAAGAATTTCTTTTTTGAAAATTATGGGGTCAAGTACTACGCCATTTCCGATAATATTGATACAATCTTCTCTGAATATCCCTGATGGAATTTGGTGTAAAACATGTTTTTTCCCGTCAAATTCCAAAGTATGGCCGGCATTTGGGCCACCCTGAAACCTGGCAACAACTTTATAATCAGGAGCGAGTACATCCACAATTTTTCCCTTACCTTCATCGCCCCATTGAAGTCCTAATAGAATATCAATCATTAATTTAGAATTATTTTTTTCGTTATATTTTATTTTTCTATTCTGTTTTCGCAATGCTCTTTTTTGCAGTTGCCATAAAAGATCAAAGAGTGGTGCATTACTTCAAAGCCTAAAAACTCTCCCACCATATTTTGGATATTTTGTACTCTTGGGTCACAAAATTCCAGCACTTTGTTACAATCCATACAGATCAGGTGGTCGTGTTGTTTAAACCCAAAAGATTTTTCATACTGAGCGAGGTTTCGGCCAAACTGATGTTTGGTTACCAGGTCACATTCAACCAGGAGGTCAAGCGTGTTGTAAACTGTTGCCCTGCTTACCTGATATTTTTTGTTTTTCATGGAGATGTAAAGATCCTCTACATCAAAATGGTCAGTTCTGTTGTAGATTTCTTCCAGTATGGCATACCTTTCCGGCGTTTTTCTCAATTGTTTGTTTTCGAGATACGCAGTGAAAATTTGTTTCGCCGAAAGGAAATTTTTATTGTTTTCCATCAGATAAATTCAAAGCAATACATTTCAGTATTTTTAAAAGGCAAAATTACGAGATTTTATAAGGAATTGTATGAATAATTAATCAAAACTCCATTTTTAATCCAAATCTATCATTTGAAATAAATCCAAGATTAATATCAAATTCACTTTTGACAGCTTTTTTCTTTATATTATTGTTATTGTAGATGTTAACTGATTTTTCACGGAATTCATTGCCATACTCAAGAAGACTTACACCTATGGAGAAAACAGCTATTCCGCCTAAAACCTGAAAAATAGGTCGTTTGTAATATACGTAGGTTTTCCCTTCAATTTCGGCTTCCATGCGTGTACCCTTGATGGCATCATAGGCCATATAAACCCCTCCGGCCATTAAACCACATCCGGAAGGGATGAAATACTTAGAACGATTGATTAGGGATACCGGTTTTTTAAGTCCTTTATCCAGAAACAATTCCACAGCCTTTTTGTCTGAAATCTTTATTCCGTTTTGGTAAATCCTGGTGTTTACAAATATCCTTTTGGAGGTTAAAGTCTGGGTACTATCGCTATTTTGAGAAAACCCCATTAACGGAAATCCGATGGAAATCACCAGCGTGAGTATAGATGCTAAAGTAATTCTGTTTAGTTTTTCCATTTTGTGAAAGTTATTCTGTTGCTGCTCTAAGTACCGAATTTACCCCTTCAATTTCCTCGAGCTTCCCAATTAAAATATCAAGATGTTTGGTGTCGAAGACATATACCTTGATTTTTCCTTCAAAAATACCATCAAAAGTTTCAACTGACAAACCCCGCATGTTAATGTGAAGTTCCCCTGAAATCACTTTTGAAATATCTTGTATCATACCAACGCGGTCTATGCCACTCAGTTCTATAGTTACCAGGTAGGATTTCTCCAATTGGCTTGCCCACCTTGCCTTGATAACCCGGTTTCCATAATTTGATAGCAATTGCTGGGCATTGGGGCATAGATTACGATGTATTTTTATTCCTTCGTTTATTGTTAAAAATCCGAAAACATCATCGCCCGGAATAGGATTGCAGCATCTGGCAAGGGTGAAATCTATCTGCTGCATATCGTCTCCGATTAGCAATGTATCATTTCCTTTTACTTTTTGAATTTCTTTCTCAAAGCTTTTTGCATCTTTAAAGGCTTTTTCGTCAATTACAATTTTTTTTTGACGATTGGCCATCGCCTCTCTTTCCTGTTTAAATTTCTTTATTTCGTCGGCTTGTATATAAGTTTTACCAAAGAAATAAAACAGTTCATTATAGTCTTTTTTATTAAAAAACGCCCTCAATTGGTTCAAAACCTCAAGCGTAGGCTCTATGCCCAGATTTTTAAGTTTTTTGTAAATAATATCTTTGCCTTCACTAATGTGTGTTTTGTTTGATTCTTTTAAGATGTCTTTAATTCGGGCTTTAGCTTTGGAAGTAACCACAAACCTCAGCCAGTCTTCAGAAGGTTTTTGATTTTTAGTAGTCAGGATTTCAACCTGATCTCCGTTTTGAAGCACATGGCTAATGGGTACCAGGTGGCTGTTAACTTTGCCAGCGGTGCATTTTTTGCCTATTTCAGTATGTATGTCAAAAGCAAAATCAAGCACAGTAGCCCCTTTTCTTAATACTTTCAAATCACCTTTTGGTGTAAAAACAAAAACTTCTTCGCTGAATAGGTTTCCTCTAAAGTCTTCCAAAAATTCAATGGCGGAATTGTCTTTGTCGGCCAAAGTATCCCTTACTTGATTGAGCCATTGGTCAAGTGGCTTGTCCAGTGTGGTGTCAGTGCCTTTATATTTCCAGTGTGCCGCATAGCCCTTTTCGGCTATTTCGTCCATACGTTCGGTTCGGATTTGTACCTCTACCCACACACCCTGATTACTCATAACAGTAGTATGTAGCGATTCATAGCCGTTGGCTCTGGGAGTAGAAATCCAGTCTTTGAGTCGGTCCGGATTGGGGCGGTACTCATCTGTTACAATTGAATAAGCCTGCCAGCAAGCTGCCTTTTCTTTATCATGCTCGGCAGGGGGAATGCCTTTGATGATAATACGAATGGCAAAAAGATCATAAATATTCTCAAATGAAACGTTTTGCGTGGTGAGTTTTTTCCAGATAGAATAAATATGCTTTGGCCGGCCTTTGATATAAAAATTTAACCCAGCTTCGGCGAGACGTTTGTTGAGAGGTTTCATAAACCCGTCAATCAACCTTTTTCTGGCCGTTTTTGATGAACTCAGTTTAGAAGAAATCTCTTTATATTTCTCGGGTTCTGTATATTTCAAATAAAGATCTTCAAGTTCTGATTTGATTTGGTAAAGACCTAGCCGGTGTGCCAGAGGAGCGTAGATATAAATTGTTTCGTGTGCGATTTTCAGTTGGGAGTTTCTGGCCATGCTACCAAGTGTACGCATGTTGTGCAGTCTGTCAGCTAATTTTATCAAAATAACCCTTACATCTTGTGAGAGGGTAAGAAGCATTTTCCGGAAGTTTTCTGCTTGTGCACTTTGGGTTTGTTCAAAATTCTCTGCGATCTTGGTCAAGCCATCGATTATTTGAGCTACTTTAGGCCCAAAGTCTTTTTCAATTTCTTTGAGCGTGATATGTGTGTCTTCAACTACATCATGTAACAGAGCACAGATTATTGAAGTGGGCCCCAGGCCAATTTCCTCAACACAAATCAATGCAACCTCAAGTGGGTGATAAATATAAGGTTCGCCTGACTTTCGACGCATCTCTTTATGTGCTTCCATCGAAATGTTCAATGCCTTTCTTATCACCCTGGTGTCACCTTCTTTTATGTATTCTTTGGCTCCGTTTAAGATTTTCCGATATCTTTTCGAAATCTCTTTCTTTTCGGTTTCCGAATAATATTCTTTTTCCGGTGATTTGTTATTTATGATTTGCTGACTCATGATTTACCCCTTATTTTCGGAAAACATACTTGATATGCTAAAGTAAACAAAAATTGAAAAGACCAAAAACATTGTTACTTATAAAAAGAATTTGGATTAACGATATTTCAACAAACGGATGGATTATTACAAACATGGGCACCTTATTTTGCAATAAGTAAATTTCATATTTACAGAACCTTTAGACACCCGTAGAATATTTTTGTCGATTCTATTTCACAATTATTTTAATTTATCGAAAAAAAGAAAAAGATTTTTTGAATAATAAAAAAATAAAACTAACTTTGCAGCCCGAATGAGAAACGGTCTTATTCTATGCGGGCGTGGCGGAACTGGTAGACGTGCTAGACTTAGGATCTAGTGCCGCAAGGCGTGGGGGTTCGATTCCCTCCGCCCGTACTTCTAACCCTTCAAACCGGATAACCAGTTTGAAGGGTTTTTGAATTTTTAAGAACTTCTGTAAAAATCGTTGTAAATTAATGCAAACAAAATTCGACAAAATTTCTTCGACTTTCGCCAATCTCACTGTAGAGGTAAGTGAAGCCGATTATGTTCCTGCAGTTGATAAAAAACTAAAAGAATATGCCAAAACAGCCCATGTTAAAGGTTTTAGACCAGGACATGTGCCTTTGCAATATATCAAAAGCATATATGGTAAAAGTGTACTTATTGACGAAGTGATAAAAATCGCTTCTGATGAAGTAAATAAGGCTGTTGCTGATAATAAAATCAAGGTAGTAGGGGAGCCTTTGCCCAAAGAAGACTCATATAAAATCGATTGGTCAGCTCAAAAAGAGTACAAGTTTGAGTATGAAATCGGTTTTGCATCTGATTTTACCATAGATATTGATAGTCTTCCTTCTATCACTCATTATGAAATTGAGCCCTCTGATGAACAAACCAACAAGTCTATTGAAGACCTCAAAAATAGGTTTGGCAATGAAATTGAGCCCGAAGAGGTAGAATTGGGAGATTTAGTTTTCGGGAAACTAAGTCAGGCTTCAACAGAATTCTTTTTTCAGTCAGGTATTCCAACTGATAAAGTAAAAGAAGCCTCTCAGTTTATTTTCAAAGGACTCGAAAAGGGAAGTAAAGTAACTTTTGACATTCAGTCAATTTTCGAAACCGTAAAAGAATTAGGATTTGCCACCGGTAAGTCAGATGAAGATGCAGCAGCTTTGAGTGGTGAGTTTGAATTTGAAGTGGAGAAAATTTCCAGAATGCAACCTGCTGATATGGATCAGGCATTTTTTGACAGAGTTTTGGGTACGCCCGGAAAAGCGACCGATGAAGCAGATTTTAGAAATCAGGTTAAGCAAATAATAAAAGGAAACTACAGCAGAGAGGCTGATTTTCTGCTTGATTTTGATATTGACAACTTACTTGTTCAAAATACTGCTATTGAGCTTCCGGTTGAATTTCTAAAAAAATGGTTACTAGAGCTTAATGAAGGGAAGGCTACCCAGGAAGACATCGACCGTGAGTTTGATGCTATCGCGAAAGGGTTGAAACTTGATTTGATTAAAACCGAAATTGCCAAGCAACACGATATCAAACTCGAGTACAACGATGTGTTGGAAGAGGTTAAAGAAGAAATCAGAGGGTATTTCGGTGGTCAGGGCTTTGATGGAATGGAAGAATTTATTGATCAAATGGCTAAAAAGCAACTTGCCGAGAAAAAGCAGGAAGATGTTAGAAAATATACCGACAAAGCTTTTGGACGTAAAGTGGTTAATTTCCTGAAAGAAAAAATCAAAAAAGACCAGAAAACAGTTATGGTTGATGAGTTTACTGAAATAGCTAACGAAAGGTTCAAGGCTTAATCTGGTTATAAAATATTCTAAAATCGGGTATTTGACGAGGTCAGGTACCCGATTTTTGATTTAGGAGATTGAACTTTTAAAAACTTTACATAGTTTTGATTTTAGATAAATTAAAAAAAGAATTATCATGCATTTAGGAGAAGAATTTAGAAAATATGCCGTACATCATGTAGGAATGAGCGGTCTCACCATCGACGACTACATGAAACACAATGTGACCAACATGACTCCCAACATCATCGAAGAGCGTCCGATGCGTTTTGCTGCGATAGATGTTTTTTCGAGATTAATCATGGACAGGATCATTTTCCTGGGTACCGGAGTTGATGATCAGATAGCCAATATAGTAGTTGCACAGCTCTTGTTTTTGGAGTCAGTTGATGCCAAAAAAGATATTTTGATGTACATCAATAGTCCGGGAGGATCTGTTTATGCCGGCTTGGGAATGTACGACACCATGCAATATGTAAGACCCGAAGTTGCAACAATTTGTACTTCATTGGCTGCTTCAATGGGTGCAGTATTACTAGCAGGTGGTGCTGCCGGAAAGCGTACTGCTCTTCCTCACGCCCGTGTCATGATACATCAGCCAAGCGGTGGTGCACAAGGTCAGTCAAGAGACATGGAAATCACTGTTAAACAAATTATTGAGCTTAGAAAAGAACTATATGAGATTCTTGCTCAGCATACCGGAAAATCTTTTGAGCAAATTGAAGCTGACTCAGACCGTGATTACTGGATGAAAGCCGAGGAGGCAAAAACCTATGGTCTCATTGACGAAGTATTATATCGTAATTGATAAATTTAATTGGTTTTATGAGAAAGAAAGCTCTTCCATCGGGGAGGGCTTTTTTTATGATTATTGGCTCAAAAAAACTTATCCAAAAGGTCAGCACCGTAGGTCAGACCGGTCAAAACTGGAAATGCAGGTAGCACTGCAGGTCAGACTTGTCATTTCATGCCCAATCTAAAATTCAGGGATATTTCAAAAAAATACTCAATTTTCTTATGCATAACAAAATTATGTATATATTTGGAAAAACATTCCAATGAATCAGCATATTAAGGGCAGTCTTAGTACAATTATCTTAAAACTTTTGCATGACAACGGCAGAATGTATGGCTATGAGATAACTCAAAAAGTAAAAGAATTGACACAAGATGATATTCAAATCACTGAAGGAGCTTTGTATCCGGTTCTTCATAAGCTGGAGTCAGAAGATGTTCTTACCTCCGAGACAGAAAAAGTAGATGGAAGAGTAAGAAAATACTATAAAATTACACCTAGAGGCAATGCAGTAGCTATTGACAGAATCGCCGAATTGCGTGCTTTTGCCGAAAATCTGAATCATATTTTAAACCCTAAACTTTCATTTTCATGAAACTTTCGGAAACACAAATCGCTGAAATAGAAAAATATATTCTGGATTGTGAGATTGAATATCGCGAGTTTTTTGATGAAATGCTTGACCATTTTGTGACTGATATTGAAGCCCAAATGAAAGACGGTTCAGATTTTTATTCTGCATTTCATATTACGGCAGGAAAGTTTTCAGGAAAATCTTTCGACAAAAGAAAACACTCAGAATATTTTGGTTTGAAAGCCTTTGAAATGGAAAGCATTTATGATTATGAAAGATCTTATAAGTCGGCATTTTGGAAACAAGTGCTACTCCAATTTTATACTTATAGAATCTTGTTTTGGGTATTTTTCGTGTTTTTTTTGATTCGAAACCCTCTACTTATTAAACCGTATTTTATTGTTCTGTTAATACTTTTGCTTGGAATTTATGCCTTGCTTTATACAGCAACACCTCCGAAAATTACCATAAAGAATATTTTTAATAAGAAAAATATAAATATTGAAGACCGTAAGAAACTACTAAAGAGTAATATGAAAATTCATGCTATATTTTTGAGAAATAATGCCTTTTATGCCATGATACTCAATTCTTTTAATATAATTAATATGATGAGGTCTGAAAAGAGTTTTGAGGATTTCAATTTTTTCAATTTTACTTTTTTGATAATTTTATATCTGGCTTTGGTAAGTAACCTTGAAGTGATTTTACGTTTTAGGCCACTAAAACTCAAAATACAATGGCCTTAAATAATCATTCACCTCTTATAAAAAATATAATCTGTAACCGGCGGTTCGCCTCCAAGCCTTCTGATTTCTGACAGCACCTGTCCCCTGTGGTGAGTTGCATGGTTCACCATATGAAAAAGGATATCCTCTACCTTACTGTACATCGGGATTCCTTTAGAAGTTTTATAGCTAATCTTTTCGTTCAAATCACATTTTTGAATATAATTGAGGCTATTCAGATGGTTTTCTTCTATCAGTTTACTCATATTTTCGGGTTCAATGATCTCCCAAACGCCTAAATCCGGCATGGTATGATTTAGCCGGTTGTTCCAGATGTGGTGTGCATCAAGTATATGACTGAAAATTCTGGAATTATAATCGTTTAGTAGTTTAGCATTCTCAAGGAATAGATCAGTCAACTTTTGATTTTGAACGCGTGTGTATTCAAATTTATCATTAAAAAAATCTTTCATAATTATTGCCTGTTAGTTTTTTACAAAACTAAAAATTGTAAAGAAAAATTTCAATTTTACATATCTGGCAGAGGGTTATAGATTTTTATCAAAAGGTATATTTGCAAAAATCAAATTTCCAAATTCAGAATTCATTCCAAATAATGGAAAAGACATTATTAGGCGGTATCATTTTTATATACTTAAATAACTAATTATCAATATTTTATTTTCAAAGATTTTATTTCGTCTTTTTGGCATAAGTATTGGATTGACCTATCAGCAATGAGAATATTATGTCGGGAAGTTTGTGTTTGATATCGACCTCCGGCAAAGTTCAATAAATAATTAACAAAAATGCGGATAGGTATTGAAGCTCAGAGGATTTTCAGACCTCACAAACATGGCATGGATGTAGTGGCTTTGGAGCTGGTAAAAGCCATTCAAAATATTGATACAGAAAATCAATATTTTATTTTCATAAAAAAAGATGAAGACAGCGGCTGCCTTAAATCTACTCCAAACGTAAAAGTGATTGAAACTTCAGCATATCCCTATATTATTTGGGAACAAATAATTCTTCCCATTTATGCATGGTACTACAAAATTGATTTGCTGCATTGTACTTCTAATACCGCTCCATTTTTTTGCCCTTGTCCTATAATTCTGACGCTTCATGATGTAATCTTTCTTGAAAGAAGAAAAGGAAAAAATACCATGAGTTGGTATCAAAAATTTGGCAATTTATACCGAAAATGGCTGGTTCCGGCCATTATAAGACGCACTGTCAAAGTGATAACGATTTCACATCAGGAAAGAGAGAATATTTTAGGTCTTACAAATTTAGAAAATCAAAAGCTGGAGGTTATTCACAATGGAGTAAGTAAGAATTTCGGACATAAAATTCCTGAAACGTTGGCTTTTGAGATGTCTGAAAAGTTTTTATTAGGGGATGAATTTGCTTTGTTTTTGGGTAATGTAGAACCCAGAAAAAACACTCCCAACCTTTTAAAGGCTTTTGTGGCTTATGCACAAAATCACCCCGATTTTCAGTTGGTAATAACTGGTGTAAACCGGAAATTTGTTGCTGATCAAATGCCACCCAATTCCTCTAATATTCTGAAACGACAAATCATTACACCGGGCTTTGTAAGTCAGGACGAGCTGACATTCCTTTATAGCTATGCAAAGGTATTCCTGTTTCCCTCGCTTCGTGAGGGATTCGGGTTGCCTATATTAGAAGCCATGAGCCAGGGCACACCGGTAATCACATCAAATACTTCCAGCATGCCCGAGGTGGCAGGTGATGCTGCCATTTTGATCGACCCCAATGATCCAACACAAATCACCGCTGCCATGGAAAAACTGATGAAAAATCACACATTTAGACAGGAACTTAGTACTAAAGGGAAGGAAAGAATCGGACATTTTAGTTGGGAAAATACCGCAAAGAAATATTTGGAACAATATTATTCAATTCTGTCACTAAAACCTCATGAAGAGGTGATTTTGCAATCAGCATAATTTTAAAAAATTAAAGTCTTATGAACACATTTTTAGAAGTATCATTTTGGTTTATAATCTTTTTGGTTTTTTACACCTACATCGGATACGGAATTCTGGTTTGGGTTTTGGTAAAAATCAAGAATCTATTTAAAAATCCGGAACCTAAGCACATTGAAAACGCCTACGAACCCAAAGTTACGCTTGTAATTCCTGCCTATAATGAGATGTCGTGTATTGAAGAAAAACTACGCAATACTTATGCGATTGATTATCCTCAGGACAAACTCGAAGTTTTATTTGTGACAGAAGGCTCTACCGACGGTACTACCGAATGGCTTGAGCGTAGAAGTGGCGAATATCCCAACATGCGTCTGCTTAGCGGTAATGTAAGAAGAGGAAAAATAGAAGCAATGAATATTGCTGTGAAAACGGTTACAACGCCGGTTGTAATATTTTCGGATGCCAATACTCTCCTTAACAAATTGGTTATCAGGAATATAGTTAGGCATTTTATCGATCAAAACGTAGGAGCTGTAGCTGGCGAAAAGCGTGTAATGATGGACGCTTCTGAAGCAGCTGCTGGTGCAGGAGAGGGACTTTACTGGAAATACGAATCTTTCCTGAAAAAACTTGATACCGAACTTCACACGGTAGTAGGAGCAGCCGGAGAATTGTTTGCTGTACGTACCGAACTTTTTGGAGAAGTAGAAAAAGACACCTTGCTTGATGATTTTATAATTTCACTGCGTATCGCTGCCGATGGTTTCAGAGTTGTATATGAACCCGATGCTTTTGCTTCTGAGCGGCCTTCTTTCTCAATAGCCGACGAGATGAAACGAAAAGTGAGGATAGCTGCCGGAGGATTTCAGGCCATGGCCAGATTAATGCCTCTGCTTAATATTTTCAAATACGGGTGGCTCTCCTTCCAGTATGTATCGCATAGAGCGATGCGTTGGGCGGTCACACCCTTTTGCCTGCCATTGTTAGTGGTCATCAACAGCCTTTTGATAAATCAAAATACATTTCTCGATAACCGAATCTATCAATTATTACTAGCGGGGCAATTTCTGTTTTATGCCCTTTCAGTCTTAGGATACTATCTTGAAAGCCGCAAAATAAGAGTGAAACTGCTATTTGTGCCATTTTATTTCAGCTTCATGAATTACTGTGCCATTAAGGGATATTTCAGATACAGGAATGGTATTGGTTCGGGAATTTGGGAAAAAGTAAACAGAGCCGCTTAAATTTTACAAAATCATGACAGACTTTGGAATGCCGGTTTGGGTTAAAAACCTTTTAAAAAAACCTCTGAATATTGCCGATTATAGTTCTGAAGAAATTCGGGAATTAAAGCAAAAATTGTCCCGATTCAGAGTTGACAATCCTTTAGTGAGTATGGTGATTCCGGCATGGAATGAAGAATTCGGTATTCTACACACCCTTTGGTCACTTGCCAATTCCGATTTAAAATATCCTACTGAATTAATCATTGTTGATAATAATTCGACAGATGGTACATCCAATTTGTTGCATGATTTGGGCATAAAGACTGTTTCAGAAACCAAGCAAGGTGTGGGACATGCCCGCACCACAGGCCTGGCTATAGCTCAGGGAAAATATGTTTTGACAGGAGACAGTGATACTTTGTATCCTCCTCAATGGATAAATTTGATGATTGACGCATTTCAGTCTTCTGATGACAAACCTATTTATTGTGTTCACAGCACCTATTCATTTATTCCCGAAAAACCCGGCCAAAGGTGGATGTATGGGATTTATGAATTGCTAAGTAGTTTTATTTCAAAAAGAAAAGAAAAAAACGAACCTTACCTCAATGTATATGGCTTTTACATGGGTTTTGAAGCTCAAAAAGGCAGGGATGTAAATGGTTACGACATTGAAGTGCAGCGAACTTTCAGAGGAACGGTGGGTCAGCTGGAAACCAATGCTACCGAGGATGGTATGATGGCTCTAAGGCTCATGCAGGCGGGAGGAAAAATAAAAGCGGTACATGACAGCAAAGCGAAGGTCTGGACCAGCGATCGCCGAATACAATTAGATGGTGGTATAGTAAATGCATTCAAAATCAGATTTAAGAAATATATTTCCAGAAAATGAGCCTTGTTTCAATAATAAAATCAAATCCCGGCATCAAGCGATTTGTACATTGGTGTTTGATTCCAAGTCACCAGGCCAGGCCGAGAGTTTGGGTCAAGTGGTTCGTCAATCCATTTTTCCATAAAAAAGGGAAAGGTACTCTGATATGCAGAAGAACCCGGGTGGATGTTTTGCCTTTTCAGCCTTTTGAAATGGGAGACTATTCTACTATTGAAGACTTTGCAACGATAAACAATGGTGTGGGGCCGGTTAGAATCGGCAAACATACCCGAATCGGTATTGGAAATGTAGTCATAGGGCCGGTAAACATTGGTGACAATGTGATTTTTGCAC
>WBZP01005342.1_pt1 | contig 13109 bp, 8 predicted proteins | sample 5204301 | NCBI WGS metagenome assembly WBZP01 (sample SAMN12412401, study PRJNA552823) | activated sludge metagenome | isolation source: activated sludge from nitrification reactor of wastewater treatment plant... | place: USA: Pennsylvania | collected 2017
ACCGTTTCCATAATGGTCTGGAGATTGCTGAGCGCCTCAGCCCGCTCCCGGTCCGCCTGTTTCCGTTCGGTGATGTCGGTGATCGTCCCGACCATGCGCAAGGGTCGCCCATCCGGTGCTCTCTCGACGACTTTCCCACGATCCAGATACCATCGATATTCACCGGATTTCTGTCGTAGCCGGACTTCGACTTCCTTGACCGGAGTACGGCCATCTAAGTGGGCCTGCAGCACTTCCTTCGTACGAGCAACATCCTCCGGATGCAGGACACCAAAGTAGAATGCCGTCGTAGGGGCGACTTCTTCGGGCAGGTAGCCCAGAAGGCGAATCCACCGAGGGCTGTAGTAGACCACATCCGTCTGAATGTCCCAGTCCCAGAGGCCATCGGTGGTCGCCTCGATAGCAAAATGGAAGCGCTCCTCACTCGCCCGCAACGCATCCCCCGCCCGTTTGCGTTCAGTGATGTCCCGCACAAAGGCAAAGTGGCATTCGACGCCGCCGTAACGAACGAAATTCACACTCACTTCGATGGGGATCAGCCGGCCGTCTTTGGCACGATGCCAGCTTTCGAAGGAGACCCTTCCACGCTTCCTTGTCTCCTCCCAAAAGGTCGGCCAGGAATCGGGCTGGAAGAAAGGATTGATGTCATGCACCCGCATCCGCAGAAATTCTTCTTTTGAGTACCCCAGCATCGCGCAAGCCGAATCATTCACATCCAGCAACTCCGCGCCGGCGCCGACCCAGTAAATGGCCTCCGTCGCATGGTCCACGGTGTACTTCGCCAGTCGGAGCGCTTCTTCCGCCCGTTTCCGTTCGGTGATGTCCTGTACCAGTGCGAGGGTATACAACGGAGTTCCCGCCTCATTCCGAATGACCGACACTCCCACCTGGGCCCAGACGACGCCGCCGTCCTTTCGGATGTACCGCTTCTCAAACACATCGTGGGAAAGCGCTCCGGCCAGGAGTCTATGAATGCGCTCGAGGTTCTGCGTCAGATCATCAGGGTGAGTGAGCGACTGGAAGGTCCGGGCGAGCAGTTCCTGCTCTGAATAGCCAAGAATGCCGCACAGGGCTTGATTGACTTCTTGAATACGACCGTTCACATCGGCAATCGACATGCCTACCGTCGCATTATGGTAGGCGGCGCGAAACCGCTCCTCGCTGGCCCGGAGCGCTTCTTCAGACCGCTTCCGCTCCGTGATGTCGAGAATGACGCCGATGGCGCGGACGATGTGCCCCTGCTGATTCGTGACCCATCGCCCTTTCGCGAGCACCCACCGTTCCTCTCCTCCCGGCAACGCCAACCGATATTCCGCTTCATATTCAGCGTGATTCCTCAGGCTCTCGCCAAATCGGTGCGCAATTCGTGCCCGGTCCTCCGGGTGAATCCGACCGATACAATCTTCGAATGAGGCGGCATCACCGGGAGCAAACCCGAAAATTTCCAGTCCTCGCGGGGAAAAGGTTGTGCGATTACTCGCCAAATTCCAATCAAATGTGCCTTCGCCGGCGGCATCCAACGCCAAACTGAGATGCGTTTCACGCTCAGCGCGTTCTGATTCGGCCCGCTTACGCTCGGTGATATCTGAAATCGCCCCCACCACGCGGCAAGTCTGCCCGGCCTCGTTGCGCAAGACCTTGCCCCGGCTGTGAATCCAGCGATAGGTGCCATCATGGTGGAGGAGTCGGCATTCCACGTCATACGCGGTGCCCTGTTTCAAATGCTCTCGGATGGCGATGCCGACACTGTGCGCATCGTCCGGATGCAATCGGGAGAAGAATGCCTCCTCACTATTCGGCAATTCGTGGTCGGCGAATCCGAGAAGTTCTTTCCAACGGCGCGAGAGATACAATTCCCCCGTCAGCGGATTCCAGTCCCAAATTCCATCCGACGTGCCCTCCAATGCGAGGGCATACCGCTCTTCGCTTTCTTTCAGTTGCTGCTCCGCAAGATCTCGGCCCAACTCGCTGCCCGCGCGGCCCGCAACCATGCGCAGGAGCGATTCGGCTCGCGTTTCATCTTTCAGCGGTTGCGTTCCGAGCAGAGCAAGCCAGCCAATAGGCCCCCCCGTCGTAGAGCGCAGCGCGAGCGCCATGTACGATTCAATCAAGAATTGTCGGAGCATGTCGTCTTGGGGGAACGATGCCTGGACGGCGCGAGGATGGTGGCAGAATCCAGTGATGAGCACAGTCTCGCAGGGTGTTCCCGCCAGCTCATACTCGAACTGTGGGACAGGCCCGTTGGGGCCCCAGCCAGCTACAGTCTGCGCGCGCGCCCCTCCAGGGAGCACCCGGACACAAAATCCATATTCGGCGCCGGTCAGCCGGGCGAGCGTTTCAACCAGTTCCTGCAGAAATTCACTGCCTGTCGAGCTGGCACTCCCGGCAGTGAGACGCCACACTTCTTCGTTGAGTTCCTGTATCGTGCTCAGGGATGACCGGTCTGATCTCAGTACTCGCAATTCCAACAGCTCAGCAACCTGACGAGCCAATCTCTGGAGCGCCACGCAATCCTCATCGGCAACCTTGCGTGGCACAGCGTCCATCACGGCAAGGGTTCCCACCGCATATCCATCCGCAGTGACAATGGGCACCCCGCAATAACACCGGATCTGTGGCCCGCCGCTCACCCATGCATGGGATGAGAATCGCGGATCGCTTTGGGCGTCTTCAATACTCAGTGGGCCTGCACTCTGGATGGCGTAGGAACAGAGTCCGGATGCGCGATCGGTTTGGGTCACGTCCAGACCCACGCTGGCTTTGACCCACTGGCGGTCCCGGTCGATAAAGGTGATCGCCGCGAACGGAGTGCCACAGAGAGAAGCGGCCAGATGCGCGAGATCGTCGAAGGCAATTTCGGGAGAGGAGTCGAGAATATGATAGCGGGATAAGGCGTCTAAGCGGGCAATTTCATCGGAAGCCAGGGCGTGCGTCCCCATACATGCACTCCCACGCGCGAGACCGTCAAAACTGTGTGCTCATAGATTGCGCCAGACTCATACCACAAATACCGTAGATGGACTAGGGCCATATGGACTGCTTGCGCGCGATATGCCTAGGTTACAGCTCGTACTCCTGATTCCGCTCACAACCAGGCCGGGACTAAGGTCCCATCGGCCGCACGCCATTGTGGCGCCCAGGCAAGGGCGACAAGCTTCACCACAATATTCGATTTGGTCGGCTTCAGCGAGAGGAGGTCGAGCGTTTCGGTCAGCGGATCGGTCGCCGCCGTCAGTGCCGAGGTTTCGGCGTTGAATTGCGCTTCGAGGTCGGCCAGCTGCTGCTGAAGCGCGGCCACGTTCTCCTCGGCGTGACTTACGTCCTTCGATTCTTTCATCGCCCGCCCTGCCCCTCGAATGGCGGTAGTCGCCTTGCCGATATTAGTCGCACTGATCGCCTTGCGCCCTAAAAACGCCCCCAGGATGGTGGCTCCGACAGAAATCGCCGCTTGCAACTGGCTGCTGCGCGATTCGGCCTGTTGCCGTTCCACCATCTGCTCGGCGCGCCGGATACGATCCTGCAACGCGGCAATCTTGGGTGAATACTTTTTTCGCAAGGCTTCGCTCTGCTGATCGCGCTGCTCCCGGCCTGCCTGTTGAAGCCGCACACGGAAGTCGCGCTCCGATTCGCCGGGCAGTGATAGGGTATTCGTGCTGGGGCTTCGGAAGAGTTCAACCTTTTGCGTACGAAACAGCCAGCCGGACAGATCGCTCTTCCAGACCTCATACTGTTTCCCCTTGCTCGCCACACCAGGCAGCGGACCAAACTGTGCGTCTCCTGCCGGTTCCCGCTCTAGATCCGCCAATACCACGTCGGCCACCGTGGCCTGTTCCCACTCCACCGGCACTGCTCCACTGCCGATGGCCGACAGGCACGCGAGATCCTTCGTCGTATCGACCGCTGTCTTGCTGTCAGCGAACCGCACGTGCGCCACTCCGAGCACCATGGGCTGATACACCAGCGTTGCTCCGCCGGGTCGAGTTCCCCGGAGCGGAATAAAATATTGCGGCACGTCCGGCGGCACAATCGGGCGCGCCCCCAAGGGTGAGGCGTGAACGCCCCCTGCCGCGCGAGCTGTCCCCACAGTTTCAGGTTTCACAGTGCACGCGTCACGCTTCGCTGGCTCCATCAGTTGCTTAATCTGGGTGCGGGTCAGCGGCCCCCGTAAATACGACAAGGTCCAGCGGGTCTGAAATACTGCCGGCGCATCTTCATGCACATTGTTCAACAGGAAGACGCGGTTCCCGAGGCCGGCGAGGGTCTGTTCCATCTGCTGACGATCAAACTTTTTTCCGCTGCTGGCTGCCGCGCCTTCCAACCCCTCGATCACCCGCGCCTTGTCGCGCTCCGTCTGCAGACGACCGATGAACCAGGTACCGGTGTTGGCCAACCCTTTGTAATCAAGATCGACCGGATTCTGTGTGGCCAGCACGACACCCAACCCGAATGCGCGCGCCTGCTTGAGCAGGGTCAACAGGGGCGCCTTGGAGGGAGGATTTGCCACCGGCGGAAAGTAACCGAAAATCTCGTCCATATAGAGCAGGGCACGGAGGCTGGTGGTGCCGGATTGTGAACGGACCCAGCCCAAGGTTTGATTGAGCAGCAACGACACAAAAAACATCCGCTCCGCGTCGGTTAAATGCGCAATGGAGAAAATCGCGATGCGCGGCTTGCCGGACGCCCCGTACAGCATCTGCCCGACATCCAACGCCTCACCTTCCATCCACGCAGCAAAACCCGGTGCCGCCAGCAGGTTGTTCAGTTGCATGGCCAGCCCGAACCGTTCCTTCGAGGGGAAGAAGGATTCCAGATCCAGCACGCCGACCTTCGTCAGCGGCGGCGTCTGAATCTGATGGATGAGGGCAGCAAGATCCAGGTCGAGCCCCGCCCGCCAGGCGCGGTCGAGAATAGACGACAGGAGAATATGTTCCCGGCTTTTTATGGGATCGGCCTGCAGGCCGATCAGGCCCAGTAAGCTGGTCACCGTCGTGCCGATGCGCTCGCGCAAAAGCTCGTCATCCTCGATCAGTTCAGGCGAGGGAGCGGCAAACGATTTCAGGATGGACACCGGCAACCCGGCCGTGCTGCCCGGCGTGTAGACAACGAAATCCGCTGCGTCACGCAATTTCTGAATCCGCTCCCCGCCTTGGCCCCACTCCCCCAGGCCCTTTTGCCACAACGCCGCTTGCTGAGCCGCATAGTCGGTCGAGGACAGCCCTTTCTTGCGGGCGTCATCTTCATTGATCCACGGCGCGAAATCTTCGCCGCGAAGCTGTGGAAAGGTGAGCAGGAGGTTGGCGAGATCGCCCTTCGGATCGATGACGATAGCCGGGATACCGTCGATGGCCGCCTCTTCCAGCAATCCGACACAGAGCCCCGTTTTGCCGCTCCCCGTCATACCCACGCAGACCGCATGGGTGACCAGATCCTTCGAATCGTAGAGCAGCCAGCCGGGCTTGGCTTTCTTGGCAGCGAGATCGTAGGGTCGACCGAGATAGAAGACACCAAGTTTCTCGAACTCGGCTGCGTCATTCGTCGATGGGCCTGGACTAGTGGTGGACGGTGTTTTCTTCGGCGGCATAACTCCCCACAGTGGAGATAACAGGCGTCACTACAGCGCGATTGCGTTCGACGGGCATTTTAGTAAGCAAGGGGAGAGACTGCAAGCCTGCGGTAACGACCCTGCGGCGCGATTTCGGCACCTGTCTACGTATCATTTACTTGAGAAGACTTGCGAAATGCATTCCACGCAGGCACTATGCGCCCCATGAATCGCCGATTGCTCGCGCTCCTCGTGCTTGCCCTGTGTACAATTCCTGCGGTGAGCGTAGCGGAATCTCCGCCTCAAAGTGTCCACTGGGGCGCGATTGCGTTTCCCGACCATGATCCCACGTTGACCCTGAGCACGGCGGTCCTGGACCGCTTCACCCAGTTCGACGGAGCAGGGAAGCGCTACAATGATATCAACCAGACCATGGGCTTCAACTTCTTCACGTTGAGTTGGACGAAACCGCTGACTCAATTGCCGGGGTGGAACCTCAACCTCACGGCCGGCGGCGGACCCACCCGTGACGGTCCCAGCCGCTTCCTGCAGAACGATGTCGTGCATAAGTTACGCGGCTTTGATCCGGTGCCGGTCGGTGAGAAACGCGAGGCCAACGACTTTATGCTGAGCGGCACCATGACGCGCTGGTTCGGGCTCTTAGGAACGAGCGATGTGTTTTTCGCAGGCGTGGGCGGCGCCGGCGGCTCGCTGTACTACGAACCCTACGTACAGGCCGGGTTCCGACGGCTGGCCATCTTAGGCGTGATCCCGTTCCTCGGCGACTATCTTCGCGTGTCCGCCTTGGGGCGCTATGGACGCCCCTTCAGCGGCGCCGCCTTTCATCAGGTTGCACCGCAATCCTACCTCGCCCAGGCTTCGGTCGGGCTGGGGAACTATCACCGCTGGAAAGATTCGACGCCGTGGGAAATTGAACTGGCGGTGACTGTAGACTCAGGTCTATTCGTGGACCATCGGGGGGATGCGCTGGAAGAACGATTCGTGTCGCTGGCGTTGCGCTATTCGGCGTTCACCTTCGAAACCTGGAACGATCTCATCAACCAAAAAGACTACGGTCCGACCTTCGGCGCCCGCCTGACGCTCGATTTGTTCTACATGTACGACCGCTGGTTCAAGTAGCGAACGTTTTCAACGTTCCGTAAGAAACAATCACCACTCCTTGAACACCAGGAACACAGCACCGATCATCAGAGCAAACCCGGCGAGATAGTTCCACTTGAGCTCTTCCTTCAAATAGAGCACCGAAAAAACACAAAAGACGATCAGGGTGATTACCTCCTGAATCGTCTTGAGCTGCGCCGCACTGAACTCATAGTGGCCGATCCGATTAGCCGGCACCTGGAAGCAGTACTCCACGAACGCGATGCCCCAACTCGCAAGAATCGCGATCCACAGCGGCGACTCCTTGTACTTGAGGTGCCCATACCAGGCAAAGGTCATGAAGATGTTGGAGATGGTCAACAAAAGAATGGTGTGCATGGGCCTCCTTCGCGGGCAACGCCTATTTATCCCCTGGCTGTAACTCCGTCACTCTCTTTTCTATGAGGTCGATCAATTCACGAAACGTCAGGTCACGCCCCAAAGACGGCTCATTGCCGAAAGAAATACCCTACCTCTCCTCCAGATCGCTGATGAATTCGATACTGGCCATCGAGTCAAACGTATCCATGAGGAGTTGTTCTTGGAATTTGTCCTGAGGAGAAAGACCCTCGAGAGGAACGGGCACGTGATGCGAGAGAATTTCACGAACCTCACTGGCGAGCTGCGTGCTCAAACTCGAGTCACCAAAGTGGATTCGTCCGAATTCCTGATGGGCGAGCTGCACTCGGGCATTGAGCAGCTGTACTACTTTCTGCTTCTTCCTTCCACGAACATAGAGGGCATAGGCGCTAACGCTCACAATCATCAACAAGATGACCATCCAAGCCCCGACTTCTTTCATTGACTCATCCTATACTCCCTACTCCTTCTTCGTGGGGCGGGAAGAGATGGGGCATGAGCAGACTGCGATCCATCGCATCATGCCGACTCCGAACGCGCCACCCCTCACACCCCCGCCTCCTTTAGCACCTGTCCCGTATACGACCGTTTCACCTTGGCGATGTCTTTCGGTGGTCCTTCGGCCACGATCTCGCCGCCGCGATCGCCGCCTTCAGGACCGAGGTCGATGATCCAATCGGCATTGCGGATCATATCGAGGTTATGTTCGATCACGAGGACGGTATTGCCGGCTTCGACCAGACGATCGAGCACATCCAGCAATCGCTGAATGTCGGCGAAATGCAGGCCGGTGGTGGGTTCGTCGAGAATGTACATGGTGCGGCCGGTGGGACGTTTGGAGAGTTCGCGCGAGAGCTTCACCCGCTGGGCTTCGCCGCCGGACAGTGTAGTGGCGGATTGACCAAGCTTGACGTAGTGCAGCCCCACGTCGTGGAGCGTCTGCAACTTGGTCTTGATGTAAGGGATGTTCTCGAAGAACTCCAAGGCGTCGTCCACGGTCATGTTGAGGATATCGGCAATGCTGCGGCCCTTGTACTGAATCTCCAGGGTCTCGCGGTTATATCGCTGGCCTTTGCAGACCTCGCAGGTGACATAGACATCGGGCAGGAAATGCATCTCGATCTTGATAAGGCCGTCGCCCTGACAGGCTTCGCAGCGTCCGCCTTTGACGTTGAAGCTGTAGCGACCCGGCTTGTATCCGCGCACGCGAGACTCCGGCAGGTTGGAAAACAAATCGCGAATGAACGTAAAGAGCCCGGTGTAGGTCGCCGGATTCGATCGCGGCGTGCGACCGATCGGTGATTGGTCGATGTCGATGATTTTATCCAACGCACTGACGCCTTTGAGTTCCTTGCAGCCATCGATCTTCGGTTTCTTGTGATAGAGCAGTTGCGAGAGGGAATGAAACAAGACTTCGAGCACGAGAGTACTTTTCCCCGACCCCGAGACGCCGGTCACGCAGGTGAGCAGACCCAATGGAATGTTGACGGTGAGGCCTTTCAGATTATGTTTTTTCGCCCCGACGACGGTGATAGACCCTTTCGGTTTGCGCTGGCGCTGCGGAAGCGAGACCATTTGCTCACCGCGCAGGTACATTCCGGTGAGCGAGTCGGGATTCGCCATCACCTGCTTGGGCGTACCCTGAGCAATGATCCTGCCGCCATGCGTGCCGGCGCCCGGTCCCAAGTCCAGAATGTAATCGGCCGCCGCCATCGTCTCCGCATCGTGTTCGACCACGATGACCGTGTTTCCGAGATCACGAAGCCGAAGCAACGTCTGTAGCAGGCGGCGATTGTCCCGCTGATGGAGACCGATCGACGGTTCGTCCAGGATGTACAACACACCGACCAAGCCGGACCCGATTTGGGTGGCCAGGCGAATGCGCTGCCCCTCCCCGCCTGAAAGTGTGGCCGCCGGACGATCCAGCGTGAGGTAATCCAGTCCGACATTGACCAGAAACCCCAGCCGTTCGCGGATCTCTTTCAGGATGCGATGAGCGATAACGAGTTCACGCTCGGTGAACTTGAGCATCGCAAAAAAATCCGCGGCGGCGCGCACGGACAGCCCCGTCACCTCGGCGATGGATTTCTTAGCGATCTTCACCGCCAGACTTTCCGGTTTGAGTCGCGCCCCCTGGCAGGTCTCGCAACGTTCGAGCAGGGTAAAGTCTTCCTCTTCGGTTGCGCCAGGAGTCATGGCATACCCGATACCATCGCAGGCCGGGCAGGCGCCGTGCGGACTATTGAACGAAAACACCCGCGGTGTGATCTCCGGATAACTGACTCCGCACTTGATACAGGCCAGCTTGTCGCTGTAGAGATGCAATTTGCCTGTTTCAGAGAGCACCCCGACTAATCCACCGGCGAGCTTCACTGACGTTTCGACGGAGTCCGCGATTCGCCGCATCAAGGCATCGCCCGGCTTCATCACCAGCCGATCAACCACAATTTCGATGTTGTGCTTCTTCTGCTTATCAAGCGTGATGTCGTCGCCCAGATCGACCATCTCACCGTTGATTCGCGCCCGCACGTAGCCGGCCTTGCGCATCTCCAGCAGTTCTTTGCGGTATTCGCCCTTCCGCCCGCGGACGATCGGCGAGAGAATTTGAAACTTCGAGCCTTCCGGCAATTCACAAATCGCATCCACCATCTGCTGGACCGTCTGTGCCGTAATTTCCTGTCCGCATTGGAAACAGAACGGGTGTCCGACGCGGGCGTAGAGCAGCCGCAGATAGTCGTAGATTTCGGTGACGGTCCCGACGGTTGAACGGGGATTGTGACTGGTGCTCTTCTGTTCGATGGAAATAGCCGGCGAGAGGCCCTCGATGGAGTCCACGTCGGGCTTCCCCATCTGTTCGAGAAACTGCCGGGCATACGCGGACAGCGACTCCACGTACCGCCGCTGGCCTTCCGCGTAGATCGTGTCGAAGGCGAGGGAGGATTTGCCCGACCCACTCAAGCCGGTCATGACGACCAGCTTATCCCGCGGAATCTCGACATCGAGGTTCTTCAGATTGTGCTCACGCGCCCCTTTGATGATGATGGAATTGCTCATAAGCGCGGGATTATACCACGCCGTCACGCGAGTCTCGGCATCCGACCATCATGACTTTGACGCCGCTCGCGGCAAGATCGTCAAAATATCGACGCGACACCACAGCATCGGCCGGAAGGGATTTTAGTTTTCCAGAGATGTGCCGATAGGGAACTGCGGGAGCCTTCACCCCGACCCACAACCACCCACGATTTCGACGGCCGCTATGCATGACGTGCTGAGCCTCTTTAAGCGCAATATCAATCAGCTGTTCGGGATTACGGTCGATATCCTCAACGTCGGCCGCTCTCTTCAGCAACTGTCGCTGTCCATGCAAATTCTTGCGAATAACGGGGTGGTCCAAGCGGCCAAAATCCCCGGTGGAAAAGGCCGGCCCATGCTGGCACTGGTCGAAATCCTGAACAACACCCCCAAGGAAATCAGGCCTGAGGTGGAAGCCCTGGAGCATCTCTGTGCGGGGCTGGCCAAGGTCACGGCCAGCAGCTCGAATATTGTCTGGCGCTACCACCAATTGATTGCGAGCCTTCTCTCGGCGATGGCGCATGCGCAACCGACCGCAGCCTCGAAGCATCTGGAGACGTTGTCTCACCTCCGCTTCACCACGGCGGCCGATGTGGCTCAAATGATGCACCATCCGGCGTTTTCCGAAGCCGGGGCACTCGAACGCGATAATCGCGCCTATATCGTCCATTTATGCCAGGCCAACCTCGCCGAACTGCATGAACGGCTGAAAGAGGCGCTGCGCTGTCTGGGGGAAACCCAGCAGGCGCTGGTCGGGCTGAAAGCGATCGGCCTCACCGCGCGCTACATGGCCTTCTGCATCGCCTCGGAAGCGGCCGGATTGGCCGAGGCCGAAGCCAACTTCAAGAACCTGGCAACGGAAATTACCCATGTCGTGGACGATCTGGATGCGAAAACCCGCGCCATGAAAGAAGCCATCGAGCACGGGCAGGAGCTCTTAGAACTGCTGCTGAAAGGGCATACCTATGCAAAGTAAAGTCTTGTACAACCAGGACGGCCACCAGTGGATCGTCATCGGCCGGGATCCCGAAAAGGATAGCCACGTCATCGATACGAATGAGTATGTGATCATCAATCGCGGCCATGCCATGTTGCTGGACCCGGGTGGCATTCAAATCTTCCCACAGGTTCTGGCGGAGCTCGCGAAGTATGTGCGCATGCAGGATATCAAGGTGATCTTTGCCAGCCACCAGGACCCGGATATCTGCTCCTCACTGGCCATGTGGCTCGACCTCAACCCGGCGATTAAAACCTACTGCTCCTGGCTGTGGACCGGCTTTGTCAGCCATTTCAGCACCGGCGCGGTGATTACGCTCAATCCCATTCCGGACCAGGGGATGCGTATCAGAATCGGTGATGAAGGGCCGGAGGTGGAGGCCGTTCCGGCCCATTACTGCCATTCCTCAGGCAATTTCTCCCTCTACGATCCGACTGCGGGTATCCTGTTCTCGGGGGACATCGGCGGCGCCCTGGTCCCGGACCATCATGCCAGCCTGGTCGTCACCGATTTCGAGCAGCACATCCAATATATGCGCGGGTTTCACTTGCGCTGGATGCCGTCGACCGTCGCCCTGCGCGGGTGGACACAACGGGTCCGCGCCATTAAGCCCCGCATGATCTGCCCCCAGCACGGCTCAATCTTTGAAGGCGACAATGTCGGCAAGCTCCTGGATTGGCTCGACAGCCTCGAAGTCGGGCAGTGGAAGGATTCCGCCCCTAAGACCGACGTGCGCGCGGCGGCCTGACAGCAGGCCGGCCGAGGACCAAACCGTTTTCACTAGCATGGCCCGACCAGCCCCGCGACCTTGACAACAGGCAAAAGCGGGTGCTACCACCCTCCCATGGTGCGGGCAGAACAATCCTCCATATCCGAGCAGCCTGAAGAGGCGGCGAAAGCCGTTTCGACCTGGTCCGGCCAGGCGCGTGAACAGGCCGTCCAGCGCATGTTCACTGCAATCGCGGGCGTCTACGATCTCAATAATACGCTGCTGAGTTTCGGCCTCCACCACCATTGGAAACGCCTGACGGCCTCCTACGTGCCCACCGTGACGAACGGGCGCGCGTTGGACATCGGTGCCGGAACGGCGGATCTCGCGCTGTTGATTGAACCAAAAATGGGCCAGGAAGGGCACGTGATCGCCTCCGATTTGAACCATGCGATGTTGGCGGAGGGACTGAGGAAAGTCACCGGGCGCGGACTCCGCGAGCGGATTACCTGCCTGCAGGCGAATGCCGAGCAGCTGGGCTTTCCCGATGAGACCTTCCACGCCGTGACCACCGGCTTCTGCATGCGGAATGTGGGAAATCTGACGCAGGCGTTTACGGAAATCCGACGGGTTTTGCGACCGGGCGGCCGATTTGTCTGCCTGGAATTTTCCCGGCCGGCCTATGGCTGGCTACGCGCCCTCTATGATTGGTACTCATTTCGCTTGCTTCCCTGGATCGGCACCAAGGTCGCGCGCGACCGGACTGGCGTCTACGAATACCTACCGGCCTCGATCCGGACCTTTCCCGACCAGGAACGGCTGGCCGCTCTGCTGCGCGAAGCCGGATTCCGCCAGGTGGAATACCGGAACCTTACCGGGGGCATTGTCGCAATCCACGTGGCAACGAAATAGCAGAAAATCGATCAGCTCTCAGCGCAGGCTGATGGCTACGAGCTGACGGCCGACAGCTGATGAATTCTATTCTCTACATTTTCCTCCCTTGCAAGAAGGTCTACCCCATCGGCGTGACCTACCTGGCGGACTTCATCCATCGCCGGAAGCCGGAGGTGCGGCAACGTATCCTCGACCTGTCGCTGTTTCCGGAATCTCAGCGCACCCAGGCGATCCGCGATGCCGCGCTCGACTTCAAGCCTGACCTGGTCTGTTTTTCGTGGCGAGACATTCAGATTTTCTCTCCCCATGAGGGTGATGCCTCGCTGGAGCATGCCTTCAATTTCTACTTCGCAAGCAACCCGATCAAACGT
>WBZP01005343.1_pt1 | contig 13109 bp, 11 predicted proteins | sample 5204301 | NCBI WGS metagenome assembly WBZP01 (sample SAMN12412401, study PRJNA552823) | activated sludge metagenome | isolation source: activated sludge from nitrification reactor of wastewater treatment plant... | place: USA: Pennsylvania | collected 2017
ACCACGAGTTCCCCGGCCGCCGGCACGGTCCGCTCCGGGCCTGTGCTGATCCGCACGGTGCGCACCCGGGTCAAGGGTGCTCCCGCGACGACGGTCGCCGTGACGTACCTGCGCCGGAACACCTACGTCAAGCGCAGTCTGGAGACCGGGGTCGCCGCGATCGCCGCGCAGGGCCTGGCTCACTTCAACGACGTCTACGGGGGGCCCCATCCGGGGCTGGTCGGCAGCTACCGGATGACCGGGCGACTGGTCGCCAATGGCGGCGGGGTGCTGGCGATGCAGTTCTCCGAGGAGCAGGAATTCCTCGGCGCGCACCCCATGCAGTACTTCCACGCCATCGTCCTGGACAGCCGCACCGGCCGGGTCTGGTCGCAGTCGGAGATCGCGCGAAGGCTCCGCTGGTCGGCCCGGCCCGGGGTCGACCTGCTCTCCGAGATCAAGCGGGCGATAGCCCCGGATGGATCCGCACGCGAGCTAACCCTGGACGGGGTCACCCTGATCCCCACATCCTCGGGCCTGCGGATCCTGGTCGACCGCTGCGTCCTGGTCTGCGCCGCCGGGACACCCACAGGGGTCATCCCCTGGTCACGCCTGCTCGACCCCGCCGTGGAGGTCCCGTTCGTCCCGGCACTCTGGCGCCGCTGACCGCCTCAGGTCAGCAGCGTGGCGGCCACGGTGGCCCCGAGATCGTGGCAGGCGCGCTCGTCGTCCGCGCGGACGGGCCCGGTGACCAGGACGTCGGGATGCACGCGTCGCCAACCCAGCCCGGTGGTGATCGACTGGACCGAGCGCACGGCGCCGGTGACGTCGTTCTCACCGTGCGCCCAGAGCCCGAACGGCGCCCCGGCGCGCGCCTGCAGGCACGGGTAGTAGATCTGGTCGAAGAAGTGCTTCAGCGCCCCTGACATGTAGCCGAAGTTGGCCGGCGTCCCCAGCAGGAACCCGTCGGCCGCCAGCACGTCCACAGCCGTCGCCGCCAGGGCGGGCCGGACCACCACCTCGAGCTCCCCCAACTCGGCCACCTCGGGGTCGCGCGCACCGGACAGCACCGCCTCGAGCATCGCCTGCATCGACGGCGAGGGGGTGTGGTGCACGACCAGCAACCGCAGCATCGGCTGGTCCGGTGCCGCTAGTCCGGTGCCGCGGCGCGGTGGAGCCGCCGGGCGGCCTCGGCGATCGAGCCGGTCAGCGACGGGTAGACGGTGAAGGCATGGGCCACCTCGTCGACGGTCAGCCGGTGCGCAACCGCCAGGGTGATCGGGAAGATCAGCTCGCTGGCCCGGGGGGCGACCACGACGCCGCCGAGCACCTGCTGCGACCGCTCCCCGCAGAACAGCTTCACGAACCCGTCCTGAACGCCCTGCATCTTCGCCCGGGCGTTCCCGGCGAGCGGCAGCATCACCGTGCGGGCCCGCACCTCGCCGCCCTCGACGTGCCGCTGCGCCCAGCCCACCGTGGCGATCTCCGGCGCGGTGAAGATGTTCGCGGCGACCACCCGCAGGTCCAGCGGGGTCACCGCGTCACCGAGCGCGTGGTACATCGCGATCCGGCCCTGCATCGCGGCGACCGAGGCCAGCGGCAGCACCCCGGTGCAGTCGCCCGCCGCGTAGACCCCGCGCACCGACGTGCGCGAGACCCGGTCCACCGTGATGTGCCCCGACTCGGCCCGGCGCACGCCCGCCTCGTCGAGCCCCAGCTGCTCGGTGTTCGGGATCGACCCGACCGCCATCAGGCAGTGCGACCCCTCGATGATCCGTCCGTCGGCGAGAGCCACCTCCACCCCGTCCGCCGTCCGCTTGACCGCCGCGGCGCGGGAGCGCGAGAGCACCTCGAGCCCGCGCCGGCGGAACACCTCCTCGAGCACCTGAGCGGCGTCCGGGTCCTCCCCGGGCAGCACGTGCTCGCGGCTGGAGACGAGCACCACCCGCGAACCGAGCGCGTGGTAGGCGCTGGCGAACTCGGCCCCGGTCACCCCGGAGCCGACCACGACGAGCCGCTCGGGCAACTGCTCGAGGTCGTACAGCTGGGTCCAGGTGAGGATCCGCTCGCCGTCCGGCATGGCGTCGGGCAGGCGCCGCGGGCGGGCCCCGACGGCCAGCAGCACCGTGTCGGCCGCGAAGGCGTGCTCGGTTCCGTCCGGTTCGGTGGCCACCACGCGCGAGGCGCCGTCGAGCCGGCCGACCCCGCGGACCACCCGCACCCCGTCACCCTCCAGCCGGCGCAGGATGTCCGCCGACTGGGCCTGGGCCAGCGCCTTCACCCGGCGGTTGACCGCGTCCAGGTCGGCCACCGCCGGAACGTCGGGGGCACCGGGGTCGCCGAAGTGGACCCCCAGCTTGTCGGCACCGTCGACCAGGGTCATCACCTCGGCGGTGGCGATCAGCGTCTTGCTGGGGACGACGTCCGTCAGCACCGCGGCACCACCCACCCCGTCGCGGTCGACCACCGTCACCTCGGCACCCAGCTGGGCCGCCACGAGGGCTGCCTCGTACCCCCCCGGCCCGCCGCCGACCACCACGACCCGCTGCCCGCCCGTCCGGCCACTCGTCACGACGGCATTCTGGCGCATCCCCCGCCGCTGCGGTCGCCGCCACCTCCGGCGTCCTACGCTTGAGCGCCATGGCGTTGTACGCGGCCTATGGCAGCCATCTGGACCCGGAGCGGATGGCGCTCCGCGCCCCCCACTCGCCGCTGCAGGGCACCGGGTGGCTGGTGGATTGGCGGTTGACCTTCGCCGGGGAGGACCTCGGCTGGTACGGGCCGCTCGGCACCGTCGTCGAGGACGTCGGGCACCAGGTCTACGTGGCCCTGTACGACCTGACCCCGGCCGACGAGAGGGCGCTCGACGACTGGGAGGGCGTCGGCTCGGGGCTCCGGGCCAAGATCCGGGTACGGGTCAGCACGCTCGAGGGTGATGTCACGGCGTGGGCCTATGTGCTCAACGCCTACGAAGGGGGCTTGCCGAGCGCCCGGTATCTCGGCATGCTCGCTGATTCCGCCGAGGCAGGCGGCGCACCCGACGACTACGTCGCCGAGCTGCGGTCCCGGCCGTGCACCAGCAACGAAGGGCCACTCCCCAATGACTGACTCCACGAGCACCGGCACCGGCCTGCATGACCAGGCCGCCGCCGCAGCTGCGGCCCGCCTGGCCGACCTGACCGGGGCCGCCACCCACGACATCGCCCTGGTGCTCGGCTCCGGCTGGGCCCGGGCCGGCGACCTCCTGGGCGACACGCTCGCCACCGTCGACCCCACCCAGGTGCCCGGCTTCCGGGCCCCCGCCGTGGCCGGTCACAGCGCCACCATCCGGTCGGTGGCGATCGGTCAGACCGGACGGCGCGCGCTGGTGCTCGGTTCGCGCACCCACCTCTACGAGGGGCACGGCGTGCGCGCGGTGGTGCACGGCGTCCGGACCGCGGCGGCCGCGGGCTGCCGGCTGATCGTGCTGACCAACGGCTGCGGCGGGCTGCGCCCGGAGTGGGCGCCCGGTACCACGGTCCTGATCAAGGATCACATCAACCTGACCGCCGTCTCCCCGCTGGAGGGGGCGACCTTCGTCGACCTCACCGACCTCTACTCGGCGCGGGCCCGCGCGGTGGCGCGCGAGGTCGACCCGAGTCTCGACGAGGGCGTCTACGTGCAGTTCCCCGGGCCGCAGTACGAGACGCCCGCCGAGGTGCGGATGGCCGGGATCATCGGCGCCGACCTGGTCGGCATGTCGACCACCCTCGAGGCGATCGCGGCACGGGCCGCGGGCATGGAGGTGCTCGGCCTGTCGCTGGTCACCAACCCGGCCGCCGGCATCTCCCCCACCCCGCTGGACCACCAGGAGGTCATCGAGGCGGGACGGGCCGCGGCGGAGCGGATCGGCCCGCTGCTGGCGGAGATGGTCCGCCGGCTCTGATCGGCGCCGCGGAGGCAGATCACGGGTCGGCGCGCCGCACGATCATCGGCGACCGTGTGGCGCACGCATGGCGTCGACTCGGTAACGATCCTTGACACCCCCTGCCGGTCTTTGAAAACTGACCAGACTTCGCGCCGAAACGGTGGACCGCACTCCGGTCCGAACGCCGGCCGCGGCCCGTCTCGCCCCTGGAGGCATGATCGTGACAACGCCCCGCCGCACCATCGTGAGCGGCATCGCCGCCCTCGGTATCACCGCCCTGCTCGCCGCCTGCGGCGGCGGTGGCTCGACCAACACCGCGTCCGGCAGCGCCGCCGCCGGGGCGGACGCCAAGACCGCCAAGTCCGCCAAGGACCTGGGCGGCATGGACGCACTGGTGGCTGCCGCGCAGAAGGAGGGCAAGCTCAACGTCATCGCCCTCCCGCCGGACTGGGCGAACTACGGCGAGGTGATCAAGGGCTTCACGGCGAAGTACAAGATCGAGGTGGCCTCCGCCCAGCCGGACGCCTCCAGCCAGGAGGAGATCAACGCCGTCAAGTCGCTCAAGGGCACCGACCGGGCCCCGGACGTGATGGACACGGGCCAGGCGGTCACCCTGTCCAACCTCGACCTGTACGCCCCCTACCAGGTGGCCACCTGGGCGGACATCCCGGACGCCCAGAAGGAGAAGACGGGCCTGTGGGTGCAGGACTACGGCGGCTTCATGTCGGTGGGCTACGACTCGGCCAAGGTGCCCACCCCGACCTCCATCGCCGACCTGCTCAAGCCCGAGTACAAGGGCAAGGTGGCCCTCAACGGTGACCCGACCCAGGCCAGCGCCGCCCTGCACGGCGTGATGATGGCCGCGATCGCCCAGGGCGGCTCGATCGACGACATCAGCAAGGGCGTCGACTTCTTCAAGCAGCTCAAGGCGGCGGGCAACTTCATCCCGGTCAACGCCACCACCGCGACCGTGAAGAACGGCACCACCCCGATGGTGTTCGACTGGGACTACCTGCAGGCCGGGAACATCAAGAACGTGCCGACCTGGAAGGTCTGGGTGCCGGAGAACGTGGCGCTCGGCGGGTTCTACAACCAGACCATCAACAAGGACGCCCCGCACCCGGCGGCCGCCCGGCTGTGGCAGGAGTACCTGTTCAGCGACGAGGGCCAGAACCTGTGGCTCAAGGGTGGCGCCCGCCCCGTGCGGATGGCGGCGATGACCACGGCCGGCACGATCGACAAGGCCGCCGCGGCGACCCTGCCCGCGATCAAGGCGACCCCGGTCTTCATGAGCGTGGAGCAGTCGACCAAGGCCAAGGAGTACCTGGCCGCCAACTGGGCCAAGGCGATCAAGTGACCAGCGGCTGCTCGGCACACCGCACGAGCGGTCGATGAGCAGCGCGGTCACCCCGACAACGGTCGGCGGCCACCCGGAGACGGGTGGCCGTCGGCCGTCGGGGGGTCGGGCGTCACGGTGGTCCGCCGACTGGCTGGGCGTGATCCCGTTCTTCGCCTACGTCGGTCTCTTCCTGATCGTGCCGACCCTGATCGTGGTCGTCGCCGCCTTCCTGGACGGCGAGAACCGGCCGACGATGGCCAACGTCCGCGAACTCGGCGAGGACTACATCCTCGAGACGTTCGTGAACAGCATCGTCGTCTCGCTGATCAGTGCGGTGATCGGGGCGGTGCTCGGGGCCCTGCTCGCCTACGTGGTGGCCACCGGGTCACCGGACGGGCTGGTGCGCCGCGCGGTCACCTCGGCCAGCGGGGTGCTCGCCCAGTTCGGCGGGGTCACCCTGGCGTTCGCCTTCATCGCCACGGTGGGGCCCGCGGGGCTGCTCACCCTGGCGATGCTCTCCGCTGGCGGCCCCGATCTGTCGAGCAGCACCTGGCTCTTCGAGATCAAGGGACTGATCCTGGTCTACAGCTACTTCCAGATCCCGTTGATGGTGCTGGTCTTCCTGCCCGCCCTGGACGGCGTGCGGCCGCAATGGCGCGAGGCCACCGAATCGCTGGGCGGGACCACGTGGCACTACTGGCGGCACGTCGCCTTCCCGATCCTCACCCCGCCGTTCCTCGGCGCGCTGCTGCTGCTGTTCGCCAACGCCTTCTCGGCCTACGCGACGGCCGCGGCGCTGATCAGCCAGGGCTCCCCGATCGTGCCGTTGCAGATCCGCACGGCGCTGACCAGCGAAGTGGTTCTGGGCCGCGAGAACGTCGGCAAGGCCCTGGCCCTCGGCATGATCATCGTGGTGGCCATCGTGATGACGCTCAACTCGCTGCTGCAGAAGCGCTCGTCGAGGTGGTTGCAGTGAGCGGGGGCACAGGGCTTCGGGCGCGACGCGCCCGACGGTTGCTGGGGTTCCGGATCGTCATCCTGGTGCTGCTGGCGACGTTCTTCGTCGGCCCGCTGCTGTCGCTGCTCGAGTTCAGCACCCGGGGCATCGGGCTGACCGCCCCGCGCACCCTCGAACCGTGGCGCCAGGTGGTCACCGACGCCGCGGTGCGGGACGCGGTGGTCAGCTCGCTCGAACTCGCCGCGCTGACCAGCGTGGTCGCCCTCGCCCTGATGGTGCCCACGCTGATCTGGGTGCGGCTCAAGCTGCCCCGGCTGACCCGGGTGGTCGAGTTCATCTGCCTGCTGCCGCTGACCATCCCGGCGATCGTGCTGGTGGTCGGGCTGGTGCCCATCTACCGGCAGCTCAACACCCGGTTCTCCGACTCGATCCTCACCCTGTTCCTCGCCTACGTGGTGCTCGTCCTGCCCTACGTCTACCGCTCGCTCGACACCGGGATGCGGGCGATCGACGTCCGCACCCTGTCGGAGGCCGCCCGCAGCCTCGGCGCCAACTGGGCCACGGTGATCCTGCGCATCGTCGTGCCGAACATGGCCAGCGCCGTGCTCAACGCCGGCCTGCTCTGCGTGGCGATCGTGATGGGCGAGTTCACCATCGCTTCGCTGTTCAACTACGTGAACCTGCAGGTCGCCATCCAGCAGCTCGGCCTGTCGGACGCCAGCATGTCGATGGCGGTCTCGCTCGCCGCGCTGATGTTCGCGTTCCTGCTGCTGCTCCTGCTCTCCTTCGTCGGACGTCGCGCCGGACGGCGCACCGGGAGGTCGTCGTGACCACGCAGTCCACAGCCGAACAGGGATCCGCGCCCGGCGGCGGCCGGGGCGGGGTCGAGGTGCGTCTCGAGGGCCTGCGGCGCACCTACGGCGCCGTGACCGCCCTGGACGGCCTCGACCTCACCCTGCACCCGGGCGAACTGGTGGCCCTGCTCGGCCCGAGCGGGTGCGGCAAGACCACCGCGCTGCGTCTGCTCGCCGGCCTCGAGGACGCCGACGGCGGGCGCGTCGTGGTGGACGGCGAGGACCTCACCCAGGTGCCGACCAACCAGCGCGACATGGGCATGGTCTTCCAGGCGTACTCGCTGTTCCCGCACATGACCGCGCGGCAGAACGTCGAGTTCGGTCTCAAGCTGCGCAAGCAGGACGGCGACCGCCGCCGGGCCCGGGCCACCGAGATGCTCGACCTGGTCGGCCTGTCGGCCCAGGCCGACCGGTACGCCCACCAGATGTCCGGCGGGCAGCAGCAGCGGGTGGCCCTCGCCCGCGCGCTGGCCATCTCGCCCAAGGTGCTGCTGCTCGACGAACCGCTGTCGGCGCTCGACGCCAAGGTGCGCTCGCAGTTGCGCGACGAGATCCGCCGGGTCCAGCTCGAGGTGGGCATCACCACCCTGTTCGTCACCCACGACCAGGAGGAGGCGCTCGCCATCGCCGACCGGGTCGGCGTGATGCGCTCCGGGCGACTCGAGCAGCTGGACGCCCCGACCGCGGTGTACGCCAACCCGGCCACCCCGTTCGTGGCCGAGTTCGTCGGGCTGACCAACAAGCTGCCCGCCCGGGTCACCGACGGCGAGGCGACCGTACTGGGTCAGCGGATCCCCTTGGCGGACAAGGGTTTCGCGGCCGGCCCGGCCCTCGCCCTGGTGCGCCCCGAAGCGGTCCGGGTGCGCGCCGCCGACACGGCCGAGGGCGTCGCCGCCACCGTGCTCACCACCGCGTTCCTCGGCGCGATCAGCCGGCTCACCCTCGAGGTGACCGGCGCCGGCGACCACCCGCACATCATCGCCCAGCTGCCGACCGCCGACGCGCTCGAGCACCCGCCGGGCAGCAGCGTGCGGGTCCTGCTGCGACCGGACCCGGTGCTGGTCACCGCCCCGTGAGCAACCCCCCGCTCACCCTGCACCGAACGATCGAACCGGGGGACCTCGTCCGGCAGGGCGCCATGGCCCCGTACCGGTCGCTGGCCCACGGCTCCGGCGAGCCGCACCTGGTCCGGGACGATCTCGCGCCGGCCGAACGGTGGGCGCACGTCCCGGCGGGGGGCGGCACCGTCCGGTCGTTGCTCACCCTGCTGCACCTGACCGACCTGCAGCTCGCCGACGTGCAGTCGCCGGCGCGGTTCGAGTTCTTCAACCGCGAGCTGGGCGACCCCCGGTTCGCCAAACTCGTGCCGACCCAGCGGCCCTACGAGGCGTTCCTGCCGGTCACCGTCGCCCAGATGGTCGCCACCGTGAACCGCCTGGCCGTCGGGCCGTTCGGCGGGGGCGCCGTCGACCTGGCCGTCAGCACCGGCGACGCGATCGACAACGGGCAGTGGAACGAGCTGCAGGCCGTGCTCGGGCTGCTCGAGGGCGGCCCCGTCCGGCCCTCCGGCGACGGCACCTACCGCGGCGTGCAGCACCCCGACTGGCCCGACGACCTGTTCTGGCGCCCGGACGCCGCCCCCGGCACGCCCGACCTGTTCCGCGACGGTTTCGGCTACCCGAGCGCGCCCGGGGCGATCGCCGCGGCCCTGCGGGCGTTCACGGCTCCCGGGCTCACGGTGCCGTGGCTCGCCGCCTACGGCAACCACGAGGGCCTGATCCAGGGCGTCGGCCGGATGACCCCGCAGCTCGCCGCGGCGCTGGTCGGCGGCCGCAAGCCGACCGCGCTGCCCCCCGGCATCGACCGCGACGCGGCGTACGAGCTGTTCGTCACCGGCGCCCAGGCCTTCTTCGACGGGGCCGTGTTCGACTCGCCCGCCGCCGACGTGGTGGCCGACCCGGCGCGCCGGCCGGTCACCCGGCGCCAGTTCGTCGAGGCGCACTTCGGCCCGGGCGCCCGGCCGTTCGGGCACGGTTTCGGCGAGCGCAACCGCCGCGACGGCACCGCCTACTACTGCCACGACCTGCCGCTGCCCACACCCCACCCGCGCTACGCCGGGGTGCGCCTGGTGGCGCTCGACACCTCGTGCCTGCTCGGCGGGGCGGACGGCGCACTCGACGTCGAGCAGCTGCGCTGGCTCGAGGGCGTGCTGCGCGAGGTGCACACCACCCACCTGGCCGCCGACGGCACCCCGGTGCGCGGCGGGGACGTCGACCGCCTGGTCGTGCTGTTCAGTCACCACAGCCTGCAGACCCTGACCAACGACCTCGGCTCCCCCGCGGACGGCCACGACAGCCTGCTGGGCGTGGGGCCGGAGGGCCACGCGGTGCCGATCGCCACGGCGGCCGAGGTCGAGGCCCTCGTGCACCGCTACCCGAACGTCGTGCTGTGGCTGACCGGGCACACCCACATCAACTCGGTGCGGGCCCGGCGCAGCCCCCACGCCCCGGCCGGTCGACCCGGCGGCTTCTGGGAGGTCACCACCTGCTCGGTGATGGACTGGCCGTGCCAGACCCGCGTGGTCGAACTGGTCGAACTGCCGGACGACGGGAGCGGGCCCTCGCTCGCGATCGCCTGCACGATGGTCGACCACGACTCACCGCTCGCCCCGGGCGCCGGCTGGATCCACCCCGACCTGGCCGCGCTGCACCGCGAGCTGGCCGCGAACGTCCCGATCCCCGGCTACGGCACGGTGCTCACCGGAGAACGGGGCGACCGCAACGTGCTGCTGCCGCTGGCGCAGTAGTCTCGACTCCCCGTTCGTGCAGGGATGCAATCACCTCGTGCAGCAGCGACGGGGCGGACCCGAGCAGGAAGGCACCGATGTGAGCGGCGACCTGCGTGACCAGGCCCGGGCCTGGCGTGACGACGACCCCGACCCCGCGACCGTCGCCGAACTCGACGCCCTGCTGGCGCGGCTGGACGCCGGCGACGAGGCGGCCCGCGCCGACCTGGCCGACCGGTTCCGCGGCCCGCTCGAGTTCGGCACCGCCGGGCTGCGCGGGGCGCTCGGGGCGGGCCCGAACCGGATGAACCGGGTGGTCGTGATCCGGGCCGCCGCGGGGCTGGCCGCCTACCTCGCCGCGCACCCCGCGGTGACCGGCGACCCCACCGGCCGGCCGTTCCGGGTGGTCATCGGCTACGACGCGCGGCACAACTCCGACGTGTTCGCCGCCGACACCGCGGCCGTGGTCACCGGCGCGGGCGGCGAGGCGCTGCTGCTGCCGCGGTTCCTGCCGACGCCGGTGCTGGCGTTCGCCGTCCGGCACCTCGGTGCGGACGCCGGGGTGATGGTGACCGCCTCGCACAACCCGCCGCAGGACAACGGCTACAAGGTGTACCTGGGCGGCCGGGTCTCCCCCGGGCCCGGCGAGGGCGTGCAGATCGTGCCCCCGGCGGACGCCGACATCTCCGCCGCCATCGCCGCCGTCGGGGCGGTGCGCGACGTGCCCCGCCCGGCGTCGGGGTGGACCGTGCTCGGCGAGGACCTGCTCGAGACCTACCTCGACCGGGCCGCCGCCGTGCCCGCCGCCGGCGGGGCCCGCGACCTGTCGGTCGTCTACACCCCGCTGCACGGCGTGGGCGGCGAAACCGCCTCGCGCGCACTGGTTCTCGCCGGCTTCGCCGAGCCGTACCAGGTACCCGAGCAGGCCGCCCCCGACCCCGACTTCCCGACCGTGGCCTTCCCGAACCCCGAGGAGCCGGGCGCGATCGACCTCGCCCTGGCCGCGGCCGCCGAGCGCGGCGCCGACCTGGTGATCGCCAACGACCCGGACGCCGACCGGTGCGCCGCCGCCGTCTTCGACCCGGCCGCGCACGACGGCGCGGGGGCCTGGCGGATGCTGCGCGGCGACGAGCTGGGCGCCCTGCTGGGCTGGCACCTGATCGCCTCCGGGGCGGCCACCGGCGAGCCGGACGGCGTGAGCGCCGGCACGGCGTGCTCGATCGTCTCCTCCCAGCTGCTGGGCCGGATCGCCGCGAAAGCCGGTGTGCCGCATGCGGAAACGCTGACCGGGTTCAAGTGGATCGCCCGCACGCCCGGGCTGGTGTTCGGCTACGAGGAGGCCCTCGGCTACTGCGTCGCCCCGCAGCTGGTGCGCGACAAGGACGGCATCACCGCGGCCCTGCGGCTGGCCGAGCTCGCCGCCGACCAGAAGGCGAAGGGACGCAGCCTGCTGGCGGTGCTCGACGACCTGGCCGTCGCCCACGGGCTGCACGCCACCGACCAGCTGTCGGTGCGGGTGGAGGACCTGTCGCTGATCGGGGCGGCGATGGCCCGGTTGCGCGCCACTCCCCCGGCCACCCTGGGCGGCCAACCCGTCGTCCAGGTCGAGGACCTGCGGGAGACGTCGGTGACCGGTCTGCCGCCGACCGACGGGCTGCGGTACCGCACCGACGGCGGGGTGCGGGTCGTCGTCCGGCCCAGCGGTACCGAGCCGAAGCTGAAGTGCTACCTCGAGGTCGTCGTCCCGGTCAGTTACGGCGTGATCGGGCTGCCGGGGGCCCGGTCGGTGGCGGCCAAGCGGATGGCGCAGGTGCGCGCCGACCTCACCCAGGCGCTCGGTTTGGAGACCCCGTGAACGCGACCCCCGGCCCCCGGCCCCACCGGGTGCACGACCTGCTCGGCGGCACACCGGACGACGCGACGCTGGCCCGCTGGCTGCACGGGCTGCCCGGCGTCGACGAGGTGGGCGCCAACGCCCGGGCCGCCGCCCTCGGCACCCGCTCGATCAAGGCGGCGAGCAAGGCCTGGGCGCTGGACACGGCCGTGCGGATGGTCGACCTGACCACGCTCGAGGGCGCCGACACCCCCGGGACGGTGCGCACGCTGTGCGCCAAGGCGCGCCGTCCGGACCCCGACGACCCCGATTGCCCGCCGGTGGCCGCGGTCTGCGTCTACAACGACCTGGTCGGGGTCGCCAAGGAGGCCCTCGCCGGCACCGGCATCCACGTCGCCGCGGTGACCACCGCGTTCCCGAGCGGGCGGGCCACGCTGCCGGTGAAGCTCACCGACACCCGTGACGCCGTGCTCGCCGGGGCCGAGGAGATCGACATGGTGATCGATCGCGGCGCCTTCCTGGCCGGGCGGTACGGGCAGGTCTTCGAGCAGATCGTCGCGGTCCGCGAGGTGTGCGAGGAGGGGGTCGGCGCGCACGGACGCCGGGCGCACCTGAAGGTGATCCTGGAGACCGGGGAGCTGGCCGGGTACGACCAGGTGCGCCGCGCGTCGTGGCTGGCGATGCTGGCCGGAGCCGACTTCATCAAGACCTCGACCGGCAAGATCTCCCCCGCCGCCACCCTGCCGGTGACCCTGATCATGCTCGAGGCGGTGCGCGACTGGCCCGCGCTGACCGGCGAGGTGATCGGGGTGAAGCCCGCGGGCGGCATCCGCACCGCCAAGGACGCGCTGAAGTACCTGGTGGTGGTCAACGAGATCGCCGGGCCCGACTGGCTGACCCCCGACCGGTTCCGGTTCGGCGCCTCCAGCCTGCTCAACGACATCCTGTTGCAGCGCCGGCGCCAGCGCACCGGCGCCTACGCGGGGCACGACTACCTGACCGCGTCCTGACGGTGCGCCCGCCGAGCGACGCCCGTCGAGAGGAGATGGCCTCCGTGCCGACGTTCGAGTACGCCCCCGCCCCGGAGTCACGGGCGGTGGTCACCCTGCAGCCGCGGTACGGGCTGTTCATCGGGGGGCAGTGGGTCGACCCCGTCGAGGGCGCCTCGATGGCCACGGTCGAACCGGCCACCGAGAACCTCCTGGCCGAGGTCGCGGTCGGCACCGAGCCGGACGTCGACGCCGCGGTCCGGGCGGCTCGGCGCGCCCACGAGCGCACCTGGTCGCGTCTGCCGGGCAGTGAGCGGGCCAAGTACCTCTACCGGATCGCCCGGATCCTGCAGGAGCGCGCGCGCGAGTTCGCCGTGCTGGAGACCCTCGACAACGGCAAGCCGATCAAGGAGTCGCGCGACGTCGACGTGCCGCTCGCGGCGGCGCACTTCTTCTACCACGCG
>WBZP01005345.1_pt1 | contig 13106 bp, 9 predicted proteins | sample 5204301 | NCBI WGS metagenome assembly WBZP01 (sample SAMN12412401, study PRJNA552823) | activated sludge metagenome | isolation source: activated sludge from nitrification reactor of wastewater treatment plant... | place: USA: Pennsylvania | collected 2017
TGATAGCGTCGCTGTGCGCGGAACCACCTGCTTCAGGTGGGCTATCTGGTGTCAACGACTGCAGCGTCCGGTTGTTCGTGCGTGGCATACACGCACGATGTCAAGCGGCCTGCGGCCGTCGCGCGTTCACGAACCTTGACGAGCCGTTCTCGCAGTGAGGTCGGACCAATGGGCCGGCCTGATGAGCCGTCTGTCCTCGTCGGACAGCTTGCCGACCACAGGACCTACGCTGGATCGCGAAGAGCCCGACAACCACGCCGAGCCCACCGCCAAGGTCCCGCGGGCCCTTACCTTCCAAACTCGCATCGCGCATATTGGGGAGTTTTTCTCACATACTATGGCTGAAAACGCATTAAAACCGTATTGCTCAGGGGCATCCAGACAACATCACGCTCAGCACCAAATATTTGATATGTTTGGTACTTTCCGAAGTCAGGACGGGCATCGAGTGATTGCCAATCATTAACATTACTTGCCGATCGATGTCGAGCAACATGGCCATCTTCAGTTGCCACCCAGATGTCATCTGGACCACTGGCCCATGCAATCCTGAATGGAGAATGCAAATTATCAGAACAAGAACTCATAGGAGTCCATGAAATTCCATCAAACCGTATGCATTCGGCAGTAGACCCAACTTTGGTGCCAAACGCCCAAACATTATTTGAGGCTGAACCGTACATCGATCGAACCTCGTAGCCCTTAATACTAGGAAGGACAGGTGGTGGTCCCCAGCTGCCATTTGATCTGTAAGAGAATATTCCGATGGTGCCCGCAGCCCAAGCTTCACCAGACGGAAGTGAGGTAATGCCAGTATATTGCTTGAATTCGGATGAAGGAACTATGCTCCATTTCGTGCCGTCATATTGAAAAATTCCGCCTCCAATGCCCGGTTTCGGACCGTCAGTACCGACCGTAATAAATCCCTTGTCACCATCAGGTACAAAGGCGCGAAAGGTCGACTGGGCCGGGGCCTCAGATTCATTCCAGAACGCACCATCCCAGTGGGCCATCTTCACAATGTCCATCTTGGAATACGAAGTCCAAATGTCGTCATAGGAACGGCCCCCCATTCCCCATCCGCCTTTCATGTCAAGATTGTCGAGTTCCTTTCTCCAGTTTAGCCCATCAAAATGAAGGAAGCTGCCATCCGCGGTGAGTATCCATGCATCACTAAGCCGACTCCCCCAGCCTGCTCCTCGAATCACACCAATGTTAGGGGGTTGGTTAACTTGACAAAAGCTATCGGAAGAACAACTGGGTGAAAAGTCAGCTGCAACAGCCTGAAAACCGATACCGACAGAATAGCCGTTCTTCTCTGTGCCATCAGGCACTGGCTGCCAATCTAGACCATGGAATACTTGCACATCAGGGTCAGCAAAATCAGATTTCTTTAGCTGCTCTCTTATCTCGGCAGGCAGGAATTTACAAGTCATAGGATTCGTTCTGCAACAGCGCTCAGGCAGCATGCACTTTTGATCAGACACCGGAGAACCGGGAGCTTCAACAAAAGGAATTCTCATTTTGAGCAGAGCTGAGTTCGGATTTTCATTTAGAGTGGTCGTCATTTCACGGGCAAGAAATGGCGCGAAGGTTGGATCGATGTCGTCTTTGTGAATGATCCCGTGGATTTGACCTTCGATATGAGTGTCGTCGATTTTTCTAAGAGAGATGTGGGCACCATAGAGGCGCAAATGCAGCACTGAGCTGTTTACCGGTAACAGCAAATCGATTCGCCGTGCTTCACGCATGGTTAGTTGTGAATAAGGAGTTGTCTCGAGTTGGGCTGCTGTTCCTCTGGCCGCAAGCGTTGTCAGGCGGTGTCCCAGCTCGATCTTCAATTGATCAGTTCCGTCAAACCGTGGCGCACTTCCGTCCGGAGTGCGACCCACTCCGATCGAGATTGCACCACAGCCCGGCTGAATATCATCGGCTTGGAGTTCAAACAGTATCAGTCCTTGACCGGTAGTACTGACTTTTTTGTTGATAATCTCTTCCAATGTTCCATTGCCAAGAGAGGCAATTCCTCCAAATAAAATTGATAATCCTGATAAATTGTTTTCTGATTTCAGATTTCCATCAAAATCTGCCGCGAAATCTTGCGCGATATTCGGCAATCTGATTTGCGTGCTGACGTACCGTCTCTTTGCCGCAGAAGGGGTGCAGTAAGATTGGAAGCGAGCCTCGGTGTCGCAGGCCATTAGGAAGAGAAAAGCCGCAATAAGTGCTTTAAGTTGCATAGAGATCCTCACGATCGGACTGTTATTTTGACTGCTAATCCAGCGGTGTTGTGTAAATTAATACCGATATCCGATTTGCACCCCTGTGCTCAGGCGGTGATCATCGATACGGGTAACCAGGAAGGCAGGCAGAGGAACACTCGATGGTGCGGTTCCATTCATCTGCACAATCATCAGCTGATAGGCCGCGATCAGCTGAACAGTCAGGCCCCGCCACGGACAAACATCGAGAAGCGAGGCTTGGACTCTGACGCCATCTCCCCTGCGAATCTCTCCGAATCGAGGTCGGTCCGGCTCGGCAGCAAGCGGAGTTGTCAGTTCACCATAGCTCAACGGAGCGAGGTAGCCGATGCGCAGATCGGTTCGGATTGCGAACTTCTCGCGGAGCACCAGCGGAACGTTCAAGGACAGACCGCTGTCCACGAACTGATTGGAGAGGCTCGGTAGGCTCCGGATGGTGGTCGGATCTGCGTCGGCTGACAACTCCAGCCGGTCGAAACCGTATCGGACGTAGATGCCAAATCGGGCCGACCCCTGCTTCTGCCAAGGCGCTACCTCCCAGCGCAAGCCCGCTGCGACACGGACTCGGTTGGCGGTGACTTCACCTGCGCTACACATGCCGCTCGAATCAGCATTTGCACAGAGACGATGGGTAGGCCAAAGTTCGAACCCGGCTTCCATACCAAGACCCTGCACCCAGCGGGGAGCACGACCCGCCAGCGGGAAGACCGTGAACCCAAGTTGAAGCCCTGGCGTCGCTGGAACCGTGAGCCGGGGACAATCTCCGGGCCAGTATCGATTGGTCTGGGAATCGACAAGCACTTGGCACGGACCCCCGTCGTCTCCGCTTGCTTGGAGGAAACGGCTCCCCAGAACCGGCCCAAGGACGAGTTCGACAAATGGCAGCGTACGCTGGACGGAGCGCACCCGCTCGATCCCGGGTGGCGTCGCGGGCGGCAGCGGTGATGGTGCAGGGAGAGGGGGCGGTTGGACCGACGCCTCTACGGGCGGCGTAGGGGGAACCGGAGCAGTTGGTGGATCCACGACTTTGGGTGGCACCGGAGCCTGGCGCCGAAGTGCAACGACCATCTGTTCACGATACGATTCTGCGCTGCTACGTTGCGTTGTCGCGTTTGTACTCTTCAGATATCTTTCATAGAGCAGCAGCGCCTCTGCTACAGCGTCAGCTTTCCGTCGGGAATTTGCAAGATTGTACAAGAGATCCGGAGTGGGGCTGAGTGCGTACGCCAGCGTAAACTCGCGAGTCGCCTCGGTGTAGTCTTGTCTGCCGTACGCTGCCACCCCAAGCTGAACATGCTCCTGAGCCAACCGAATCGCTCGGACGTTGGCTGGGTCACCAAGGCTTGACAACAGGAGTCGACTATGTACCTCGATCTCGGCTTTCCGGGCCGTCCCCGGATCTTCTTGCAGGAACCGCTGAAACAGTGCAAAAGCCTCCCTCGGCTTGCTACCGTTTCGACAAGCCTCTGCCAGATTCAGGAGCATGGCCGGATCGGGCGACACGGCATACGCGAGTGCCCAGGCGTCTGCGGCCAGGTCGAAACGCAGATCGTGGACGGCCTGGTTGCCATCCTTGACCTGGCGGTCTGCGACTTCTTGGCGGAGCCTCTCGACGGAACTGTCCTGCGCTTCTTGGGCGTGAGAAACACGCCGCCCGTACGCTAGCGTGAGTATCATCACCAGCATCGGAGTGAGCCAGGAAACACGCCGAGGCAGTAGCCATCTGATCTGGCTGTGAACCGAGGCCATCTTTGATGAAATTATCGCTGGATGCGGCTGTGTGCGCAACCTGATCAAATCGGAGGCCGTAATCCTGGCGGTCCTCTGGGTCGGCGAGTCAGTCTTGCGACCGTCCGATGTCGAGGGCGTGCGGTCCCGGAACTGCCGACGACCCTTCTCGTGGACGCAGTCCACCAAGGGGAGTTCCACAGCAGGCGACCCCGAGGGCTTTCAGGCCAGCCCCAATCCATCCGTAAGTTCGCAAAGGAGTGAAACGGGACGGGGACACTGCTCCGAGACTCTACGGGCTCTGGATTTTTGCAGATCGTTGAGCACCACCTCCATCTGAAAAAGCGTCCGAGCGGATTTTAATGAGACGCAGATGGTGTAGTCTGAGGTGATGCTGCTTGCGGTGGGTGAAAACGTCTCGGATATCGAGAAACCGAGGGCTAACCCATGCTTGCCGGAGATTCTCGGGTACCAGTCTCCATCATCAGGCCCGGCGCTGAAGTTTCTCAAGACCTTCCATGATGAGTCGAAGATTTTCGGGTCTTCGTGAACGAGCGTAGGTGGGGAAATTACAGCGACGTTGGCGAAGTTGGAGCCAGGTTAGCAACCCGCTGTGTCACTGCGATAGCGACGCGTCAAGGTCAAGCGGCCTACGGCCGTCGCTAACGCGAACCTTGACGCGTCGCCCTCGCAGTGAGGTCGGGCCAACAGGACAGCCTGCTAGGCAGTCTGTCCTCGTCGGACAGATGGCCACCTAGCCGACCTAAGCTGGATCGCGAAGAGCCAGATTTTAGAGGCCACACAGCAACAGGGCCAGCTCGCTTTCCGCTTCAAGAAAACCGCGCCGCTTTAGTGTCCGGCGAGGGTCACCAGGGAATTGATTGCTGCGCTGTGCTCGCAGTTGGCCCACTTGAAGCAAGTGGTGCCGCGCGCAGCGACGGCGAAGTAAGATGCCACGATCGTCGAACACCGCAATCGCAACACGCTGTGCACCGACGAAGGAAGGTCCGGCGATCAGCCGATGGTGACGCGGTGGGCCGGACGCAAGCTTGCTCTATTGCGCCCATTTGGCCAGCTATCAGCACGAACTTATGGATTGGCTCAGCAGATATACCCGCGAGGATAGTCCTCGTGGGTCGCTCGGCGTTTGCACCAGCGCAGAGATGAGCCCCGAGTTGCGTCGGGCAGTGCTCGCCGTGCCAGAACACGACTGGCGACCACATCGCGCCCCTGGCTCACACGTCGATGCGAGGCGCGATGTCGCCGAGGTTCGCCTTCGCCTCTCACGGCAGCGAATATCACCTCGTGCCAACCTTCTTCTGGTCGCTACAGCAGCGCCTCCAAAATCTATGGTCCGCTTCGACGAAAACCCTGCGGCCGGATTGGGGGGGCAGAATTGGGACTATCCAAAGACAGGCCGAGAGGGGTAAGATGCCGACGGATATCGAGGGAGTCTGGGAGCGCAGTGTTGCAACAAGGGAAGGATCTCGAAGAGCCTGACCTGATCGGACGCCAGGTCGGGAACTATCGCATCAAGCGTTTGCTCGGACGTGGTGGAATGGGCGCTGTGTATGAGATGGTCCATGAGAGCATCGGGCAGCGCTCCGCGATCAAGATCCTGTTCTCCAAGTATGCTCAAGACCCTGAGTTCGTCGAACGATTCTTCGCTGAAGCCAAGGTTGTCAACCGAATCGAGCATCCTGGCGTCGCCAAAACGCTCGATCACGGCCAGTTCCCTGATGGCAATCTCTACATCATCATGGAACTCCTGCTGGGCGAGTCCTTGCGCGCTCGACTGGAAACGCTCGCGAAGAAGCACACTCGCTATGATCTGGCGGCGTCCGCCGCACTCATGCTGCAGCTTGTGGACACGCTGCAGGAGGTTCACGGAAAGGGAGTGATCCACCGCGACTTGAAGCCTGAGAACATTTTTTTGGTGCAGGACTCGGCGGTGAGCGGCGGTGAGCGGGCCAAGATCCTCGACTTTGGCATCGCAAAGATTCAGGACGGCTCAGCGCTCAAAGACGTCGACTCGCCCGGTCCACTGACCACGGTTGGTAAGATCCTCGGGACGCCCACCTATATGTCGCCGGAGCAATGCGAGGGACGTGCGGCCCTGACGTCGGCATCAGACATCTATGCCCTGGGTGTGATCTTTTATGAGATGCTCTCGGGGAGCCCGCCGTTTGGTGGCGTCAGCGAAAACGCTGTCATGGCACTACATATACTCCGAGAGCCCGTGCCGCTGTCGCAGATGCCTCGCTCGCTCAAGTCCCTGGTGCAGGCCATGCTGGCCAAACAACCCAGCCAGCGGCCCACCCTGCCGCAGATCCGCAGCATCCTCCAATCATACCTGGCTCGGCCGGACTCCCCCCCTTGGGCCTCTCGTTTGCTTGCGACGGCGATGCTCGGCATGTTCTCGCTCGGAATCGCGGCTCTCTTTTGGACGACGGGACGAAGGAACATCGTTCCGGCCCCCACCACGCCTGAATTCGGTCTGGCGGCCCGTCCGGATCTTCTCACCTTGCCACACGATCTGGCGGCGGTGCCATCTGCCCAGTTATCCCTCCCGAGTCCATCCGATGGTGGCGTTGGAAACACAGTGATTCCGCGGGCTGTGGCAGTCTCGCCCGCCCCCATGGGAGCCGAGCGCAGCGGGGTGCCTTCGACGGTTGGCACGATTCCCAAAGGCAGCAGGAAGCAGCCCGTCGTCCGTCCGCTCAAGGCGTCCGCCCAGCCCGTGGAACCCGAGAAGCTTCAGGTTCCGATAGTAGAATAGTCGAAACCGGGTCAGCGAGCGCCAGGACCCGGAGAGCGGGTTCCCTAAGACCAATCGACTTGGTTTGGTATCGATTCGACCTTCCCCAATCAGTCTGTAAGTTCGCAAAGGAGTGAAGCAGGACGGATGCACCAACGGGACTGACTCGTCAATAGAACGGTCTGGGGGGACCTTGGCGGAGGGCTCGGCGTGGTTATCGTGCGTGTATGCCATGCGCGGACAACCAGACTCTGCCGTCGCTGTCATCGCTTCCGCCAGTCGAGATTGGCCCCGCGCCTACGCAGGACGTGCTGACGTCGTTTGAGGGTCTTTCGCTCGTTGCTGAGACACTGCGGGCGCTGGGTCTTTTGCAGAGCGTCGAGCGCAAGTTCCATCTCAACGAACGTCAGCTTCATCGAAGTGGACGGTGGCCGTTGAGTATCGGGTGGGACCAGATGCAAGCAAACAGACCGTGTCGAGCACAGCAGAGGTCGAAGTGATCCGACGTGACGCCGCAGCAGTGGTTGCGGCGATGTTGGTGGTCGGTCTGCTGCTATTCGGTGGCGTACTGGCTCGTCGGAACCTGCGAACCGGACCTTTAGCGAAGACCAAGCCCGACAGCCTGCTCGCCTCGTGTCTGAGCCTGATCACGACGCCACTCGGAACCTACAGCTTGTCGATGCTACAGGTGTTTGTGTGGACGAGCATCACGCTGTTTGGCTTCATCTTTCTGTGGCTGCTAACGAACGGAACGCCGACGATTCCTGATCAGTTTCTGGGCCTACTCGGCGTGGGAACAGGCGCGGCGATGCTGTCTCGGCTGGCAAACGGAGAGAAGCAGTCGCTGCCTCTGCGCTACCTCACGCTGGTGCCGCGTGCGGAGCGTCCAGAGTGGTCCGATCTAATCAACTTGGACGGACGCCCGAGCCTCTTCAAGTTTCAGATGCTCGGCTTCACGGTTGCGACGGCGCTGGTTGTTCTCCGAGAGCTGTATGTGGGCGGTCGCTTTGTTGATATCTCGAACTCGCTGGTCCTGCTGATGGGCTTATCAAGCGCCTCCTACGTTGGGAGTGAGTCCTTGCAGAGCAAGCCGTGGAGTCAGGTGAAGATGCATGTGGACCAGATCGAACAACTCGCCAAGGGCTTGGGCGTCTCGGTAGCGACCCGCGAAGCGCTTCAGCAGTTACTTACGGAAGCCAAAGCCGTCGCGAAAGCGCCATCCGAAGCAAGCAAGGACAAGGCCGAACTGTATCGAGAACTGCTGACGCTAGAAGAGATGCTGACGGATCTGTACTCCGATCGACCAAGCGAAGTCAGCCCTGTGAATCCACCTGCGGCCTAACCTCGCTTCCTATCCAGCGATAGGTGGAGCGCTCACCCTCGCCTGTCCTCCTCAATTCACAGCTACCACCAGACGAAAAAGACGGACGCCCAGACAGGCGCTCCTCCGCACTGAGCCGATTCGGCGGTCCGGCTTGCTTATGAAAGAGACTTCGAGGTGACTGAAGCGACCCTCGCGACAGGCAGAGCGATGTAGAACTAGCCTTCAGCCTCGACTTCGTGCATGGTCCGTCGATAATTCGCAGCAGATCACCTGACTCCCCACCGGACTCATCAAGGAACATGCGAACCTCTGGCAGGACTCCTGAATCGGGCTTGAACGTGCAGGCGAAGCCAGAGCGGCTGGCGGCGCTGCTCAGGGCCAATCAAAACCTGCTCAGCAAGATCAAGGCGAAGAGCGAGAATCGCGCGCGGCTCATCGAGAAACTGCGGACCATGGCAACCACAGCGCTCGGCATGCTGGAACTTGTGTACCTGAAGATGGAGCGGTTGGATCAAAAAGACCACGCTGTTCGCCGAGCTGCTCTCGCGCCAGCGACAACCACAGGGCGTCGTACAGGACGATGGGACATCTACGCGGAGCTTCAGCGCACGGGTCTTTTGTCCTTTCGGAGTCCCGCGCGAGCAAGCAAGAAGCTTGATGCGGAGAGTGCCGCTCCGATTCTGGACCTCGGAGCGCTGAGCTAGGATTTGTTGCACCTCCTTTCCTTGCTGCCAAAGGAGGGTTGCAGCAGCCGGACTTCTTGGATTCCTTCCGCTGCGTCTCCGCGGCATCACCCCAGCAGCTGCTTCTGAAACAGAAATACCCCTCGTGGTCGCGTCTTTGAGCCTCGAAACGGTATCAGACCGACGTGCTGCCAGCCCAGTCCGCGCAGGCAGTCGATCAGACTCTGCGGCTGATAGCGACGGACTTGCCACATACAGAACTCCTTTGTCTGTCCGCCGAGGAGCTGCACCTTGGCCAAAAACTGAAGTCCGTAGCTACCGGGGAGTGGACGGTCTGTGTCGAGTCCCAGGGTAAAGGAAATGTCACGAACATCGCGGCAGTAGCGCCGGATAGGACCCCCAAGCCAGCGCTGATTGTCCTCTGCCACCGTCGCTGCAAATGCCTGATCTTTACGTCGAATCTCTTTCGGATCAACTGAATCGATCTGCGAGTATTCCACATCGAACAGGAGAAGATCGCCGCTGACCGCACCACCTAGGGCATGTCGGAAGAACTGGGGTTCCTGATCTAGATTACCAAGTGTAGCACCCAGCATCGTATAGATTCTTCGACGGTGCGAGCGTGCCGGTGTGTAGTGGAGCTGCATGTACCTCGGCAGGTGGTGAAAGTTCCCCTGAATTCCGCAACAAAAGACCCCTGGCTGGTCTCCGAAGGAGTCCATGGCATGACGGAATCCTCGACTCAGGAGCGGCTGGCTGGCATCGAGTAGGTAGAAGCGAATGTTGGGACGAAGGCTCTCTTCGAGAATACTCTGGACCAAGCGAACCTCGGTCTTGGCATCTCCTGGGCCGAGCGCAATCACATCCAGTCCGGCCTGACCGATCACCGCTCGAATTCTCACAGCGGTTTCTTCATGCGGAAAGCTGTCACGGAACGAAATGTACTTTGGCGTGTTACACAACTGAATCCAGTCCAGCGCACTCTGGTGATCCAGATAGACGTAGGTCTGTTCGAGTGCCCCGCCCCCTCCGTTCAGATGCGTGGACAGCTCCGTCAGCATGGACACCGAGTCAAAGCCCGGTGAGATGTACCAGTTGGGGGCCAGACGATGACTGGTCTCACGGATCGCTGGCAGGGTTGTGATCTCTTGCGGAACCAGCTTTAGATCAGGCACTGAGCAGAGTGCCAGGACGGAGCCTCTAGACGGCTCTTTGCTGCCTTGCTCCAGCTTGCGAATCAAGCTCAGGGAGATACCGGCGTAGTCCGCCAGCTGCTCCTGAGTCAGTCCTGCTTCATCGCGATGCTGGCGGAGAACCTCTCCGAACGGACGGCCTGCAATGTCGTCTGACTCCGGGGCGAAGTGCAGGTGAAGCAGCTTCAGAACGTCTTGCAGCATGGAACTCACCTCGTCACGAGCTGCACGCCGCCGGGGTTCCATTCCTACTGCCAGACCACCAATCGCTTGCATTCCCTGTCGCAGATGGAAAAGCGCCGCCTGATAGGGAGAAGGTGCCAGCGTGTCATCGGTGAGCACTGTAGGAAACTCTGACGAGAAAGCGGACTCTACCTGCATGGCAAGGACTCCTGTTGACGTCGAAAATTGTCCAAAAATGACATTTGGATGTCACTTGATTGTGTGCCGCTTAGACCACATTCCCAAGGAGACTACAAGAGCGATCAGAGGGTAATCCGTACTCCGCTGCTGCAACGGATTCCTGGCCCTCTTCACCCAACTTTCGAGTTCAGGAGCCGCTATGTCCAGCCCACTAGACCCGTCGTCCAAGTCCTCAACTTCACCGACGACCAGATGTCACATGTACCAAACAGAGACAGCGGCGCATACCCCTGAATTCCTCAAGCTTTGCTTGGCTATCCTCTGCGAGCGCTGGGCCGCGTTTATGCTGATCTCAACGGTAGCAGCGATGCTCTGTGAGCGGTTCGGCTTCCCTCGCCCAGATGCGCTACGGCTCTGGGGCTTGGTCAGCGCGGCCAGCTACGTCGGTTCCTTGCCCGGCGGACAGCTGCTTGACAGAACCAGAACGCCGAGTCGTGGAATCGGAATCGCATCTCTCACGCTGCTCCTTGGTTATGTCGCGCTCGTCGTTCCAGTGCGAGCATCTCTGTATATAGCGCTGGCTCTGTTCATCGCGGGTCACGCGATCTTCAAGCCGAGTACCCAGCGCATCATTGCTACACTCTATCCGCCGAGCGACCGTAGGTTCGAGGGAGCGCAGATCCTACTCTACTTCACCGCCAATGTTGGAGCAGTCGGTGGATCTTTCCTCGCTGGACTTCTCAAACGTTTCGCAGGATGGGGCGTCACCTATGCCTCTGCCGCGCTGCTCATGAGCGTGGGTGCGCTTCTCCTTCTGACGATGGACACACGGCCCACCGAGTCGATCCGTTCGAGGGAAACATCTGATTCCATACACACAAAGCAGCGCACCTTGTCGGTTCCCAATCGGGTTTCGACCACTTCTGGACTGACGATTGCGATGTTCCTGTTCTCTCTCTGTACGACGCAAATGGAAGGTGCGATCTTGCTGTGGGCAAGTGACCGAATCGACCCCGTGATCGGCGGATTTGCGATTCCTACTGCGTGGTTTCTAGCATTCCCTGCCGTTCTCGTTTTGATCCTCGCGCCTCTTCAGCTTGCCGTCCTTCCAAAGCTGAAGTCCCGCTTCGGTTTGTGTAGGCTTATCGCTACAGGACTCATCACTTCCGCTGCAAGCTTTGCGGTCCTTCTTCCTACCACTCAGTACGCGAGTCGCGTGAGCCTCGCTTGGCTGGCCATGAGCATGTGCTGCTTTGTCATCGCAGAGTTACTCATCGCTCCGCTCGGCCTGTCACTCCTGCTTCGCTGCATTCCCGAACGATTTGTGGGCGCAGTCACCGGCCTCTGGTACAGCGCGGGAGCCCTCGGCTACTACGTCGGTGGTGAAATCGGAGCACTGTGGTCACGGTGGCCGACGCAGCGTGTACTCCTACTCCTATCACTGCTGCCCCTCTGCGGTGCCGCGCTGCTATGGAGAGTCCGCACACCCTCACAATGAGAGACCGTCCTCCTCAAGAGAGCAGAAGGGAATCGCAGACACAGGAACACGCTCACTCCACATGCTCCGGCCTGTCCTGCGCAGGCTTTCTCTTCGCATAAAACTGATCATACCGACCCAGCAGGAGCTGCTGCACCTGCGCGGGCCACCAGTGGGAGTTCCCTTTGGGAGTCAAAAATCCTGCTTCACTGAGCAGCTTCGCGAGCTGCGGATAGCTTGGCCTGTGTCCCATGCGCAGCGTCAGTGATTCACAGTATTTCTTGGGCGTCAGAATCTGGGTTTCCCTCGTTCGCGCCATCAGCCTGAAGACGCTCGACTCTGTGAACTTGCGACCCTTGTACGGAACGTAGCCCAGCTCGTTCAAGATGTTCGCGATGCCCTGATAGGTCGTCCCTCGATCGCGCAGCTCGTGCATCTTGAGCCGCACTTCTTCGTCGCTGTGATGCCGCTCATTCACTGGCTTACAGACATGCCACCCTTTCCGAATGTTCATGTTGTAAATCACGGACACAGTCCACGACTTCCCTTGCGGAGGCGGAACCCTCTCGGTATTGAGCTGATTCGCAATCTTTTGGTAGCTCACCCTTGCTTCGACCATTGACTTGATCCGAGACAGAACGATCTGCTCCGCTGGATCATCTACCAACACGCGATACCGAGGATTGTCCAGCGACGGCACCGCCTTGCTTCCATAAGGTGCCTTCCCAAAGTGATATCCGTTCCCTCGAATGTGTCCGATCGCCTCCTTCACGCGCTCCCCACACGCCTCCCGTTCCATCTGCGCGAACACGAGGAGGATACTCACCAGCGCCCTCCCAAGTGCAGAGTCGAGACGGATCGCCTCCCGAATCGCCACCAACTCCTTCGTCCCATCCGCAAAGTGCGTTTCATACAGATCACAGAAGTGCTTGATCGAACGACTCAAGCGATCGAATTTGAGCACCACCACCACATCCGCCCTCGTCGCAAGCGCCCGCGCCAGACCCTTCCGATCCGCTCTCCCTCCTGATTCCACATCTTCATGAATCTGAAGGAGTCGCAATCCCACTGATTCACAATACGAGTTGATCGCGGCCCTCTGCGCATCCAGAGACAGCCCATCCGCCGCCTGCATGTCGGTACTGACGCGAATGTACCCTACAGCCGTCCTCGTCCCTGCAAGCTGTCCGCTAGCGACATTATTCCGATCATGGTGATTTCTCATGTCCAAGGCCCCTTCCGCATGCGCCCAAGTGCGCCGCTGTAGGAACAGCCTTAAACCCCATTCACGTCTCCGACGGCGGGAGTCGCCAGGATCG
>WBZP01005346.1_pt1 | contig 13106 bp, 14 predicted proteins | sample 5204301 | NCBI WGS metagenome assembly WBZP01 (sample SAMN12412401, study PRJNA552823) | activated sludge metagenome | isolation source: activated sludge from nitrification reactor of wastewater treatment plant... | place: USA: Pennsylvania | collected 2017
CAAATTCAATCTGGTCAAGGAATCTAGCCCAGCTCAGCCGCGCCGACGGCCTGCGTCAGCACGCCAGCGCAAGCGCTTGCACGGGCCTCATGCTGACCTCATCGGTGACCACGAAGACGATGCGGCGCGGGTGCCGGGCATCGCCCGGTGGGCTCTGAATGCGGGTGGTGTTGCCCAGGCGCGCAGCCCACGGCGGCACCGCGATGTACTGCCGCACCACGTGGTTGTGGTGCAAGGTCTCGCCGGCGTTTTCGCCTGCCTTCACCTGGCTGGCGTGCAAGTCCTCCAGCACCGCCCAGTAGCCGGACAGTTCAGCGCCATGGCCGTTTGCGCTGGGTCCGATGCGGGCCAGGACCGAGCTGCCTTCCCGCTCCAGCACAAGCCGGATGGTTGGCGTTGCAGGGGTCAGCGTCAGCCGCGGGATCGGCTCACGATGCCAGCCCCGCCAGTCCCGGCCGTTGGCCACCACCTGCGGCGTGTAGACCTGCTGACTGCCCCAATGCAGCGCCAGCTGGCGCTGGCGCGCCGTGGCCTCGGGCAATGCAAAACGGTCGGGCCAGCCCAAGCGATCCCAATAGCCGACATGAAAGGCCAGCGCGATCACGTCGGCCCGCCCCCGCAGCGACGACAGCCAACGGTCCGCAGGCGGGCACGAACTGCAGCCTTCGCTGGTGTAAAGCTCGACCACCGCAGGCGGCGCGGCCGCGCTGAGTGCCTGGCATCGGTCGACGAGCCCGATCGGCTGGCCCTGCGCCGTGGCGCTGACCACACAGGCGGCCAACACCGCGGCAAGTTGCCATCGCTGGCACGGCATGGACATGGTAAATCCCCTGGAAGTGATGGGCTACGGGTTTCCCGAAGCTTGTGTCGCAGCAAATGGCGAGACCTTTCACTGCATCACCGGCCCCTCGCCAACAAGCGGGGCTGGGACCGGCGCGGTCTTGCCGATCGGGTGCCATTTCGGCTCGGCCGCGGCACGACGGCCGTCGTCAAGCCGGCCGCCAGCGGCGGTACGGGTTCAGGTGAAGGTTGGAGTTGAAGTAGCGCGGATCGCCGGAAACCTCTTCCAGCAACCAAGGCGGGTGCACAAAGGGCTCGTCTTCGGAGGCCAGTTCGATCTCGGCCACCACCAGACTGTCATTCAGCCCGTGAAAGACATCGATCTCCCACCTCTTGCCGAAGTGCACCTCGGCGTGGCGATGCTTGTCGATCAAGGGCTGTTCGCACAAATTCTCGAGCAGGAATGCAGCGTCCTCGATCGGTATGTCGTACTCGAATTCTGGGCGCGTCACCCCGCTGGCCATGCCCTTGATGGTGAGCCTGGCCACCTCGCCCTCGATGCGCACGCGCACCACACGTTCGTGCTGAGAGCTCAGGTATCCCTGCCTGAAGCGCTTGCCCTCATCGCGGGGAGTCCATGCCGACCTGTCAACCAGGAACTTGCGCTCGATTTCCTTGCCCACCGCCGGCTCCCATCTTGTCCAGGCACCGGCGCGAAGACGGCGCACGCCGAACGCCAGTCGCGATCATGCCCAACTTCGTGGGCTCGGAGTGGATGACGATCGGCGGCGCGCGCCGTTGGACGCCCGGGCGCCGCGCAAGCCAACATGCGCGGCGCAGTCACGGCAAGGGGTGCAAGCCAGCGTCACTCCTTCAGCGCCTGAAGGTGCAGTTGCGCCCGCCGCAGCCGCGTAGCCAGCGTACGCGCCACCGCGGCAGTGATGTTGAAGGCCAGCTTGTGGTGCTTCTTGGCGATCTGCTGGAAGTCCTTGCGGGTCAGGACGTAGGCCTCGGTATCGGTCACTGCCACGGCATCATTGGGCCGCGGCTCGTTGTCCAGGAAGGCCAGCGTGCCGAAGTAGTCGCCACGACCGAAACCGGCCAGCTGGCGCACGGCCCGGTCGCCCACCACGGTTGCCTGACGCACCGATCCGCGGCGCACCCAATAGAGTTCGTCACCCGGTGAACCGGCCGCATAGATGGTCTGGCCGGCGGCGTAGTGTCGAACCTGCATGGCGGCTGCCAGATCGGCCAGGGTGTCCTCGCGGTAGCCGGCAAACATTTCGATCTGGCGCAGTTCGATCGGCTGTTCTTCTTCGGGTCCGACTTCCACGCCCCGCAGCAGGCGCTCTTCGACATGGGTGATGGCGGCGTCCAGATCGGCAACGATGCGCACTGTCTTGCTGCCGGAGTCGATCAGGCCCATCTGGTCGATCAGGTTGCGCAGGTCGGCACGTCCGTTCTCGCGCTGCTGCAGGCCGCACAGCAGCAGTCGCGCGCCTTTCTCGCGCAAGGCATCGTGCAACTGGGTGAAAGCCTGCAGCGCCGTCATGTCGAGTGAACGCACATGCTTGAGGTCGATGATCAGGTAGCGCCGACGCTGGATCTCGGGTTCCAGTTCCGCCTGCATCCGGTAGGTGTTGCCGAAGAACAGGTTGCCCTGCAGCTCGAAGACCACGGCTTGCGACGAGCGTTCGCGCAGTGCCTCCAGCTCGGCATCCGGCCGATGCCAGGAGGACGGTGCCTGGGCCAGCTCAAGCTTGTGGCGCACGACACGGGCCCCGCTTTGCTCGCGCACAAACAGCACCATGGCCAGCAGCACGCCAACCGCGGAGGCCGTGATGAGGCCCACCAGCACGGCCACCAGCACCACGGCCGCGATGACCATCCAGTCCAGCACCGCACCGCGTGAACGCGCCATGCGCAAAGGCTCGCGGTCGATCATCAGCAAGCCGACGGCCATCAGGATGCCGGCCAGCGTGGCCACCGGTACCCAGGCCAAGAAGCTGCCCAGCAACAGCGCCACCACCAACGCCAGCACGCCTTGCACCAGGCCTGCAGCCCGCGTCTGGGCGCCGCTCTTGAGCCCGACCAGCGTCGCGCCCATGGTGCCGGCGCCTGCAATGCCTCCGCAGACGGCCGATGCCACGTTGGCCACACCCTGCGCGACGAGCTCGCGGTCGGGGTCGTGGCGCGTACGGGTCAGCTTGTCCAGCACGACACAGGTCTTCAGCGTGTCGATCGACAGCAACACCGCCAGGGCCAACGCGCTGCCCGCCAGACCCGCCAGATGCGCCAGGCTCAGGCCGCCGATGCCCGCCCAATGTGCGACGAAGGACCTGCCGAAGCTGCCCGCGGAAGCACTCAGCGGGCCGAGCAGCAGATCGTTGCCGGCCAGCCTGCGCAAACCCGGATCAACCAGCGACAGCAGGAAGTAGACCGCGATCCCGGCCGCGATACCCAACAGGGTTCCGGGCACGCGGCGTGGCCAACGCGCGCCGGCCAGCACAACGCTGGCCGTGACGCTGCCCACGGCCAGCGCGCGCCAGTCCCATTGCCCCGGGGCCAGCAGAGCAGCCCACCAGTCCAGGTCGCCGCGGATGCCCAGCAGCTTGGGAATCTGGCTGCCGATGATGATCAGCCCGACGCCGGTCAGGTAGCCGCTGACCACCGGGTAGGGGATGTACTTGATGAGCTGCCCGACACCCAGCAGACCCAGCCCGACCTGCAGCAGGCCGGCCAGCACGCCGATCAATACCAGCAGCAACACGATCACGCCCGGGTCGTCGCCACGGCGCACCATGTCGAGCGCAAATGCCGAGAGCACCGCTGCGGCAGGCGCACACGGTGCGCTGATGAGCCGCGCCGTGCCCCCCAGCACCGAGGCAATGCTGCCGATCAGCACCGTGCCGACGATGCCGGCGAACGCGCCGTGCACCGCGTACTGGGGCCCCAGGGTGGCGAAGACAGTGACGCCAAAACCGATGGCCGCCGGCAGGGCCACCAGCATCGCGGCCAGACCGCCCCACAGGTCACCCTGGCGAGGGCGCGGCAGGAGTCTGCGCAGGGAGGTCGGGGGATCCGCGTTGGTTGACAAGCTTGGCGACGAAACGATGAGAGGCGGCTCAGGCCGTCTCGCCCCGCGCCCCGTTGAACCGGAACTGTACGTGCCCGCACCTCACGCCGTTGACTGTAACGTCGCGCGCGATGTCCAGCCGCGCAGGATCCATTGGTCAGGGCTTACGAACGCGGTCTCGATCACGTCTCTGTCGCAAACGCGGAGATCCCCCGCGCGGCCCTCCCTTCAACAGCCCAGGGCCTTGCGCGCCGTTGTGATGTCTTCGTAGGCCGTCGCGGTCTCGCCCAGCACGACCATCACCGAGTCGTCGTCGAAGGTGAACAGCGTGGCCTCACCTTCATGCTCGACCAGGTCGGTCATCCGCTCGGCAGCCCGCACGGCGGCGTCCACGGCGGGTTTCGTTTGCACAAGCGCTTCGGCTTGCTTCATGGCGGATTCCTTGTCTTGTCAAGCGCCGTGCCGCTTCCGTCCGCCGGTGGCCGGTCGCCGCGGGACGGGCCCTGCAGTGTGCCATCGCCTTTGACTAGGAGGCAGCCCACCAATGCCGAAACCGCCCGCGTGCGCGCAACAGCCAGCCGGTGTGCGCATCGGAAGCAAGCGCTGCAGGCGCCTTCAAGCCGAACCGCGCCCTGCCGCAAACACCGCAGCCTGCACGCGCGAACTGAGGTTGAGCTTGCGCAGGATGTGTTGCACGTGGATCTTCACCGTAGCTTCGGCGATGTCCAGCGTACGGGCGATTTCCTTGTTGCTGGCACCACGCGCAATCTCGGCCAGGATCTGTCGCTCGCGCGGGGACAGGCTTTGTGCCGGGTCGACCTGGGGCGGCAGCGCGGTCTGCGCTTCGCCGGGGTGCGGCAGCGACTGGTAGGCGTTGACCAAGTGGTCGGTCATCTCGGGACTGATGGTGGACTGGCCTTGCACCGCGCGCCGGATCGCCACCGCCAGCACGTCGCTGTCCACCGTCTTGAGCAGGTAGCCGCTGGCGCCCCTGCGCAACGCGCTGGCCAGCGTCGAGCCGTCCTCGTCGACGGTGAGCATCAGCACCTTGCTGTGCGGCGCCGCCTCACGCAGGCCCTGCAGGGCATCGACCCCGTTCACGCCCGGCAGATGGTTGTCCAGCAGCACCACGTCCGGCTGCAGTTCCGCCGCGCGACGCAGTGCCTCACCGGCGTCGGCGGCTTCACCCACCACCTTGAACTGCTCCTGCGACTGCAGCAGCGCCGTCAGGCCGCGGCGAAACAGCGTGTGGTCGTCAACCACCAGGATGCGGATCGGGCCGTTCATGCGGCAAGCGCCTGGTGCTGCGGCACGATGAGTGCCACGCAGGTGCCCGAGCCCGGTACCGAGCTCACCTCCACCGTGGCACCGATGTGGCTGGCGCGCTCGCGCATGATGCGCAGGCCGACGTGGGTTTCGTCGCCCGCGCCACGTTCGGCAACAAAGCCGCAGCCGTCGTCGCGGACCTCCACGCGCCAATTGGTGTCCTGTTGCACCTCCACCCACACGGCACTGGCGCGGGCGTGCTTGCGCACGTTGGACAGCGCCTCCTGCACCACGTGCAGCACCTGTACCTGCACGTCGGCGTCCAGCGGCATGCCCTCGCCGTGCACCTGCAGGTGGGTCGGCAGGCCGCTCTGGTGCTCGAACTTGGTCAACGTCGTGCGCAGGGCCGGGGTGATGTCCTCGCTATTGGTGCGCGTGCGGAAGTGCAACAGCAGCTCCCGCACATCGGCCAGGCTCTCGCGGATACCGGCATCCAGTTCGGCCAGCGTGCGGTCGACCTTGCCGGCGTCTTCGCGACGCAGGGCGTCACGCATCAGGCCGGCCTGGATCTTCAGGAACGACAGGCTCTGCGCGATCGAGTCGTGCAGCTCGCGCGCCAGCAGGCTGCGCTCGTCGGCTACCGCCGCCTCGCGCTCCAGGGCGCCGGCGCGCAGGCCTTCGATGGCCGCCGCGAGGTGGCTGGCCAGCGCTTCCAGCAGGGCGCGGTCCTCCTCGCTCAGCGTCGGCTGGCTGCGGTAGAACAGGTTGATCTCGCCCATCAGCCGCTCGTGCAGGCGCACCGGCACGTTGATCACGGTGTCGAAGCCGGCCTGCTCGCAGCGGCCACGCATGCTGGCATCGTGGTCAGCCCGGATGGCGATCATCCGTGTCGTGGCGCTGCTTTGCGCCTGCCCGCAGAAGCACTCGCCGGTGCTGATACAGCGCTCTGCATCGGCGACATGCTGCGGCAGGCAGTCCGAACCCAGCATCAGGTAGCGCTGGTTGGATTCGTCGGACCAGCGCACCGCCGACGCGTCGGCGCGGGCCACCCGCCGCACCTGCTGCGCGAACCCCTGCGCCAGCGTCTCCAGGTGCGTCGCCGAAGCTACGAAGGCCGCCGCTTCGTACAAGGCGGCCAGCCGCGCGCGTTCGGTCTCCAGGCCCAGCGTCTTCTCGCTCACGCGCTGTTCCAGGTTCTGATACAGGCCCTGCAGCGTCTGCGCCATCCGGTTGAAGCCGGCCGAGAGTTCGCCGAACTCGTCGCCGCTGTCGACCTGCACACGAGCGGCCAGATCACCCTGGCCCACACGCACCAGGCCCGTCTGCAGGCGCGCCAAGGGGTTGAAGACGAAGAGGTAGGCGGAGTACAGCATGGCCACGGCGCTGCCGATGGCCAGCGCCATCATCACGAACTGGAATGCATTGAGCAAGGTCGTCCAGCGGGCCAGCTGGGTCTCGATGGCCGTCACGAAAGCGTCGATGCGCACGACAAACTCCTCGGCCTGTGCCGACACGGTGGCCGTTGCCGGAGCGTTGCCCGCGCTCCATGCGGCGCGCAGCAGCTGCCAGTTCTGCTGCACCTCGGCAAAGGCCTGCTGCGAGCGGGCATCGTTGGGCACCAGCAGCGGACGTGAAGCATCGCCGGCCCTCAGCAGGGCCAGGGTGCGCTCGAACTGCTCCAGCTGATCCATCAAGCGCTGGCGGTCCTGGCTGGGCAGTGCCTGGGCCATGCGCCAGGTCTGCATGCGCATGCGCCCGGCTTCGTTGACCGCGGCGGCCCCGCCCTCGAGTTGCCAGGTGACCCACAGGGTGAGCCCGATCGAGGCCAGCGCCGTCAGCAGCAGCACCGCGCCGATGGCGCCGAGCTTGGTCGACAGGGAGGCCGTCTTGCGCATCACAGTCGTCAACGGATCACGGATAGCGCGAAAGGCCTGCGCTGTCGAGGATGTGGATGTCGCGCCGGTCCACGCTGATCAGCCCGGCTTCTTCCAGCTCGTGCAGAACGCGCGAGAAGTACTCGGGCGTCAGGCTCAGGCGCGAAGCCAGCGTGGCCTTGCTCACCGGCAGCGAGACCACGGCTTCGCCATCCGCGGTGTCGTCCGCCACCTGGTTGCGCAGCAGGTAGCCGACGACGCGCTGCACACCACTGCGCAGGGCATAGGCCTCGACGTCGTGCACCAGGCCGTGCAGCCGGCGCGAGATGCCGGCCAGCATGCGCAGCGCAAAGCGCGAGTCGCTCGCGATCTCCAGCAACACAGCCTTCTTGCTGACGTTGAGCAGCAGGACTTCGCTGAGCGTCTGGGCATTGATGATGTAGGGCTGGTCGGTGAACATCAGCGCTTCGGCGAAGCTCTGCCCGGGGCCGATCAGCTCGATGATCTTTTCCTGGCCCGCCGGCGACAGCGCGAAGAGCTTGACCTGGCCAGTCACGGCCACGTGGAACTCGTTGCAGGGTTCTCCGACCCGGAAGACCGTGTCGCCGCGTGCCAGCCGGCGCATCTGGCAACCGGCGGCCAGCCGCTCAAGTTCAGGCGGGCTGAGGTCGCTGAACAGCGGCAATGCAGCAAGAAAGCGGGGAACGTCGAAGGCTTGTTTTTCCACGGGTGCGGGTCCGGCCTGCAAAGCCTGCATTGTGGACACATCCGGTGCGCCCAGGCCCGACGGCCCCGCTCGTTGCAGGGGCCGGCGCAGCTTCAGTCGACCGGTGGTGCATGACGCGCCTCGCCCGGCGCCGGGCCGGGCCGGGGCGGTGCCGGCCGCCGGCTGTCGATCCAGAGGTGGGCCAGCGCCAGAATGGGGTGACGCAGCAGCATGCGCGGGCCGGCATGACGCATCACGACACGCGTCTGTTCGCGTTGGCGCCTGCCATAACAGTGGATCTGGCAGTTGGAGCAGGTGGGCTTCCCGGGGCCGAAGGGGCAAAGCTCAAGCCGCTTGCGCGCATAGGCCATCAGTTCGGTGCACTGCGGGCAAAGGTCCTGCCCGTCGCACGCCTGGCCCGCGTGCTGGTCGCGGCAGTAGATGCTCAGCATGGCGGCCATGGTCGCCAACTCGCGCCGCAGGCGCGGCGCGGCCAGGCGGGCCGCGCCGCGGGCGGCACTTTCGGACAGCGGGGTCTCAGGCTGGGCGGGCATGTCGCGGATTCTGAACTCTTAGCCGCTTGCCACCATGAACCAGATCAAGGCGACAGGGCCGCGGCTGGCTATGCTCTGGCGCGGCACGCCTGAACCCTTGTTGCACAACCATGTCTGCTCTGCTGCTGAGCCTGCCGACCCTGGGCCTTGCCTTGCTCGGCGCGCACTTCTATCGCGCCGGTTCCTGGCTCCTGCTGACCTTGTGCGGCGTGCTGCTGCTGCTGTTGCTGTTGCTGCCATGTGCCCTGCGGCGGCCCTGGGTTGCCACACTGCTGCAGGCGGGCCTTTTGCTGGGTGCCGCCGAGTGGCTGTGGACGATCTTCGTGCTGGCGCAGCAACGCCTGGCCATCGGCCAACCCTGGCTCAGGCTGGCGCTGATCCTGCTGGCGGTGGCCGTTTTCACCGCGGCATCGGCGCTGGTGTTTCGCCACCCTCGCCTGCGCCAACGGTTTGCGAGGGGCTGAAGGGCGCGTTCAACTCGGTTTGGGTGGCGGCAGTCGCGCGGCCTCGGCTTCAATGCGGACCAGGGCCTGGGGCGTCGGGTCCTTTCAGCTGGCGCCGCCCAGACGCGCCATGTGGACCGCTGTGCGCGCTTTCCCGGGGCGCCAGGATGGGTTTCAGCCGCGACACTCTTGACTTTCGTCCCGCCGCGCCCTCGTCGCCCTTGGCATCCGCTGCCCCCACGCCCTCGCTTTCGCTGCAGGCCCTGCACCCGGGAAACTTCGCCCTGGTGATGGCCAGCGGCATCCTGTCGCTGGGATTTCGATCGATGGGGGTCGAACTGCTGGCCGACATGCTGGCCGTCGTGGCGCTGGGCGCCTGGGTGCTGCTGCTCGTGCTGAGCCTGCTGCGTGTACTGCGCCATGGCGCAGCCGTGCGCACGGACCTGCTCAACCCGCGCATGGTGTTTGCCTACTTCACGCTGGTGGCGGCCACCAGCATCGTCGGCCTGCTGCTGCACACCGCAGGCCAGCGCGACCTCGCCGCGGCCTGCTGGGCGATGGCCTTCAGCGCCTGGTGCCTGCTGCTGTACCTGGCGTTCAGCGTGCTCACCTTCCTCACTCACGAGAGCAATGTCAACATCGTGCACGGCGGCTGGCTGATCGCCATCGTCGGCACACAGTCGCTGGTGCTGCTCGGCGCCCGCATCGCCCCCGACCTGGGTCCCTACGCGACGGCCATGATGGTCGAGGTCTACATGCTGTGGGGCCTGGGCCTGGCGTTCTACGGCATCTTCGTCACGCTGTTTTGCTACCGCATCTTCTTCCTGGCCCTGAAAGCCCAGGACATCGGCCCGCTGCTGTGGGTGGTGATGGGGGCCGCGGCGATCAGCGCCAACGCCGGCACCACGCTGATCACCGAAGACGCCCGGTTGCCCTTCCTGGCGGCCCAGCGCCCCTTCATCGACGGCATCACGTTGATGGTCTTCTCCTGGGCAACCTGGTGGATCCCGATGCTGCTGCTGTTCGGGGTCTGGAAGCATGGCGTGAACCGCATTGCCATGCGCTACGAACCGGTGATGTGGAGTGCCGTGTTTCCACTGGGAATGTACGCGGTGGCCAGCGCAAAGCTGGGTCTGGCGGCCGAGTTCTGGCCGCTGCAGTGGATCTCGCGCGGCATGATCTGGGTGGCCATGGCAGCCTGGTTGCTGGTGGCCGGCGCTCTGTTGCGTCGGCTCTGGCGGGCCTGGCGGGGCAAGCTTGAACCCGGTCTGAGCCACCGCCTGCCGTAGCGCAGCCCCCGGCGCATGGCCTATCCGGGCCGGTTGGTCTGGCCATCGTCCGCGTGGGTGCGGTAGGGCCCGGTGCCGGCGTTCTCCGCCGAGGCGGCGGACACAAAACCGCCGCGGTGCACGTCGTAGACATGCACGTCGCCATCCTCGATCACATAGTGCCAGCCATGCAGGCTGAGCTTGCCGGCTTCCACGCGTTCGCGCACCATCGGGTAGTCCATCAGGCGTTCCAGTTGCAGAACGACCGCGCGCTGCTCGGTGCGGCGCAGGACTTCGGGGCCAGGCTCGGCCACCGGCAGCACCGCCTCGCGGCCCAGCGACAGCCACTGCGCCAGGTTGCTGGCCTTCGGGTGGACCTCGTCATAGAGGGCACGGATGCCGCCGCAGTGACTGTGGCCGCAGACCACGATGCGCGTGACCTCCAGGTTCAGCACCGCGTATTCGATCGCCGCCGCGGTGCCATGGAAGCCCGTCGATCCATCGTAGGGCGGCACGAAGGCGCCCACGTTGCGCACCAGGAACAGGTCGCCGGGTCCGGTGCCGGTCAGCAGATAGGGCACCAGGCGCGAGTCGCTGCAGCCGATGAACAGCGTGGTCGGATGCTGCCCGTCGTCAACCAGCAGCTGGAAGTGGCTGCGGTACTGCGGAAAGGCATCGGTCTGGAAGCGGCGCAGACGTTCCAGCAGTTCGTCGGGCATGTTCGGCTCCCATGTAACAGCGGCCCGCCGGCACCTACTGCACCAACGGTGAATCCGTAGCGTCCAGCGTCACGCCTTCGATCCGGGCCTGGCCGGCCAGCACTTGCAGGTACTGGCGCAAGGCGGTGGCAAAGGTCTGCTGCCGCAGTACCTGGGTGACGGCCGAACGCACGGTTTCGAAGGCCGGCCGCGCGCCTGGCTCGCGGGCCAGCACCTCCACCACATGCAGGCCGTGGCGTGTGGCCACCAGCCGCGGCAGCACGCCGACTTCGCTGCGCCCCAGCACTTCCTGGGCGAACTCGGGCGCGCAGTCCTGGGCCGACAGCCAGCCCAGATCGCCGCCCTGCGCGGCGCTGGGGCAGTTCGAAGTGCTGCCCGCCACGGTGGCAAAGCGCGTGCTGCTGTCGGCGCAGCGCAGGTCCAGCAGGCAGGCTTCGGCGCGCGAGCGCAGCGCGTTCACGTCCACACCGGGGGTGACGGCAAACAGCACGTGCCGAACATGGACCCTCTCGCCGACCGCGTAGCGGGCGGCATGGGCTGCATGATGGCGACGGCAGGCCTCCTCGGTGGGTTCGGGCATGCGCAGCTCGCGCTCCAGCAGCACCTCGATGGCGGCACTGGCCGCTTCGGTACATGCGCCGCCCAGCGGCATCGGGTCCTCAGCATCCAGCAGGCCCGCCGCGATGGCAGCCTGTCGCAGCAACTCCGTGCAGGCGCGCTGGCGCAGGTCCTGGGCCGTGGCGGCCTCCTGCGGGTAGGCCAGCACGACACCATTGACGTTGGGCAAGGCTTGGGGCTGCATGGCTGATCCTCAGCGAATGGGTGTCTGGCCCGGTGCGGGCGGGAGGTTCAAGCGCCGCGAACGCACCACCTGGTAGGGGCGGAGCAGATAGCTCACCGAGGCCAGGCCGCTCCACACGTGCACCAGGCGGCTGAAGGGGAACAGCAGGAAGATCGTCATGCCCAGCAGCATGTGCAGCTGGAAGTGCCACTCGACACCAGCTGCCAGCGCGGCGTTCGGCGACAAGGTGGCAATGCCTTGCAGGTATTCGGCCAGCTTGAGCATGGTCTGCGGGTCCGAGACATGGTGCAGCGAAGCCGGCAGGGTGGCCAGGCCGATGACCAGCTGCACCCACAGGATGACGAGGATCGCCAGGTCGGTGCGGTGGCTGGTCAGGCGAATGCGCGGGTCGAAGATGCGCCGGTGCAGCAGCAGGCTCAGGCCGACGAAGCAGATGCCACCGGCCACGCCACCGGCGACCACGGCCAGCAGCTGCTTCTGCGAGGCGGTGATGAAGATCTCGTACAGCCAATGCGGCGTGAGCTGCCCGAACAGATGGCCGAAGAACAGGAACAGGATGCCGGCGTGGAACAGGTTGCTGCCCCAACGCAACTGACCGCCGCGCAGCAGCTGCGAGGAGTCGCTCTTCCAGGTGTACTGATCACGATCGAAGCGCGCCAGGCTGCCCATGAAGAACACGGCCAGGCAGATGTAGGGGTAGATGCTGAAGAGAAAACTGTGCATGGCGTTCATGCGCGGGCTCCCGGTTGGGGTTGGGCGGCGGCCGGTTCGGCCGTTCGCCGCAGGATCTGGATCGGTTGCGGCGGATTCGGCCGCGACTGGCCCTGGGTCGAGCAGCCCCCAAAGGCCTCGGGCTCCTGCCAGGCTTCATCCAGCATCGGCTCTTCTTGCAGCTTCACGGACTGGGCCTTCTCGCCCGCGAGGTCGAGCACGGCGGCGATGATGCTGGCGTACGGGCTCTGACGCTTGAGCAGGGCGCTGAAGATCAGCTGCAGGATGTGGCTGATCTCGCGCAGGAACTCGCGTGCCGCCGAGGGCGGCTGGGTGGAGGCGTACTCCAGCACCACCGTCAGGTGGTCGGGCAGTTCGCCTTCGCCCAGGAAGAGGCCCGCCGCTTCGTAGGTCCTGACCAGGTCAACCATCGCCGGCCCACGGTCGCGGCTGTCGCCGTGCACGTGTTCGAACAGGTGCAAGGCGGTGCCGCGGCCGCGGTCGAAGAGCTCGACGAATTCGGCCTCGGTCTCCAGCGCATCACGCTGCGCCAGTCGTTGCAGCAGCGCGTCAAGTTCGCCCAGGCGCGCGGGCGAAAGCGCCCGTTCCCCATGCAGCGCGTCGCCGAGCTCGGCCAGATGCGAACGCAGTTCGGCATCCGGGTAGCTGAGCAGATGCGCCAGCGCGCGCAGGGTCAGTGGCATGGGACGGGGCTTCATAGCGTTGCCTTGATGGGGATGGTGCGCTTCTTCTCGCTGCCGAAGAGGCTGGTCTCGCTGACCCCTTCGCTGCAGCCGTTGCCGAAGCTGAAGCCGCAACCGCCACGCACGTTGAAGGCGTTTTCGGCGTACTCGCGGTGGGTGCTGGGGATGACGAAACGGTCCTCGTAGTTGGCGATGGCCATCAC
>WBZP01004133.1_pt1 | contig 13104 bp, 8 predicted proteins | sample 5204301 | NCBI WGS metagenome assembly WBZP01 (sample SAMN12412401, study PRJNA552823) | activated sludge metagenome | isolation source: activated sludge from nitrification reactor of wastewater treatment plant... | place: USA: Pennsylvania | collected 2017
AATGCGGCTGTTACGGATGAGCAGGGTGTTGGCGTAGGTGTGGTGCCCGTGGTAGACCCCGCCGCCGCTGTTGGTCGAGGTGTTGTCGTCAATGCGGCTGGACACGATGCTCGACGCGCCGGGGCCATAGAAGATAACGCCGCCGCCGCTGAAGAAGCCCGCGGTCGCTCCTGGCCCGGTGGTGTTGCCGGTCACACGGCTGTTGATGAGATCGAGCGAACCGCCCACGTAGATGCCGCCGCCGGCCGCGTCGTGGGCGTCGCCGCCGGTGATGGTCGCGCCGGTGATGTCCACGTCGGCGGGCAGATGGATGTGGAAAACGCGGTCTATCCCGGCGGCATTAATGATCGTCTGCGTTTGTCCCGCGCCGCTAATGGCCACGTCCTGGCGAATGTCCAGATCGCCGAAGTAGGCCAGGTCGTCGCCGGTTGTGCCCAGCGCGGCGTCAAAGACGTAGCTGCCGGCAGGCACGATGATGGCGTCGGTGCCGCTGCCGGCCGGGCAGGCGTCCACGGCGGCGTCGGTGTTGGCGGCGCGGATGGCCTCGCGCAGCGAGCAGTCGCCGTCGCTGTTGAGTTCGTCGGCTGTCGTTGTCACGGTGATCGTCGCCGCCCCGACCGGCGCGGCCATAACCACCCAGCCCGCCAGCGCCGCCAGCAACAACCCCACCCCCATCCAGCGCCGACCGACCCACTGACCCACTGACCTACTGCCCACTGACCTACTGAATACTGACCTACTGCCCACTGCCCACCGTTTCATGTCGGTTTCCCTCACTACTGCGCGAATGGGCGCGCCAGCGCCCCGCCGGTTACATCTGCCCGGACAGGATACAACCGGCGGGGCGGGCGTTCATCGGGAAGTGTTCCCTATGTTGGGGGGTGGGGTTCCCTATATTGGTGGGTCGCCCCGGCGCACCCGTTCGGCCGCCTCTTCGCGCGTGGCCACGTCCAGCTTGGCCAGCACGGCCGACACGTGGTGGTCAACCGTCTTGGGCGACAGGGTCAGGCGAGCGGCGATCTGGGCGTTGGTCAGCCCCTCGGCCAGCAGGCGCAGCACGTCCAACTGGCGGTTGGTCAGCCCATAGGGGTTGTCGCGGGTGGCCGGGCGCGGGCCGCGGGGGATGCTGGTCGCGCCGGCGCGGCGCAGGCGGCGACGCAGCGCCTCGGCCGCCGGCGCGACCCCCAGTTGCTCGAAGCGGCGCAGCGCCTCGCGTTGCGCCGCCTGGTCGCCGCCGGCCAGCGCCCGCGCCGCCTCATAGGGGCAGCGCAACCGCTCCCAGGCCACCGCCGCCGCCCGCCACTCCCCGCCCATCTCCAACCGAAACGGCTCCGCCAACCACGCCCGCTCTTCCTCCCCCGCCTCTTCACTCCCCCCTGCTCCCCCGCTCCCCTGCTCCCCCGCCCCTCGACCGCCTGCCAACCACATCCAATACACCAACTCCCCCCCAAACCACGGATGCCGCTTCGCCCGCGCCAGCTCCCAGGCGGCGGCGGCCTCGGCCGCGGCCCGCGCCCCGTCGCCGGCCAGCCAGGCCGCCTCGGCCCGCGCCGCCCGCACCAGCCCAACGCGGTGGAGGCTGCTGAGATCGAGCGTCAGCGCCAGCGCCTCTTCCAGCGCCTCGGCCGCGCCCGGCTCCCCCCGCCGCGCCCGCAGCAGACCCAGCGCTGTCAGGGCGGTGATGCGACTGGGGATGGAGACGCCGGGCAGGCGCAACACCTGGTCGGCCGTGTCCGCCACCTCCGCCCAGCGCCCCAGCCGCAGTTGGGTCATGGCCAGCCAGGCGGTCATGTAGAAGCGGTAGCGGTCAAGGTCGTGCTCGATGGCGAAAGGGATGCCCTCGGCCAGATAGCGCTCGGCGCGGCGCAGGTGATACAGCTCGCACGAGGCCGAGCCGAGGTTGGCGTAGGCGTGGCCGGCCGTCTCGACAGCCCCGGCGGCCTGCGCCCGGGCCAGGTTGTCCTCCAGAGCGCGGCAGCCGGCCTCGTAGTCGAGGAACAGCAGCGCCGAGCCGATGAGGTTGCGCGCCGGCAGCGCCGCGGCGGAGTCGCCCAACCCCTCGGCCACGGCGATGGTCTTCTCCGCCCAGCCGATGCTGGGCCGGTAGTCGTGGTCGAGAAAGGCCACGGCGGCGCGCATCCGGTAGGCGAAGGCCAGCTCCGGCCCCGGCGGGTGGGCCTCCAGCAGGGCCAGCGCCTCGGCCAGATAGCGCTCCGCCTGGCCGCCGCGGCCGACGCCGATGAGCATATTAGCCAGCACGGCCAGCATGTGTCCCTGGCGCACCGGCCGGCCCAACTGCTGCCAGATGGCCGCCGCCCGCAGACAGACCTCGACCCCCTCGGCGCGGCGGTCTACCAGGTTGCACTCGGTGGCGTAGGCTTCCAGCAGCCGGGCCAGTTCAGCAGGGGGCAGCTCACCGGCGTGGCGCAGGGCCAGCTCATACTGGTCGGCGGCGGCACGGTGGGCCCCGGCGGCGGCCGACTGGCGGGCGGCGGCGGCAGCGTAGCGCCGCACGGCCGGCCCGTCGCCGGCGGCCTCGGCGTGGTGGGCCAATCGGGCCGGGTTGGCCTTGGCCTCGTCCGTCAGCGCCAGCGCCGCCAGCGCCCGCCGCTGCAGCGCCAGCCGCCGCGGCGGCAGGATGGCGGCCAAGATCGCCTCGCGCGAGAGATCGTGGCGGAAAGCGACCTGCTGCCCCTGCCACAGCATCATCCCTCCGGCCAGGCACTCCTCCAGCGCGGCCAGCGCCGCCGCCGGGTCGGCCGTGCCGCCCACATCGGTCAGCAGGTCAACCTCGGCCCGCAGCCCCAGCACGGCCGCCGCCTCCAGCAGCGCCCGCGCCGCCGGGGAGAGGCGCGCGGCGCGAGCCAGCACAGCGTCGCGCACCGTCGGCGGCAGGCTGCCCACGGCGGCCAGCACCTCGGTGACGAAGAACGGGTTGCCGCCCGTCTGGCGGTGCAGGGCGACGGGGTCAACGGGGCGACCGGCGGCCAGCGCGGCCACGGCGGCGTCGCTGAGGGGAGCCAGAGTCAGACGGCGGACGACGGCCGAGGCGGTCAGGTCGCCCAGGACGGCGCGCAACGGGTGGGCCGGCCCCAGCTCGTCGTCGCGGTAGGTCATGACCAGCAGCGAGCGGGTATGGGTGATGCGCCGGCCCAGGTGGCGCAGCAGGTCGAGGGTGGCCTCGTCGGCCCAATGCACGTCCTCGAAGACGGCGATGGTCGGCCGGGCGCGCAGTTCGTCGAGGAAGGCGGCGAAGAGGGCCGGGCCGGCAGTTCGGTCGGCCAGCAGAGTGGCCAGCCACGGCGCGCCCTCAGCCATGTCGTAGAGCGGGCCAAGCGGCCGGGGGGTGAATAGGGCGTCGCACGCCCCCCACAGCCGCGGCGCGCCCCGCCCCGCCCGGCGGACAAACCAGTCCACCAGCGACGACTTGCCGACGCCGGCCTCGCCGCCGACCAGGGCCACACGCCCCGCGCCGCGCCCGGCCTCGGCCCAGACCTGCTCCAGTTCCCTTAATGGCGTCTCCCGTTCCAGAAGCCGCATGGGGGTATCATACAACAAGATTGTGTCAGTGGCAGCAGGCCGTTTTTCTGCGAAAATGAAGAGGGAAGAGGGAGAGACAACTGACAACTACCATGAAGCAACTTCTCCTCCGCCTCTATCACTGGCTCGGCCGGCTGCTGGGCGAACTGGACACACCGCGCTATCGGCGCGAGACGGATTGGCTGCCGCGCGGTGGCAAGCAGTCGGCGGCCGCCGCGCCACCCCGTCCGCATCTGAGGATGCGGACTCCGCCAGGTGAGGGCCACCGCCAGCCGCCGTCCGTCTCCGCAGAGTGCGCATCCTCAGATGCGCCGCCGGGCGAGGGCCATCACCGGCTGCCATCTGTCCCTGCGGAGTGCGCATCCTCAGATGCGCCGCTCGCGACAATTCCACAGCCGAGCGACCCGTTGCAGCCGTCGTTCGACCTCCACACCGGCGAAGCGCCGCGCTTCGCTTTGAGCCGTTCGGTTCTAACCCCACCGGAGCAACGCTTCTACATTTCGCTGCTCAGGGCGGTGGACAACCAGTATTCCATCCTCGCCAAGGTGAGGCTGGGCGACATCGTGTGGCTGGTCAACGATCCTCCCGACCGCAAGCGCCACCAAAGCCGTGTGTGGTGCAAGCACGTTGATTTCCTTCTGTGCGACCGGGTGGGCCTGAAGCCGCGTCTGGCTATCGAACTCGACGACCCCAGCCACCGCTACCCCGACCACGCCGCCCGCGACCAGTTCAAGAACGACCTGTTCGCCGCCGTGGGCCTGCCGCTGCTGCGGGTGGAGCTAGAAAGCAGCTATCGCGCCGACGTGTTGCGCAGCCAGATCGCCGCCAAGCTGGAAACCAAGAAATAAAAGAGGGACGCGGAGGAAGAAATAGATATTTCTTCCTCCGTGTCTCTCTTCTCTTCCCAACAAAAAGGGCGAGCCTTGCGACTCGCCCCAGTGTCCCAGCCCGTCCGCTCCAGTGCCGGGCATTCCTAATTCTTAATTCCTAATTCCTAATTACTCCCCGTACTTGGCCCGCTTCGTCGCCCGGTTGCGCAAGTTGTGGTCCAGCTCCATCTTGCGGATGCGCATCGAGTCGGGCGTCACTTCCAGCAGCTCGTCCTCGTGCAGATACTCGATGGCCTCGTCCAGCGACAGGGTGCGCGGCGGCGAGAGGGCCTCGACGATGGAGGTCGGCTTGGCGCGGTGGCCGGTCAGGTTCTTGGTGCGGCAGACGTTGATGACCAGGTCTTCGTCGCGGATGTGCTCGCCGACGACCTGCCCGGCGTAGACCTCCTGCGGCGGGCGGACGAAGAACGTGCCCCGCGCCGTCAGGTGCTCCAGGGCGTAGCCGCTGACCGGCCCACCCTCCAGCGAGACCAATGAGCCAAGTTCGCTGTGCTCGATGTCGCCGGCGTAGGGCAGGTAGGCGTCGAACAGAGCGTGGAAAACGCCCGTGCCGCGCGTGGCCGTCAGGAACGGCTGGCGGAAGCCGAGGATGCCGCGGGTGGGTACGCTGTACTCGGCGTAGACCGTGCCGTCTTCGCCATAGCGGATGTCGAGCATCCGGCCGCGGCGCTTGCCCAGCATCTCGGCTACCGCGCCCCAGTAGTCGTTGAGCGCCTCGACGTAGACCTGCTCGAACGGCTCCTTGCGCCCCTCGTCGCTGTCATGGAAGATGACTTCCGGGCGGCCGACGGCGAACTCGTACCCCTCGCGGCGCATCGTCTCGATGAGAATGGCCAGGTGCAACTCGCCGCGGCCGGAGACGAGGAACTCGCCTGCCCGCTCCATCTCCTCGACGCGCAGGGCGACGTTGCTCTCCAACTCGCGCATCAGCCGCTCGCGCAACTGGCGGCTGGTGACGTACTTGCCCTCGCGCCCGGCGAAAGGGCTGTCGTTGATGCGGAAGACCATGCGCACCGTCGGCTCTTCGACCTTGATCGGCGGCAGGGCGATGGGGTTGAGCGCGTCGGCCAGCGTGTCGCCGATGCCCACGCCGGGGATGCCGGCCACGGCCACGATGGTGCCGGCGCTGACCTCGGTCTGTTCCTGGCGCTGCAAGTCGCGGAAGGTGTAGAGCTTGGTGATCTTGCCCATTGCCGTGTTGCCGTGGTGATCCATGTGGGCCACCGTCTGCCCGGCGCGCAGGCGGCCGGCGTGCAGGCGGCCGACGGCGATCTTGCCGACGTAGGCGCTGTACTCCAGAGCGGTGACCAGCAGTTGGGTGGGGCCGTCGGGGTCAACGATGGGCGGCGGGATGTGCTCGATGATGGTGTCGAACAGCAGGGTCAGGTCGGGGCCAAGCTCGGCCGGGGTGGCCCCGGCGCGGCCGTCGGTGGCCTTGGCGTAGATGACCGGGAACTGCACCTGCTCCTCGGTCGCGCCCAGGTCAATGAACAGGTCGAAGGTGGCGTTGACGGCGTGGTCGGGCCGGGCGGCGGGGCGGTCAATCTTGTTGACGACGAGGATGACCTTCAGCCCCTTGGCCAACGCCTGGCGCAGCACGAAGCGAGTCTGGGCCATCGGCCCCTCGACGGCATCCACCAGCAGCAGCGCGCCGTCCACCATGTTCATGATGCGCTCGACCTCGCCGCCGAAGTCGGCGTGGCCGGGGGTGTCCACGATGTTGATGGTGACGCCGTTGTAGTCAATGCCGGTGTTCTTGGCCAGGATGGTGATGCCGCGCTCGCGCTCCAGGTCGTTGGAGTCGAGAACGCGCTCGCCCATCGTCTGGTTCTGGCGGTAGACGTGGGTTTGCTTCAACATGCCGTCTACCAGCGTTGTCTTGCCGTGGTCAACGTGGGCGATGATGGCGATATTGCGGATGTCTTGTCTCTGGATCATAGTCTCGTCCGTGGCGAGAAAAGCTCACGCAAAGGCGCTAAGGGGCAAAGGCGCAAAGAAGAGAAGCTAATCTTCCTTTGCGCCTTTGCCCCTTCGCGCCTTTGCGTGAGTCCCTTCTTGCGCCGAAAAAGCCCGGCGGGTGGGCCGGGCTGGTATAGCTTGTTCAGGTCGGTTGCCGAAAAGGGATTATAGCCTAGATTTGTCTGGTTGTCTAACCCAACAGTTGCGCCATCTGGCGATACAGCGCCCGCAACTCATCCGGCACCCCCGGTGCTTCGGCCAACATCCATGCCAGCGCCAGGTCGCGGTCGGGCGGCGACTCCTGCCATAGCCACGCCACGCGCAACCGGAAGCCCGGCAGAGTGGCTGAGGTATACACGCCGTCCCCGTCCACGGCCACAGGCACAAACAGCCCATCGGCGTCGCGAACGTAGAAATCGGCCTGCTGCTGAAATGGCCGCGGGTCAATGATCCAGTACTCCCGCACTCCGGCCCGCTCATACTCGCGGAACTTGTCAATACGGTCGCGGGTTAGACTGCTCGGCGACACGACCTCGACGACCAAATCCGGCCCGCCCTCCACGCGCTGCTTCTCAACACGCGCCTGGCTGTCATCAGCCACATATAGCACGTCCGGCTCGCGCGATGGTCCGCCTGACCACAGCTTCACCTCAAACGGCGCAATATAGATCCGCCCTAGTTGGAGCCGCGCGACGAAGCCCTGCAGCAAATAGGCAATCAACAAGACAATGTGCTGGTGACTCTCGGATGCCGGCATGTACTCGATGATCTCCCCATCCACCCACTCGACGAGGCGGCCGTCGTCGGGCAGCGCCAGATACGCCTCGTAACTGGCCGCGCGCTTCCGCACTTGTTGGCCCTGCCGCTCCACTTGAATCGTTGCCATAGCGCCCTCGTCTCTTTCAGTATAGCACAACCTGGGCGGAAAAGAGGCTCACGCTAAGGCGCAAAGGGGCCAAGGCGCAGCCCAGAATAGTCTCACGCCAAGACGCAAAGAACGCCAAGCGAAGAAAATCTCTTTGATTGGCGTTCTCGTCCTGGCGTGAGTTCTTCTTGGCATGGTGACACCTGTCTTACTCCAAACGTGACAAACGACACTTGCGCCGCATTGCCGGCCGCCTTATGCTGTAGGTTGTGAAGATCGATCACCAGCGACCAACGACTGTCAACCGACAACGGACAACTTCCCTATGGCCCACCACACCACCAACCCCAACCGCGACTACGACCGCTTGCAACGCGCCCTCGACCGGCAGGTGACGGGCGCGCCGGCGTCGGCGGCCTTCACGCAGATTCTGCGCCTGCTCTACGCCCCGGACGAGGCCGCCCTGGCCGCCCGCCTGCCCATCCGGCCGACGCGGCTGGAGGCGCTGGCCCGGCAGCTCGGCCGCCCGCCGGCGGAGCTGGACGCGCAACTGACGCGCCTGGCCGACCGCGGCCTGGTGCTCGACCTCAGCACCGAGCAGGGCCGCTACTACGCCCTGCCGCCGGTGGTCATCGGCTTCTTCGAGTTCACCTTCATGCGCGCCCGGCCCGATTTGCCCATGAAGGAGTTGGCGGCGCTGTTCGAGACGTACATGACCGAGGCCGATGGCCAATTCGCCCGCGCCGTCTTCCAGGGGCCGACGCAACTCGGCCGCTCCCTGCCGCGCGAGTCGGCCCTACCCGACCAGCCGACGGTGGAGGTGCTGGACTACGAGAAGGCCAGCGCCATCATCCGCGATTCGCGGGCGGCGGCGGTCTCCCTGTGCGCCTGCCGCCACAAGGCGTCGCACTTGGAGCACGATTGTGGCCGGCCGCAACGCACCTGCCTGACCTTCGGCGGCAGCGGCGGGATGCTGGTCAACCACGGCCTGGCCGAGGCGATTGACAAGGCCGAGGCGCTGGACATTCTGGCCGAGTGCCAGGCGGCGGGGCTGGCCCAGACGGCTGACAACGTCCGCGAGGGGGTCAGCTTCATCTGCAACTGCTGCGGCTGCTGCTGCGGCATGATGCGGGCCATCAAGGAGTTCGACCTGCCCCACGCCATCGTCACCTCCAACTGGCAGATGGAAGTGGAGTACGCCAACTGCAACGGCTGTGGCCAGTGCGTCGCCGCCTGCCCGGTGGGGGCCATCCGGCTGGACGAGCGGGTCGAGGAGCGGCCCAACGGTCGCCGCCATCGGGTGCGCTGGGCGGTGGTGGAGCCGGAGCTATGCCTGGGTTGCGGCACGTGCTCCGGGGCGTGCCGGTTCAACGGCCTGACGATGACGCCGCGGCCGCAGCGCGTCTACACGCCGCGCCACCTGGTCGAGCGCGTGGTGGCCATGGCCGTCGAGCGCGGCAAGCTGGCCGATACGGTGCTGGGCGAGCCGGAGAAACTGAGCCACCGCGCCGTGGCCAACGTCGTCCGCGCCGTGGAGCATTTGCCGCCGACGCAGGCGCTACTGGCCGCCGGCACGGTGCGCTCGGCCTTCCTGGGCGCGGTGGCGCGCGGGGCGGCGAAGTTCACGAAGACACCGTAACGCGACGGTGCAGCCCACTCCCCGGTGCAGCCCACTTTCTGGAGTGGGTTGCACCTTCTTGTCATAGGCGTATAAGAAGGTGCGACGCACTTCGGAAAGTGCGACGCACCGGGCGGCACGTAACAATCATCACCCCAATCAGTGACATTTGTCACTTATTCCGCGTGGCCGTTGGGAGTATCGTATAGGTGGTTGCAACCCGCCTACGGCGCAGTAGCGTTCTGGGTCTCAGGAACACCCGATGGCCGTCCACCTCGTCGAACCCGTTGTCATTCAGCCTGCTTCCCCCCGCCCCACCGCGGCTGAACGCGCCGCTCTGGCCGCGGCCATGACCCGCTGCGCCAGCGCCCAGACCTACGCCACCATCCGCCTGCTGGCCGACCGCGACCGGGCCGCCGACGCCTTCCGCGCCTACGCCTACTTCCGCTGGGTTGATGACCGGCTGGACGACCCCGCCGCCGCGCCCGCCGCCCGCGCCGCCTTCCTGGCCCGCCAGCGGGGGCTGCTCGACGGCGGCTACCGTGGCCGGCCGGCCGCCGACCTGTGCGCTGAGGAGGCGCTGCTGGCCGACCTGATCGCCGCCGACGACGCGCCGGACAGTGGCCTCCAGTCGTACCTGCGCCACATGATGGCCGTCATGGCCTTCGACACAGCCCGGCGCGGGCGGCTCGTCTCGGCCGCCGAACTGGATGGCTATACGCAATCGCTGGCCACAGCCGTGGCCGACGCCCTCTTCCACTTCATCGGCCACGACCGTCCGCCGCCGCGCGACCCGGCCCGCTACGGCGGCGTACGCGGGGCGCATATTATCCACATGCTGCGCGACACGGTGGAAGATGCGTCCGCAGGTTATGTCAATGTCCCGGCCGAGTACTTGGCCACCTACGGGCTGCGGCCGCCCTTGACCGCCGCCGACCTGATGACGCCGGCCTTGCGCGCCTGGGTCGAGGCGCGGGTGTGGCTGGCCCGCCAGGAGTTCGCCGCCGGGCGGGTCTATCTGGCCGCGGTGGGCAGCCGGCGCGCCCGGCTGGCCTGCCGCGCCTACATCGCCCGTTTCGAGTGGCTGGCCGACGCCATCACGCGCGACGGCTACGTACTGCGCGCGGCCTATCCGGAGCGGAAGTCGGCGCGCGCGGCGGTGTGGATGGCCACAAGAGCATTAGGGGCCAGGGGCTAGGGGTCAGGGGCCAGGGAAGAGCGCTCTTCCCTGGCCCCTGGCCCCTAGCCCCTGGCCCCTCTGAAAAGAGGAGTCATCATGAACAAACACGTTGTTGTCATCGGTGCCGGCATCGGCGGCATCTGCTCCGCCATCCGGCTGGCCCAGGCCGGGCTGCGCGTGACCATCGTCGAGAAGAACGCGCGGCCGGGCGGCCGTTGCGACCAAATCACCCGCGACGGTCATCACTTCGACACCGGCCCCACCCTGCTGGTCATGCCTCTTCTATATGAAGAGGAGTTCCGCGGCCTGGGAGTGGAGATGCGCGACGTGCTCGACTTGCAGCGCGTTGACCCGACCTACCACCTCGTCTTCGACGACGGCAGCCGGCTCAACCTGACGTCGGACATGAAGCGCATGTACGATCAATTGGAAGGCATCGAGCGCGGCGCGTTCGACGGCCTGCTGCGCTACATGGACGAAGGCTACCGCCACTACCAGTTGGGCACGGAGAAGCTGGTCTACCGCGACTTCCGCAGCTTCAGCGACTTCTTCAACTTCGAGAACCTGCCGCTGCTCTACCAGGTCAAGCCGCTGGTGAACCACCACGACAACATGGCCGCCTACTTCGACAGCGACCGGCTGAAGGCGGCCTTCACCTTCCAGGACGTGTACATGGGTCTCAGCCCGTTCGAGGCTCCGGCCACGTTCTCGATGATGGCCTACACTGAGCTGGCCCACGGCGTCTGGTATCCGCGCGGCGGCATGTACAGCGTCATCGAGGCGCTGGTGGACATGGCTCGCGCCGCCGGGGTGGAGTTCGTGCTGGAGACAGAAGTCGAGGGCATTGACACCGACGGCGAGCGGGCGCGCGGCGTGGCCCTGGAGGGCGGGCGCACCCTGGCGGCCGACGTGGTGCTGGCCAACGCCGACCTGCCCTACGTCTACCAGAAGTTGTTGCCGGCCGACGACGACAGCGCCAAGTTCGACGACATGCGCTTCTCCTGCTCCACGGTCAGCTTCTTCTGGGGCGTGGACAAGGTCTACGAGCAACTGGCCCCGCACATGCTCTTTTTGGCCGACGACTACCGGGCCAACTTCGAGAGTATCATTGACGAGTTGAGCATCCCGGCCAACCCCAGCCTCTACGTCCACGCCCCGGCGCGGCTCGACCCGACGATGGCCCCGCCCGGCGAGGACACGATTGTGGCCGTCGTGCCCGTCGGCCACATGGCCGACGACGGGCAGCAGGATTGGGCCACGACGCGCGATCTGGCGCGGGAGCACGTCTTCCGCCGGCTGGACACCATTGGCGTCGGCGACCTGCGCGAGCACATCAAGTTCGAGACGTCGTTCAACCCGCTGTCGTGGCGCAAGCGGTACAATCTGATGAAGGGCAGCACCCACGGGCTGTGCCACAACCTGACCCAGTTGGCCTACTTCCGGCCCGACAACCGCCACGACCACTACCACAACCTCTACTTCGTGGGGGCCAGCACGCGGCCGGGGACGGGCATGCCCACGGCCATGATCTCGGCCCGGCACGTGGCGGCGCGGATACTGGAAGATTTGGCCGAGTAAAGAAGAGGAACCACAGATTACGCAGATTTCACAGATTAAGAATAGCGATCCGCAGATTGGGCAGATTAGGCAGATTCAAGAAGCAGAGAATTCTTTTCTTAAATCTGCCCAATCTGCTTAATCTGCGGATTATTACTCTTAATCTATGATCCGGCGTTGAGAACAGCCGGCTAGGCCTGGCTGAGGCCAATGTCTTCCAGGATGACCTGGCGCAGCACGCGCGGGTCGCGGAAGCGTTGCAGCGCGTCGAGGAATTCGATTCCAGCCAGGCGGCCGCTCTCATCGTAGTCAGCCGCAATGCCATCGGCCAGGTGCTCGGTGGTCACATTGGCATCAACGAACTGGATGTAGAGTACGTCCACTTCGGCGTCGTAGGTGATCTTCATAGACTAACCCTTAGTATAGCATAGCGATAGGGTAAACAAAACCGGGCTGCCGTTGGCAGCCCGGTTTTGCTGAGAGATAGGATAGGGCCGGGGTCGCGCCGGCCCTACCACACCGGGGGAATTACGGGGTGACCTGCACGTCCTCGCACAGGTAGTTGGCCGTCACGCCGGTGATGGCCGCCGAGTCGCCGCCCAGCGCGCCCAGCCCGTTGGTGTTCGCGGCGGGCGAGGTGATGGTGACGATGATCTCGCCGGTTCCGGCCGGCACGTTGGCCAGCGTGAAGCTGAGGATGTTGAGTTGGTCGCCCTTGTTGGGGTTCGTGGGCGATTGCGTCTGGGTGACGCCGCCCGCGTTAACGGTGACGACAACCGGCCGCGCGTCCGCGTCGTTGTCCACGACGGCGATCTCGACGTTGAACGTCGCCCGCGCCAACGGAGCGGGGATGTCAATGACGAGTTGCCGGCTGGGGATCCAGCCCTCGGCCACGTTCCAGTAGACCTGCGAGTCACTCGTGTTGATGACCTCGAACACGTTGACGTAGCGCTGGTTGGGGGTGTTGTAGGTCGGGTAGAGGATGAACGCCCGCGGCATGTGCCCCTTGGTGCCGCTGGTTTGCAGGAACCAACGCCCGCGGATGTTAGCCGACGGGTTCAGCTCCGTGCCATACCAGAGGACGCCCCAGGTACGCGGCGCCGGGCTGGTGGCCGGCTGCACCTCGACGTACTGGTTGTTGGGGTAGATGAAGCGCACGTACTTGGCCCCGCCCTGGCTCTTGCCCGCCAACTGGCCGTAGAGTTCCACGACGTTGGCGGAGTTGGGGATGACCAGCTTGGCCGTCACCTTGTGCTTCTTGGTGTTGCCCATGCCGATACCCAGGATGTCAGTCCACTGGTTAGCGGCGGCATTGACCGGGCAGGTGTTGACGATCGGGATGGCGACGATGTTGACCACCGCGTCGTCGTTGTCGGTCAGCGGGTCGCCGTTGAAGCCGACGCCACTGCCGGTGACGATGTCGGTGTGGACGGTGCCGGCCGGGCCGTTCACGGTGGCCGTGAACTGGCACTGGTAGCTGCCACCCTGCGAGATC
>WBZP01004463.1_pt1 | contig 13103 bp, 11 predicted proteins | sample 5204301 | NCBI WGS metagenome assembly WBZP01 (sample SAMN12412401, study PRJNA552823) | activated sludge metagenome | isolation source: activated sludge from nitrification reactor of wastewater treatment plant... | place: USA: Pennsylvania | collected 2017
GGATTCGGTGGACATACCGCCGAACCGGCGGCCGAGTGCCACCAGCTTGTTGGCCGGGAACCAGTCGTCGAACATCTCTTCCGGACTGACCACGGGCACGTTGGGGATGACGGCCTGCAGGCGGTCGTCGACAGCCGCGATCAGCGCCGAGGTGTAGCCGCCCAATGACATTCCGGTGAGGGCGATGCGGTCGACGCCGGTGGACTCCAGGTAGTCCATCGTCGAGCGGAAATCGTGGATGGCCTGGGCCATGGCCTCGGCGAAACCCGCCATGCCGAACTGGAAGTACCCATAGCCACTGAACGGCGAACCCCGCATCGCCCGTCGGCCGTGAAAGGGCAAGGTGTACAACAACACGTCGAACCCGGACCGGTAGAACCAGGGCAGTGCGAAGAACAGGCCGTTGAACAGGTACGGCGAACCCATGAATCCGTGGATGACGCACAGCGTCGGGTGCGGGCCGTCGTCGTGACGCCAGTGCTGCGCGTGCACGACGTTGTTGCGGCCGAGCCGGCTCCACAGGTGGCGCATTGCCGGGTTCACCGGTTCGAAGCTGCTGTCGAAGCTGATGTGCTCGACGTTGCCGTGCGCAATGTAGTTCGCAACCGGGTTGGCGCGGCGGGTGCTCACCTGCGGTCGGTTGTGCGGGGCGGGAAATGACACCGTCGGGTCGTGCTGGGCTGCCAGGTCGGCGTAGAACGCGAGGTTTTCCCGTTCCCGGTCCAGATCGGAGCCGCGCACCAGTCCGGACAGCACCGGCGGCAACATCGCGGCGCCCACCATGGAGGCAACCATCGTGCGCAGACCGATGTCGACGATCGCAGAGGAGTCGACGACGGTGCGTTGCAGCAGGGTGAGATCCGAGCGGGCCGGCAGGCCGCGGCGCCCGGCGTCGCCGCCCGAGACATCCGGAACCGGGATCGGGATTTCGGGGTCGATGGTGGCCATCACGGCCGATGCTAACGGGTCAGGGTGAACAACCGCGCCGCATTGTCGTGGAAAACTGCCCGCAACCAGTTGTCGTCGACGCCGTCGAGCCCGGTGAGGGCGGTCATCGCGGTGAGGTAGCCGTACGGGATGTTGGGGAAGTCGCTGCCGAACAGGATGCGGTCCGCGAAGTCGGGCAGTCGGCGCAGCACCTCGGCCGGTGCCGGCATCAGCCTGTCGGAGAATGGCGTGAACGCCATGGTCGTGTCGAGATGGACGTTCGGGTGAGCGGCGCAGATGTCGAGGAACTCGGCGTACTCGGGCATGCCCATGTGAGCGATCACCAGCGCGAGACGGGGATGTCGGGCCAGCAGCGCCCGGATGGGCTCCGGCCCGGTGTGGGTGCCGGGCGCCGGGCCCGACCCGCAGTGGATCACCGCCGGCACCAGGGCATCCTCCAGCAGCCCCCAGACGTCCTCGAGCAGGGGATCGTTGGGGTCGTAGTCGCCGACCTGGATGTGCGCCTTGAACACCCGGGCGCCCGCCTCGATGGCGTGACCGACGTAGTCGGCGGCACCGGGTTCGGGGTAGAACGTGGCGGTCTGCAGGCAGTCGGGCGTGGTCAGGGCGAACTGCACCGCCCACTGATTGAGCCATTCGGCCATCTGCGCCTTGTGCGGATACACCAGAGAGTTGAACCACCGAACACCGAAGCGCCGCAACGTGTTCACCCGCTGGGCCTCGTCACTGCGATAGGTGATCGGCCACTCCCGTCCAGTGAGCGGACCGACCCCGTCGAAATACTTCCAAACCTTGTCCATCACCGACTTCGGCATGAAGTGGGTGTGCACGTCGATCAGGCCGGGCAGCCCGAGCGACTGCCAGATCTGCCGGACCTGCTGAACCTCGGTCTGCATGTGCACGATCATGACACGGCGTTGAATAGGGGAGTGGCGTGGAATCCCGGGCGGTATCTGTCATTCGCCGACCAGCGGGGTCGGCCGTTCTTCGATCTGGTGGAGCGCGTCGGCGCGGAATCCCCGCGCCGCGTGGTGGACCTGGGCTGTGGCCCGGGAAACCTGACCGTGACGCTGCGGCAGCGCTGGCCGGACGCCACGATCGAGGCCCTGGACAGCTCACCGGAGATGGTTGATGCCGCACGTCAGCGTGGCCTGGATGCCGCCTTGGGGGACGTCACGACCTGGCAGCCGCAGCCCGACACCGACGTCGTGCTGGCCAATGCCGTGCTGCAGTGGGTCCCCGAGCACGTCGACCTGCTGCGTCGCTGGGCCGGGCAACTGACACCCGGATCGTGGATCGGCATGCAGGTTCCGGGTAACTTCGATGCGCCGTCGCATCGCGCGGTCCGCGAGGTCGCTGGTCGTGCGGAGTTCACCGAACCGTTGCGGGACATGCGCTTTCGGGAAGGGCGCATCGTCGAGACGCCGCTGCGGTACGCGGAGGTTCTGACCGATGCCGGCTGCACTGTCGACGCGTGGGAGACCACCTACATTCATGAACTCACCGGTGAGAATGCGGTGCTCGGCTGGATCTCCGGCACCGCGCTCACCGAGGTCGAGGCGCGGCTGTCGCCGGAGGCCTTCGCGGAGTACCGCCGGCAGATCATCCCGCTGCTCGCCGAGGCCTATCCGCCGCTGCCCGACGGCCGGACCTTCTTCCCGTTCCGCCGGGTGTTCGTGGTGGCGCGGGTCAACTGAACCTGTCGGAACCTTCCAAGGTCCGTGTGGTACCTGTGAAGTGTGAAGCGATGGACGGCCATAACTGCGGTCGCCGCGATGCTGCTCTACGCGGTCCTCTGGATCGGCTGGATGCAGAACTGGGCGTGGCTGTCCGCCCTTGACCAGTGGATGCTGGACGCCGGTCATTCGGCGTCGGTCAGGTATCCAGCGTGGGCGTCGGCGTGGAATTGGTTCTGCACACTGTTGGGCCCCATGGCATTTCGGATCGTCGGGGTCGGCCTCATCATTGCGTTACTGCTGCGCCGACGCCGTCGCGACGCACTGTTCGTCCTCATCACGGTGGAAGTCAGCGGTTTGGTGATCGAGATTGCCAAGAGGACCGCCGACCGGCCGCGTCCGGACGCCCGGATGGTCGACACCTACGGGAGTTCCTTCCCCTCGGGCCACGCGCTGGGCGTCCTCGTCTCGGTGCTCGCGTTGCTCACGCTGTTCTGGCAGGTCATGCCGGTGAAGTGGCGACGAGCGATGGCGGCACTCGGGGGGTTCGTCATCGTCGCCGTCGGGGTGGGCCGGGTGGCCCTGAATGTGCACCACCCCTCCGACGTGCTCGCAGGGTGGGCGTTGGGCTATGCCTACTTCGTACTGTGCCTGGCTGCCGTGCGTCCTAGGGTCGAAATACCGGCAGAATCCGATACAGCGCAGTGAAACTCACCGATTCGTAGTCATCGGTGACCTCGCCGTCGCGCGCCAGCGGCGTCGGTCCGTCCACCGCGGTGAAGCTGAACTCTGGCGCCCTGATCTCGTGGTACAACGGGCTGCGCTCCAGCCGTCCCAGCGCCAGGGCGCCCAGTATGCGGGTTCGGGCCAGGCGCCGTCCCGTTTCCAGAATGCGGACGTCGATCAGTCCGTCATCCATCCGGGTGCGTCTGGACGGAGCGAAACCCGTTGGCAGATAGACGGAATTTCCGAGGAAGAATAGCGACGTCTGCAACGTCTTGTTGTCATAGCGGATGCGCACCGGCTGCTCGTGTCGCAACGTGTGCAGCATCGCGTAGATTCCAGCCAGCGGCTTGCCAACCTTGTTCTCGAGCTTCTCGCGGGTCTCGACGAACAGCGGATAGGCGCCGATGCTCGCGGTGTTGACGATCATCCGATCTTCGTCGATTCGCACCAGATCCACACATGACACGTTGCCCTCGCGCACGGCCGCAACAGTTTTCGTCACGGTGTCGCATCCGATGTCCTTGGCGAAGTGATTGAACGTGCCGGCCGGGAACACCGCTAGCGGCAATTTCGCAGCCACGGCGATCGCGGCTGCCGTCGACACCGTGCCGTCGCCTCCCGCGATCCCCAGCACCTCGGCATCCTCCGCGGCAGAACGCAATACGGCGGCGTGGTCGTCGTCGGGACCCAACTCCACGATCTTCGCGTCGGGCAGCGCCTCGCGAACCTCATCGACGACCCGCGCGCCGGTGCCGCTGCCCGAGGCGGGGTTGACCACCAGCGTCAGACCCTTGCCCGTCCGGCGTGCCGGTGTGTCTATCCGAAGTGGCTCTGTGGCGGGAAGTTTCGTCTCCACCACCGGCGGAACGAGGCGACCGCCCAGTACCGCTATGCCGGCGCCGATCCCGAAGCCAGCCAGCACGTCCCCCGGGTAGTGCGCGCCCGTGGCTACCCGCGACAACCCCACCAACCCGGCCAGCGGGGCCAGGCCCAGGCCGAGCGGAGGGCTTTCCAGGCCGACGCCGACGGCGAATGCGGCCGCACTCGCCGAGTGTCCCGACGGCAGCGAATTGGACGTCGGGAAGCGCCGGATCCGGCGGGCAAGCGGAACCGATGTGCGGCTGGGGCGTGGGCGTGTCCACAGCCGCTTCGCGAATTGGTTGGTCACCAGGCTCGTCACTGCCAGGGACGCCACGCCGCGGATGGCGCCGCGACTGGCCTGCGGGTTCCCGGATGCCGCCAGCGCCAAGGCGATCGCGAACCACAGCTTGGAGTGATCGGCCGCGCGCGTCAGCGGCGGCATTGCGACGTCCAGGAGCGGGGTGGGGGACTCCGCGATGGCCTCGAACACTTCGCGATCCAGGGTCCCCAGGCCCTGCGTGATCTGGCTGATGCCACGCGTGCGCTGCCAGGGCCACCGACTCATGGTCCTTAACTTAGCCAGTGTGCGACGTCGGCAAACTCAGTCGTCGGCATTCTCGGTCCGTTGCGGTACGGCGAGTGAATTGCCCACCCGGCGAAGTGCTGGATAGGCTTTGCGGATGGCCAGCACTTCCGGTCGGTTGAATATCGAAACCAGCGTCTTGAGCAGGCCTTGTGAGACATTGTCGGCTGCCGCTGACCGTTTGCTGTCGGAATTGACGTCGTTGGATAGCACGGTCGCGGAGATGAACAGTCGATGGACCGGTTCTTCCGGCGGTGCCTATCGCGACGCGTGGCAGCAATGGCACCAGGGAGCGCCCGAAGTTGAGCGGGGACTAGCGGTGATGTCCCGGTTGCTGGGCCGCGCCGCCGATGCCTATACCGGGCATGAGCAGGCCGAAGCATCCGACCTGGGAGCCACAAGCGGTGGCTGACGGATTCACTGTCGACTTCGACTCCCTGGCCGGTGCCGTTGAGCGAATGGCTCAGTTCGGCCGTATCGCCGACGCGTTGTTGGCCGAGCCGACGCGACCGTGACGAACCTGCACATCAGTTGGGACGGCGAAGTGGCCAAGGCCCACCAAACCGCACATTCCCAGTGGGAACACGGTGCGGCACTGATGCGCGAGGCGCTCGAACGGCTCGGCCGAGCAGGTTCAACCGCTCAGCACAACTACCAACAAGCCACCTCCACGAACACGTCGAACGGGGCGTGATCGCCGATGACCCTCGCGGTGGATCCGGGTGCACTTGACGGCGCCGGGGCCACGATCATCACGACGGCCGACTGCATCGGTTCGGCGTTGGCGCAGCTGACTGGCGCGCTGTCGGGTTCGGCGAGTATGTGCGGCAACGATCCGGTCGGCGCGGCGATGGGCCGCTCCTACGATACGACGGCGCAATCGCTGTTGCAGGCGATGACGACGGCACGCAACGGGTTGATCAATATCGGTGACGGAGTGCGGATTTCGGCCCACAACTATTCGCGCGCCGATGCCAGTGCGGACGTGTCCGGTCGCGGCGAACCGCTACCCGTGCCGCCGAGCGCCGGCCGCATCTCACTTGGGACGCTCCCATCGGCGGTCGGCGCCGGCCCCGACGCGCCGGCTGGTTGGGGCTGGGTCGCTGAATACATCGGCATGATCTGGCCCAACGGTGATCCCGCCAAACTGCGGGCAGCCGCTGCGGCGTGGACGACCGCAGGAACGGCCTTGGTGACCACCGAGTCCGCCGTCGCGGGCCCGATGGCGGTGGTGGGTGCCCAGCAAATCCCCGAGGCCGAGGCGATCGGCGCTGCGTTCGCGGAGTCGGTACGTGCCGCCAACCAGGTCATGAGCAGCGTCGCCGCCCTGGCGGGTGGACTCGACCGCTACGCGACCCATATCGAGACCACCCACGGCGCGATCATCGACCTGCTGGCCCGCATCTGCGATCCGATGACTGGGATCAAGGAAGTCTGGGATTTCCTTACCCAGGACGACGAGGACGAAATCGCTCGAATCGCCGCTGACATCAAAACGATCGTGGACAACTTCGAAGCCGAAACCGCCGCGCTGGCCGGCGAAATGGCCCCGGTGATTGCGCAGGCCGCCGACACGGTCACCGAGATGGGCCGCTGGGCCGACAAGGAATGGAAGCATTTCCTCGAGGACAATGCCGCGGGCCAGGAATTGAACGGAATGGGGCAGGCCGTGAAGGGGATCGGCGAAGAGGGCGTCGACCTGGTCAAGGACCTGTGGAAATACAACCCCAACCGCGCCCTGGTCGACCCCGTGGGATTGGGGAAGGACTACGGGGATCTGGTCAAGGGCATGGCGCCGCTGGTCGGCGCCGGTGGAGATGGTGCACCCGGGATCGGCGAAACGTGGAAGCAGGTCGGCAAGGAAACTCTGCACTGGGACCTGTGGAAGGACAACCCCGCCGAAGCACTGGGCCGATCGTTGTTCGACGTCGCCACCTTCTTCGTGCCCGGCGGGGCGCTGACAAAACTCGGCAAGGTCGGCACCGGGGCCGCGCACGTCGCGGAAGAAGCCGCGACCAACGCCCCCCGGGCGCTCGATACTGCGGCGCACGCTGTCGACGGCGTCCCCGCACCGGCGGCCATGCCCCACGTCGATGCGCCCGCCGTCAAGCCGGGCGACCCCGCTGCGCTTCCCCACCCCGGCGAGAATGCAGGCGCGGGAACATCTTCCACGCCAGCAGAGGCAATTCCCCGGCCAGTCGATGGGTCGGGTACGCTGTCCAAAGGTTCTGAACTGCAATCAATTTCAGCGTCCAACGCGGGAGTTCATTCCAGCCCAACCGAACAACGGCCCACCTTGGCCCCGGGGACGACGGCTGCCGCCGCAGGTCCCACGCATGAGCTTGCGCCCTCGGGCGTTCACACCGCCGGCCCGGTCCCCGAAAACCCAGACCCACTCCCGCATAACGACCACAGCGGGCACGTCCCCAACGATGGTGCTGAGCACGGTTCGGGCGCCGGACCGCTGGAGTCGGCGCCGCACCAGGATTCAAACGAAGCGCCCCGGATCTATTCGTTGATGGATGGTACTGAACACGTCACTTCGTTCGCGCCGGAGCAATTGCCTGATACACACCGCGTATCAGAGGTGTTGCGCATGCACGGTATCGACAGGAGCGATCTCATCGATCTCATCAATCGATCGACCCACAGCCTGACGCCACAGGAACGCACCCTGTTGATCGACGTGCGCGACGCGCTGCCGGAGCCGACCCGCGACACCGTGATGCAAAAAGTCATCCCTCCCGGGTATTTCGATCGTGACGGGACCTTGGTGCAAAGCAGGGCTGATGACTACATCATGGAGAACAACGGTCGTCTCGCAGTCGATCAGGTTGGCGGCGCGGTCACTACTGCGGGTGACGCGGCTCATCTGTCGACACCAGCGCAGATCCACGATGGTCTGCGCTTGGACTACGCCGGATCGCCGTTCGCATCGCATGCTGCCGGAACTCACATCATCCGGTTCCAGGCGGACTCCCGATCTGCGGGATTCTACGAAGTCCCCCGCAGGTCGGAACTAGGAGGAGTTTCGGGGTATGACACGTGGGGTGAACCCTTCACCGGGAATGGGTTCACCAAGGCGAGCGGCGATGTAATCCCCGAATACATAGCGAAAGACATCACCATGAGGGAAGGTGCGGAGATGTGGGAAGTTCTCGACAACGGAACACAAAGGTTGGTTGCTGTTTTGAAAGACCGGCACTGGATACCGCAGGGGAACTGATGGATGAGGTTCCAGTGACCGGTGCGGTTGCTGAGTATCGCGGAAAGCGATACCGCGTATCTTTCAGCGGCGACGATTGGGTCGCATTGATCATCGATACTGGGGATCAGATACCCGATGCGTTCGCTCGGGGCGATGCGCCCGCCGGGTTGGGACATTACGAGACGTGGGTGAAGGTCCCAGTATCCTTGCTAGAAGCGGAGTTTCAACGCAGGGTTACTGGAACGCTGCATGGTCACGTTGTGTCGCTGAGAAGACAGCTACCCGACGGTCGCGTCAATGTAGAATTCATCGGCGACCCAGCCGCGGCCAAGGAGATCGGGTTGTCCGGAGACCAGTACATGGGATGGACGGGCGTGGTTTCGCGAGATGAATTGACTGACATCCACGTTGAGGAGACGCGTCGTGTCTGATGTGCTCGTGCTGCAGAAGCTGCTGGCCGCTCCGGTGTCAAATGCCATCGTGGAGTTCGGCTTTGATCAGGTAGGGGGATTTGTCGCTGCGGCTGCCGAGGCCGTGACACTGCGGACCCCGGCAGCATTACTGGCCGCCTACGGTGTCGACGCCGCTCCCGAGTTCGCCGATGTGGTCCGGTTCGAACAACCGCGGTTGGCGACGTTCAGCACGCCCGGTGATGCACCGCGGCCGTGGCCGACATTCTCGAACGGGTTCCTGTTGGGTGACTCGTTGGCGCGGGTATGGACCATTTCCAGGACGCGCTACTCCTACGGTGCGGAGTACTGGCGGATCCGCGCGGACGGTGAACAGAAGCGTTTGTCACGGTATGAGGGCGTTGCCCGGGGCTGGGCGGGCGCCAAAAAATGGAGCCCCCCGACGGCGATGGTGGGTACCCTGGCGCGTTGGCAGGGTCGGGAGTTCTTCGCCGACGTCGTGGCCGGCACCGTCCTGCTGACCGGGCTCGGCGTTGCGGCGCCGGCAGGATTCGAACAGGTCCACTCGCAGGTGTGGTCGGGGACGGCCCCGCTGACCGACTGCGAAGTATTCGAACGGATCTACACCGCTGAGCTCGATGGTGTTCCGGTGCGGCTATTGCGCACCGGGAACGGAGCAGCCGAAATCCTCTTGCTCTCCGATGATCCCGATTTCGCCGCGCGTGTCGGTGCTGGCCTGATCGAACCAGGGGTCTACGAGTTGATCGTGGACCCCAGTCGTCTGACGAACCTCCAGGGCGTCGAGAATCAGTTGGTGCCCAGGTGAATTCATCCATCTTGCCACACTGAGCTCAACAAACGCCGGGCGTACCGCCGGGGTTGAACTCAGTCGTCGGCCTTCTCGGCCTTATTGCCCGGTATCACGATGCGGCGGGTGGTGGGCTTCTTCTCCCCGTCAACCGTCTTGGTGACCACCGGGGTCGGCGGCGCGGTGATCCGGCCCTGGATGGGCGCACCGTTCTTGACCACAGGGACGCTGACGCGCTTGGTGGCCGCCTTGTCCTCCTTGCCGCCGGCCCCCCCGCCGTGCATCCCGTGGGGCATCATCGGCATGCCGCCCATTCCGCTCATCGCGGTCGGCGGATGGGCAGTAGTGGCCGCGGCAACCGGTGGTCCGGCGGCCACCCGGCCAGCGGTCGGCGCGGTGGTGGTGGCCGCGGGAGTGGCTGGCGGGCCGAGCATTGCCATGGGAGTGGTGCCGATGCCGCCACCGCCGGCGCCAGCCCCCCCGCCCCCGGATCCGCCGTCTCCGGCACCGACGTCGCCGAGGCCTGCTCCGCCGCCGCCCCCGAATTCGTCGCCGAGATCGCCTGCCATGAGGTCGGCTTCGCCCAGGCCGGCACCGCCGCCTTTCCCGAACGCACCCATTCCGGACTGCATGAGCTGCTGGGCCGTTTGCGCGAGCTGCTGGGGCATCTGCGTGAGCGGTTGCATGACTCCGCCGAGCGCGCCGCTGAGTGCCCCCGCGACGCTGCTCATCATCTGCGGAAGCTGCTGGGCCATCTGATCAATGCCCTGCGCCTGTTGCGCGTCGCCCGCCGGGAACTCACTGGCTGCACGTCCGGCCTTCTCGCCGCGCTTGCCGTGCCCCTCGAGGGCTTCGGCGCTGTCGGTGGGGTCACCCATGTTCGCGGCGCCGAACAGCGCCGCCGAAGCCATCTCGATCCAGGTTGCGGCCTCCGGTGGGATGTCGGACGTGATCTGCGGTGGCGGCGGCACGCCGAGGGCCTGCTCGTAGCCGCCCTCTTCGGTATGGAATTTGTCACCGGTCATATGTCACTGACCCTGCTGTGCGGTGTGGAGCGCCCGGAACCAGGCGAAGTGGTAGTTCAGTGCGGTCCTGCTGCCGCTGACGAGCGCGTCGATGGCGGCGAGCAACTGCCAGCTCCCCACTGCCTGGGGATCGACCGAGTCGGGGTAGGCCGCGTACACCTCATCACTGATAGCGCGTAGATGTTCGCGCAACAAGTCAGTCTCGGTGTCGAGGACGCCGGTGCCGCCGACGACGGCCTTGGTCAGCGTGTGGGCCAGCCGTGGCAGGCCGTCGCGCCAATTGGTGGCCTGGGTGATTTCCCAATTCAGATCATCGACCGTCGGTAGGTCGCGCGCCCTCAGCGACATTGCGACGGGTTCCGCGGATTCGTCGTTCGGAAGGAATTGGCCGGGGCTCCAGGTCTCGATGAGCACCGCTTCGCGCAGGAGCTTCTCGAAGCTGGTGTGTCGGGATTCCGGACTCAGAAGTTTTACGCCGGCGGGGATTTCGATGCCGGGAGGTATCCAACCGGAGTCCATGTCGGTGACCAGGATGGTGGTTCCATCCTCCCGATCGCCGACGGCCCAGCGCAACCGGGGTTCCTGACGTGCGACGGCCTCGACGTAACAACGAAGCCGTGCCCGGGCGCTGCTCTGCGCTGCGCTGGCACCTGCTATGGCACCGGAAGCAGTTGCAGCGGAGCCACTTTCAGCGATTCCCACCGGTGCAGCATTCATCGGGCCGGCGCTGGCCGGCGCCTTGCTGACCACTGCAGGCTGGGCAAGTCCTGATGTCGGATTGGGCGAACTGATGGGCGCCGAGGTCGGGGCGGTCGACGGCGGCGGGACTATCGGAGGTGGCGTGTTGACGGTTGGCGTCGCGGCACGCAGGTCGGCGCCGTAGGCCGGCAATGGTCCTCCAGAGGATATCGGTGGGGGAGTGGCCGCGACCGGGGCAACGCTCATCGGGGCTGGAGGGTTGAACACTGTGGCAGACAACGGTGCCGCTGGAGCTGGCGTGTAGGCCTGTTCGACGGCCATGGCGCCCCCGGAGGACGGAATGGTTGCCGCCGACAGTGTGCCGGTCGGGGTGGAAAATTCTGTGGGCTGAACCACCGGAGTATGCATGGCATTCTGGGCGCCCTGAGAAATGGCCTGCGACAACTGTTCTGCGCCGGCCGAGACGGGAGCACCGGCCTGCACGCCCTGGGTGAATCCTTGGGCGAGATTCTGGGGTGCCAAGGCTTGGCCGACATCAGGCAGGCCGCCGCCGATACCTGAGGTGGGCAGTTGCGAAAAGCCCGCCAGTGTTCCCGTCGGGATTCCGCCGCCTGCGCCGGGGATGGCGACGCTGCCGGGGGTGATGGGCACGCCCGGCAGTGACGTGCCGCTGGGGAGTTTGATGTCGGCGCTGGCGGCAGGAATCGTGGTGACGCCGGGCGCAGTCTCGGGACTGAAGTTTCCACCGGGGTGAAATGCAGATGCCATCTGTTCTGTGCCGGTGACTGAGGGCTTGCTAACGCCGAACCCGGGTGGATCGGAAGCTGCCCGAGGCGCAACGAGGTTCTGCGTTGTCCCTTCGGCGCCGTGCTCAACTGGCTGCGAGCCCATGAATGGCGTCGATGTTCCGGTCCCCCCACCTGCCATGGATTCGGTTGGAGTTGTCCCCTGGGGAGGTCCGGCTGTCGGGTCTGTCGATGGCTTGACCATCGAATCGACCACGCTTCGAATTGATTCTTGCCCCTGCGGAGCGGGGGGATTCGAAAGGTCAACGCCGCTGTCGGCCGCGAACTGTTGGGCAGATCGTGGGTCGCCTTCGGCGGTGAGCACGTCGCCGATCGCCTTTGTGATCGCACCGCCAAACTGTGTCGATTTGTTGGCCGCTTCGGCCTGCTTTTCCGAGATGACCTGAACGATCTCAGCGACCTTCTGAACGATGTTCTTCTTCGACTGATTGATCTCGTCGATCTTCGAATTACCTTCAGCGGCAATCTGGCTAAGGGCTGAACGCAGGCTGTTCAAGGCATCCGCGGTGTCGCTGAACGCCTTCTGCTTTGCACCGTTCTTATCGGATATCGCCGTAGCATGCTTTTCGCCCTGCTCGAAGTGCTCGCGGACAGCATCTGCGGTGACGCCTTCCATGGGCGCTAATGGTCCTGTTCGGATCCCGAAGAGCTGGCGAGCAAAATCATCGAAGAATGACTGCACCGAGCTTCGATTCCGCGCGGCGTTGATCGCCGACATCACGGAGTCGGCGCCGGGCCAGTATGGGCCGACCAAGAGCGGCGACCACCGCCCCGGGGGCAGGTCACTCATCCGCAGGCCTGTTTGATCGCAGCAACTGATGCGTCGGCTGCAGTGTAGAGCGGCTTCATCTCATTTTCGGGCGCTACGGCAGTTTGAGCTAGCACGATCTTCTGGTAGGTCATCGCGAGGCTTTTGATCGAAGTAATCAACTGTTCTGAGCCTTCGGGGTTTTGAACTGCGGCAGCCAATAGATGGTCAGCGGCGCTGTTGAAAGCGAGCCGAATGTTGAGCGAGATCATGAACTTTTGGTTCGGATCCTCGCTCGTAAGCGACCCTGCGTAGTGAGTTGCCTTGTCCATGTCGTTGTACGCGTCGCAGAGGTTCTTCTTTGCGTCCGCGACCTGCTGATCGCTGTACTGAGGTGCCGCCGGCGCGTCATCGTGCTTTGGCTTGAAGAAGGCGGCCGCCGCCAAACCGAGCGCCAGCAGTGACACCACGACCGCGATGATCACTGGCGCCTGCGACGCCTTCTGAACAGGCGCGGGCGGCGTCCACGAAGCTTGTCCGGACGGAACACTTCCAAACGGCGAGTCAGACATTCAATCATCGTAACGTCGATTTGCCAGCAGGCC
>WBZP01004516.1_pt1 | contig 13103 bp, 10 predicted proteins | sample 5204301 | NCBI WGS metagenome assembly WBZP01 (sample SAMN12412401, study PRJNA552823) | activated sludge metagenome | isolation source: activated sludge from nitrification reactor of wastewater treatment plant... | place: USA: Pennsylvania | collected 2017
CAATCCATGTTGTTTGAGCACACGGGCAGCGCGATGCAGCAGCTCAAGTCGCTGCCATGGACGATGTTCAATCGCGGTACGGGAGACAAGTGCAAACCTGCCGGCTCACTAAACTCCATCAGCAACATTCATATGGCCGTCGCGTCCAGTGATCTCGGGGTTATGCCACCGCTGCCACTGATGGCTGGAAGTGACTGGCCGTCTCCGCTTCCGACTGCTTTTACAATGGGCAAGTGCGGACCTCGCACCGATGCGGCCATGAAACAGCATGGCAATGGTGATAATGCCAATCTACAGACGGAGCTGTGCACCACGCGCGGAATCACGGACAAGGACGGCTGTCCCAGCTCTTGCAGAACAGCACTGCCTATGCTCGAATCTTCACTTCCTTATGTACGAAAGTGGCAGGTCACCAAGTTCAATCCCATCACGATGATGTACGAGGACCAGCTGTTTCCAAGATACGTAACAGGAAACGCCGAGACTGCGCTGCACTGTCGCGCCGTCTTGGGACAAAAGGGCTGCGGCATTGAAATGCCACTCGGGAGCGCAGCCCAAGCGATTGCGCGTCAGAGCAGCACGCCCAGCGACTTTCTGCGCGATCCGGCCACCTCGCTGCTGGTGGTGGTTGTCGTCACCAATGAAGACGACTGCACGATCTTGGCAACGCGACGCAAAGACGAGTATCCATCGCACGCCAAATACCTGGCGAATGCGTCGGGGCTGCGCGAAGACTGCAACCTGCTGAGCGCGCCCGAGTGCTTCAACATGGAATATCGCTGCTTTGCGTTGGACAATGTCTGCGCAACCGACCTCAGCTCACCGGGGAAGAAGACGGGATGTCAGATCAAATCTGTCAATCCCAATCCATTTTTGGCTTCGGTCGAATCGCTGGTCAAGCAAATGGCAACCTATCAAGATGCCATGGGCGTCACCAATTACCGAAACATTGGCTTTGTCACCGTCAATCCATCCAGCAAAGACTTTGAAGTCGAGTATCTGCCCGATGGAATGATGTCATCGCCCAAGCTGACGCCGTACTTGAACGTAAAGATGAAAGAAAAGATGGTTGCGGGCAAGACGTTCCAGATCGGTCCGCAGCTTCGCTATGAAAAGCTCTATCAGCTGAAAAACAGCATGCTTGCGGCAGAGCGCTTCAGCGATCCAAACCTTAGCACATATGTTCGCTTTGTCATTCAAAGCGACATTGAACAGCTTATCGATCCTGCAACAGGGACAACCAACAGAACCGAGCTAGCCAAGCTCACAGACAGATTCCACAAAGAGATTGCACCATACATCCATCTAACCAAAGCAGGAAAAGACAGCGGCTACATGGAACCATGTCCCTAATCGACAATCGCTAGACAGTCTGCATTGTGCGCTCACAGGGAGCGCGCAGCAGCAAATGGGGGGAAGATCATGAAGGTTGTGAAGAAACACAGCATGAATCGGATGTTCACGGGTGTCCCGGCGGCGGCGTGGCTCCTGGCGCTGCAAGCGGGATGTAGCGGCGGCGTTGTCCCGACGGGCGGCGCGCAGCACGATCCGCAGCCGGCGGCCCCCGAGCGACCCAAAGACCGCATGCCCATCGAGGGATCGGTGCCGATTCCGAGCGGCGGCACAGTGGTGGTGAGCAGCAACCAAAACCTGGCGGTGGTGTCGGAAGCGATCTCCTCGCAGATTGTCGTTGTCGACCTAACCAAGCAGGCGGAGACCAAGCGGATCACGCTGCGGCCCGGCGACGAGCCCGGTCAGTGCGTCGAAGGAAGCCTGCCGACCGAGTTCTTCTGTGTGCTGCGAACGGGCAGTGCCGTCGTCCGGTTTCGGACCGACCAGCTCCGCTTGACACCGATTCAGCGCAGCTATGTCTGCAACGAGCCTCGCGGCCTGGCGTTTGCCAAGTCCGACCAGCGGCTGTACGTCGCGTGCGATGGGGGCGAGCTGGTCACTGTCGAGACCGCACGCCTTGAGCTACAGCCCGTCAAATCGCAGAAGCTGGACGCAGGGCTGCATGACGTACAGCTCATCGCGGGCAGTGGCGGTCCAGACGAAGAAGTCTGGGTCAGCCGTCGCCGCCAAGCCAAGGTCTACAAGCTCAATCGCCAGACGGGAGAGCAGCTTGGCAGCATCGAGCCACCAAAGAACAGCTCGCCCGATGCGCAGCCGACGACGGCCTCGCGGCTTGCGCGACTGCCCGACGGGACAGGAGCCTACCTGCTGCACGAGTACGGAGGCCTTCTGCCCTTTGTGTACTACCAAGGCTGCGTCAACTGCGACCCGACGCTGATGGAGCTAAAGAACAGGCAAGCCGCCAGCCGCGCACTGACATTTCGGACCACGTCGGGAGAGAAGCTTGTCGCACCGCTCGACCTGGCGATCCACAACAGCGGCACCGTGGCTGTGATTGCCGCAGGAAACCGCTCGATCTCTGGCTCAGATGCACGCAGGCCGCTGCTCATCGGTCCGCCGGGTTCGCTCCAGCCCTCTTCCGCGATTCCCGAGACCGCCATGCCCGTCGCCGTCGCTGCGTATCGAGATGGCTTTGTGGTGCAGACCATCGGTCAGGCTTCGCTGTGGATTGTGCCAAACACTGGAACCCCGCAAGCGCAAGAGATTCGGATCGAGAAGGATCTGCAGCCGATTCGTCCGCTGGAGCTGTTCTATGCATCCAGCAGCTCGGTAAATCTGGCCTGCGCAAGCTGCCATCCCGACGGAAAAGACGATGGCCACAAGTGGCAGATTCTCTCTACCGACGCGACGCGCCGCCGCACGCTCAGCCTGCGCGGAATGCTCGCAGGACGCAGCATGTTCCGACGAACGGGAAGCGACAGCTCGCTGGAGACGATGATCCAGCATGACCTCACCAACTTGAACCCGCGCGCGACGGTTTCCTCAAGCGACGTCCAGGAACTGGCCAAATGGATGCTCACGCTGCGACCGACGTGGAGTTCGCAAAGCGGATACAGCCAGGAATCCCTCGCGCGCGGCGAGAACCTGTACAAGGCCTCGTGCGCAAGCTGCCACGGCACCGACAAGCCAGCGGACGGCAAGCACGCGCTAGCTGGCCAACCCAAGCCGCTGGTGGCCCCGTTCCTGGTGGATCTGAAGAACCATGCGCCGTACTTCACCGATGGCTGCGCCAAGACGCTGGCTCAGACGATGGACGGAACGTGCAGCAGCGCTGGAACGGAACACCAGTTCAAAGGAAGCGAAGCGGACCGCCGAGCGCTGCTCGACTATCTACAGACGCGCTAAGCACCGCACCCCGAGTCGCCACACTTCGTCATTTGTCTGACCCCTGCCCGAGCGCCCTTCCAGCCACTGCGCTACGCTTTCTGCGATGAATCGACTCGGGATCAAGCTCCTGCTCACCCTTCCCATCGTGGCCCTGCTCGTGTGGCCCTTTTACGATCCGCGCGTCCAAGGCGGCGTCTTCCACGATCTCCAAGTGCTCGGTCCGGTCGGCTTTGCGCTGACCGCACTCGGCTTCTTCGCGCTGGTCTACTTCTACTGCCGAGATCTGTCCCGCGTCGTCCAGCTCGTCTCTCCCGCTGCACGCGCCGCCACCCCACGCAGCATCTGGCTGATGCTGCTGCTTCCGCTCAACTTCATCGAAGACTTTTTCATCATCGTCCATGTCTCGCAGTCGCTTCTCGCCGAGTCCCAGCACAACCCTCGCCTCGCGCAGCTTCCGAGCGTTGGGCTACACGCCGGGCTCGCTTGGTGTTCGCTCCAGATTCTGTCGCTGCTTCCGCACTGGACCGGGTCTTTGTTCGGACTCATCGCCCTGCCCTTTTGGATCCATCACTGGCGAGTCATCCGTCGAGCCCTCCACGCGCTCCAGCCCTAGCCAGCCCAGGCTGCTTTTCAACTCGGCTTGAAAAGCGACCCTCCCGCGGCGCGCAGTCCCCGCTCGGTCCGTCGCACGCCCCGCTTCCGGCTTCTCTGGAACGTCGCTTGCAACTTCCGCAGCCCGGAGGTTTTCCGTCCATGAACACAGTCTCTTGGACCCACCAAGCCGTCGCATCCAGGCTGCTTCCGCTCCTGCTGACTGGACTGCTTGATGGCTGCGCATCTGATCCCGTGGGAGGCGACGGCCTCCGCTACACCCAACCCGTCGAGCAAGTCGCAGTCTGCACCGATGAAGCCCGTCGCGCCCCCGAGCAGTGCACCGGCCTTGATAGCAACTGCGATGGCTTTGTCGACAGCGACTGGACCGTCACCGACTGCACCCGCAAGCTGCTTTCCTACGTCAGCGAGGTCGCCCAAGCCCAAGCCCTGGCCCGCAAGCAAGACGGACGCGCACGCTTTGACTGCACGAGCAGCGGCACCGGACTTGGCGCCGTCACCCGCAACATCTTTTCCTTCACCGGCCCGCTTCCCGTCGCTTGCAATCGCATCATTGCCGACGACTGCGCCGACCCCGACCGCCGAAACTACTGGGTCACTGTCATCGCCAACGCCAACGACTACGCCGCCACCAGCTATCAAATCGTGTGGGGCTCCAGCGCCGCGCAGTACAGCCGACTCGGCGTCTGTGGACCCCAAGGTACCGATGGCGACGAATCATCGGTTCCCAAGCTGCTCATGCCCACCCGCGACGTGGACCAAAGCGGCCAAGTCGAAGCCTGTTACGAACACACCACCGGATCATTGTCGTTCTATCTGGACTCACCCGACGTGCGGATTCCGATTCGTGACATCGCGGCGATTCGAGATCTGCGTGTGCGCAACAAAGACATCCTGCACGCCGATGCGCCCACTCGCGCCAAGCATCGCTTTCGAGTCGACCGTCTGATCGTGGATGTGCAGCGACCGGATGACACTTGGCAGACCGTCCAGCTCGCCACCAACCTTGATAACGACAAAGAGCCGTTCCTTCAGTGGACGCAGGAGCTGACCTGCCCCTAGCCGCTACTTCGGCAGCGCCGCTTGATTCTGTCCCGGCACCACGGCGGGCTTGGCGGCATCAGCGACCGCCTTTTTCTTGGCCGGTTCCAAAAAGCGAATCGATCGCCATGCATTTTGCATCACGCTGTCGGCCACCTGCGACGAGCTGCCCAGCGCTTCTTCCGGCTTGAGGTGCTGCGCCCCGTACGTCTTCCAGTCCGCATCCATCGTGCTCGGCTTGGTGCGATCGACCGACGGATCGACCTGGTTTTTGCGCGACGCAGTGCGTCCCGCCTGGCCCTTTTCACCGTACGCATCACCGACCTGCGCCACGTTGTAGTTCGATCGAATCCGTCCGTACGGATCATCGGCAATGATTCCGTCGTCCGTCATCTGCTGCACCGACACGATGTGCGACGCGTTGAAGTTGTTTCCGCCCTTGTGATGGAAGCTCAGCATCGCCGAGCCCCCTTCGTCGAGCACTTCATCCATCTGACCACGCGCCTTCTTCCAGTCCATGTTCTTGCCCGGCGTGATCGAGCGATACGTCGGACGCTTTTCCGCATCCGGCTCCAGCTTTTCGAGCAGCTTCGGCGTCACCGTATCGAGGTCTGTGCGGCCTCCCGCCTTCGTCAGATAGCGCAGAAAGTCGAGCGTATCTTCAAACTGCGCATTGTCCCGATACTGACCCGCGATGTTGTCCCAGGCCTTTTCGTCCGTGTCTTTGCCTCGCACGCCCTGATACGGCTTTTCCGCCGCCGCATCCACCGCCTTCAAGTAGCCCTTGACCTGTCCCTCGAAGTAGCCCGCTGGCAGCGTCACATCGGCAGCCGTCTTCGGCAGCGTGCTCGGGTCGCCCTTGGCCTTCGCGAGCTTGGCTTTTTCTTCATCCAGATAGCGCTGTTTCAGCTCGCCATCGATGGCATCCATGGCGTTTTCCCGACCGTAGCCCATCCGCTCCAGCGCCATCGCCAGGCTGGTCATGTTGCACGACGCTTCGGGCGGAATCAGGTTGTCCGACTGCGTCCGGTACTGCGGCACCCCGAGCGTCGTGTTCCAGTCCGTTCCCGTTCCAACGTGCGCGCCTTCCGGATTGGTTCCCCCCGCAGGAGTCGTCGCATCCGGCGTCATCCGTTCCAGCTTTTCGATAAGCGGTCGCGCGTTGTCGATGAGCGGCGTCGGCACCGTCTCTGCCGCTTTGCCCGTCGCATCGTCCGGCGCAACGTCTTTGGAAAACCGCGCCAGCGCCTTGAGCTGATCTTCGATGTATTCGACCTTCTGCTGACCCTTCAGATTCCCCGCCACATACGTCGCGCCATCGAGCGTCTGTTCGTAGTTGTCGATCTTCTTTTCCCGCACCACCGGATCCATCAGCGGCATCGGGCGAAATCCCGTATCCGAGTACATCCCAAGTGGCTGCGAAAACAGCGAAGACGGCAGCTTGTCCGGCGATGGAATCGGCTGAAGTGGCAGTGGAACGTGCTGCATCGGCACAGGTGCCAGCATCTCCCACGGAATGTCCGCCGTCGGCTTTTTCACCCACTTGTCAGGCGTCACAACTGGCTTCGGCTCCGCAGCGTGAACGTCCTCAGCGCGTTTTTCCAAAGTCGGCATGAAGGTCCCCCCACCTTCCTTGCTTATCGGCGTAGGCCGCTACAGATTGCGACCCCATCGCCCCGAGAGAAATCCCCGCGCCGTCCTCGACGATCGCTTCTGCTTCGTACTAAGCTTTTTGTCATGTTCTTTGACGATCCCCGAAAGCTCCGACTTCCAACCAAAGCCGATGCCCTTCCCGGTCGGACCGAGCGGATGAAGGTCCCCGAGGTTCACTTCGTGTCCGGCAACCGCATCGTCCCACCGTTTCCAGCCGGCCTTGCGCAAGCGATGTTCGGTCTGGGCTGCTTCTGGGGCGCTGAAAAGCAGTTTTGGAAGACCAAAGGCGTCTACAGCACCGCTGTCGGATACGCCGCAGGCATCACCGAAAACCCGACCTACCACGAGGTCTGCTCGGGACTCACCGGCCACAACGAAGTGGTCTTGGTCGTCTACGATCCAGCGAGCATCCGCTACGAAGACCTGCTGCGCGTGTTTTGGGAAGCCCACAATCCAACCCAAGGCATGCGTCAGGGCCCCGATGTCGGCACCCAGTATCGATCCGGCATCTACTGCTACACGCCCGCCCAAACCAAGGCCGCCGAGCAGTCTCGCACCGCCTACCAGCAGGCCCTGCGCAGCGCTGATCACGGCCTGATCACCACCGAGATCCTCGACGCCCCGCCGTTTTACTACGCCGAAGGCTATCACCAGCAGTACCTGGCCAAAAATCCCTCGGGCTATTGCGGCCTGGGCGGAACCGGCGTCGCGTGTCCGGTCGGCCTGCGCACCTAGCCACTCTCTACGCGAAGCGTCCCGTCACTGCTCGCTCACGGCGCAGCTGCTTGCACTTCGTCTGCCTGCGACAGCCGCCCGAGCGCCACGCGGAGCGCCTGCTCAACCGACTCCTCCGTCTCCACCGCCAGTGCCTGACCCAGTAGCTGCGTCGCCAGCGACACACACTCCCGGTGACGCAGCGCCAGCTCTGCCACCGCCCAAGCCAGATGCTGACGAACCAGCTCCGGCTCTCGCAAGAGCGCCGTCCCCAGCACCGGAAGCTGCGCGGGTGTCCCGACGTTGCCCAGCGCCACCGCCACATTGCGCAACAGCGAGGTCCGATTGATCCGTCGCAGCGCCGTCCGCTTCACAAGCTGCCGATACTGCGCCGCGCCAATGGTCAGAAGCTGCGCCAGCTCTGGCGAACACAGCGCAGGCTTGGGCAGCAGCTCCGCATCCCCTGGCTGGGCACGCACGTTGTACGGACACACCGACTGGCACAGATCACAGCCAAAGATCCAGTCCGCCAGCTTGGCACGCAGCGGCTGCGGGATCTCTCCGCTGTTTTCGATCGTCAGGTACGAAATACAGCGCCGCGCATCGAGCTGAAACGGCTCCGTGAGCGCCCCGGTCGGACAAGCATCCAGACACAGCCGACAGTCCCCACAGCGCGGCGACAGCGGCGGCGAAGTCGGCAGCTCCGTGCTGAGCAACAGCTCGCCGAGCACAGTATAGCTACCGACGCCGGGCGTGATGAGCAGCGTGTTTTTGCCAATGAAGCCCAGGCCCGCTGCCGCCGCCACCGACCGCTCCAGGAGCGGCGCGGTATCGACACAGACGCGCGACAAAAGAGGCTCACCGCTGCCTGCCAAATCGGTCGTCAGCCGATCGACCAGCGCTTGCAGCCGGGCCTTGAGCACCAAGTGATAGTCGCGCCCGCGTGCATAGCGCGCCACCTTGCCGTGACCGGGATGCAGCGCGTCATCAAACGGATGGTGATACGACAGAGCCACCGTCACGACCGACTTGGCTTCGGGTAGCAAGCTGCGGACATCCTGGCGCGCCAGGGCATCGCGGTGCAGGTACGACAGCTCTCCGGCAAAGCCCGCAGCCAGCCAAGCCAGGTACAGCGCGTGATCCGGCACGGACGAAGCCGTGGTCACAGCGACCACGGACAGCCCCACTTGGGCACAGGCAGTCCGCAGCACCTCCATCAGGGGATCGGGAGCAGTCTGCTGCGGCATAGGCGCTTAGGATACCCGGTTCGCCGCCCAACCACAGCAAAGGACATGCAGGGCAGCGTGACCCCAGTCGGAGATTTTTTGCAGATCGGGCGCGCGCAGCCTGTCCGCATCTTGTTGCCGGGCGCTTGGAGGGCTAGTCACCGGGGCAAGCGAGGCGCTGAGCGTCTTTTCCCCAAGGGGTTTACATCAGACCCAAGTCCTGTGATCATCGCCGCCAACGGAAAACCCGGAGACTACAGAACCATGAGTGTTACTCAGACCCCGGCTGGTCAGCCGATCACGCTCGATAAGGCGACTGGCAAGCTTCACGTTCCCGCAAACCCGATCATTCCCTTTATCGAAGGCGATGGCACGGGCCCAGATATTTGGCGCGCTTCGGTGCGCGTGGTCGATGCCGCTGTCGAGATCTGCTACGGCGGCGAGCGCAAGATTGAGTGGAAAGAAGTGCTGGCCGGTGAGAAGGCCTTCCAGCAGACCGGCAACTGGCTGCCGGATGCCACGGTGGATGCGTTCCGCGACTACCTGGTGGGCATCAAAGGTCCGCTGACCACGCCGGTCGGTGGTGGCATTCGCTCGCTGAACGTGGCGCTGCGTCAGATGCTGGACCTGTACGTTTGTCTGCGCCCGGTGCAGTACTTTAAGGGCGTTCCTTCGCCGGTGAAGCGCCCCGAAGCGGTCAACATGGTGATCTTCCGTGAAAACACCGAGGACATCTACGCGGGCATCGACTTCGAAGCGGGCAAAGACGCCGCCATCAAGACGCTCGAGTTCCTGAAGGCGTCGTTCCCGAAGGAATTTAAGAAGATCCGCTTTGGCGCCGAAGATCTCGCTTCGGTGGGCGTCGGCATCAAGCCGGTGTCGCGTCCGGGTACGGAGCGCCTCGTCCGCAGCGCCATCGAGTACGCCATCAAGCACAAGCGCAAGTCGGTGACGCTCGTCCACAAGGGCAACATCATGAAGTTCACCGAAGGCGCGTTCCGCGACTGGGGCTACGAGCTGGCCAAGCGCGAGTTCGGCGCGGTGGAAATCGACGGTGGACCGTGGTGCAAGCTGCCAAACGGCATCATCATCAAGGACGCCATTGCCGACATCACGCTGCAGCAGGTGCTGACCCGTCCCGAAGACTTCGATGTCATCGCGACGCTGAACCTCAACGGTGACTACCTGTCGGACGCGCTGGCGGCACAGGTAGGCGGCATCGGCATCGCACCGGGCGGCAACATCAACTACGTCACCGGCCACGCCGTGTTTGAAGCGACCCACGGCACCGCGCCCAAGTACGCAAACCAAGACAAGGTGAACCCCGGTTCGGTGATCCTGTCGGCGGTGATGATGCTCGAGCACCTCGGCTGGCAGCAGGCGGCGGATCTGATCATTGCGGGCCTGGAAGCCAGCATCGGTCAGAAGGTCGTGACCTACGACTTTGCGCGCCTGATGGACGGAGCCAAGGAAGTGAAGTGCTCCGAGTTCGGCAACGTCATCATCGAGAACATGCGCTCGCTGCACAAGTCTGCCTAAGCATGCCGGACCAGTCCCTCCCTGCTGGGCGCACTCGCCGCCCGAGTCTTTTGCTTCGTACAGCACTGCCGCTGCTGCTGCTCACCGCTTGTCCGCGCCGCTTCGACCCTCGGGCCGAAGAAATTCACGGCAGCGGGCCAGCGGCAGAGTCGGATTTTCGCAGCGCCGCGCAGCTGCTGTCGGACGGAAAGCTCGCGGAAGCCGAGACAGCGCTGTCGCAGTTTCGTCAAAAATTTGGACCGAGTGAGCCGCTGTATCCGCTCGCGACGACTCATGAAGCGCGCGCGCTGCGGCTTCTGTCCCGGCCCGCCGATGCCAAGGCGCTGTTGTCCCCGCTTGTGCCGCTGCAGCCCGCCGAGACGTGGCTGGGCAGCGAGGTCCGGCGCGAGCTGGGCCAAGTGGAATACGCGCTCCAAAACTGGGACGTTGCGCTGCGGCTTTTGGCTCCGCTGTCGGCGCAGATTGTCGATGGCGAAGAAGGCGCAGAGCTGCACGCGACGCTCGCGGATCTGTATCGGCGCGCGGGACAGCCGGAAGCGGCGCTGCGCGAGTTCGAGCGGCTCGGTCAGTCCAAGGCGGTGCGTCCGGGAGAGCTGGCCTACGCACGGCAGCAGTCGCAGACCTTGATCGAGCAGCTTCCCGGTCCGCAGAAAGAGTCGTGGCGCAAGCGGCTGGGCCTGTCCGCAGGCGAAAACCCGGTGGCAGAGCGGTCGCAAGCGCTGAGCATTGGTGTCCTTGTGCCGATGCAGGGACGGGATCGCGCGCTCGGCGATCGGGTGCTGCGGGGCGCGCTGTGGGCGGCGGATCTGCTCGGCGGAACCAGGCTGGGCGGACCGCAGGTGGAGCTGCGGCTGCGAGATAGCTCGTCCGGGTCGGTGGCCGCACTGGTGGCGGACCTGGCCCAGGAAGGCGCGCAGGTGATCGTGACGCCACCGACCAAGGCCGAAGCAAGCCTTGCCAGCGCGGAAGCGGAACAGCGCGGGCTGCTGGCCATCAGCCTGGGCCCACGCGACAGCCAAGGCGGCGGGACGATCCAGCTGCTGCGGACCAACCGAAGTCGGGCGCAGGCCCTGGCGCAGCACCTTCTGCGCAGTGGACTCAAGACGGTGGCGGTGCTGGCCCCGAGCACGCCGTACGGTCAGGCGATGACCAAGTCGTTTGTGGAAGGGCTGGCGGGATCGGACGTCAAGGTGGTGCAAGAGCTGTCGTTTGCCGAGCAAGCGACGACCTTTCTTCAAGATGTCCAGAAGCTGGCCAAGGCGCAGCCGGACGCGCTGTTTTTGCCGGTGTCAGCCAGTCAGCTGGAGCTGATCTCGTCGCAGCTTGCGTCAGCGGGCGTGGTCGGAACGTATCGCGTCAGCCGAGGCCCCGATGGCGAGCTTCAGCCGGACAAAAGCCGGATCAAGCTGCTGCTGTCTCCAGCGGAAGGCATGGGCGAGCGATTGCTCAAGTCATCGGGGCGGTATCTACAAGGCGCGGTGCTGGCGCCGCTGTCGGTGGGATCGCTGCCGGTGGGCGGTGGTCAGGTGGCGCGGCTCGACTACGGCAGTGGGGAAGAGCCGACGTCGCTCGACGCGCTGGGCTACGATGCGGTGCGGCTGGCGCGATCGGCGTGTCAGCTGGCCGGGGGCGGCGCGCAGTGTACGGCGTCGGCCCTGCGCAAAGCGGTGCGGCAAGGCAGCCTGGATGGAGCCACCGGACCACTGTCGTTTGATGAAGCGGGCCAGCGCCAAGGCGGAGCGCTGCTCGTGCGGGTCGAAGGCCAATCACTGGAGCTGGTTCGGCCATGACGACTCGCGCCGAGGACCCTGCGCTGTCGCGCCGCCAGTTTCTGGTGGTCAGCGCCGCGTCGTGTGCCTTGGCGCAGCATGCCGCAGCCCAAGAAGCCACGGAATCCCAGGCGCTGACGCCAGCCGAGCCTTCGCTGCGACCGGGAGACGTGATCCTTTCCTGTCGCGTAAACGGTACGCCGCAGCGGCTGGTCATTGATCCGGGGAGCAGCCTGTTAGACGTCTTGCGACAGCAGCTGGGTCTGTTGTCGGTGCGCCACGGCTGCGCGGACGGAACGTGTGGAAGCTGTACGACGCTGGTGGCAGGCAAGCGGGTGCCGTCCTGTCTGACTCCGGCGGCGCTGTGTCACCAGCAGGACATCACCACGTTGGAAGGGCTGAGCCCGGATGGCGAGCTGACACCGCTTCAACAGGCGTTTGTGCGGCATGACGCGGTGGACTGCGGCTTTTGCATTCCAGGTCAGCTGGTGGCTGCGCACGCGCTGCTGCAAGAGCCCATCGGGCCGGACCCAGCCTCGCTGGCCGAGGCGCTGTGCGGACAGCAGTGCGCGTGTGACAAGCTGCCGCAGATCTTGGCGGCGATTGCTTCGGTGCGGAGCCAGCGAGGCTAGGCCATGCAGTGGGTACGTGCTCAGAGCATTGCAGAAGCGCTGTCACATGCGGGACCGCACAGTCGCTATGTCGGTGGGGGACTCACTCTGTCGCTGCTGGCCCAGCGCGGCATCGAGCAGCCCGAGACACTGATTGACTTGTCGGCGCTGCCGCTGAGGCAGGTGGAAGGACGGCAGGGCGGGCTCCGCATTGGGGCGCAGGTGCGACTGGCCGAGCTGGCCACCCAGCCGATGGTGCAGAGCCTTGCGCCGCTGCTGCTGGAAATCGCCGGGCAGATTGCGACGCCCGCGCTGCGCAACCAAGCCACGGTGGGCGGAGAGCTGCTGGAACCGACGCGCTGTCCGCTGTTTCGCGACCCGAGTAATGCTCGCTGTAACAAGCGCTCGGCGGGATCGGGCTGCGCGGTGATCGATGGTGTGGGCGGTCCGGGAGCGCTGTTTGGGACCAGCGCGTCGTGCGTGGCCACGTCGGCTTCCGAGCTGGCGGTGGGTCTGTGCGCGATGTCGGCAGAAGTCACGCTGTATTCGCCAGAAGGCACGACCGAGCGCAGCCTGCCGCTGCTGGATCTGTATCGCGAGCCGGGTAGCGATCCGAGCAGCTCGCTGACGATACAGCGGACAGAGCTGCTGACCTCGGTGACGGTGCCGGTGCTTGCGCAGCAGGTGTTTGGCTATGC
>WBZP01005353.1_pt1 | contig 13097 bp, 15 predicted proteins | sample 5204301 | NCBI WGS metagenome assembly WBZP01 (sample SAMN12412401, study PRJNA552823) | activated sludge metagenome | isolation source: activated sludge from nitrification reactor of wastewater treatment plant... | place: USA: Pennsylvania | collected 2017
GTCGAGGATGAGGCCCAGGTCGGCCATCACGTCGAGCAGACGGCGACCATCGAGCGACAGGCCGCGCTTGCTGCCGCGCCACGCGCCGTCGCAGTAGCGCGTGTCGTCCCAGGCCGGGCCGATGACGCGCACCCCGGCGTCGCGCCACAGTTCCGTCTCCTCCGGGGCGCGAATGTGGTCGGCCCCCTCCATCAGCAGCAGCAGGCCGAGCAGCGGCCGCGCCCTTTCGCCGCGGTGGCTGGCCACAACCTCCTCCAGCGTCGCCTTGTCCGTCACTAGCCGCAGCGACTCGTCCTCATCCACCAGCCGGCGATAGAAGTCCACCTGCTGCATCCCCAGGCGGTGGGCCTCTTCGGGCGTGGTGTAGCGTTCGTCCTCGTCGCTGCCGTCGGGGAAGGGGTCGTCTTGGGGCGAGTTGAAGAGCGTGGCAAAGACCAGCCCCACGCCGGCGCGGCGCATGGCCGAGAAGCTGACGGTGGGGATGCCGCGCTTGAACTCCGGCGCTTCGGCGGCGCGCAGTTCGGCCAGCTTGCGCCGCGGGTCGCGCCGCTTTTGCAGGGCGTTGTAGGCCAGATCGAGATGGGCGTCTACGATGAACATAGTTGTTAGTTGCCAGTTGTTAGTTGCCAGTGACCAGTGGTCAGTAGGTCAGTCGTTGGTCGTTGGTGGTTGGTCGTTAGTCGTTGGTCGCGCTCTTCGTTCGTAGTTCGTAGTTCGTAGCTCGTAGTTCTGAATTCGTAATTCCTAATTCGTAATTCGTAATTCCCGCAGCGCGGCCAGGTTAGCCAAATTCATGTCAATGGTCGCCCCGTCGTCGCCGTCTTCGGTGGGCGGGGTTTCCAGGTGGGCGCAGTGGTCGGCCCAACGCGGGTCATTGAGGAAGTTGGCGAAGCCTTGCAGGCCGATCTGGCCGCGGCCGATGTGGTCGTGGCGGTCTTTGCCCGTGCCCAGCCCGAACTTGCTGTCGTTGAAGTGGAAGCAGCGAATGCGATGCAGCCCGACAACGCGGTCGAATTCGGCCATCGTCGCCGCGTAGGCCTCCGGCGCGCGGATGTCATAGCCGGCGGCGAAGACGTGACAGGTGTCGAAGCAGACGCCCAGCCGGTCGCTGCCGCCGGCCCGCGCGATGATAGTCGCCAGATGCTCGAACTTGCCGCCCAGGTTGGTACCCTGCCCGGCCATCGTCTCCAGGCAGATGACGACGTTGGGCGCGCCGGCGGCCGTCTCATCCAGCAGCCGGCGCAGGGCGCGGGCGATGGCGTCCAGGCCCTCGGCCTCGCTGCTGTCCATGTAGGAGCCGGGGTGGAAGGTGACCAGTTCGATGCCCAGCGCCGCCGCCCGCTCGACCTCGTCCTTCAGCGCCTCATACGACCGCTGCCACAGCACCGGGTCGGGTGAGGCGACGTTGATCAGGTAGGCGGCGTGGACGGCCACGGGGCAGATGTCGGCGTGTTCGCTGACAGCGCTGACGTAGGCGGCGATGTCGTCTTCGCTCAGCGCCTTGGCCGCCCACTGGCGGTTGCTCTTGGTGAAGATGAGAAATGAGTCGCAGCCGGCCTCGCGCGCCCGGGCAAAGGAGCGATAGGCCCCGCCGGCTGTGCTGATGTGTGCGCCTAGTTTCATGATAAATTCTCAAAGAGATCCACAGATTACGCGGATTACACAGATGTTTTCTGAAATCCGTGTAATCTGCGTAATCTGTGGATTATCTTTTAATCTCGATACAGATCATCACGTCGCTCTTCGGTCAGGTAGCCGATGGTCTCCAGCCCCTTGAGGGCATAGACTCCATCGCCGACGACGCGCCACGTGGGCTTGCCGGCCAGGTCGAGAATGAATTCGCCCTCCAGCCGGCCGCTCGGCTCGCCGTCCATCGTGTAGAGCACATCGCCAATGAGATAGGCGAACTGCTCGCCCTTGCGGTCAATCAATCCGCGCATGACAGACTCCGTGTAGCGCGATTCTCCAGAATCGCGCGCACTACGGCACAACGTAGGTGGCCACAACCTGATTGGCCGCATCCCACAACGTCAGCTTCTCGCCGCTGCGCCAGGCCGCCTCTTCCAGACCCCAGAACAACTCCAGCGGGCTATTGGTTCCGGCGCGGCTGTGCAGCAGGATGCCCGCGCCCTCACCAAAGATGCTCACGTCACCGAAGGTATAGGCGTTGTTGTCCTCGTCGCGCACCGTCCAGCCCAATAGCGACTGCAACTCGGCCCCGTTGTTGACGATCTGCACCGCCTCCGTCTCCAGCACGCCGGCGTCGGTGATGCCAACGATGGCGATCTCCCCCTGTCCGGCGGTGACGGCCTCGGTGGGGATGGGCGAGGGCCGGGCGGCAATCTCCGTTGGCGGGGGCACGGTCGGCGTGGGCAGGCCGCCGACGGGGATGGTCAACTGCTGGCCGACGGAAATGATGTTGGGATCGCTCAGGCCATTGGCGGCCATGATGTCTTCGACGCTGACGTCGTACTGCTGGCTGATGCGGTTGAGCGTGTCGCCCGATTGCACGGTGTGGACGACGGGCGCGTCGCCGGCGGCAGCGTCGGCCACTGCGCCGGCCGCTTCCGGCGGCACCGCGCCTGAGGGTGGGGCAGCGACGTTGGGCGTGGGCAGCACACCGGCCGGCAGCGCCGTGGTGGGTGTGACCTCGCCGGCCACCGCCGCCTCACCGGCACGGTTACTCCACCAGAAGAGGATACTCAACACGACGACGGCCGAGACGATGATGTTCAGCAACAGGAAGGGCAGCATCTGACGGAAGGACATGGGGGTATTATAGAGTGACGAGTGTGGAGTGACGAGTGACGAGTGACGAGTGACGAACTACGAATTACGAAGCCGTGCCAACGACCATCAACTTGATAACCGACAACTGCCTACTGACCTACTGACCTACTGACCTACTGACCTACTGACCTACTGACCTACTGACCTGCTGACCTGCTGACCTGCTGACCTGCTGACCTGCTGATCACCTCCGCCGCGACGCTCTCCGGCGCGGCGGGGTCGGCCATGACGGTGTGGACGTGGATGCCCAGCGGGGCAAACTCGCGGGCACAGGCGCGGCCGAAGGCGACCACGCCCGCCTGCCCGGCGGCAAAGGCGGCCCGGCCGTCCTCGTCCGGTTCCGGCCAGGCGACGTTGACGATGAGGCCGCCGCGCTCGCTGGGCGTAGCCCGATTCTGGTCGTCCATGACGCGGCCGACGAGCTGGCACATGAAGAAGACGCTCTTCAGATTCACGTCGTGGCAGCGCGCCCACTCCCACTCATCCATCTTCAGGACGGAGACCGACGGCCGCACCATGGCGGCATTGACCAGGATGTCTACCCGTTCCCACTCGGCGCGGGTCGTCTCGATCAGGGTGACGCACTGGAACTTGGAGGCCGTGTCGGCGGCGATGTCGAGGGCCTGGCCGCCGGCGGCGCGCAGTTCGGCCGCCAGCCGGGCGATGCGATCGGGGTTGAGGTCATTGACGGCCACGCGCGCCCCGGCCGCGGCCAGCGCCCGGGCCACGGCCGCGCCCGCCGGCTGCCCCGCGCCGGTGACGATGGCGACTTTGCCGGTTAGGTCGGGTGTACTCATGGGCCGATGATAGCCTAGAGTAAGAAGTTCACGCAAAGAGCGCCAAGGAAGCAAAGGACGCAAAAAGAATGAATTGCTTCCTTGCGTCCTTTGCTTCCTTAAGCGCCTTTGCGTGAGCTCTTCTTACGGCGCTATATTGAGATTGACGTCACCCGCGCCGACGTTGAAGGTCAACATCTGCGTCGGGTTGTCGCCGATGGTGGCGTCAATGTCGTTGGCGATGCCGCCGTCGGGCACGCCCTCGAAGTCGCTGTTGACGTTGCCCACCCCGCCGGACACGCTCAGGTTAAACGACGCATCGGCGGGCAGCGTCACCGTGGCATTGCCCGCGCCGAGATTCACGGTCACATCGCTGCCCGGCTGCTCCACGATCAGGTTGCCCGCGCCCTGGTTGATTTCCAACACCGTGCCCGGCGGGACGAGCAGTTCCAGATTCGCCGTGGCCGCATCAAGTCCCTCTCCGGCGCCATCCCGCCCCTCGACTGATAGGGTGACGTCAGTGCCGCTTTGCGTGAACTCCATCGTGATCAGGCCCAGTTGCGCCTCGGCCTCGGCCGCGTCGCTCAGGCGGCTCTGGCGGGTCAACTTGGCGGTGATGGCGTCCGCCTCACCGTCGCGGATAGTGACGTTGCCGGCGAAGTGGCTGACGTTCAGCGTTGGGACGCCGGGGACGATGACGCTCTGGGTCTCCAGGCTTTCGGCCGTCACCTCGCCGGTCAGGCTATCCAGACCGCCCAGGGCGCTACAGGCGCTCAGGGACACGAGCAAGACGAGAAGGGCCAGAAACAACAAACGGCTGCGAAACATGGGTTACCTCCTAAATATAGCAGTCTTAGGCGACGACTTGCGCGTCATAGTGTGGCTTTTGTAGGGCGATTTGGCAAATCGCCCTACAGCTCTGGGTAGCCGCGGATTTCGATGTAACGCGAGGTGTAGAATGTCAGCACTTATGAGAGGCTTCCTACCCCTCACCGGCCATTAAGAAACTCAGCAATTTCTCGATCCTCAATCACCATTTGGTCAGTAATGTGAAATACTTCTTGCTTCCACGGGTGGGTCAGTGCCTCCGCTCGATCCAGCACACGGGCCAGCGAGGCACCTTGCCCCCAAGGGGATTGCGCCGCGTCCAGCAACGAGACGTTGTTGGTATCGCCATCGGCCCATAGGCGAAAAGGAAAGGCAACTCGGTCAGCCTGAGTCGCCCCGTCGCCCCAGTCCCCAAGGATAATCAGGCCGCTGATAGCCGCATCCGGATGCCCCTCAGTAAACATGGCGTAGTAGACGGCATAGGCATAGCCGTCCTGATAGACGAAGCGGGTCAAGCTGACGGTGGTGTTGCCGCAGCAGTCGCAGGAGAAGTAGTTGGGTGGGGAGAATTCGAAGGTGAGCATCGTCTTATGGTTGGCGAAGCGTCTCGTCGTGGTGGCCGACATTGCGCAACACGGTGACTTCGTTAACGAACTCAAAGGTGATGTGTAAATCGCGGCCGGCGCGCACTTCCCAGATGCCGTCAGTGCCTTGCATCCGCTTGAGTCGCAGGCCGGGGTGGCTGCGGTCTTCCGCCAGTTGTCGCAAGGCCTTCTTGACCATCTCCCGTTCAGCCGTCTCCAACTTGCGATAGGCACGCTTGAAACGCTCAGTGCGCTCGAACAGCATTTCAGTCCTCGCTGTCCAGGTCGGCGATCAACTCTTCAACCGAGTCAAAGCGTTGGCTGCGGCCTTCGTCAAGGTCAGCTTGGGCTTCGCGCTCGGCTTGCTGCCATTCGGCCGACCAAAAGTACGCTTGTGCCTTATCAATGACGTGCTTGGCCTTTAGAACAAGCCCCTCATCGGTAACGTTTACTTCCACGTAGTCACCGATGTCAATGCCTGCTGCCCGTCGGATTGCTGCCGGCAACGTAATTTGTCCCCCCCGCGTCACCTTTACCAGTTGATCCATCATGAATACCTCATTTAGTAATTTACTAAACTAGATAATACCAAAGCGAGGAAACGTCGTCAACGTTCCTCGGCGTGGAAACCCGCAATACAACACGCCAACCGCCTATGCCTCAAATCTGCTACAATAGCACCATATCCGAATACGTGACCGTCACCATGTCCATTCCCAAACGGCTCTATCGCCGCGCGACTGCCCTGGCCCAGGAACAGAATCGCCAGGTTGATGACCTGGTGGCTGAGGTGCTGGAAGAGGCGATTCCCGCGGTCTACGTCAGCCCCGATCGTGTCCGCATGGAACAGGAACAGGCTGCCTATGAGCGTATGCGCGAATCACTGTTGGCGACGCACGAGGGACAGTATGTGGCCATTCATGGCGGAGAGCTAGTGGATGCCGATACAGATAAAATGGCGCTGGTGAGGCGTATCGTTGCGGCCTATTCTGATCGGGTTGTCCACATCCGGCTGGTGAGCCGAGAACCAGAACCTGACTTGCACTTCCGCTCCCCCCGCTTCCTCGATTAGATTGCTTTTCAACTAACAATGCCTGCCTACAGTCGCTCATACGACAGCGAGGGCTACACTCCGGCCATGCCCGTGGCCGACATCAGTTTATTGTCCATGATGACCGGTGCAACCGCAGCCACTCTTGCTAGAAATAAAGCTCAACGGTCCTGCGCACGAACTCTGGATTGAATAACAGAAACAGGGTCTCTTCTCAAAAAGAGACCCTGTCTTAAACACGTTCAGAAGCTTTTAGATAGCCCAGCCTACTTCTCGTCCAACGCCACCACCCCCGGCAGCTCCCGCCCTTCCAACAACTCCAGGCTGGCCCCGCCGCCGGTGCTGACGTGGGTCATCTTGTCCGTCAGGCCGGCCTTGCGCACGGCCGCGGCCGAGTCGCCACCGCCGATGATGACCTTCGCGCCGTGGTCAACCATAGCGGCCAGCATCTGCGCCAGTTGGTTCGTGCCGTTGGCGAATTGCGCCACCTCGAACACGCCCATCGGCCCGTTCCAGACGACCAGTTGCGCGCCCTGAAGCTCAGCGTTGAACCGCTCCAGCGTCGCCGGGCCAATATCCAGCGCCTTCCGCTCCGGCGTCAGCGCCCAGATCATCTCGATCTCCGACGGCGCTTCGTTGGTCACGTCGGTGGCCGTCACCACGTCCACCGGCAGGATGAGCCGGTCGGCCGACATCTCCAGCAGCCACTTGGCCTCCGGCAGCGCCTCTTCCTCGACCAGCGATTGGCCCATGTTGTGCCCCTGGGCCTTCAAGAAGGTGTTGGCCATGCCGCCGCCGATGAGAATCTTGTCGGCCTTGTCCAGCAGGTTCTCGATGAGCTTGATCTTGTCGCTGATCTTGGCCCCGCCCATGATGGCCACGTAGGGGCGCGGCGGGTTGCCCACGGCGATGCCCAGCGCGCCGATCTCCGCGCCCATCAGGAAGCCGGCCACAACCGGGCCGCCCTTGGCACGCATGGCGTAGGCCGCGCCATCCACGCTGGCGTCGGGCCGGTGGGCCGAGCCGAAGGCGTCATCCACGTAGACGTCGGCCAGCGAGGCGAAGCCGGCCCCCAATTCGGGGTCGTTCTTCTTCTCGCGCGGGTCGAAACGGGTATTTTCCAGCACCAGAATGTCGCCCGGCTTCAGCGCCGCGGCGGCGGCCTTGACCTCGTCGTTCATGACGGCGGGGATGAACTGCACCGGCCGGCCGATGACCTCTTCCAGCTTCTTGGCCACGGGGGCCATGCTGAACTGGCGGTCTTCGGCCGTCTTGGGCCGCCCCAGGTGCGAGGCCAGGATAAGGGCCGCGCCGTGGTCGAGCAGGTAGTTGAGCGTCGGCAGCGCGGCGCGGATGCGCGTGTCGTCGGTAACGGTGATGTTGGCGTTGGGGTCTTTGCTGCTCAGCGGGACGTTGAAGTCCACGCGCACGAACGCTTTCTTACCCTGCACGTCAACGTCGGCTACGGTCTTCTTATTCATGAATCTGACTCCTTGATGACGAGAGGAACCACAGATTTCGCAGGTGGCCCAGATTGCCGGCCGCTATCTATGGGGTCTCTGTTATTCGGGGTTGCTCTCGGTATTATAGACGATCTCCGTGGTTGCGAAATCACTATAGCGCGAATCGAGGCCTTGCAGGCCCAGCACGCGCGATATGTGCCTGGCGCGCCCGGCCAGGCCGCCCAGCGGGGCGCGATAGAAGCGGCCGACGGCGGCCTGCGACTCGGCGCGGTTGCTCTGTTGGCCGATGAGATACTCCACCGCCGCCGCCCAGACCGCCGGCCGATCCGGTTCCGGCCGGGCCGCGGCCACGAAATCGCGCCATAAGCGACGGCCGTAGAGTTGCGGCAGCAGCCCGTAGCCCCGCGCCTGTAGCCCGGGCAGCAGCGCCGCCTCTACCGCGTCGGCCGCCGCCCCCGGCGACAGCGGCAGTTGCAACACCCCGGCGTAGAGAGCCACGGGCAGTATCCACGGCTCCGACGGCAGCTTGCCCGCGTCGTTCATCACCTGCGAACCGGCCAGGATGCCCGTCGCCCGCAGGCTGTTGAGCGGCAGGTCGGCCGAGGCCGGGTTGATCTCGTCCACCAGCCAGCCGCCGTCCGCCCGCGCCAGGCGCACGGCGACCACGTCCACGGCGGTGTAGCCGCGGCCGGCGGCCGGGTCGGGCCAGGCGTACTCGATGAACACCGCCCGCCCGCCGTCGGCCTCGATGGCCCGCACCAGCCCCAGCCGCTCGCGGCCCAACACCGTCTTCAGCAGGATGTCGAAGACAACGCCGCCGTAGAGGTCGAGGGCGTCGGCCGCCAGGCCGCCGGGGAGCAGTAGAGGGCGGATAGCCTGTGGGTCTTCGGCCAGTGTGGCGGCGATCAGCCGCTCGACGACGGGCCAGATGTCGTCCCAGACGGTTTGTTCATCAATCATGAAGCTGTGAACGAAAGGTTGTGAAAGAAGAGTCCACAGATTCCACAGATTACGCAGATTATTGGCAGGCAAACTGTGGGATGTGGGATTGCCCTTGCGCGTGTAAAGGTTGCCGGGGTTAACTTATGCTCATTATATGCCGGTTTCACGCCGGGGTCACGAAGAAACGGGGCGAGTTCGTTTAGAATGGGAGACCTTATGAGACCAATCCTGATCGGCTTGATGCTCATGGTCGGGCTGGTCGCGGCCTTGCTGTTGGCCCGGCCGGTGGCATCTGGGCTGGAGCAGCCAACGCCCGTGGCCTTCGGCGGCGGCGCGGTTGACCCCGGCGCGCTGGATGAGATGAGTCCCGACGAGCGGGCGGCCATCATGGCCATGCTCAATGCCAACATCGTTTGGCTGACAAGTCAGGGGCGGTTGGCCGCGCCGCTGGCGACGGAGCGGGTGGCGCTCGGCTGGCCGCTGGCCCCACGCGCCGGCTTCAACGATCCCGGCTACTTCGGAGTCACCGGCTACATGGATCACAACCCGGCCTTCCCCGGCCAGGTGCGCGACTACACCTGCGGCCGGCGCACCTATGACAGCTCCTCCGGCTATAACCACCAGGGCACCGACTACTTTCTGTGGCCGTTCGCCTGGAACAAGATGGCCGCGGGCGACGTGCGCGTGGTGGCCGCGGCCGACGGCGTCATCGTCGGCCGGCGCGAGGGCAACCCCGACCAAAGTTGCGGCAGCGGCGGCCAGTGGAACGCCGTCTACGTGCGCCACGCCGACGGCTCCATCGCCTGGTATGGCCACCTGAAGCGCGACTCGCTGACGGCCAAGCCCATCGGCGCGGCCGTCAGTCGCGGCGAGTACCTGGGGCTGGTGGGCAGCAGCGGCAACTCCGGCGGGCCGCACCTGCACTTCGAGCTGTATGCGCCCGGCGGGCAACTGATTGACCCCTATGGCGGCAGTTGCAACCCGCTGGACGGCGGCGGCTGGTGGGAGACACAGCGGGAGTATTACGACGCGGCGGTGAACAAGCTGATGACCGGCACGGCAGCGGTGGAGCGGGGAACGTGCCCCGCGCCCGACGTGACCCACGAGGCCACCCAGTTCCAGCCCGGCGACCGCATCACTTTCACCACGTTTTACCGCGACCAGCTATCGAGCCTGCCCAGCGTCTACCGTATCATCGCTCCTAACGGCGCGGTCTACGCGCAGTGGAGCCACAGCAGCGCCACGGCGCACATGCCCCTGTCCTACTGGTACTGGACCTACAACTTCCCGACGACAGCGCAGACGGGCACGTGGCACTTCGAGGTGACGTTCAACGGCCGCACCGACACCCACTCCTTTGTCATCGGCCAGCCGTCCACAGCCACACCGACGCCGACGCCCAGCCTGACACCCACGCCCAGCGCCACGCCGACGATCACCCCCACGCCTACGCCATCCATTACGCCCACGCCCTGGTATCCCACCGATTTCGTCTTTGTTCCGGCAGTGACGAATGACGAATAACTACGAACTATGAACTACGAATGACGAGCGGGTGGCGGGTGGCGAGTGGCGAGTGGCGAGTCACCAACGACTAACGACCAACGACTAACCACTGACCTACTGAATACTGACCACTGCCAACTGAATACTGTATACTGCCCCCATGATCACCAGCCGCAGTAACGCCCAAGTGAAGTACGTCCGCCGGCTGCTGGCCGAGCGGCGCTTTCGGCACGAGGAAGGGGCATTTGTCGTCGAGGGCACGCGCTGGCTGCGCGAACTGGCCGCCGGGCAAGTGACGCCCCGCGCGCTCTACGCCACGCCGGCCTGGGCCGCGGGCGACGAGGCGCAAGCCCTATTGGGCGCGCTGGCCGTGGAGCCGGTGCTGGTCGAGGAGCCGGTCATGGCCGCCATGAGCGACACCGAGACGGCGTCGGGCGTGTTGGCTGTGCTGCCGGTGGCCCCGCGCCCGCTGCCCGCCGCGCCGACGCTGCTGGTCATCCTCGATGCCATCAACAACCCCGGCAATCTGGGCACGATCCTGCGCACGGCCGCCGCCGCCGGGGCCGACGGCGTGCTGTTGGGGCCGGGCAGTGTGGATCCGTACAACCCCAAGGTCGTCCGCGGCAGCATGGGGGCGATCCTGCGCCTGCCGGTGTGGGCGGAGAACTGGGAGGTCATCCATCGCCTGACGGCCGGGTTGGACGTGTGGCTGGCCGCGGCGCGCGACGGCGTGGCCTACACCGTCGCCGATTGGAAGCGGCCGGCGGCGATCCTCATCGGCAGCGAAGCCCAGGGAGCCGGGGCGCAGGCCGAGCGGCTGGCGACGGGGCGAGTGACCATCCCCATGCACGACGCCACCGAATCGCTCAACGCGGCCACGGCGGCGGGCATCCTCCTCTTCGAGGCCGCGCGGCAGCAGGCAGCAGAAAAGAGCTCACGCAAAGGACGCTAAGGAAGCAAAGACCGCTAAGGAGAGTTCTTACTTGGCGCCCTTTGCTTCCTTAGCGTCCTTTGCGTGAGCTGCTTACGTCCGCAGTTTGAGGCGGGCGCGGCCGTCGTCGAGGGTGGCGAAGACGAAGCGCCGCCGGCACTCCGGGCAGGCGCCATCCATCGAATCAAAGTCAACGTCGAGCCGCACGCCGAAGGCGTCGTTGAGCAGCGTGCGCAACTGCTCGCCGCCATCCAGCCGCAGCCAGCCATCGCGGGCGGCCAGCGAGGCGGATTGCAGCGCCTCCTCGCCCAGCAGCAGTTGCAGGTCGGCGATGAGATAGCCGCAACGGCCGCAGGCGGCGAAGCGTTGGCGCGTCCGGTCAATCATCTCGCGCTCGCCGCGCGAGAGGCGGCGCGGTTCGGGGCGGGTGTCGGGCGGAGCGGGAATGGGTTCGGCGGCCGGCTCCTCAGCCGCCGGCGCGTCAACAGGCTGTTCCTCGTCCGGCCACGCGGCATCTGGCTCGCCCAGCAGCGGGGGCGCGCCGGCGTCGGCGTCATCGCCGGTCGGCGGCAACGTGGCGTCATCCGTTGGCCCGGCCGGCTCGGTCAAGCCCGGAGCCAGGTCGGGCGCTTCGGGCATGGGCGCGTCGGCCAGCGGGCTATCGCCGGGCATGCCCAGGTCGGGGTTGCCTTCGGGCTGGGTGCTAATGGGGCCGTCGCCAACGGGGGTTGCGTCGTTCATGATGAAGAAACCGCAGGTTACGCAGATTACACAGATTTTCAGAGCGGAATCTGTGAAATCTGTGGAATCTGTGGTTTGATTGGAGTCATTCTAACGAGAAGGCGGCGGCTGTCAAATGGGCGGCGCGACGCCAGGAACTACCAAATGATCTTGCCCAAAAAGCGCGATCCCCGGTTCATCACCGTGCGGCGCGGCGGTACGCTCCAGGAGGCCGATCATCACCGGCTGGCGATCTGGGCGGCCGAATGCGCCCAGCACGTGTTGCCACTGTTCGAGGCCGTGCAACCGCACGACGACCGGCCGCGGCGCGCCATCGAATTGGCTCGCGCCTGGACGCGCGGCGAGGTGACGATGACGCAAGCGCGGACAGCCGCCGGCTTTGCCAACGCCGCGGCCAGAGAGTTGAGCGGCGCGCCTCGCTACGCCGCCTACGCCGCGGGCCAGGCGGCGGCGGTGGCCCACGTTGCCGCCCACCAGCTCGGCGCGGCGGCCTATGCCATCAAGGCCGCGCGGGCTGCCGCGCCACAGGGCCAGAGCGCGTCCGCCGGTCGCGCGGAGTGCCAATGGCAGCGCGAGCAGTTGCCGGAAGCCATCCGCGACCTGGTGCTGGATGATCAGCGGCTTCGCAACGATATTTGCTGGTCAGTATTCGACTGCTAGTCATTGCATCCCCCTTTCTGGAGTGGGTTGCACCTTCTTGAATGGCTCTGTTCAGAAGGTGCGATGCACTCCAGAAAGTGCGACGCACCAACGGCCGGTGCATCCCACTTTCTGGAGTGGGTTGCACCTTTTTGGGTCGCGCTAGACAGAAGGTGCGACGCACTCCAGAAAGTGCGACGCACCAACGGCCGGTGCATCCCACTTTCTGGAGTGGGTTGCACCTTCCTGGGTGGCGCTGTTCAGAAGGTGCGACGCACTCAGGAAAGTGCGACGCACCAAGAGGTGTCATGGAGATTCGATCGGTCACACTGTTCTGTGAGCCGGGGAGCGACCCGACCACGTTCGCGCCGTTCCTGGCCGCGGCGCGCGGGGCGTTTGCCGTGCGCGTCCAGTCCACCCGCGTCGGGGCGACGCCGTTCCCCGACTGGCTGCCGCGCCAGCGGGCGGCCGAGGCCGCGGCCGAATTCGCCGTCGCCTGGCGCGCCGCCGGAGCCGACTACGTCAGCCTCGGCCCGGCCCTGTTGGGCCATGACACGGAGTGGCTGACGATCATCCCCGACCTGCTGCTGGCCGCCGATGGCCTCTTCGCCTCAGTGGAGATCGCCACGCCCGACGGCCGGCTCGACGTTGGCCGCTGCCACGCTGCCGCCCGCCTCATCCGCCGCGTCAGCACCCTCCACGCCGACGGCTTCGGCAACCTCTTCCTGGGGGCGCTGGCCGGTTGCGGCCCCGGCCACCCCTTCCTGCCGGCCAGCTACCACGGCGGCGGCCCGGCGTCGTTCGCCGTGGCCGTCGAGGCAGCCGACGTGGCCCTGGCCGCCGTCA
>WBZP01005354.1_pt1 | contig 13092 bp, 17 predicted proteins | sample 5204301 | NCBI WGS metagenome assembly WBZP01 (sample SAMN12412401, study PRJNA552823) | activated sludge metagenome | isolation source: activated sludge from nitrification reactor of wastewater treatment plant... | place: USA: Pennsylvania | collected 2017
TGGTCGCTGGTCCAGCGCGACAGCGTGCAGAAGGCCCGCGCCGCCGCGCTTGACGAATGCGGCAAGGCTGGCAAAGCTTGCCGCATTATCGGGTCCGTCTGCGCCGACGGTTCCGGCCGCTGATACTTGACCGGGATTAGCCATGCTTCAGATCGCTCGCGGAATTGCCCTCGCCTCCCTGCTGCTCGTGATGTCGTTCGCCACGGGCGCCGCGCTGGCGCAATCCGGCAGCGCCGGCGGCTCGATCGGCAATGACGACAAGTCGCTGTCGGGATCGCGGGAGCCCTCGCGCGCGGCGACGCCGTCCGCTTCGACCGGCGACAGGAAACAGGAAGCCGGATCAAAGGCCCGCGCGTCGCAGAAGATCGGAAGCGAGAGCGGCGGTGGCGGCGGCAATTTCGACGGCGCCTGGGTCGTGGTGGCCGTGGGCACGCCCTGCGGCTCCAGCACCGAACGCGTCGTGATTTCCAGCGGCCGGCTGGCGGGAGAGATGACGAACGGCCAGGTCGCTCCCAATGGCGCAACCACCGGACATGGTGCGGTGTCGGGCTTGAGCTGGACCTCTTCCGGCCGCTTCTCCGGCCGCAGCGGCTCAGGCTCGTTCGTGCGATCCGACGGGTGCACCGGCCGCTGGACCGCCTCAAAGCTGTAGCGGCGGGCGGGCAGGTCTCGCTGATCCGGCCTCACAGCCCCGATGCAGAATTCGTTGGCGCTTCGCGCAAACCGTTGACGCGCACAAGTTGCGCTGTCACGCTTCGCCTCGAACCGGGAGGCTTCCATGAAACAGCTCGTCGCAGCCGCAGCCCTTGGACTGACCGTGATCGTCACCGCCACGTCGGCACATGCCGTGTCCTGCACGCAGCAGGGCAACGAGTGCAAGGCGTGGGCGAAGGGCCAGGGCGCGCAGGCCGCTTCCTACAGCGCCGCGTGCACCGCCGAGGTCGGCCGCTGCAAGGCGCGCTGCGCGCAAGGCCAGAAAGTCTTCATCGGTGTATCGAGCGCGCCGCAGCAGTATCCCATCACCGAGTGCTAGTAGCGCGCGGATGCGCGCTTACGACGACCGGCCGGCGCGGCTGCTCAGGTGCGCGGTAGCTCCCTTATTTCCACCGTTCCACCGGCTTCGTAGTGGGGATTACCGACCACAAGCGACTTCGCTTGCTGCATGTCGGTAGCGACTATCTTGATATATCCAACTAAGCGCTCGGTTATCGGCGGCGCGGAGCCGGCCTTTTTCAGGCATATACCTTCGCCAATCCCGCTACCCCCTTCGAACGCGCCCAGTTGCCTCAGTCTTCCAAGATAAGAATCCCAGCCATCGTCCGCCTGAACGTCGTTGTGCATGAACAGTATGAAATCCGCCATGACCAGCTCCGCCGTTGAGATTGCATTCCCGCTTGGTGTCCGCGCTTCATCAATGCTGCGCAATATCCAGCGACATCGCCATCACTCAAGATCGCAAATTTCACATCAAACCTTCCCCGCCACCGGAGCGGGGGCCGCTGGTCCGAGTTCTTGGATAAACATGCTCGGCGTGAGCTGCGCCATGCCGTTATTGACCTTGGTAAAGGGGATACTCAAGCCTTTAGCCGCGTTGGCTCCCATTTCCCTTGGGTAGGTGATGAACAGGCTACCGACATGCTCGGCGCTCGCCTTCACCCGAGTGATCCCCACGAAGAACAACCGACGCGCTTCTTCAAGTTTTGCATCGATCTCTGCTTTCGGCGTGCCTTGCTTTTGAATCTTCGGCAAGGTGCCTTGAAGGCATTGCGCGATGAATACGTAAGGCGAACTTAGCCCCTTACTCTTATTGAGGCTCATGATTCGCACCTCCTCTACCTCAGGAGGAATGTCGGGCTGCGTTATTTCCTTCATCATCGCGCTGAACAACGCCTTCGCGTCATCCGCCTCCTCGACGACCGACAGAGCAAGTTCACGGAGTTCGATAATCTCAAGGTTATTGGCAGGAAACAGTTCATCAATGAGCTTTGGAACGTCGTTCTTGAACGGCTCAAGGTCAGCAAGCATTTTCTTGATTTTCTCGAATTGCTCGATCAACGTTTTAGTGTGCGGATATTTTATCGCTCCGGTCGCCATCTTTTCCATCGCATCGAAAGGCTTGTCGCCGGTATTCTCGCAATGCGCGCGCAGCTTCGCGTACGGGCTGGCGCGGAAATTTTGAGAACCAACACCGAGCAGATAACGGAACGCGACACGATCGTCCCGATTGAGCATGAGCTTGAACGTGGCAAAGCGCATTTGGGCTTCTTCCGTTTCGAGCTGGCTCTCCTCGTAATAGGACTTTGCAGGCACGCCAACAGCCTTTAGGGCGTTCAAGATAATGGGGGCGCCCTTCTTCCGTTGGATGAGCACGATGATCTCACTCGGCAGGACGCCTTTATCGAGCAGCTCCTTCACGTTCTTCGCAATCCATTTCGATTCGACGTCCGAATTGAGAAGCTGGACGATCTTGACGTCGCCCTTACCCTTTGCTGCGATCGGTTTGAGAACCCTTTTTTCACGATGAACATTGTGCCCAATAAGTGCGTTCGCCATCTCTACCACTATGGTTGGACAGCGTTGACACTCAACCATTTCAAAGTCGGCACATCCCGAATGGATAGTTTTCCACTCGCGGATGCCTTCCGGGTGCGCGTTCTTGAATGAATAGATCGACTGGTCGTCGTCTCCCACAATACAGATGTGCGCTTGCTCCGAAAGATAAGCGATGGCAGTCTGTTCTGCCTTATTCAAATCTTGGTATTCGTCCGCGAGCACATGCGAGAATTCGCCATGTTCGTCTGCGGTCGGATTTTCTTTAAGGTAACGCACGAGATACGGGATGACCTCACCGATCAGCATGCTCTCGTGGAAAAGGTGCCAGTCGACCAGCGCCGTCTGGAATTCTTTCTCCGCGTCGGTCTTGGGAAAACCAGGCTGATCACCTTGGCTCTGAGCCCAAGCGCCCTCGTACGCTTGAACGAGATCCTTGCACGCTGTTATTCCGCCATTACTCGGACCAATGTCCGAGTACATCGCCTTCTGCTCGAAGTTATTCAATGGCCGAGGGGTACGCCCCACACTCTTTAGCACGTGTTGGCGCGAGAGTATGCGCATCGCGAGCGCGTGGAGGGTTTGCCCCTCCAATTCCTCACAGCCGGGAACATCGAGCTTCTGTAGCTCGCGATGGAGGTCTTCGGCCGCGACCCGAGTGAATGTGACGGCAAGCACCCTGTCGGGAGGCACCTGCTCTTCGAGCAACCGCGCTACGCGGCGCTTCATGGCGTACGATTTTCCCGTCCCCGGACCGGCAATAACGCGGATACGGTCCTCGGCCGCCGCAGCGATCTTGTACGCAACGCCGGCCTTATCCAGCCCCTGATCCCACGCCAAAGCCCACTCCCTGACTAAGAGTTGCAGCAGGGGGCTTTAACACGCGAATCGGGTGAATACGGCAGGCATGCGAGGAATGCGAGAAGTTAACACTGCAGAATGTTCGGGCTCGCGTTCACCCATCTTCCGACCCACCCGACGACCAGTTATGACTGGTCACCATGCGCCACGGCGCTCATCTGGTGTGATTTCGAGAATCGAACCACCGACATTTGATGGGTAGAAGTTCTGGTGCCCAGGGGCGGGATCGAACCACCGACACTGCGATTTTCAGTCGCATGCTCTACCAACTGAGCTACCTGGGCGTGCCGCGGAGAGGGCCTGTCGGCCAACTGTGGGCCGGCGGTTTATAGTGGGGTCTGGGGGATGTGTCCACCCGGCTTCGCCTGCGGCTTCGCCGGGCGCTGCCCGGCCCGGCTGTTTCCCCAAGTCGTTATCGGGGCTGGGTTTTTGGCCCCCTGCCGGGGGACGGTTTGCGGACCGATTCGAGCGGGCCGGCGGCCGCTATTCCGGGTCTTCCTCGTCGCCGTCGCGGGCGGGGATGGCGTAGGCGCCGGAGAGCCAGCGGTTGAGGTCGACGTCGCGGCAGCGCTCGGAGCAGAACGGCTTCGACGCGGGGGCCTGCGGCTTGCCGCAGATCGGGCAGGGCTTGGCGGGCCTGGCTTTGGCAGTACCGGTTGGGGCGGGGCGCTCGGCCATCGCAGCAGCCTGTCGAAATACCGTGGCCGCGCGGCGTCAGGCGCCGGTCGCGGCGGCGTTGAGCCAGCCGAAGCGGATCGGGAAACCCTCGCCGCCGAGCAGCGTGGTGGATTCGTAGAGCGGCAGGCCGACGACGTTGCTGTAGGAGCCGACCATCTTGACGACGAAGGAGCCGGCGATGCCCTGCACGGCGTAGCCGCCCGCCTTGCCGCGCCATTCGCCGGAGCCGATGTAGGACTGGATGTCTTCCTCGCTGAGCCGCTTGAAGCGCACCCGCGTCTCGATCAGGCGCTGGCGGAACGCCTCCTTCGGCGTCACCAGGCAGACCGCGGTGTAGACGCGATGGTTGCGGCCCGACAGCAACCGCAGGCACTGCGCCGCCTCGTCGACCAGATTGGCCTTGGGCAGGATGCGGCGGCCGACCGCGACCACCGTGTCGGCGGCGAGGATGTAGGCGCCGCGCAATTCGTCATCGAGCTGCACCGACTTCAGCGCCGCATCGGCCTTGGCGCGCGCCAGCCGATTGGCGCAGGCGCGCGGCAGTTCGCCCCGCCGCGGCGTCTCGTCGACGTCGGCCGGCCGCAGCGCGTCAGGCTCGATGCCGGCCTGGTTGAGCAGCGACAGTCGCCGGGGCGAGCCGGAAGCGAGAACGAGTTTGGGACGGCCGAGCATGCGGGGTTTTTTTGGGTCGCGGGAATCGAGGGGCGAACGCGCGCGGAACCTATCGGATGGGCCCTGCTTTCACAACCGGGGAACAAGGCATTGTCGAGGCAGGGGAACGCCGGCCGTCACCCGCTCGCCGCACCCGCCTTGGAGAAGCGGCGGCGGATCCGCATCAGCAACCCGTCGAGCACCTCGCGATAGGCCGACAGCTTCTGCTCGCGGCTGCCGTCGGTGCCGGTGGGATCGGGGGTCGGCCAGTACTCGACGTCCGCGGCGACCGTGCGCGTCAGCTCCAGCGCCTTGTGGTGCGCCTCCGGCGACAGCGTGACGATGAGGTCGAAATTCAGCCCCTCCCAGTCGTCGAGCTCCTCGAAGGTCATCGGCTTGTGGCCGGAAATGTCCTGGCCGAGCTCGGCCATGACGGCGACCGCGAACGGATCGAGCTCGCCCTTGCGGACGCCGGCCGAGCGCACATAGAGCCCCTGCGGGATCATCTGCTTCAGCAGGCTTTCGGCCATCGGCGAGCGCACGCTGTTGAGGCCGCAGGCAAACAGCACCGCCTGCGGAATCCTCGCGCGCGGCGGCCCCACCACCGGGAATTATCCTTTCCAGTGCAGGACGCAGATCAGCGTGAACAGCCGGCGCGCGGTCTCGAAATCGACCCGCACCTTGCCTTTCAGCCGGTCCTGCAGCGTGTGCGACCCTTCGTCGTGGATGCCGCGCCGGCCCATGTCGATGGCCTCGATCTTGTCGGGCGTCGCGGTGCGGATCGCCTGGTAGTAGCTGTCGCAGATCATGAAGTAGTCCTTCACGATCCGCCGGAACGGCGTCAGCGACAGCAGATGCGCCACCACGGGCGTTCCGCTCTCTTGGCGGATGTCGAACATCAGCCGGTTGCCGGTGATGGCGATGTGCAGCGTGTAGGGCCCCTCGGCCGCGCCTTCCGGCGCGAACAGGTTCTGCTCGATCAGGTCGTAGATCGCGATCGCGCGCTCGTGCTCGATGTCGGGCCCGGAACGGCCGATCGATTCCTCGTCGAGCGTCACCGCGACGATGCGATTGTTGGCGTCGGGATCGTCGGGTCTTGCCGTCATGACAGATTGAGCCGCAAGCCGACGGAACGCGAATGGGCATCCAGCCCCTCGGCCTGACCCAGCGTCATCGCCGCAGGGCCCAGCGCACGGAGCTGGTCGGGACCGCATTTCAGGATCGAGGTGCGCTTCATGAAGTCGAGCACGCCGAGCCCGGAGGAGAACCGCGCCGAGCGCGCGGTCGGCAGCACATGGTTGGAGCCGCCGACATAGTCGCCGATGGCCTCGGGGGTGTGCGGCCCGATGAAGATCGCGCCGGCATTGCGCACCTTGGCCGAGAGTGCTTCCGCATCCGCCGTCATGATTTCCAGATGCTCGGCGGCGATCGCGTTGGCGAGCGTCGCGGCCTGGTCGAGATCGCCGACCATGATGATGGCGCCGAAATCGTTCCACGAGGTGCGCGCGATTTCGGCGCGCGGCAAGGTCGTGAGCTGCGCTTCGACGGCGCGCTCGACATCGGCGGCGAGCCGCGCGCTGGTCGTGACCAGGATCGACTGCGCGCTGGCATCGTGCTCGGCCTGCGCCAGGAGGTCGGCGGCGATCCAGTCGGCATTGCCGGTGTCGTCGGCGATGACGAGGACTTCGGATGGACCCGCGATCATGTCGATGCCGACCTTGCCGAACACCTGCCGCTTGGCGGCGGCGACATAGGCATTGCCGGGCCCGACGATTTTCGCGACCGGCGCGATGGTCGCGGTGCCGTAAGCCAGCGCCGCGACCGCCTGCGCGCCGCCGACGCGGTAGATCTCGCTGACGCCGCCGAGCCGGGCGGCCGCCAGCACCAGCGGATTGAGTTTGCCGTCGGGCGCCGGCACCACCATGACCACGCGGGGAACGCCAGCGACCTTCGCCGGCACCGCGTTCATCAGCACCGAGGACGGATAGGCGGCGGTACCGCCGGGCACATAGAGACCGACGGCGTCGACGGCGCTCCAGCGCCAGCCGAGTTCGACGCCGAGCGGATCGGCGAAGCGCTCGTCCTTCGGCATCTGCCGGCGGTGGAAGGTCTCGATGCGGTCTCGCGCCAGCGACAGCGCCTCGACGACTTCGGGATCGCAGGCGCCGACCGCGGCCTCGATCTCGGCGGCGGAGACGCGCAGGCCGCTCGCGGCGAGTTCGAGCCGGTCGAATTTCCGGGTCGCCTCGATCAGCGCGGCATCGCCGCGTGCGGCAACGTCGTCGACGATGGCGCGGGTGGCCTTCTCGACGTCGTCCGACACCTCGCGCTTGGCGGCCAGGAAGGCGGCGAATCGCTGGTCGAAATCGGCGCTGTTGCGGTCGAGGCGGACGGGCATTGACGGCTTTCTCGGGGGAGCTTCGGCCTCCTGCTCAATGGCGCGGCGGGGGTGCTGCCGTCAACCCTTGCAGGCGGATTGATCCCTTCCGACGAGGGTCATTCCGGGCCGATGCGCGAACGCCGGACCCGGAATCCCGGGATTCTCACCCGGCGCAAAGGTGCCCGAAGTCAGACGCATGCCCGGGACGGAAAAAACGAGGTCACGCCCCCTCGGCGGCGGGGCCAAGGTCGAGATCGTCGGGGCCGAGGTCGGTCAGCTCGCATTCCAGGCATTCGACATCGAGCCTGAGCGCGCCGCCATGATTGAACAAGAGCAGCGCGCTGCCGCCGGGCGCCTCGCCCGGACAGAACTCGATGCCGACCAGTTCGAGCGCCCTCTCCGCCGCCGGATCGATATTGCGCGATTTGCAGGCCAGCACCCGGTCGAAGCGCAGCGCCGCCACGAGACGGCGCGGGGAGTCCGCCCCGTCCAGCGTCTCCTCCCAGTCCAGCCGGTTCAGCCCGATCACCAGCCGCTTCTCCTGCTGTCGCCAGACGATGTCGGAGGTCTGGATGCGCGCCTCCTGCACATGCGCCGAGATCACCGCGAGGTCCTCGGCATCGAGTGCGATCAGTTTCAACGGAGCGTTCAACGCGGCATCCCCGGCGGTCGGCATGGGCGAGATATAGGTCGCCTCTCTCCACGCGCAACCGAGCGAAAATCCGGCCCGGACGTGGAACCGGCGTCAGAACCGGTTGATGTCGGCGCTCTCCAGGATCGGCTTCGGATAGCCATCGCGCGCGACTGAAATCATGGCGCGGCCGAGCCGCTCGCTGGTCGTCATCTGGTTCGGCGCGATACGAGCCATCAGCGACAGCAGCGGCCCGCTGACGGCATAGACGGCGTTGACCCAGCCGGTCTTGGAACGCACGCCATGCAGCGGCTGGATGCCGTTGGGACGGAACATGTAGGCGGCCTTGAACGGCAGCTTGAGCAGATCGTTTTCGGTCTTACCCTTGACGCGCGCCCACCTCCGAGAGCCCTGTTCGGTGGAGTCGGTGCCGCGGCCGGTGACGTAGGTGAAGACCATGCCGGGATTGAGCTCGGAGAGCGCCCGCGCCGCGGCCATGGTGAGGTCATAGGTCAAATGCCGGTAGCGCTCCGCGTCCATGCCGATCGAGGAGACGCCGAGGCAGAAGAAGCAGGCATCGTAGCCGGCGAGTTGCGGCCGGATCGCGGAATAGTCGGTGAAGTCGCCGTGGATAATCTCGTGGAGCTTCGGATGTTGCACGCCGAGAGGACTGCGTCCGATCGACAGCACCGTCTCGACGCCGGGGTCGATCAGGCATTCGCGCAGCACGCCCTGCCCCACCATGCCGCTGCCGCCGAACAGGATCACTTTCATGACTTGATGAAGTCCAGCAGGTCGGCGTTGATGGTGGCGGCTTCCGTGGTGGGCATGCCGTGAGCAAAGCCCTTATACGTTTTCAACGTGCCGTTCTTCAACAGCTTCGCCGACAGCGGCGCGGAATCGGCATAGGGCACGATCTGGTCGTCGTCGCCATGCATGACCAGCACCGGCACGTCGATCTTCTTCAAGTCCTCGGTGAAATCGGTCTGCGAGAAGGCGACGATGCCGTCATAATGCGCCTTGGCCCCGCCCATCATGCCCTGACGCCACCAGTTCTGGATGATCGCCTCGGACGGTTTCGCGCCGGGGCGGTTGTAGCCATAGAACGGGCCTGACGGCAGCGCGCGATAGAACTCCGTGCGGTTGGTGGCGACCTGGGCCTGCAGACCGTCGAACACGGATTTGGGGAGACCGCCCGGATTTGCCGGGGTCTGCATCATCAGCGGCGGCACCGCCGCGATGATCGCGGCCTTCGCCACCCGCGCCGCGCCGTGACGGGCGATGTAATGCACGACCTCGCCGCCCCCGGTGGAGTGGCCGACATGGACCGCCTGCTTCAGGCCGAGATGCGCCGTCAGCGCCGCCAGATCGTCGGCGTAGTGATCCATGTCGTGGCCGTCGGCGACCTGCGATGAACGGCCGTGACCGCGGCGATCATGCGCGATGACGCGAAAGCCGTGTTCCAGAAAGAACAGCATCTGCGCGTCCCAATCGTCCGACGACAGCGGCCAGCCATGGCTGAACACGATGGGCTGTCCCTTGCCCCAGTCCTTGTAGAAGATGTCGACACCGTCGCTCGTCGTGATCATGGGCATGGGGTTTCTCCTCGTTGAGATGCAGCCCGCGGCGCGTCCTCTCCCGATCGCGATGCGGATCAGGCCGGATGAAATTGCCTGACCGCGCGGAACGTCATGAAAGCAAAGAACACCAGCACGAGGCCCTGCGTCACGGCGAACGCCGGGCCGGCTGGCGGATTGCCCGGCGCAATCGCGCTCAGCGCCGGAATCTTCAGGAACGACTGGATCACCAGCACGAAGGTGTTGAGGTAGAGCGAGATCAGCGCAGTCACGACGTAGATCCAGCGCCATGGGCCGGCAAGGCGCGCGCTGTACAGCGCATGGCAGGCGACGGCGAGCAGGACCAGCGAGAGAATGCCGATGGCTTGCGACGGCAGGAATTTGTCCCAGAGAAACGGCGGGATGAGAAAGCCGGTCGCGCTGGTGAGGATCGTGGTGACCAGGAATACGCTGGTCCAGCCCGGCGCCCGATCTGAAACGAGCATCCTGAACATCACGACGACGCCCGCGACGATCGCAACCAGGCTGATCGCCACATGGACCAGAACGAGCGCGCTCATGCGACTTTATCCCCCGCCAAGACCCGGCAGGTTCAGGCTACGACATGTGGAAATAAATTTCCACATGCTGAATCCGCGAATTGTCAGGCACCAGCGGACAACCCACGGAAGAGAGCCCCATGATTACGATCATCTGCAGCAATTTGCCTGAATTTGCGGCAGGCCGAGCGCAACGGTGTCGCGCGACGTGGCGTCAATTACGCTTTGATCATCCCGACGCTTGGAGCAGCGGACTTCCTGCGTTCAGCGGTTGAGGAATTCGACCAGTTTCGGAATCACCTCGTCCGGCGCCTCTTCCATGAGCCAGTGTCCGCGCCCCCTCACCAGCACCTCCTCGACATCGGTGGCGACCATCTTTCCCTGTTCGATCAGGAACGGACCGCCGGCCTTCTCGCCTGACAACACCAGCAGGGGCATGGCGAGTTTGATTTTGGAAAGGCCGGCGAAATCCTCGGCGTCTTTCGGGAACGCCCGGAAAACTTCCATCCCCGCCTTCATGCGTCCGGGCCTCGCATATTCGGCGGCATAGAACTTCCGATCCGCCTCCGGCACGGACTTTGCGGCATCGGCGGCAAAATCGTTCCAGAAGTGATCGAGATAGATTCGCTCGCGACCGGTGACGAGCGCCAGCGGCGTCCTGCCGAAGAAGTGGAAGTGCCAGAGATCGCGCAGCAGAAAGACGTTGTTCCATTCACCGATGCCCGGCAGGAACGCCTCCATCAGCACCAGCCGCTCCACCTCGGAGGGATACTGCGCGGCGTAGGCATAGGCCACCATCAGTCCGATGTCGTGCCCGACGAGACGGATACGATCATACTTGAGGCTCTTGACCAGCGCATGAATGTCCTGCGCCAACGCCATCTTGGTGTAGCCGGTCTCGGGCGCCGCCGATTGGCCGAATCCGCGCAGGTCGGGCGCAATCACGGTGTGCCGGTCCGCGAGTTTCGCGATGAGGGGCCGCCACATATGGCTGGTTTCGGCAAAGCCGTGCAGCAGCACGACGGGATCGCCCTTACCGGCAACGAGATAGTGCAATTTGACGCCGTTGACATCGGCGAATTTGCTTTGTGTTGTCTGCGCGACCGCACGACCGGGCAGCGCGATGAATGCTGCCATGAGCCAAATGCCGAGAACGGCAAAACCTGTCTTGTGACTGCGCGACACCTGATGCCCTCTTCATTGAAGGTGCTGCAGTCATAGCGTGATATCGGCTGGCTGTGCGAAGTTCCGTCGACACAGACGTGAAAACGCCTGATCGTTTTTTCATCAGCACGTTGATCGAATGGAACCCGGAGGAGGCACGGCAGCGACGGATGGGCGCGACCGGTTGGACGGTCGCCGTGTCACAGCTCGGTCGACTCGAAGAAATTCATCTCGACGCCGGCGGTGGCGAATTTCTGCACGTCGGCCATCGCGGCCTGGCCTTCAGGACTGCCGAACGCCTTCTGGATGTCGGCGAGACTATCGAAGGTCAGCGTGGCGATCAGATGAAACGGCGACGGACCTGCCGGCGTGACGACCGGCCCGCGGCTCACATGATACTTTCGGATGCCGGGGATCTTACGGGCGATCGGAACATGCTCCCCGAAATAATACGCGTCGAATGCCTTGGCGTCGGCAGGCGTCTTGTAGGCGACGATGATCTGGGCCGGCACGGTCGATCTCCCTGAGGTCGGCATCGATAGCAACGATACGGGCGGTCAGGTCTCCGGTTTCGCCCGATCGTCCGGACGGTGCGGTTTCGGGCCTTCGTTCTCCTGAGATGCGGATGCGTCCGAGGCGCCGCTCCGGGCACGCACCTGCCCTTTGCGACGCCTGAGATTTTCGCGCAGCGCCAGTTTCAGCCGGTCCTGTCGCGATCCCCTGGCCGTTTCGTCCTGCTTCATGGTCCGCCCATCAGCCCCTCGAGCCCGCCAGCAATATGGCGCGCCGGCCGCGCGAGGCAACGCCGATGCCGCGGCGAGGCGGTTTTCGGCTCATTTTGGTGGGTCCGTGGCGCTCCCGCGTGCTTGCGCGTGGGGGGTGCTTGTGGCAAGAACCGCCCGCCCGGAAGATGCCGAGAGCGGCCGATTCTTTATTTCCCCGGGGCATGCTGCCGTAGCTCAGTGGTAGAGCACTCCCTTGGTAAGGGAGAGGTCGACAGTTCAATCCTGTCCGGCAGCACCAGTCATGGCCGTCATTCGGTGCCGATTCCCCTGACGTCTTCCCGGTAATGCACGACGTGCTGCAGGCCGCGCTGCATCCCCGGCTCGCTGGCGCCGGGCGAAGCCGAGCCGATCGCCACAGTGGCGCCGGTTTTCTGGGCGAGATTCGCCCGCGTTTGGTGACCGACATAGACGGTGACCGCCGCAGCCATCACCAGGACGTAGAAGGCGAACACGGTGCCGACCCACGTCCAGGAGATCGGGCGTTCGCCGGGTGTCATGCTTTCGATCAATCGCCGCATCTGGGCCTCCTGAGTAACGCTATTGCGGGCGGTATAGCCCGTAGATCTCCGGAGCCGTGTGATGCGGTTCACACTTCGAGACGCGGGGGGACAAGCAATCGTGACGGGACCTGAATTCAAGCAGTTGCGGGCCGATCTCGGGGAAGCGATCGGCCGGCCCCTGACCACCGCCGACATGGCGAGGCTCTGCGGCCTGCCGGAGGCGGGCGGCGCCGACACGGTGCGGCGCTGGGAGATCAGGGGGCCGAGTGGGCCAGTGGCCGAGCGGCTGCGCGTACTCGCCATGGCGAGCGAACGCTATCCGATCCCGGAAAAATTCAACGTGTTCGACCGCCACGACATCGACGCCAAGGAGCGCCCGGCCCGGCGCGCGGAACTGCGCGACCGCATGCGCGACGAGGTGCGCGATCGGCTGGCTTGAGGCGGCGAGCCGCTGTCGAAGCGGCCGCTACTTGGTGATGAGCTTCGCCGGCGGCGCCGGGTCGGGTCCGAGCTTCACCCGCAACGACAGCGACACGATGTCGGTGTGGGCGCTGGTATCGGCAATCAGGCGGATACCGCTCTGCGTGCGGTCGATCTGCCCGTCACCGATGAAGCCGTGCGAATAGGCGAGGTCGAGCTTGGCCTGCGGCATGAACTGCCAGCTCAAGCCGGCGCTGACCCAGGTGGTATCCGCATCGAGCGGCAGCCAGGCCAGGCGGTCGGCAGGGCTGCGGATCGGCGAGCGCTCCCAGGCGAGGCCGGCGCGCAAGGTGAGC